>Ga0208783_10001678_pt1 | contig 12953 bp, 16 predicted proteins | sample DEB19_08_DNA_2_FD_184529 | JGI IMG/M metagenome (GOLD analysis project Ga0208783, IMG submission 184529) | Aqueous microbial communities from the Delaware River and Bay under freshwater to marine salinity gradient to study organic matter... | ecosystem: Environmental > Aquatic > Marine >... | reverse complement strand
ATCCAACAGAGAAGTAATGTTCGGGTTCACCACATTACCCAAGTTAGTCAGGGTCTTGGTGATGGCGCCCGTGTCTGTGGTGGCTGCGGTGGTGCCCGGCCCCTTAGAAGTAGTCAGATCGGTAGCGCCCGTATCCAACAAAGAGGTAACGTCAGAAGCAGTCTTGGTGATGTTCCCCGTATCCGCCGTAGAAGCAACATTAGTCGCCGTCTGCCCCGTCGTATCCAACAAAGAAGTAACATTCTGATTCAGCGTACTACTGATGGGCGCCAAATCTTCCCGCGTCGTCTGGCGGTCATCGCTAAGGCGCCGCTGCGTGTTGTATTGCCCCTGCTGGGACTCACGCAACGCAGTGACCTGTTCTGGCGTCAAATCCAATTCGCGGGCACGATCCAACAAGAACCCACCAAGAGAGTTCACACCCGGAACACCCGCCGCCTGATTAAGAAGAGTTCCAAGTGCAATACTAACCGCACCAACCGGACCCGTAGCCAGCGCCATAAGCGCATTCATGGTACCGGAATCATTCGCAATCATTTCAAGATCGCGGTTAAAATCACCCGTGCTGGTCAGCGCACCACGCCCAACAGATGTCGGCGTCCAATCGCCATCACCTTCCCAAAACCTTTGGTCCTGATTAACAACAGGAGGCGCTTCAGGGCGCGTCCGCATCGGCTGAAAGAAACGATGTTCGCCAGGTGCATCATACGTCGCAACAGGGCGAAGAAGCGGATTGAACTGCCAGGACCAAGTATCAGACATCAGCTATCTTCCTCTTCATCGTCGCCCTTGGGCAACATCACCTTCGCCATCAAAACCGTCTCGCGCTGGCGTTTGGTCATCGGCTTCGTAATCGGCCCACCAACTAACCACGCACTACAAGTGCGTGATGCCGCACATTTGAACTCCAACAATTCACAATAGCCCAAGTTCGCCGCCTTAGACACTTCGGGCGCATACGTCTCATCGTTGCTCTCTTCTCCCTGGATACCCTTAACAATGCACGCCATCATTTCCGGGGTCTGGATGAACGCGGCGCAATTACCACACCGCATCGTCTTAGCCTCATCAGCAGTCGTATTCCATTCCTGCGCCCGGAGTTTCCAGAAGAAGTCATCCTCGCTATTCGGGTTCGCAGGACCATAACCGAAGTCCTTAAACGCCCGATCACGATACTCCACATTCTCTTCAAGATCATAGGTGGCCTTCGGACACTGCATCACACCAATTCCGTGACCGACATCGTAGAAAGAGTAACAGCAGCGTCCTTAATTACCGCAATCTTGTCGCCGGGATTGCAAGCAAACACTTCTACCGAGTTATTGGGTACCATCACACTACTCGTAATCGAAGCCGTTGGATTAGACCCGATTTTCACATGGCAATGGCCATTACTCACAGCCACACGAACAAACCGCGTTTCAGCGCCAAAAGCTGTGCTTTGAACGCTCGAAGTGGTGACGGTAAAAACCTGAGTAGCCCCGACATCGAAAATCTGCGGGATCACATGGCCATTATCGTCACGAAGTTGGAAACTCATTTGGATTTCTCCTTGTTACGGGCCGAAATAGCCTTGGCCTTCGCCTTGGCGTCCGCCTTACTGGAAGCGCCCCACGCCTGCAACGATTTCAGCAGGCGCGTCGGTTCGCCCTTCGCATCACGCTCCGGGCCAGGCATATTGCCCATCCGCGCCAGGAAACTAGCCCGGCGAGGGTTATCCCCCGCCTTCACCGGCGCCTTCAAATTAGAACCCGGATTAGCCGCCTCATAAGAGCGACGGCCAGCCTCATTCAAACCACCACTGGGGTTCTTTCCGGCTTTCCGCGTCCAGGCTGGGGATTTCATCCAATCCGCCCCTCAAAAATCATGTCCAAGGCCACAATCGGCAACCGCAACACAACCGCCGCCGCATCCATGACCCCGTAGCTAAATAACACATTTTCCGGGGTAATTACCAACCCCGAATTAAACTCTATCTGCTCCGCCTCAAACAAGAAAACAGGGGACACCCGCGTCACATCCCAAGTGTCCGCATCATACTCCACCAGCCGGTGAGCATAATAAATCGGCTTCTTGCCATTCTTCTCGCCAAAACGGCGATGCAAACAAGTCACCAAACGGCCCTTATGCGGTACAATCTGGCTGGAACCACTCCACCCCACCAAATCTGCCCGACCATCCCCGTAAAACACGGGTTCTAACATCGGGCCACCGCCAAACTTGTACACAGAAATTGGGTAAAACCAATGCACTAGCTTCAAATCTTGCCCATCAACATAAATGCCCCAGTTCTTCTCTTTTTTCTCGCCATTTGGCGACAAAAGCACCTGTTTCTCCGTCATAACCGAGGAAACTGGCGCCAAAACCATCGTATTTGCATCATTTCGGCTAGAATGCCCGCTGGCCAAACCCCACCAGGCACCCTTCCAGGCAAACAACCGCATATCCTCCAAGCCATCTCTACAGACAGGGGACTGCCTGATCTCCGTATCGTCGATCTGCACTGCATTTAGTTGCGCCAGCGTCTTGGCGTCCAAGTCAACCAGCCAATTCACCGTATCCGGTGCGCTGCCCTTGATCCAAATAGACCCGGTGGGCAACAACCGATAGTTCAACGTGCGAACCACCGCCCTGATCTTGTCACCATCCCACGCAATCGATGGATTACAAGCCGCCATCTTACTCGGCAGCTTGATCTCCACACGCTCCGCGCCAGGAAACTGGCTTAAAATCATGCCACCTTCTCAAACAACATCAGCGTATTCCGCCCCCAAGGGGCTGGCTTCCGCCGCGTTGTCTCCTGAAACATCGCCGTTTCCACCACTAGATTACGGAAACCATGCTGGCCAAACTTCTCCACCCAGTATTCCGCCGTCTGCTCATTCACATGGTGGTGCCCGCCCTGACCGGGCACCGCATGACACATCAACACCCGATCCGCACACCGCATGGTGGCAAACCAATTATCCTCATACTTCGCGTCAACGTGTTCCACGAACTCCGTCGATATACACAAGTCAAACCGCTGCCCAATGTCCAGCGGTCCCTTGGTATAATCATGCAAGATAATCGGGCCGCACTTCGCCTTCAAAATAGCGTCTGGGTGCCCCTCTACCCCCAGCACCCGGCACCCCATATCCTGGAACCACTTCAAATTGACCGCCGTGCCACACCCGACATCAATCACAGACTCAACGCCATACTCCAACAGCAGCCAGCCCCAAATATCCGGCGTGAACGTGTGTCCGTCGCCTTCCTCATAATAGCCACCCAAATGCGCCATCTCGTTCATGCGTGAACCTCGCTCGACATTTTACCCTGCAACGTCAACTGGCTGACCAGTTCGGGCAACACCGTCAGCACCTTCAACTTGGGCAACACCTTCTGCTCCAGCAGAATATCAACCGGCGTATTTGCTGGCTTGGTATGCTCAATCAACGTCTGAATGGCCCGCTGGCGCCACCAAATAGCCGCCGTGCAAAGGGGATATCTTACGTCATAGAGTTCGTCTTTGTGCTTGCGCTTCCACTTTTGATCGTCAACGCAACAACTCTGCAAATAGACACCATCCACATCATCATCCACCTTGGCGCGGATAGCGGCCCACTTTTCCAGAAAGTTTTCCGGTAAAACCACATCATCCTCGAACACCATAAACTCGTCCGCGCCGTCATGCTCCGCTAGGTTCCACGCCATGTGATGGCTCAACACCAAAGCCGTAGCACCCCGCGTCACAAAGTAATCCGAGTGCATCGGTATCTCAGACTTGATCTGCATCGACTTGCCATAGATGCCCCAGACCCAAGTGACCGGCACACCCTCGCGCTCGAACTCCAGCTTCACCCGCGCCGTGCGTTCCGGTGTCTCTCGCAGCGAAATGCAATAATACTTCACTTCTTCTTCGCCGCCGCCATGTTGTCGATCAGATTTGGGTACGGGCGCCCCGCCGCCTTGGCACGACCAATCGCCGCTGCCTTCTTCGCAGGCGACAACTTCTTTACCTTCGGCAATCCCGCTGGACGCGGCTTATCCCACACTTCTTTCATCAGACTACCCCTTTCACATTCCGCCGGATTGGCTGGCCCCACCTTATAGCATATCCACCACCACCACTGGCTACCGCCGCCGTGGTGGCAAACGTCAAACAAAACGCATCCGCCTTGTCAGGTGATCTTCCTAGCCTGCGCTTCATCTGAGACTTCGGCTCAACCTGTATCTTGCCCGCACTCGTCACCGTGTACAGCGGACCACACAACTCATCCACCAAAGCCTCATCATTCGGAATGGTGCAATCCCTGGCTTCAAACCACTCCCTGGCCTTCCACCACAATTCATCCCTTAACCGGCTGAACCGGTGCCCATCTAAGGCGGGCAACTCCGCCACATTGATCCCACGCACTGGCAAGTTCAATTCGCGTAGCCGATCCACCACGCCCGCACCAAGACCAATCACATCGACCAAGATTTCCTGGGGGCGCATACTGCCCGGCGTTGCATCCCACTCGACCTTGATCAAACCACACGTTTCCATCAGGTCTTTACCACGCCACATCTTAATCGGTTCAGTGATCGCATTGCCCCGGCGCTTGGCCAGCGTCGTACTGTCATCGCCAAATCTTGCAACGTCCAAACCCCATACCACGGGCGCCGTCTGGCTTGGCTCAACCTGGCGCGTGGTGGCACTCTCTATAAGATGTCGCGCAATAAGAGCATCATCATCTCCAGCAGGAAACTCTCCAAGAACGCGTACACGATACTGATTTGACCCATCACCATACTGTGCCACCATGTCCTCTAAGAAAGCCTTGTCCACCGTATCCGCATCGTGACAACTGACCTTCTTACCCCACCACCGCTTGCGGTTCTTGTTGAACGCATCATAAAAATAACCCGTGGTGCGCGTGGGGTTCCCGGTCATTACCACCTTGGCGCCTTCGGTAGATAACGCGCCCTGGCCCACCTCAAACACGATGTCAGGAACGCCAGATGCCTCGTCAATCACAAAGAGAAGGTTCTCACTGTGGAACCCCTGCAAGGCTTCCGGCTGCTCCCGGCGGCTGGTGCGCGCCACTGCAAAGCTGTCGGGGACGCCAGCCAATTCGATCTTGTCGGATTTGATCTCCAACAGGCGCCGCATTCCCTCGGGTAGCTTGCGGTGCCATTTGCCAATCTCGGACCACAAGACATCGGATAACTGGTGCGCCGTGTTGGCGGTGCAGACGACCTTGGTTGGCAATCTGGTAAGCAACCACCACAACACCAGCCAGGACAAGAACGCTGTCTTGCCCACGCCATGGCCAGAGCGGATCGCCACACGGTCATTACTGGCGATGGCGCGCAAGGCGTCCGCCTGCCACTTCTGCGGGGTGGCGCCAAGCATGGATTCGACGAATAGAACTGGGTCCGTCGCCAACTGCTCGATAATCGCCGCCTGTTCGTCGGCAGTGGGGGCAGCGGGGGGTGGGGGTGCTATTGGGCCTGTGTCTTGGTACGCTGGGGGTGGGGCTTGGACGCCATTGGCCTCAGCTTCGGCAGCGGCTCGCGCCGCTGCCTCCGCTGCTAATCTAGCCCGCCGCTTGGGTCTGCCTGCCATGAGAGTTACAGCCTACCAAAATTTTTCATCGGGGGTAAAGGGACGTTTTGCCTTTTTGCCCCCACCCCACGGGGGGGTAAGTACATATATGCCACCGCCAGCCCGCCCCCGCCGCTTTTCGAAGGGGGGGTGGGGCCGGGGGTGCCAGTTTCGGGGCACTTGGCCTGAAACCGCATAAGGTCCATTATGTAAAATTACTTGCTAAGTATCTGATATGATTGCATTCTTGCGTTTGCGTGTATCGGCATTGTTTCCTAATTTTTTTACCTCGTTTCCCGGCTCAGGGTCAACGTCAATAATGCGCCGGGCTTCCCGCTCTTTCTGGCGCATTTTGTCATTGGCCAGCTTAAGCGCTTCAACGTAACTCTCCCCTACTTCTAGCGTATGCGTTGTTTTGTCCCCATAAATCCTGGGCGCTATCTTCCCGACAAGCCACCGCCTGGCATCGAATTTCAGGCGCGCAAGCTGCGCCTGTTCGGGGTCTATCGTTTTTTCAACATCCCGAACAGCCTTTTCAGCTATCGCATGGGCTTGTTGTTCACGGGCGCGCGCGTATGCTTGCTGCCATCGGCCATCTAATCGCGTCAATTCGCCATGCACCACATAGCTAGAAGGGAAGCCGTCCTTCCCATATAGGTCACAAAGCAATTCCCCATTACCGACACGGCGCAGTAATTCGGGAATGTATTTTTCGGGGTCATATTTGGGAGGATATGGCATAAGCCAAAGGATACCTAATCCAAGCCCATAAAAAAAGCCCGGCATGAAGCCGGGCCTATTTTGATGCCGATTCGGTCTAGATTCCGTCTCCCTCCCCAGGCTGACACCCTCCCACCATATCAAAGCTTTTGGCAAGCATAGCTTGCACCAAAGCCGGGAGATTCTTGCCTTTTGGCCATTTGGGCGGATCAATTCCGGCGATTCTAAGATTTAACGCCCAAAGCCGCCCGATTTCATAATTGGCCTGCCCTATCTGATCCGTAAATCGCCATGTGTCGAAAGCTTTGCCTGCCACCATATCCGAATAACCAATCTGCGCCGCAATTACCGCCGGATGTGCCGCTAGGCCGCGTTTTGGGGCGCCGCGTTTTAGGGTGTTGTTTTTCATGCCGCGCCCCTCACAACAAACCCGGATTGATCGCGCTTTGCTTTGCGCCCCTTTGGCAATAGACCGACAATCACGCCTTGAGGATCTAAATGGCGCAAATCGTGCTTATCCCCATCAATTACCGGCAAACCGTGCCAATATTGCGGGATACTTTCAAACACTACGGCCGCATTCAAACCCCTTCGCACTACTGCCAAAACATCGGCTTTATTCTTTTCAGTGTGCGATAGCGTCAAGTGATAGTTTTCAGGAAGCTTTCGCGTTAAGCGCGCCGCAATTTTGGTGTAATCCACAAATTGCAGCTTAGGGAAAGCTTCCATAAGATTAGAAAAGCGCTTGCCTTGCCTTTCGCAAGATATGCCTTCGAAGGCGATATCAGTGGAACCATTCATTCTCACGCAAAGCTTCAAGCCCATTCGCTGCGCTTTTTTCTCTGCCAATTCAATTGAATGCACCACATCGGCCATATAGTCCGCCCGGCTTTTCATAAACCGGCGCGCCTTGTCGATCCGGCTTTTCCGAACGGAATTTAAATCAGCTTCATTCGCCGCCATTCCAGCCTGGCCAGAAAACCACCCCAAGCAAAGCGCTTTGCAAGCTGCCGAAGCTTTTGGGCATAGGTTTCCCACCCCTGCTAGATCCGCTGGCGCCATGTAATGAATGGCATTCAGATAACCAAAGCCCTGTGCCTTTATGGCTTTCGCAGAATCGAAGCTGAAAATTCGGTTTTGCATGGTTTCCCCCTCCCTCAAAACACCAACAGCCAAACAAAAAACCCCAGAAAGAAAGCGCAAATCCCGAGATCATCTTTGAAAGCCATTGTCTTTTCCCTTTGCGATGCGCGCATGATCACGCGACACGACAAAGGTGAATAATCTTGACTAAAAATACAAGCACAAAAATGCGCTGATCAAATTTATTTTTTAGCCCGGCTTTTCGGGCTTTTTCTGGCATTGCGTTTGCATCTTTGGATTTTCCACAGTCTATGCCAAGCCCATGATCCGCAAGCGCATTTCCTGAAAATGTTCATATCGCATTTGGAAACTGATCGATCAGGTCAGACCGAAAGTGCCGTTTAGTTTTTTCGGCTCTCAATTCCCCTAAAATGCTCATACCGGATTTGGAAATCAATCGATCCGGTTGTACCAAAACTGCCCATTAGGATTTTAGAAGCCGTAATGGGTTTGGAGCCTTTCAAGCCCCTGCACCACCTGTCCAGCCGCCTTTGCCACCTCAATCCCCTTACACTCAGCCCAGCCCGTCACCGTGCCATGGCTAAGAACCGTCCAAGCCAGCGCAGGCATAGCAGTCGTTCCAACTGCCCTAGAAGCCCGTGCAAACGCCTCACGCGCCCCAAGCCTCCCAGCCTGCCCCGCATAATAATCATCCCGTAGCCGCTTTGCAGCGGCATACAGCGCCTCGCTAATCATACCCCTCGCCAGCATAGCGTCTGGCGCCCAATACCTATCGCTCACCAGCGTACAGCCTTCCTGAATATCCGGCCCGAAGTCTATGCGTGCTGCCTCGAAGTTCCGGCTCATGCTCAACATTAGATCGGGATTTCGTCCTCGATCAATTGCCCCCGTCTTACCACCTTCGCCTTCGGAAATGCAGCCTTGATCTCTGCGATAGGCGAAGCCCCTTTCAGAACCCTGCCCACCTCCTCCACCGTCCAAGCCTCCGCGTTCCACCCTTCGGCTTTAGCCCGCGCCAGGACAGCCTGTGCATGGGTGTCATCCTGACAGATGCAGATAGTCCCCCGTTCCGCCTCATCCGCCTGTACGGTCATCAGCGGCCCCGGAAGCGGTTCATACCCGCCAGCCCGAGCTTCCGCTTCCAGTGCCCGCCAGGCGCGCATCATCATAGCGTCCAGTTCCGCCATATCCTCACCCGCCATTGTCGCCTGCCGGTGCATATCCTCTGCCGCCTGAAACCGCTCCCTAGTCGCCGTGGACACCAGCAACGGAAGCCGATCAAATCCCCATTCTCTTTCCAGCCCCGCCACCAGCGTATCCAGTACCCCCGCCATCCGAGATCGCCAAACCCATTCGCCATTCGCCTCTGTCAGCGGGGCTAATATCTCTTCATTCGCCATTACTTCTTCCCCTGCTAGTTGTGGTGCTACAAGCGCCAAGTCCCTAGGTCAGCAGTGGATTATCTTACTCTGCGCGTGCAGTTGCTGTGCTTAAGCAACTGCGCGTGCAGATAATCCCCTGCCTAGGGACTTTTTGTTGCTGCACACAAAAAATGTGTCCAACTTGTGCAACAAAATGGTGTTTTCCAACACCAAGTTGCACACCCTCAAAACTCCTCAATAATGGGTTTTGGTGCAGCTAATTTTATCTGCGCTAGCCGCTCATGACACACGCTATAGTTGTCCCTTGGATGCCTGCTTGATGGTGATGGGCCTAGTTCTTTGACTATAGTTCCCTCGTCTTCCCAGGTCTTCAGGATGTTCTTGGCCTGCTCTTTGGTGGCTTTGCCGGTGTTTGTCAGCACTTCCCACGCCACCCCTTTTTTGGCTTTTGGGTCTGCTGCGAAGGCGAACCGCTTGCCTTCCTCCATGAAGCCCCGCTGAAGGGTTTCCAGGATACCCACGCAGTCTGCCATACTGAGTGCCCCAAAAACGCCTGGCGGCGTCCAGGGGAGGGCGGCGGCTATGATCTCGCCGTTCTCGATCTCGATGGCGGTCAACTTGTACCACTCGGCTTCCTGGGCGGGCGCGTAGTTAGATTTGGCGCTGTCTATGCGTAAGTAGGACCGGCGTTCTTCTGCCTGGATACCGAAGGTGCCTGCTTCTTCTGCCGTCATGGTGGTTAGTGTCAGCATGACCCGGACTGCCCCGCTAATTGAGGAAGCCCCGCGAACCCGGTCCATGTCGCCTGGCGTACTGGTGCCTTTGCGGTCATGGTGCAGGATCAGCACCGCCATATCCAGCCGCTGCGCCAGTGACCGGAAGGCCGCGACCACTTGGCGCATGGCGGTATTGTCGTTTTCTTCGCTGTCGTGGAGTTCGGCTAGTGGGTCACAGACCAGTAGGTCTGCTTGGTTCTCCATACAGTGGCGCTCTAGTTCTTCCATGGCTTGTGTGGTGTTTAGCTGCCCCGTGTGAGGGTCGCGGGCGAACAGTGTCCCTACATTGTATGGACCGCACCTGATGATGCGCTGCATGGCGCCCCCGTCAGCGGCCTGGGCTTTGATGGCGGCGGCGTACCGGCGGCGCTGCTCATCTTTGTCGTCTTCGACATTGTAGTTAATGATGGTGAGTGGTGTTTCTGGCCTGAAGGCGCCAAAGGGTTTGCCTTGCGCCCCGGCTAGTGTCCAACCAACCACCATGGACGATTTGCCCCCGGCGCCTTGTCCACTGAGAACCGTGACTGCGCCGCGCAGTAGGTAGCCTTGCACCAGCCAGGGCCGCTTGGGTATCTCGCCCCCGGCAAAGGCGCCCTGGTCATGCCAGAGGGCTTTCTGGCCCTCTGTGGTGGCGCTGGGCGCCTGTGTGGCGGGCGCCTGGGGCTTCGGTGCTTCCAGCTTGATAATCCCCCGTGCTGCCCGATCCAGGGTGTATCTCACCTTCATCCTGAACTCGGCTTCCCCGCGACCTGGCCGCGAGAAATCCACTTTGCTGGCGTATTGCGGCCAGCCTTCCGCCACCACTTCTTCTTCGGTGGGGATGCGTCCTAACTGTCGGTATAAGTCTGAGACTACCGCCAAAATGGTGTTCCGCATATACTGCTCGCGCCCGTCGGTGATCTGGCCGGGCAAGCCCAGTGGCCCCGCTGCATGGGTTACAGGGCTTACAGAACCCGTCCCATGGATGACATCCTGGCAGATGAGTTCCACCATCGATTCGGTCAGGCTGGGTAGCCCCAGATCATCCACATGGGCATCAACGTCCCAGGAGTACTGGCGCCCGCTGGCGTGGACACTGGGCGGCGCGACAATAAAGCCGCCATCGCCCCGGATATCCATGCCCGGCAGGATGCCCTTGCGCGTGGGAACTTTCTTCCCAGGATGGGAGAAGAAGCGGTGACACCCGCCGCCCCCGGTCAGTGCCACCGGGCCAGCCCCGAGTCGGGGCAAGATTTCTTGTTCGGTGGCGGCGCCAATGTCGCCATCGAAATCCGCCACAGTGAGGTTACTGATGGCGCCGGTAACGATCCCGACCCCCATGGTGGGATCGGCAAACCAATCCTGAATCTCGGCTTCGGTGGCGCGTCTGTTTTGGAACTGGTGCCAGGGAATGGCGGGGATTTTTTCGCCCCGTCTGACCGGCACAACGGACCACCCGCGCCGTAGGTAATATAGCGCCCATTCTTTGGCGGGCGCTGATAGGCTCGGTGCGGTCAGGCTCATGGCTTCTTCCCCGGATATTCCGTGTGTGGCGGGTACTCTGGGTCTTTGAGTGGGATGCACATTGTTTCCTCGTTCTTGCGAAAAGGCGGCGGTGTAACCCGCCGCCCTATTTGTTATTCTTCCGCCTCTGGCTTTGCCTTGGCTTCTTTAGCCTGACTGCACCAATCATGCGGCTTCATCATAACCCAGCGATAGCCTGAGTGTGATGGCGTCAGGCGGCATTCACCGGCCCTACTGTCAGCGGGCACATACCACTGACAGTTGGCGCAAGTGATGTCGCGGGGGTGCTTAACCCTCATCAGAACGGTAGGGGTTTAGCAGCTTGCGGCGTTGGCGGAGGTAGCGGAGCCGCGCTCTGGGTGACAGGCGCCGCCACACTTGGCGCGATAGTCGGACCATTTGCACCCAATTCCGCTGGGCGCGGAACCCATTTAATGATCGCGAAATTTGGGGTGTAGTTCGATCCATGCTTACCCTTCACCTCCGTAGCGCCCTGGAACTGAACCACCGGCAGCAGCTCTTGGGCCTTTTCGGGGGCAGCTTCGTATTGGCTATGCAGGGTGTCAATCGCGCCCAGAACAGCGGCAGCATTGGAAGAGAACTCCCGCACCGTCCGGTTGCCATCCAGCACCCGTAAGGCGAAGCCCTGCTTGGGCTTGGCGGCGTTGCCGCGTTCATCCACCCCGTAATCACCAACAGGGCACGGGGGCAGAGGCTGACCGATCTTCACCAGCGACCTTACTGGCGCCATGCCAGCCTTGAAGAACAGCCACCCTACCTGGATGTTCTCCATGTCAGCGACGAAGGCGGGCTGGCTGAAGCTGACATCTTCTTCCTGCTTTTCCCAGCGCCCGTTGACCTCCACGCGCTGGCTATACTTCAGGCGCCCGGCTTTGGCGTTGTAGTTGACCAAAGGTAGGAAATCACCGCTCGCGGTTTCACTGCCACCAATTGAAAGACCTAAACCCATTTGAATGCTCCATATGTCTAGAAATGCACCACATTTCAGCAGCGTGGCGCTTGCTGCCTACATCCCGTAGATTTCCTTACGGGCTGCTTCTGCTGCGGGATCGGACCAGTAGAAACTATCTACATCCGGCACCAGCAAACTGATCAATTCATTCTTATCCGCCGAGATCGCCAGGAACCGGCGCAGCCGGTTGGCGATAGCTTGTAGGTGCGCCCAGTGATCTTGAACGCCTTCAAGCTGATAGACCGCCACCTTCTTCGGGCTGCAATACGCGAATCGGCACATCTGGTTGGTGTTCACCACATACCCAGCGCCCTGGCGCGCATGGCTGCTGGAAATCTGCCCCGGCACCCGTTCCGTGGTCTTTAGGTCCAGCACCAGCCCGTGTTCCTGCCAGTAGAAATCCAGATACCCCACCAGATCGGGCAAACCCTCGCCCAGCGGCTTGCTGATCTTGTGCTGGTGCTGGCCTTCTTCCGGCGCCGTCGGGACGCCATATTGACGGAGTTCTGCCAGTGCCACCGGCACAGTGTCTTGTACAACTTTACGCTGGGCTTCCCGCCGGGGATCACTTGAGAGTGCTGTTAACCGGTCATATTCAGCTAGGGCGATAGCGATGCAATCATCCACCGGCTTTTCAGGATCGAACAGCCCAGCCGACACCCCCGATTCGATAGCGGTGCCGCGATGGGCCGAAGCCCCCACCGGCAAGCGCCGCTTCAACAGGTAGGACATGGCCCAGGCGGCGGGCTGCGCCGCGTAGGTGTTCAGGCTGCTGGCGGATAAATGGCCAATGCCGTGCGTTGCGAAGGGGTCTGTAGTCACTGATCAAATCTCCCAATCTTGTAAAAGAAAACGCATTTCGATTTCCAATTTTTTGTATTGTTTGGCGTCCACTACAATTATGCAAACCTCTGGATAAAACT
>Ga0208783_10001675_pt1 | contig 12958 bp, 10 predicted proteins | sample DEB19_08_DNA_2_FD_184529 | JGI IMG/M metagenome (GOLD analysis project Ga0208783, IMG submission 184529) | Aqueous microbial communities from the Delaware River and Bay under freshwater to marine salinity gradient to study organic matter... | ecosystem: Environmental > Aquatic > Marine >... | reverse complement strand
TCTGCCGCCTGTTCCCGGGCGACGTAATCTTCACCGGCACGCCCTCCGGCGTCGGCATGGCCCGAGGTCGCTTCCTCGCCCCCGGCGACGTGGTCGTCACCGGTGCCGATGTCATCGGTGAGCTCCGCAACCCGTGCGGTCCGGGCTCGGCGCCGCTCGCGCTGTGAGCCTCCACCGCCTCCTCGGCTTCCGCGCCGCGGTCCCCGACCCCGACGCGCTCGCCGCCTTCTTCGGTGAGCTCGGTCTCACCGGCGATGCCGACGCGGGTTGGGCCGGATCCGACGGAGGCGGAGCGGTCGCCGTCGGTGAAGCTCCGTACCGGAGGCTCGAAACGGTCACGCTCGGCTGCACCGACGAGGCCGACGTCGCCACGATCGCCGAGCGGCTCGGCGCGGGCGGGGCCGAGGTCGTCGTCGCCGACGGCGCCGTCACCGTGCGCGACCCGATCTCGGAAGTGCGCTTCACCGTTCGCCCGGCTCCGCCCGAGAGCACCCCGGCGCCTACCTCTCTCGTCTTACCCAATGCCCCCGGCGCGACGGTGCGCGCCAACCGACGCGCGCTTGCCGTCGAATCCGGTCCCCGACCGCCCCGTCGGCTCGGGCACCTCGTCATCGGCACGCCCGATCCCGCCGCCACCCGCAACCTCCTCGTCGATGGGCTCGGTCTGAAGGTGAGCGACGAGGTCGACGGATTCATCCACTTCCTGCGCTGCTCGACCGACCACCACAACGTGGCCCTCGTCCACTCGCCGGTGCCGCTCCTGCAGCACTACTCGTGGGAGTGCGACGACCTCGACCACGTCGGCCACACGGGCACCGCCCTCCTCCGCACCGACCCCACCCGGGCGGCGTGGGGGATCGGCCGTCACTTCGCGGGCTCCAACTACTACTGGTACTTCCGCGATCCCTCGGGCTCGTTCCTCGAGCTCTACTCCGACCTCGACCGCATCACCGATGACGCCGAGTGGGAACGCGAGGGGCGCACCGAGTTCGGACTCGAGCACATCGCCAACGCATGGGGCCCGGCGATCCCGACCGAGTTCGTCGTACCCGCGGATCTCGCCGAGCTCGAAGCGGCCCGAGTCGCCGGCGGCTGACCGGTGACCGACGCGTTCGATCTGGCCGTCGTCGGTTTCGGACCCGTCGGCGCCACACTCGCCGGCCTCGCGGCCCGGGCCGGACTGCGGGTCATCGCCCTCGACCGTGAGACCGGACTCTTCCCGCTCCCGCGGGCCGCGCACTGCGATCACGAGATCCTGCGCATCCTCCAGGAACTGGGGTGCGCCGACGAACTCCGACCGCACCTGCGCGAGAACATCGGGATGGACTTCCTCACCGGCGAGCGCGAGGTACTGCTCTCGTTTCGCTCGCCCGGTACGGCCCCCAACGGCTGGCCGGCGTCGGTGTTCTTCCACCAGCCGACCCTCGACGCCGCGATCCGCGCCGCGGCCGTCGATCGGGGAGCCGGTGTGCGCCTCGGCACCGGGGTTGCCGAGGTTGCGCTCGGGACCGACGGAGTCGGGCTGACCCTCGACGACGGGAGCCGGATCGACGCCCGCTTCGCGGTCGGTTGCGACGGGGCCCGCTCGACGGTACGTCGGGCACTGGGTATCACCATGGACGACCTCGCCTTCGAGGAGCCGTGGCTGGTGATCGATCTGGTGTGCCCCGAACCGGTGCCCGGTCTCCCCGACCGGGCGCTCCAAGTGTGCGATCCCGTCCGCCCCCACACGCTGGTGCCGATGCCCGAACCGCGCTTCCGCTTCGAGTTCATGCTCCTCCCCGGTGAGGACGCCGAGTCGATCCAGAGGCCGGAGCGGGTCCGCGAACTCCTGGCGGACTGGGTCGACCCCGACCGGGTCGAGGTCGAACGCGCCGCTGTGTACACCTTTCACGGACTGATCGCCCGCGAGTGGCGACGGGGGCCGGTGCTGCTCGCCGGTGACGCCGCGCACCAGATGCCGCCGTTCCTCGGCCAGGGAATGTGCTCCGGATTGCGCGACGCGGCCAACCTCGGGTGGAAGCTCGTCGAGGTCGTCGGACACGGCGCCCCCGATGCGCTGCTCGCCACCTACCAGGGTGAACGCGAACCGCACGTGCGCACGATCGTCGAGGCCGCCGTCGGCTTCGGTCGGCTCATCTGCACGACCGACCCGGCGGTCGCGGCGGCACGCGATGCACAGATGCTCGCCGATCGCCGGCCGCCGGCCGACACACCGTCGGCGGTGCCGGAGCTCGGATCCGGCCCCGGGTTCGCGGAGGGCGGGGGTGCCCTCGTCGCCCAACCCGTCATCGACGGCATCCGGTTCGACGACCTCATCGGGTCGCGCTTCGCCGTGATCACGGACGGACCGAGCGACCCCGACTCCCCTGAGTATCGGTGGTGGGCCCCGCGCGCGACCTTCCTCGACGCCGTCACCCACCCCGACCTGCGGCCGCTCCTCGCCGGTGCGGAAGCCACCGTGGTCCGGCCCGACCGCTACCTCTTCGGTACCGGCGCGCTCTCCGGGCTCACCGACCGAGCCCGCGCACTACTCGACGCACCGTGACCGATCCCGAGGCACCGACCATCGCCCTGCGCCGGGTCCTCGGACTCCCCCGCCTCACCGCGGCCGGCGTCGGCATGGTCATCGGCGCCGGTATCTACGTGCTCCTCGGCTCCGCCGCCGCCGAAGCCGGGGCCGCGAGCTGGATCGCCTTCCTCTCCGCCGGAGTACTGAGCGCGCTCACCGCGTTCGGCTACGCCGAACTCGCCGCCATGTTCCCGAAGGCGGGCGCCGAGTACGACTACACCCGGCACGTCGCCCCGCTCGGGGTGGCCTTCCTCGTCGGCTGGGTAATGGTGCTCGGTCTCGTCGTGGCCGGAGCCGCGGTCGCTCTCGGCTTCGGCCACTACGTGCAGTACTTCCTCGACGTTCCGACTCGGGCATCAGCCGTCGCACTCATCGCGTTCGTCACCCTCGTCGGGCTGGCCGGAATCGAGCGCTCGTCGCGCCTGACCGCAGCGCTGGTTCTCGTGCAGGTCGGCGGACTCGTCGCCGTCGTGGTGATCGGGATCCCCCATCTGGGCGACCACAGCCTCACCGCCGATGCCTCGGTCGGCGGGGTGCTCGGGGCCGCAGCCCTGGTGTTCTTCGCCTTCATCGGATTCGACGAGGTCATCACCCTGGCCGAGGAGACCCGCGACCCCGGTCGCACGGTGCCCCGGGCCCTCTTCCTCACCGTCGGGATCTGCACGGCGCTCTACGTCGCCGTCGCGGTCGCGGCCACGAGCGTCCTCGGCGCCGGGAGTCTCGCCCGCTCGCAGCAGCCGCTCGCCGACGTGATGGCGACCGCCGTCGGGGCCACGAGCGGCCGCATCGTTGCGGTAATCGCCCTCATCACGACGACCAACACGACCCTCCTCGCCCTCACCGCCGCCTCCCGCCTCCAGTACGGAATGGCAGCCACGGGCGCTCTGCCCGCATTCCTCGGTCGGGTCGACCGCCGCCGGGTGCCCGGTGCCGCGCTCGTCACCGGCTCCGTCGTCGCCGCCGGGTTCGCACTCATCGGCAACCTTCCGCTCGTCGCCGCAGTCACCGACCTCTCCGTCTTCGCGGTGTTCGTGGCCGTCAACCTGACGGTGATCGTGCTGCGCGTCCGCCAGCCCGACCGGCGGCGGCCGTTCCGAGTGCCGGGGTCGGTCCGGGGCGTGCCGCTCCCGACGTTGGCCGCCCTCGCCGGGGTCGCCGTCCTCGTCCCGACCCTCGACCTCCGGGCGGTGATCGGCGGACTCGCAGCGGCCGTCGCCGGCTTCGCCGTCTACCTTCCCGTACGGAGCCGCCGATCTTCGACCCCCGGCCCCGAGGAGCCTCCCGCCGTGTCCCGCCGTCGCGCCGTATCCCCCGAAGAGGCGAACCGGGTCGCCGACGCGCTCCGCATCGACTTCGCCGCGGTCGAGTTCACCGCCGAGGAGTTCCGGGCCGGGCTGTTACGGGAGTTGCAGCACGGCCGGGTCGATCCCGACACCAACGTGACCGACGACGACCTCGTGGTGACGGGCAAGATCGTACTCGCCCACCTCCAGGAGATCCCCGACTACTACACCCGGCTCGCCGCCATGCGCGAGGAAGCGATCCGAGAGTGGGATTCCCGGCACTGACCGAGTGAGACACTCGCTTCAGAGCGGCGGGATTCCGAACTCCTCGCGCACGTCGGTGAGCGGCCAGTCGAGCATCCCGATGAAGTCGCCCCGGGAGAAGTCCCGTTCGGTCGCGCGCCCCCGGTTCATGGCACCGACCATCATGTCGATCACCCCGGGCCGAGCGAGCGTGGGCTCGGTCTGTGCGTAGCCCAGCGTGTTGAAGATGCACGCCTCGTGGATGGCCAGGTTCCCGAGGAACTCGAACCAGTGGTACTCGTCGTCGGAGACGGCCAACTTCATGGCCCCGAGCGCGATCTCACCTTCGGCGGTGGCGTCGTACCCGGCCACGATGTGGCACATGTCGTGGGGGGCCAGCGCGGTGGCGTGCTCGACCCCCTCGGCCGGGAAGGTGAACCCGTGGGCGTCGTAGAACGCCGCGAACGCCGCGCCGAGCGTCCCGGGGTCCTGCGCGCGCACTCGTGCCTCGAATCCGACGAGATCCTGTTCGTCGAGGATCGGGGCAACGGCCCGCACCGCATCGGTGATCGGCGCGGTCCCGGGCGCGAAGTCCGTCTCGAAGTGACGCAGGTAGTCGGCCGCGGCCACCTGCGTGCCACCGTTGATCAGGTTGCGGACGAGGGAGAGGCCGGGTCCGTCTCCCCCCAGCGCGAACGCGTACTCCTCGACCCGCTCCTGCTGAGCCCGATCGAGGGGATGCCGACAGAGCTCGAGGATGATCATGAGCCCCCGAGCCTGCTTGCGGAGCGCCTCGGGGACGGCATCGGCGCATTCGTCGGCAGGCAACGGGGCCAGGGTGCGCACGTCCACCTCGGCGAGGCCCCAGAAATCGCGCACGATCGCCGAGAGCAGTCGAAGCTGCTCGTCGGTCGGTCCGGTGCCGACGTCGATCGCACCGAGTGCGGTCCGGGCGATTGCCGTTCCGTGTTCGAGGGAGACGAATCCGAGCATCGCCGGAACCTACCGCTCGGTTGCCGGAACGCGTCGGCGGCCGCGATCCTCAGGCTGCGTCGATCACGCGCCCGTCGAGCAGGTGGACGATGCGACCCGCCCGAGCCGCGACCCTCGGGTCGTGGCTCACCACGACGAGCGTCGTGCCCCGCTCGCGTTGCAGCGACTGCAGCAGATCCATGACCCGCCCGCTCGACGCGGAGTCGAGGCGGCCCGTCGGCTCGTCGGCGAGCACGAGCGGGGGATCGTTGGCGAGCGCCCGGGCGATGGCCACGCGCTGACGCTCACCTCCCGACAACTGCGGTGGCCGCACGTGGGCACGCCCCGCCATGCCCACGAAGTCGAGGAGCTCGGCGGCGCGGGCTTGCCGCACCCGTCGGCCGCGGCCCTGGCCGACCATCGGCACCTCGACGTTCTCCAGTGCGCTGAGCGACGGCAGGAGATTGTCGAGCTGGAAGACCAGGCCGACGTCGCGGGCCCGGTAGTGGTTGAGGTCGCGGTGGCGGGTCAGGTCGTGGCCGGCCACGACGCACGCACCCTCGTCGGGCCGGTCGAGCGCTGCGATCAGGTTGAGCAGCGTGGACTTGCCGCAACCCGACGGACCCATGATCGCCACGAACTCCCCGGCCGCGATCTCCAGGTCGACGGCATCGAGCGCGCGCAGGCGCCCCTCCTCGAACGTCTTGGTGACGCCCCGGAACGCAACCATCACCTCGCCCGGCCCCGGCGTCCCGATATCGGGCTCACTCATAGCGCAGCGCATCCATGGGAGTGAGGCGGGCGGCGCGCACCGCCGGATAGGCCGCACCCACCAGCCCGACGACGAGCGCGACGATCACCGCGCGCACGAAGATGTCGACCGGGTACGCAGGAACGAGAAAGCCGGCCACCGCCGGCATGCGGGTCACGCCGATCGCCGCGAGGACCCCGAGCCCGGAGCCGACCGCCGCCGCGAGAATGCAGAGCAGGACCGACTCGGTGATGATGACCCGCACGACCCGCGGTCCGCTCCACCCCACCGCCCGCAGCACCCCGATCTCGCGCGTGCGCTCGAAGATCGACATGACCATGGTGTTGGTGACCCCGATTCCGCCGATGAGCACGGCCAGGAACGAGATCGCCCGGTTCGCCGCGTCGAGGAAAGTGAAACCCTGATCGACCTGCGCGTAGTCGCCCGAGCCGGTCACGACGACGACATCGGGGACCGCGGTCTCGATCGCCCGGGCCGCTTCGGTCGGGTCGGCACCGGGTTCGAGATTGACGTAGACGATCGTCACTGCGCCATCCGAGCGGGCGAGTTCCTGGACCCGGGCGAGCGGGGCGTAGCCACCGGCCCGCTCCCAGGTTCCGCCCCCGGAGAAGATGCCGACGACCCGGAACCGGGCGTCGGCGATCTCGACGTCGTCGCCGACGCCGACCCCCAGGTCGCTCGCGGCCTTCGAACCGAGCACGACCTCGTCGGGGGCACCGGGGAGGAGCAACCGTCCGGCGATCAAGTCCGGGGCCTGAGCCGCGAGATCGGCGGGCGTCTCGCCCATCAGCATGAAGAACGGGTTCGAGCCGACTTTCACGATGTGCAGGAAGATGCCGCGAGCCGAGGCGACTCCCGGCTGGGCTTCGATGTCGGCGACGGTCTCCTCGGGTACGCGACTGAAACTGAGATCGGCGCTGCCCTCCTGGGCGACCATGAAGTCGGCGCCCCCGGCCCGGGTCATCGCGTTCGCCGTCTCCTTGAGGCCGGCCGTCACGACGCCGAGGGCCACGACGGTCGTGATGCCGAGGCTGATCCCGAGGAGGGTCAGCGCCGAACGCGACCGGTGGCGGGCGAGGTTGCGGGCGACGAGTCCGAGAAAGGTCATGAGGTCACGGGGCCGGGATCACGGGGTCGGCGCTGATCGGCTCGCCGCCTAGCGGGCGACGAAGCCCCCGTCGACGGCCAGCGCGTGGCCGGTCACGAAGGCGGATCGGTCGGAGCACAACCACAGTGCCGCCTCGGCGATCTCGTCGGCGGTGCCGAGGCGACCGACCGGCTCGGTGTCGAGCAGTTGGGTCGCCATCGCCGGGTTGCCCGCCGTCACCCGGGTGATCATCTCGGTGTCGATGACGCCCGGACACACTGCGTTGACCCGGATTCCCTGCGTCGCGTAGTCGAGGGCGGCAGCCCGGGTGAGACCGATGATGCCGTGCTTCGACGCGCAGTAGGCGGCCGAGCCGGGAAAACCGACGAGCCCGGCAACCGACGAGTTGTTGACGATCGCACCGCCCCCGCTCGCGAGCATCGCCGGGATCTCGGCGCGCATGCACTCGAAGACGCCGGTGAGGTTGACCGCGATCGTGCGGTCCCAATCGGCCCGGGTGAAGTTCGCCATCGGGGCCGACACCCCCTCGATCCCCGCGTTGTTGAACGCGTAGTCGAGGCGACCGTACCGATCCACCGCCGCCGCGACCATCCGGTCGGCCGCCCCCGACTCGGCGACGTCGGCCGCCACGAAGATCGCCTCGGCGCCGTCGGCCCGGATCGCCGCCGCGACCGCCTCCCCCCGATCGCCGGACAGGTCCGCGAGCACGACGCTCGCCCCCGCCGCCGCGAAGGTACGCGCCGCCGCACACCCGATTCCTGCCGCCGCACCGGTCACGACAACAACCTTGCCGTCCATCTCGCCCACGATGCCTCCTCGGCTGCCGGAGTCGTACCCGGTCCGTACCCGGGAGTCGAGCGGACGGAGGACTCGGCCGTCCAGGGTCGGAGGTCACTCACCGGGACGGGAACCGGAGGGGCGTGACGGTAACGTCCGGACACGTCCCTACAGTCGGAACGGAGTCACCGACCGATGCGCCGTCTCCTCCTGACCCTCGCCGTCGTCGTCGCCGTCGTCGTCGCCGCTCCCGCTGCGGTCGCCGCCCCGGCCCCCGTCCCGACGTCGATGGGAGCGATCGGAGACTCGCTGTCCCTCGGCTTCAACGCGTGCGGCGGATCCGGCTCGTGCCTCGACGTCTCGTGGAGCACCGGGGCCGGAACCGACCATCCCGACTTCGCGAGCCACTACACCCGACTCGCCGCCATCGAGCCCGGCCTCGTCGGCCAGGTCGTGAACGCCGCAGTCCCGGGAAGCCCGGTCGCCGCCATCGCCGGGCAGGTCGCCACCCTCGCTCCGAATGCCCCCGACTACGTGACGATCCTCATCGGCGGCGCCGACGTCTGCAAGCCCAGCATCGATCTCATGACTCCGGTCGATGAGTTCCGGGCGTCCTTTCGAGAGGGCCTCGCCGCGTTGCGCGAACAGATCCCCGCTGCCCGTGTGCTCGCCGTGAGCATCCCCGACGTCGTGTCGATCCTCGACGCGGTACGCGAACGACCGGGAATCGAGAGCAGCTTCTTCGCGTCGTACTGCGCCTCCGTCTACGCTAACCCGTACTCCGACGCCAAGGCCGACCGCCACCGCCGGGCCGCCGCGCGACGACGGATCGAGCGCTTCAACTCCGCCATCGCCGCCGAGTGCGCCCGCGACCGACTCTGCCGGACCGACCGGGGCGCGCTCTTCCGGCACCGTTGGATCGACGCCGAGGTGAGCGCCGACTTCCTCCACCCGAGCATCACCGGACAGCAGATGATGGCCGATGTGACATTCGCCGCCGGTTGGCGCTGGGCGCCCTGACCCGACCGGAGAGGCACACCGTGAGCAAAGACGCGGCGGAATCTCCGTCGGTGCTCATCGTCTCCCACACCCACTGGGACCGGGAGTGGTACCGCACGTTCGAGGACTTCCGCGGACGACTCGTCGATGCCGTCGATCGGGTTCTCGACCTGCTCGACGACGATCCCGGGTGGTCGTTCCTGCTCGACGGGCAGGTCATCGCGGTCGAGGACTACCTCGCCGTACGTCCGCAGGCGCGGGAGCGCCTCGTCACCTCCGTGCGCAGCGGGCGCATCGCGATCGGCCCCTGGTACGTGCAGCCCGACTCCCTCTTGCCCTCGGGTGAGAGCCACGTCCGCAATCTGCTCGAAGGCCGCCGCGCGGCGCGGGAGTTCGGCGGTTGCTCCCGGGTCGCCTACTCACCCGACTCCTTCGGGCATCCGGCCCGGTTCCCGCAGCTCTTCGTCGGGTTCGGGCTGGGGCCGTTCGTGCACTGGCGCGGCAACGGCGACGAGATCGACGACATCGGACCCGTCTACCGCTGGTGCGCACCCGACGGCTCGGTGGTTACCGCGTACACGCTCCTGCGCGGCTACTTCTCGGCGGCCGGGCTGCCCGCCGATCCCGAGTACGCCGCGAAGGTGCTGGCCCGGGCCGTGACCGGTTTCGGTCCGGTCGACCGGGCGCCGGTCGTGCTCATGAACGGCGTCGACCACATGTTCCCGCAAGACCACACCGCCGCCGTCGCCGAGGCACTGGCGGAACGCATCGGGGCCCCGGTGCAGCGGGGACTGCTCGACGATCTCATCGCCTCCGTAGATCCCACCGATCGGGCGACCTTCACCGGCGACCTCCTCGGCGGCCGCCTCGCCAACCTCCTGCCCGGAGTGTGGTCGTCACGCCTACCGCTAAAGCAGGCCGACCGTCGGGCCGAACGGGCGCTCGTCGGCTGGGCCGAACCGTGGGCGGCCCTCGGCCGGGCGCTCGGCCTCGACGACGAGCGACCCGCGCTCATCGGGGCGCGGCGCGCGCTGGTGGCCAATCAGGCCCACGACTCGATCGGGGGCTGCTCGCAGGACGAGGTGCACCGGCAGATGGCCGGTCGCACCGCGACCGCCGTCGGTCTCGCCGACGCCACTACTGCTCGCGTCCTCGAACGTCTGGCCGGCCTCGGGGCCGAACGTCACGTGCCGTGGGACACCGCACTCGACGTCGCCGTCTTCAACCCCACGCCCCAGCCCCGCACCGACGTCGTGCGCATCGCGCTCGACGGCTTCCCCCTCTACCGGATCACCGCGGTCGACGCCGGGGTGCACCCGCTCTCGCTCGCAGCGGGATCGGTCACCGGCTACGAGGCCGACGGAGCACCGGCGCGCCTCGTGGCGTCCGACGATCCGGGCCGGATCCGCATGGTCGAAGCCTGGCCCGCACTCGATGTCGAGGTCCTCGTCACCGACGTTCCCGCCTTCGGGTGGCGGCGGATGCGGCTCAGCCCCTCGGACCCGCACGACGACCGGGTCGACGACGGCCGCACTATCGACGACGGCGCCGATCTCTCGGTGACCGTCGCCGACGACGGCACCCTCACCGTCGCCCGCGCCGGGCGCGTGTACCCCGGCCTGGCCGCGATCGAGGACCGCGGCGACGCGGGCGATACCTACGACTTCGATCCCGTCGCCGACGACCCGGGTGCGGCACTGCTCGACGTCACCGTCGAACGCCGCGTTCACCCGTCGGGGATCGCCCGACTCGTCGTCACGCGACGCCTTTCCGTCCCGGCTGCACTCGACGCCACCGGGACGGCCCGGTCCGCCACCCGGGTGACGCTCACGGTGACGACCGAGGCACGCGTGGCCCCCGGACTCGACCGGGTCGATCTGCTCGTCCGCTGCGACAACCCGGCCCGCGATCACCGGCTCCGACTCCGCTTCCCGACGGGTGCACCCGTCTCGACCTTCGCGGCGGCCACGACGTTCGGCGTCGCCGAGCGATCGACGGCGCCGGTCGCCCACCACGACTGGTGGCACGACCCGCCGACGACCTTTCCGCACCAGGGTTGGGTCGCCGTGAACGGCCTCACCGTCGCCGCGCCGGGACTCCCCGAAGCCGAGGTAACCGACGACGGCACAATCGCGATCACCCTGCTCCGGGCCGTCGGCTGGATGAGTCGCAGCGAGATGAATACTCGTCCGATCGCGGCCGGACCCGCGCTCGCCACCCCCGACGCCCAACTCGCCGCCGGAATCACCGCCGCTCTCTCGCTGCGCCTCGACCCAATCGACGCGTCCTTCGCACCCGACCGCACCGCCGCGCTCGCCGCGGCCGACGAGCTGGGTCTGCGCGCCGTGCCGGCGGGCGACGCCCCGCTCCTCGCCGCCGATACGCCGCTCGTCTCGGTCGCCCCCGAAGGGATCGTGCTCTCGGCCCTGAAGCCCGCCGAGGACGGCGACGGCCTGATCCTCCGGCTCCTCAATCCCGCGCCGGAGCCGGTCGACGCGCGAATCACGTTCGGGCTCCCCCTCGCCGAGGCGACATCCGCACGCCTCGACGAAGAACCCGACGACGGCGCCCTCGACCGCAACGGCCGCACGCTCGCACTCACCCTCGGTCCCCACGCGCTCCGGTCGATCCGGGTCCGACCGGCCTGACCCCGGAACGGTTCCGCTGGCCGCCCCGTCCGGCGCCCGGTACGGTCGCCGGTGATGGACATCCACGTGAATCGCTCCGACCTCGGCGCGGTGAAGCTCGTCGACTCGGCCCCCGCGCCCCTCGCCGAGGGACAGGCCCGCCTGCGGATCGAGGCCTTCGGGCTGAGCGCGAACAACATCACGTACACGCTGATGGGCGACGCCATGCGCTACTGGGACGCGTTCCCCGCGCCCGAGGGCTGGGGTCGGGTACCGGTGTGGGGCTTCGCCTCGGTCACGGAATCGCGTCACCCCGACATCGAGCCGGGCACCCGGGTCTTCGGGTTCCTCCCCATGTCGGAGGAGCTCGTCGTCACCCCGGGCCGGATCAACGAGCGCGGCTTCGCCGACGTCGCCGATCACCGGAGCCGCCTGGCCGGCGCCTACAACCGGTACCAGCGGGTCGGGCCGCCCGACCGCGAGGCCGACGCCCGCCGGATGCTGCTCTCCCCGCTCTTCACCACCTCGTTCCTGGCCGACGACTTCCTCGCCGACGCCGGGTGGTTCGGGGCCGACACCCTCGTGATCTCGAGCGCATCGGCCAAGACCGCGCTCGGCATCGCCTGGTGCGCGCACCGGCGGGGCGGGATCCGCACGGTGGCCCTGACCGCGGCCGCGAACATCGCCTTCGTCGAGGCCCGGGGCGTCTACGACACCGTTGCCGCCTACGGAGACGAGGCCGACCTGCCCGGAACCCGGGCGATCTACGTCGATGTGTCGGGCTCGGCCGCCGTGCGCACTGCGGTGCACGACCGCTACCGAGACGACCTCGTCCACGACATGATCCTCGGCGCCACCCACGTCGACGAGATCGGCCGCTCGGCCGCCGACCTCCCCGGTGCCCGACCCACCATGTTCTTCGCCCCCGACCGGATCACCACCCGCTCCCGTGAGTGGGGCACCGACGGCTTCGAGGCCCGGGTGGATGCCGACTGGTCGGAGTTCGCCCCGTGGGCGGGAGCCGCCATCGCGCTCGAGTACGCGAACGGTCCCGACGCCGTGACCGCGGCGTACCGGGCACTGTTCGAGAACCGCGCCGACCCTGCGGTCGGCCTCATCCTGTCGATGCACCCGGCCTGAGCCGAACGAACCCGGAGCACACCGTGAGCGACCGCCCGAAGGGCCCGAAGTACGGAACGATCGACCGTGACTATGCCATCCGCATGGCAACCGCGGCCCCCGAGGACGATGGGCCGATCTGGATGCTCAACCTCATGCGGTACCGCGAGGTGGCCGAGTACCGCGACGGTCGCGAATCCGCGATCAGCGGCCAGGAGGCCGACGACGCCTACGCCCCGACCGACGTTCTCCGAGACATCGGCGCCGAAATCGTGCTCTTCGGCGACGTGATCGACCAGCCGATCGGCGACACGCCGCGCTGGGACCGGATCGCCGTGGTGCGCTACCCGACCCGGCGTTCGTTCATCGAGATGCAGACGCGCTCCGACTTCAAGGAGAAGCACGAGCACAAGGAAGCGGGCATGGCCGAGACGATCGTGATGGGCACCCTCCCGCTCGGTCCGGCGGCCGCCGAGGCCCGCGGCC
>Ga0208783_10001674_pt1 | contig 12968 bp, 6 predicted proteins | sample DEB19_08_DNA_2_FD_184529 | JGI IMG/M metagenome (GOLD analysis project Ga0208783, IMG submission 184529) | Aqueous microbial communities from the Delaware River and Bay under freshwater to marine salinity gradient to study organic matter... | ecosystem: Environmental > Aquatic > Marine > Coastal... | reverse complement strand
TTCTGCTAGTACCACTGTGGTACCATTTGTTGCTGTATAATCGGAATTACTTAAAACGCTACCGTTTAATGCTACTTCAACATTTCCTGCAACATAACCTAGTGGAACAGTAAAACTAGTTTGTCCGCTGGTAGCTGTAAATTCATAAGCACGTCTAACTGCTAGTGTGCCTATACTACCGCCAGCTCCGGCACCACCACTAAGCTCAGCTACACTGTTGCTGCTGGTTTTGTAGAATAGTTTGCCATCTGTATAATTGATAGCTAATTCGCCATAATCAAGATCAGTTGCCAGTGGAATTTTTCCCGCAACTGAGCTCTTTTTTAGTATAACCTTTGCCATTTAAGTAATTCCTAATAAGGATTATAAAACTATTATAGAATAGTTTATTATATTTTAGTAAAGTCCGCCGTCAACTATGTTAATCGACACGGCACCACTAGTTACTGTAAAGTTTGTGCTGTTAAAGCTAGCAATACCTTTTATACTATCAGTTGCTGTAGTAGTTGTTAATGCTACACTACTAACGTCACCACTACCACTAATACTAAAACTGCCTGTTGTATCACCTGTAGCAAAAGTAACTGTGCGTGCAGTTGTCCAAGCTGCTGCTGTACCAGTGATACTTGTTACGTCTAGTGTACCTTTTGTGCCGCTAAATACTTCACTAGTATTAGTAGCATCAGGAATAAATGTAAAATGTCCAGTACTGTCGTTAAAACCAAAGAAGCCAACTTTTGCAGTGGTACCATTATGCCACTTGAATTCAATACCACGATCTTTGTTATCATCACTAGCAGGAGCTGTATCACCACCTAGTGTAAAGATTGGATCATCAATGGTAACTGTTGTGCTATTAACTGTGGTTGTAGTACCATTAACAGTTAAATTACCAGTAATAGTAGTATTACCTGTAACGTTTAGTGCGCCACCAACGTATAGGTTTTCACTAATACCTGTGCCGCCGGTAACTACTAATGTACCTGTTGTAGTACTTGTGCTACCTGCATTTTTTGTAAACGTTACACTGTTATCAGCTGTTAATGTAGTAAATGCTCCAGTACTGGCAGTGTTACTACTGCCAATGCTTGTATTAGTAATAGAGCCGTCACTAAGTGTTGCATACAATGTGCCGCCAACACGCATGTTGCCCATAATGTAGGCACCACCATTGTTAACAACTAATGCGCCTGTTGTTGTGTTTGATGCAGCATTTGTTGCATTTGTAATAGTTAACACGCCACCAGCAAATACAGCGCCTGCAATACCAACACCGCCTGCAACTGTTAATGCGCCTGTTGTTGTGTTTGTACTGGTGGTTGTTTGTAGTAGGTTTAGTTTTGTTCTGTCAAGCTGTGCTACTTCTACTGCGGCATTACCAGCAGCATTTTCTGCATAAAAGTGTAAAACACCATCACTAGCTGCAGGAGTTGTTTCGGCTATGATATAGGTATAACCATCTACACTTTTAACGCCGCCAAGACTACCCCAATTAGTGCCACTATATCCTTCAAACTGACTAGTCTCGCTGTTGTACCTGATTGTGCCCTGCACCGTTGGTCCACGTTGTGCAGTTGTACCAACAGGTATCTTTACACCGTTTGTACCACTAACACTTACATATCCTGTACCATTTGGAGTTAGGGTAATATTACCATTAGTATCTGTACTACTAATAACATTACCATTAATAGTAATATTATCAACATTCCACTCATCAACCTTTTTGCTAGCATCTACAAGTACAGCACTACTAGCTGTAAGTGTACCGTGTACGTGAGACAATAAATCTGTAAAGTATTTGCCGCCAATAACAAAATGATTAGCAGCATTACCACCAATTTCACTACCAAAACCAATATATAATCTACCACCACCATTTGCTTGCGTTCCGGCTAATGCTGAATAAGCTAACTCACCTGAACCTAGGGTACCTGGATTTCCAGCGGTATCAGAACGCTTGATACGAATAATTGAAGCCATTTTCTATCTCCGATTAATAATAGCCACCTTCCATATTCTGGGCATCAAGCGTTGTGGTTGCTACCCATTTTTGTACTAAGGTTTGATATACTAAGAGTCCGCCATTTGTTAAGTTAGTTAAATCTATGTCAGTCATAGCCTGTAAGGTAGTAGCGCCAGCGGGACCCATTAAACCGGCAACTACAACCTGAGGCTCTTTACGTTCAATAACTACTTGATTGTTTTTCTCGGTGACAATTACCTCGGTTGTCATCGTGTAACCTCCTGTATTAAGGTTAGGTTGCCTTGAATAAATGTTGTTACATCACCATTAGCGTCTGTTAGCTCTAAACTATATACCGCTGTAGGAAATGTAAACGCTGATGTTTGTGTACTAGTTAGTGTAACTGTAACAGTATAATTTGCAGCATCAATTGTTATGCCGCCGTTTAAGTGTGTTAATTCTGCAATAACTGTGCTGCTGTCTACAGTTTCACGTATTTGCATTTTTGCTGTAAAACCAGTTAGTGGTACAGGTGTGTTCCACTCTACAACACCGCCGCTAGTATAAGTTGTATAGCCTGCGCTATTTACTTGATTAAGCGTTATGGTATTACTACCAGCTGTAGTAACTATATAGTAGCTATCTTCAGCAGTCATGTTAATTTCTTTCATACCAACTACACCGTTTACGCGTACACGCCAACCTGTAGGAATTGTATGATTTGCTGTAGTAGTAATTACACAAGGAGCAGCTTTAGTTATAGCACTAATATTAGCATACTGCTTAGTTTGCGACTCCCAGCGAAATACTTCTTTAAAAGTACTACCCTGATAAATCTTATAATTAATTTTAGCAGGTGTCATTGTCATGTTACACCTTTACCTTTCTTAGTGCCGCTAACTTCTTAAAGCTATTAAGCTCTGTTGTTAGTGCTGCTACATCTTGCTGCAGTTTGTTATTTTCTATATTTAATTTAGTAAGTTGACTATTAAGCTCTACAATTTCATTTTGCAGCTTTGTCAACTCCTCTGTAAGTTTGGCGTTTTGTGTACCCATACGCTCTAATTCCTCGTGCATCATTTTAATAACACTGGTTTCTGCATCAGTACTACGCCACTCTTTTACTAATTTTTGTATACCTACGCCTAGGGCAATAATTGCCATTCCTGCTACACTAATAGTTTGTACCAGGCTGTGATTTTCTACAGCTTCCATTGCAGCTCCTCTTTGTTAGCAGTGGGTAACATACAGGTTTAATTGTAGCTAGTCTGCCAACTAATTTTAGTGGCTCCGCTGTTGTCAAGTAAAAATATTTAAACCTTTTTCAACTCTTGTATATTATATCACAAGGGCAAAGACTTGTCAACTATAAAAAATGCCCTGCTCAATCGTTATTGAGCAGGGCATTGAGCAAAACTTTTTGAGTTCTTTGTTAGTCGACCTGTGGTTTCCAAGTTGGTTTAGTCAGCTCGGTCGCCAGGTCGGAGTAGATTTGTTGATCTAAAATCACCTAACGAGTTAGGTGATTCTATATGCTCCTGTACCGCTAGCATTGCGACTATTATACGCACCAAATTTTAGTGTGTAACTACCAGTACTTGACACACTATAAGAAAAATAAGATGCTAATCCACCGGCAGCATCATCATCTTCTGCAACAGTAGTGCCGGAACCGTTTACTAGTCTTATATAACTGTCAGTGCCATTCCACACTATACCAGGAGCCCAAGTTGCACCAGTTGGTCCAGTACCTGCCTGCAACGTTTGTCCAGCTACTAAAAATAAGCTTACATTAACACTATTATTAACAGCATTATCACCTCCAGTAATATTATAGCTTACATATACTGGGGTACTTGCGGGCGGTGGTGGAGGAGGCGGTGGAGGTGGAGGCGGTGGAGGAGGTGGAGCTGGCGGTGGTGGTGCTGGCGGTGGAGGAGGTGGAGGTGGTGGTGCTGGTATAACCTCAATCATATAACCTCTAGGTTGATTGTTAACAACCATTGTAGCACTATTTACAAATGTAAAACTCCAGCTTCCTGTCCAGGCATTTGTAAATGTATAATTACCAAAATCATATACTCCGCTACTATTAGTGGTTCGAGTACCACTAGTAGTACCACTATAACTAAATTGGGTATTTGGTGGAGCATCTCTTAATGATAAATTAAAATTAGTACCTATGTAAGTTTGTGTACCATAAGTATTATTTATATCAGGATATACTACAACTATAGGTTCATATGCTGTGGCAGGTGGTGGAGGAGGAGGTGGAGGAGGTGGAGGAGGTGGTGGAGGCGGAGGTGGTGCTGCATTAACAGTTACAGTTGTACTAGCGGTTGTACCAGTGCCAGAGGCATTACTAGGTGTAATTGTATAAGTAGTTGTAGTTGTAGGACTAACACCTACGCTACCACTGCCAATAGTTACAGCACCTATTCCACTAATACTTGCTGATGTAGCATTTGTAGTAGTATAACTTAAAGTGGTAGAGTTACCCTCTGTAATAGTACTAGGGCTGGCACTAATAGTTGCACTAGCTGTTGGTACGGTTGAAGTACTATTAATAATAAGTGTTCCAAATGCATTAGTAGCTGTTAATGTATATGTACTAGTCTGTCCTACGTTAGTTTCTAGTTGCTGACCACTCCCTTGTGTACCCCAATTAGTACTTTCAAACCCTAAATCACTGTCAATTCTTATATTAGGTGTTGGAGTACCACTAATTGACCAAGTACCATATATAGTTGAATAACCGGTATGACTAGCCGGGCTAACGCTAAATGTACCACTAGGTCCACTTCCGCTACCTGGTATTCTAATATTACCTGTGCCTGTAGCTAAACTTGTACCTAAATAAGCACCAAGTCTAAAATATTCGTCTGTTTCTACCCCATCTGTATTAGGTGTAATAGTAATATTAGTACTATCAGTATCAGATGTGCTACTAGTTGTAAAACTAGTGGGACTAATAGTTACTTCTCCGCTGGCGTCCGTACCACTGGTTGGAGCAATTGTTTGAAAAGTAAATGTAGTATTACGAATATTATTTGCTGTAAAGCTTACAGTATAGCTAGTCCCCTCGTTCATAGGATCTGGTATAGTACCAAACGTATAGTTAGGTGCACCATTTGCAACTATGTTTATGTTACTAGTAGTTGCTAGTACTGTACCTGCACTATTACGTGCTTGTATTCTAAACCACTCTTCTCCTTCACTAACAAAATCTTGATTTGCTCTAAATGTAAGAGGTACCTCTTTATAGTTTGAGTTAATATAATCACTAGTTGTAAATAAGGTTACATCTCCACTAGCATCACTACCACCATTACTTGGATTAACTACATAAAAATATGCAGTATTACCATTCCAGTTGCTAGCAAAAAATGTTACCTGATAACTAACGCCTTCAGATATACTAGTGGCAGGCACCCCAAAACTCCAACTAGGTTCAGGAGGTGTTTGACTAGTGTCACTAATTGTTATATAACGCCACGTATTATAAAATATGTTTGTAAAGTTGCTATCAGTTGCATACTGAATTCTAAAACTTTCTGCTGCTGTTTCAGTAGTATTATCAGCAACCGTTGATATAATAACATTTTTCCAATGTCTATAATATGCTGCGGTACCAGGAGCCCAACTACCGCTAGTAGTTCCAGTTAAATCTGCATTAGAAGCACTTCCTCCTAATTGCACCCTATAGTATAAAGTACGATTGTAAGTATCTAATACTTCTATACTTACTGTAGCACTATCACCTTCATTGACACTTTCTGGTATACTGGCATCGCTTACGTATGGATTAGGTAAATTATTAATATCCCATAAACTTAATTTAATATTAGTAGTATCAAAAGTTCCTACTGCTGAAGTAACATTCCATTGAGTAGTACTAAATACATTACTAGCGTTATAATGAGCTATGGCTATATAATAAGTACCAGCAGATTGCGTACTTTGAATCCTACTAGCATTACTTGCAAAATTTACACCATCAATACCACTATCATCATCATAAGCTAGTCTATTACCACTACTATCATATAATCCCATAACAGTATCTACAGTGCTAGTTTTATGCTCGGTACTTACAATAAATGTTGTACTGGCACCTAGTGTAAATTGTGCCCAGTAAACATTGCTAGAAACTGCTCCACCAGAAACGCTTTGACCAAGCGTACCCATACTAATAGATTGAGAGAATGGGGCTGGTTTAGTGCTAGTATCCACTAATGTAACGCTGGCACTAACGCCTGTATAATTATCAAGTGTTATAGTAAATGTTTCTGGTCCTTCTGTAATTTGATCATTAGCTACTGTAAAAGTTATACTTGTATTAGGACTAATTGTACCAGTTAAACTAGCACCGCTAATATCCGCACTACTAACTCCAGTAATAGTGTATGGTTGATCTCCTGCTTGATTAGTAGTATAAGTAATTGTAAAACTACTACCCTCATTACAACTAGGGGTGTTATTATTACTTAATGTTCTAACTACAGGGGTTTGACTAGTATCCTTTACATATATTGGGCCCATTACACCCCAACGATTAGCGTCTACAGGGCTGCCGCTGTTCCACGTTGCACTTGTAAATAAATATATATAAAATGACTCAAAATCTGTGTTTATATCACTGCTTTCAGTAGTACTATCAGCAGCTATAGGTATACTAATGCTTCTGGCGGCTCCTGCTCCTGTAGCAGATTGAAAATTACCTATACCATTAACTGCATAGTTATTTACATCACTGCCAGTAAAATTAGCACCTCCTACAACTTTCCAGTATATTGTTTGTATTTGATTGTCTTGAATATTAAAATTTATAGTAACCGTAGACCCTTCATCGACAGGACTAGGTGTAACTACTACACTGTTAACATTAAGACTAGGTGTTTGACTAGTATCACCGATTGTAACTGTTGGAGTTGTATAAAGTAGATCGGTATAATTACTATTATTATGAAATTCTAAATAGAAACTTTCCTGTGATACTTCTGTACTATAATCTCGTTTTATAGTAATATCTGGTAAAGTAACCTGTGCAGTACCATTAATACTACTAAAACTACCAGTAATAGTAGTATCGAAATCAGATGCAGTTGTATTTCCTACACCAACTACTTTCCAATAAATAATAGATATAGCAGTAAATGTTACATTAACTACAAACTGAACAGTACGTGTATCAGTTTCGTTTAGCTCAATATTTCCAGTACTTTGATTAACAGCAGGATTTACGCTGTATAAACTAATACTAGGTTTAGGTGTTAAACTGGTGTCATTTATATTTATACTTAGTGTATCGTATACGTTGCTATTGGCATCTACTAATTCTAGTGTTAGTGTTTCTGGATTACTTGCGTCAGTTAGTAAATCGTTAATAATACTTACAGTCCAACTTTTACGAATAGATGCTATTACAATTTCGCCTCCAGAATTACTACTAATAGTAGTCATAGGTCCATAATCTGTTGGCGAAATTGTAGCGTCGCTACTGGTTGCCGCACTGCCTGAAGCTATACGTAGTCCAAAATATCTTTGATCATAATCATAATTTGTAAAATTCCAGTCTGCACGGACAGTAGCGCTTTGTCCCTCATTTCTAGTAGGTGTTGTAGTCGATAAAGTTGCCATAGTTCCTTGTGCTGGAAATTGACTGGTATCAACTACGCCTACAGATACACTAGGGTTACTTCCATGTAGTAGCGTTACAGTAAAAGTTTTAAAACCATCTGATCTGTAGTCTAAACTAGTAGTAAAAATTTTGCTTGCTGTTGCGCTTTGAAATGTTCCAGTTAAAGCTGGAAAATTTCCACCTATGCTCACATTTGTGCCGTCTACACTATCTAAACCACTAACAGAGTAACTTAGTACTGTACCAGGTTGAACATAGTTTGTTGTAACTGTAACTGTAAAATTATCGCCTTCATTAATATTTCCACTAGCAGGAGTGCGCGACATTGTATATGTAGCTGCTCCGCTAGTATTAGTTACACTAAAACTTAAACTTTTAATTGTATTATTTGAATTATCTAATAAGGAAAATACATAATTTTCTGTACCAGTATCACTATCAATAAGCGGAGTAAATGTAACTGTGGCACTATTACTTTGTACTGTTAAAACACCGCTAGTATTGCCAGAAAAATCTTCACTAGTTAATGTATCACCTTCTAGCGTCCAAGTATATTGGGTGCCATTAGGAACATTTGTAGTGGTTAAAGTAATTGTAAACTGTGTGCCTTCTGCTGGAGTACTTGGACTAACACTAAGAGAATATGTAGCATTAGAAAGAGTTGTTCCAGCACTAGTAGTATATCTACTACCATCACTAATTATAACGTAATTTTGTAGATTTCCAAAACTTGTCCACTCCCGTATTCCACTAGCTTCTGTCTCATATACTGATTGGCTATAGTAAGATTTTGCAGTTATACTGTTATTGCTACTTCTACTATAAAAATTTTTAAAAACATACTCCCAATAAGGATCCCCACTACTTATATAATATACTGGATCACTTTGATCTTTTACCTGTAAAAAAACTGTAAATGGTGGTAATACATAAATAGGTTTTGTTATACTAGAAAAAGAGCTGAAATCATAAGTGGTAGATCCTCCAATAGCAAGACTCATTATTTTAGGATTCGAACCTATAAATCCTCCGCCAAAAGCAGGAAAAGGAGTTACTCCTTGTGGAGCATGTATAGGCCTAAACCCTTGTTCTGTGCTGTCATATATACATTGATTAGAAATATTAAATATCTGCAGACCTACATCGGAAGTATTATGACTATTTACGTATTCTGTAGTAAATAGGTATACTTCTGGTACATCACTTGCTACTGGGGTTATATTACTAGGAACTAAAATGTCTACACTAAAATTTGAACTACTTACCCAATACATTTGTGGAGCATAAAATATATTTGTATTTGGCAAAGTTATAGCAGCAAAACCACTCTTAATAACAGTTTTATGAGTAGGTACAGAATAATTTATAGTATAACGTCTAAAATTCTTTTGAGTATAAGTAGTTCCTCCATCAGTGCTTTCTTGAAAGTCTATTTGATATGGCCCTATACTCGACACAACTGTAGCTTTTGCCATAAACCATGGTTTTACATACTCATCTGTTAGTAAAAACTCATCATTTGCATTAGTTATTTGTAGTCCATATGCCATTATCTTATAAATACAAGTAAAGTACTTGCACTCCTGTCAGTTATGTTACTTGGTCGTCTATATTCAAGTTTTGGCCAAAAATTGTACAAATCTTGACCAACTATACCTGTTCTAATTTGATGCACACCTTGAATAAGTATAATATAATAAATAGTTTTATTTTTAAATTCTTTTTCAGCTTGAGTAGATATTTCTGTATTAATGCTGGAATTAGGGGACTGTAAATTATCAAATCTTATTTCTTTCCATTCATCATAACTACCAGTAGCTGGTAACACAAACTGCTTATAGAACACTCCTCCGTTTATAGTTTCAGTAGAATCATACTCTAATTTATTATTTTTATCATAGATTTGAAAGCCATAAGCCATTATGTCAAATCTCCTATTTTAACTCTGATATTATTACTACTATCGTAAACTAATATTTTACTACCACTTATTACTGTACGTTGTTGTCCATTAGGAGCACTTTGAAATGTTCCAATAGTAGCAGTAATAGCGTCTAAACTGTTTACCTTAAAGTAACTTAAATAAGGTGTGCTCCATGTAGTAGTTGTACTACCGCTAGGTTGTTTGCCATCACTTTCCCACTGTACAAAGTTTGTAGCATCTAGTGTTGGTGGAGTAGTTGACCAACCACTTGGAGCCGCACCATTTGTAGTCGTAGTGGTACCATCAACTGCAATACCTGCAGGTGCAATACTATTACTAGTATGAGCTTTATAAACTTTGTAAATCTGGGCTCCTGTAGCTCCTGGTACGGTACTATCTTGACCGGCAGCTCCGCGAAATACAATAGGTATCACAGCCGTAGCTACTAGAGTGGTTCTACTTGAATCGGAATAAAGAGCAATGCCTACGCTAGTTAAACCTGTGCCTGCACCTGGTGATAGCGTATATGGGTTACTAGCTGAAGTATAAGTACCAGTATCATTATCACGTATACTAAGATACCCACTTGTACTACCAGTATTTCCATCGTAGTACTTACCTGTAATCACTGTTGAAGTATAAGTGCCGCTGGTAGCACTATCAGGTGCATTTTTATATAATACTGAAGCGGTTTTATCTATAGTCCAATATTTTGCATTGTTACCATCAAAATAGTCTGTATTTTTTACTGGAGTATAACCGGCTAAAATACTAGATAGGCTAAATGTTTGTACTAAATTACTATAGCCTGTTCTACTAGCTGTAACTGTAATACTACCAGTTCTAAAAGCAGTAGTAAGGTTTGTTACTGACAGGGTTCTATTAGTAGTTGTTCCTGCCGCATAGATATTAACAGCTGTTGTTGTATTTTGTGACTGTGTTGTGCCACTAGTATCACTGTAGTTAAAAGTTATTCCAGATGTAGCTTGAGCTGTAAACGTCCAAGAAGAACTTTCATCTACGCCATTTCTTTTTACAGAATAAGAAGTAGATCCGCCTGTAAATACACTTACTAAACCTGTATTAGTAGCACTAAATTCATGTATGTCATTACTCAACTCTAGTACACTAACATCTGGTTTTACCGAAACCATAGTAAAATCTTTTACTATATTTGGATAATTAGTTCTGGTACCAGTAAATCTAACTAATATACTAGTAACTGTTGGTCCCATAAGCTGAAGGGTAGCCTTAGTATTACTATTAGTAAATGCAAATCGTAGCTGGGTACTAGAATTTAATTGATTACTAGTGTGGGCTTGTAATGTAGTATCTAGATTTGAACTAGCTGTAATTGTCCAAGTATAACTATTTGTAATATTGCTGCCAGCTTGTTCTACGCTTACTTCTGTTTCTGCTCCTATATAACTAGTAGGCGCACCTGATCTATCTACCGGTATACTGTGAGATTCATTTGTTAAATTTGCAGTAATAGCACTAGCACCATCAAAATAATCAACATTCTTAACTGGTGTATATCCATCTTGTGCAACTTTTACTGGAGTCGACCATGTTCCCAGAGTTATTTGAGTACCTGGAGTAGCACTGCTAGCTACAGCTGTAGTCATAAATACTGCGCCTGGATTAGCAGGAACAGCTGGCATTGTTAGTGACCATCCAGCTGTTCCGCCAGTTACAGTTCCTAAAACTGCTCCAGTAATAGTATAGTATACACTTGTTGGCTTAGCGGGAGTACTTCCATCTGATGTAGCTAAGTATAATTCTACTCGTTCTTGTGCGCTACCATCACTACCTCGTACTGAGTCAATGAATGGGGTGCTCCAGGTACCGCCAGTATTTGTAGTCGTACCTGGATCTACTACAAACGTATACTCACTAGCATATGTAGGAGTAGTTGACGCACTAGGTTGAGCTATAGTCCAACCACTTGGTGCTGTTAATACTCCAGTACTAGCATTAAAATTTCCTCCTGTAGGAGCGGCAGGTGCACTACTAGTTTGTAGCCATACTCTAGCTGAGTAAACTACTTTTCCATCTGCACCGCGTGGTATACTTATGTCTATAGTATTTGTGGCTCCACCATCTGTTACAGTATTAGTAACTGTAGCATTTGATCCTGAACTGGCAGTAGTAACGGTGCCTATATTAATAACTGCGGCTCTACCATCTTGTACAATACTGATACTAAGAGTTTTAGTTAACTCGGCAGTACCAACAGTAGCTTTAAAAGTTGCGCTAGCAGTATCAAGGGCAAGATTGGTAATTGTTGGTATTGAGATTATACCAGTAGAACTGTTTATTGTTGGATTAGTTAAATTACTACTACTAACCAAACTATACGTAACTCCACTAGTTAATATAGTACTACCTCTAGCTACTACCATCTGACTAGAAACAGGTAGCCCGCTAAGTACAGTACCGGCTGCATTTAATGTAACAGTTTGATTCTCATTTACAAGTGCAACATTCAATGCATCACTACCTTCTTCAAGATAGTATACGCTCATTTGATCAAATACATCAATGGTAGCGACTATAGTGCTTTGTACTCTTACCTTTATTAGCTTTGTGCTTGTATTACTAAAACTACTTAGTGTATATGTTGAACTAGTTGCACCATTAATTAATACACCATCTGCATACCATGTATAAGTTGCACCAGCTATATTAGCTATTGTAGCATCAAAAGTAATAGTACTAGGACTAATTGTACCATTATTTTTTGCTTTTACAAATGCTTGTCCTGTACTAGTTAATAATACAATAGGTGCAGTACTACCTGGACGCTGTTTACTAACATTTAATACTAAGTCTATAGAATACGTTTCACTATTATTTTGCGGATTTGTATAAACTGCACGTAAGGTAATAGTACCTACTAAATCAGTAATAGCTGTAACTGTATATACACCTGTACTAGCTATAGTAGCAGATACTCCACCTACTGAACTACCGCTAACAACGCTATATGTTACAGCGGCTGTTCCAGTAACATTTGTGCTCAAATTGTAAACAACAAAGGTTCCTGTAGCATTAGTAAATACAGCATTATTACCATCACTATCTGTAGGTATTTGAATAGGATCGCGATTTAAAAACCCACTAATAGGTAGTGCAGTATCTAATGTTGTAGCAGTAATTTGTGCTGACGTAGTATATTCATCTGGATCTATTTTACTAATAAAAGCATATTTAATATAATATGTAGTATTATTTTTAAGATCAGTTAGTGGTACTATGCTTTGAAAACCAGCATCAAATACTAAATTACCGGCTGCAGGAGTAAAGCCACTAGTTTCACTTATCCATACCTTTAAACCTTGCAAATCATCACGAACAGAGACATCCGCTACCTGCAGTGTGCCGGTAGTGGAATTATCATCAATGTCAACAGCGTTAAAAGGCTGTGTAAAATA
>Ga0208783_10001673_pt1 | contig 12976 bp, 10 predicted proteins | sample DEB19_08_DNA_2_FD_184529 | JGI IMG/M metagenome (GOLD analysis project Ga0208783, IMG submission 184529) | Aqueous microbial communities from the Delaware River and Bay under freshwater to marine salinity gradient to study organic matter... | ecosystem: Environmental > Aquatic > Marine >... | reverse complement strand
AGGCCTTTGGCTACGGCGGTGAACCCGACGAGCAGGCCAATACTCCAACACTCGACACATTGAGCAAGGTCGGTTTGCGCTTCGCCAACACATGGTCTCATCCGTCCTGCGGCCCGACGCGCGCCTCGGTGATGTTGGGGCGCTACAGCATCAGGACGGGCATGCTGTCAGCCCCGGCCCCGGGCGACCTGCCCAATTCCCAGGTCTCGCCTTATGAATACATGCTCCCGAAGGTGCTCCGGAAGGCCGGCTATGTGAGCGCCGTGTTCGGAAAGATGCATCTTTCTACCTACACGGCCGACAGCCCAAACCTTCCCTATATGAACGAGACGATGCGCAAGCTAGGCTTCGACTATTTCGAAGGCTATCTCGAGGGTGGACCCGCGTCGATCGACACCACTGCCGGTGGCATCGGCGGTACGGGCACGAACGGAAACGGCAATGTCTATGGCTGCGGCTTCATTCCCGCCACTCAGGACAATGCGGGACTGGGAGCCGACTACGGCGCCTGCTACCAGGCCGATGGAAGCTGCTCCTATCTGTCGACGCCCGCTGTAAGGACGCCGGGCCGCACCTGCATGGAACAGGGCGGCATTCTTGTGCCGAATGCCAGTTGCGGTGTGATGCCGGGCCATCTCAATTTCTCGAAGCAAAACGGCCACTACACCGGCAACTGGGTGCTGAACAAAATGGATGGAACGACCGAGCTGCAGCCGCCGCAGGATCCTCGCGCGCGTGGCTTCAAGCTGTCGCAGGAAGTGACCCGGGCCGCGCGCTGGATAAGGCAGCAGCCGAAGGACAGGCCCTGGATGGTCAGTGTCGGCATGTCCACCATGCATGAGCCGGTTCAGCCCACGCCCACGTCGCTCGTGCCGGAAGGGTCTCCGCCCACCGACGGCTATACCTGCACGTCCTCTGAGCAGACGCGTGAGATGGCAACGCAGATGGCGGAAGCCGCTGACAAGGAGCTTGGGCGGTTGCTGGTAGAAGCAAATCTCGCCACCTACCGGAGCGACGGGTCTCTCAGCTATGACCCGAAGAAGACGAACACCTACGTGATCTTCACATCCGACAACGGCACCTGGAATACCAGCGTGAGGACCCCCTTCGATCCCGAGCGATCAAAGGGCACGGCCTATCAAACCGGCGTTTGGGTTCCCCTGGCGATCACGGGACCCAACATCGTGCAGCCCGGCCGAAGGCTGGAACATCTGGTCAACCTGACCGACCTCTTCAGCTTCTTTGGAGAGATCGCCGGCATCAATGTGAAACGCGTCGTGCCCAATTCCCACGTTCTCGACAGCCAAGGGATGATGGCATACCTGACCAACCCCAATGCGAAGTCGATCCGGAAGCTGAACTTCGCCCTCCAGGGCAATAATGTGAAGAGCAGCACTGCCGTATCGCACCCCTGCGTGATCCCGAACCTGGGCCAGTGCACCTATAGCCTACCGACCGAGTCCGTCTGCCAAGACCAGGGCGGCACCTGGTACGGGAGTTACACCTCCTGCTGCTAGGTGCCAGAGGTGGCAAACGGCACCTATTCCTCATCGATCGAATCCAAGGCGATCCGGAATGCAAAATACAAGCTGTTTCAGCAGGTCTCAGAGAACTGTAGCAACGGCGTGGCGGTGGAACCCAACAAAACATCCAACGAGTTCTACGAGGTGAACCAGGCGGTGCCCGAGCCCAAGCTCGACCGGAAGGAGTTGAACCTCATCGCCAATGGACTCGGCAGCCTGACCGGCCCGCAGCGCCGGAACTATAACTCCCTGCTCAAGAGCATGAAGAGGCTGGAAGCAAGTGTCGTTCCCTGTGCGGGTGACGTGAATCTCGACAAGCGCGTCAACCGGCAGGACCTGGACGCGTGGGAGACGTTCGCAACGACAACGCCAGGAGAAGCGACGCCCAATGGCGGTGGAATGGGAAGCTGGGCGGATTTTGGCGGGCCGAACGACCCGACACATCCCGATGGACTGACAAACACCGTCGATCGGGACATCATCAATGCCAATATCGGCAAGACCTGCCGCTAGGAGCGGCTGACCTGGCCGACATTGGTACCAGACGCAGAGAGAGACTGTGTTGCAAGCTTGCGACTCAGTCGCATGCGTCGTTCAACGGCAGAACGGCAGCTTGCCAATCGGCATGTCGTGGGTTCGCTTCCCATCGCGCAAATCGCGAACACTCCGTTTCCGGACGTCGGTCCCTCCCATAGATAGCCTGTCACCAGCGTGGCTCACGCAGAAGGCCAGGGACGTAATCAACCGCCTGAACAGCGCTCAAGGGGAGGCGAACAGCTTTCAGAGCTGTTGGGCCATGGCGAATATCCCAATGTTCCCAACTATCTGCACATCGTACCCAACTGCTGGGCAGATTTTGGCATCGGGTTCAGGGATCATTGCCGAAGGTTCTTACCAATTGAGCCTTACCTTGACCCTTACCAATAGGGATGCTGCACCTCGCTTCCCCTAGGCCATATTTACAGAATACTCTTGTACAATTGCATTATATACGTATATATTTTCGACATTTTACGAAGAGACTAAAGCTTGGTCAGTTGGCACAATTTACTGATGAGCGGAATCGATATCCTCCTCCTGGCCTTGGTGATTGCTTGCATCATTGCAGCCTACGTCGTCACACTCGGTTTCCTCAAAGATCTCCACAACTGAATAGAACTCCTGTTGCGGGGCAGACATCCGCTTCAGGATGAATCGACGTACTATTTGACTATCCAAAAATTTGGATTAGTATGTAAAATTGAAATTCAATCTAAAAATCGATTGCCCTCATATTCTCCTTTGGCACGGGATCATGACACTCGTGGACAAGAAGCAGCTCATATTTCACATCAATGGCCTTGTTCGCACCATTGAGACCGCCTCAGGTCTCGCTGAGCTCAGCCCGACAGCGCGTTCAATCTTAAGCTTCATCGGAGAAGCCGAGTCAGAGAACCGCGCATTGAATGTCTCTGACGTCGTCAAAGGACCGGGCTTCGGAACTGCACCCACCGTGTACGCACGTCTCGCTGAGCTTGAGAAGGCTGATTGGATCAAGAGCGTTCAAGACCCTCGGGACGGTCGCGCCAAGCAGGTATCCCTGACCGCTCGAGCGCGGAGGGCTTTTGCCAAGATGTCGGCAGAAGCTCAGAAGATCATAGCCACGTAGGCTTCCTGTGCCTCAGGCAGTGGCTTTTTACAATAGCGCAAGAACACGAAGACGATCAGTACCGCGACGAGGATGCCAACAAAGTCACCTGTCGCCATAGCCAAGAGGTTCTCGCCGAAGTCCGCCCATGGCGAGATACCAAGAAGGCTAAAAGCTACATTGTGCAAAACAGAGGATCCCGCTGCCACGCCCAGGCTGATCAGAGGAAGCCTGGCAGCCGAGAGGTTCCCTAGATCCTTATCAACCGCTGTCATTAACAGTGAGATGCGCAACGCCGCGTAGGGATAGAGACCACTTCCCGCCGCGATTGCCAGGACGACCCAGAGATGCCCAGTGTTAAACTCCGGACCTGCAAGGAAGAGGCTGCCCAGGCAGACCCCAGCAGCAGCCCAAATACCACCGACCATGATGACAAGAATTCTGACGCCCGATGGGATGAAAAGGACGTCGATGCCCGGCATGTGCGAGAAGATAGGCAGGCAAAGAACCTTTTTGACGATCTGTGGAGGTGTGCAGTTCTCTGAGCTTTTGAGGATCGGCTTCCTGCGGATTAGACCAGCCTCACCATGCTTCTCAAGGACGGTCTTCCAGCGGTAAAAACGTAACCGCCCGATACCGAATTACCAGCAGGTGCGGCCGACATGCGCCGCCTCCTCGGCATGCTTCAGAGTCTTCAACCTGTGCTGAATTTCGCGGTCGTTCTGGGTCATCCAAGACATCCTCCTCGCCCAATAGGCCTATGAAACGGGATGTCTCGCAAGATCGTAGATATCTAAAGGCGCAGCGCTGTGGAGCTGACACAGCATCGTCGAGTTGTGACGAATGGAATGCTATCAACCGATTCTTCTGTCTGCCTTTCCGATGAGTCCCAAGGCCGTGGCGATCGCCACCGCGTGAGCCTTCGTCTGCGCGCCTAGCTTCCGCTCTACCTTTGCGAGATAAACGGCTACAGCGGATGCGCTTATACCGATGACCTCGGCCGTCTGCCTTGCCGTAAGGCCGCTAGCCGCCATCCTCAGCGCCTCAAGTTCACGTTGGCTTAGTCCATGTCTCATTGGATGTCAGCGCCTGGAGGTCCCGTCAGTGACGACAGGGAGAGAAGACGCCCCCTATTTAAGAGCTGCTTGAACCTCTCAAGCGGAGTGCTGCCGGTACTGGCTGCAATACTGGATGGCTGCTACAGGTCGCCCGTTGAGCTCCGGCAGGCAATGTCAGTCTGATGCTATTTCGGCAACTACCGCCCAACACAGGTGACGATAGCGTTCACGCTCTCGCGGACAGAAGCCATGCCTTTAAATGGCCACTCTCTACCAAGCCCGCTTGCCATTGCGGAAAGACAGCAGACGGACGAACCCGCGATACCTATGACTTTAGGATCCAGGCCAAGACGTGCCTGAACAGCGGTACGCAGTTTGTTCAGAATCGTGTCCCACCACCTGTAAACATGAACTTTGGATTGGTGTAGCCGATGTCTGCGGAGCCTTGCCCTGATCGTGGATGCAAATGCGTTAAGATCTGCTTCCAGGCATGATGACGACATCATCTTAATCTCCTGCTGCGTTCAACCCGAAAAATATATATCAAGTTACGGAAAATACTAATTCGTGATTACACTTATTGGTACGCATTTTTTCAGCGTCTTCATATGTAAGATCTGCTGAATATGTAAGATCTAATATAGTACTTATCATCTTCCAAAACTTAGGACTGCGCAAGGTTGCAGTCAGACTGATTCCTGTGAGCCCGATAGATCCGCGTCCATGAAATGGCAGCGCAGAAATCTCACCCAGAGGATCTCAATTTCCTCTGGCATCACATTCCTTGAGCGAGCGCGGTGGCGGGTCGATTCGAGCGCGGTCGAAATTATGTGTGCTTTCCAGAGTTAGGCGATACGGGAATGCCTCTGGGACATCAGTTGTGAGTTCTCAGTGAGTTCCATGGCTGGATGCCGCAACATCACTCCAGCACCGGGCACAGGAGGGAATCGAATGCAGGGGCCGAGCACATCGTTGCAGCGATCAGCCAACAGCCTGAGGAACCGCACTGCTCCCTTTAACCGACCATCTCCCGAGTTGTGCTGAGTTACAGCGAGGTGAACCAGCAGCGGAACGCTCGAGCCTTGGAGGATGAAACGATAGGCTCCAAGGTTTTCCGTGGTGATGCGATGGGAACTGAACCCACGCCATGCAGCTTGGGAAGCTACCGTTCTACCACTGAATGACGCCCGCGATGGGCGCGAGATGACGGGTGGCAAGGGCCCGAGTGGCATGCTTGAAACCTCACTTCTGCCTTGCCAGACGCAGTTCGTATTCCTTCAGGTGGGGCTTACTCGTCAGTTGGCTGCCATCGGCGCCAATGGATCTCGAGCTATTTTGCATTCCGATCTGCGGCAAGCTCTAAGGTGACAGTGTCGCAAAAGCTCTGTATTGAGAGCGAAAAACAAGATTTCATCCCGATCCGTGACCCATGGCTCCTGTAATCTGCAAGACCAGCAAGACCGTCTACTACCCTTCCCCGAAGAGCGCCAGCAGCACTCTGCGCGAGATATTTTTTGAGATCGAGAATGGCTACCGCTTTAAGCGCTTTCTCATCAACGGGCACGAGATGAGCCTGTTCTGGCTCTATGGGCACGGAGAGCTGTTCAAACCTGTTAAACTACCGCCGGGGTACGAGGCTTTTGCCGTGATCCGTGATCCAATTGGCCGTTTTCTTTCCTTCTACAATTGGGGTGTGATCGACAACCGGTGCGGCTTCGATCACCCGGTGGAGATCAACGCCTTTGTCGCCGACTTCAAGACGTACTTGAATATGTCACCAAAAATTGGCTTTCACCTTTCGCCGCAGCACCTGTTTATAGGCAGAGATCTTTCCTTCTACAGCCGCATTTTTCGCACCGAGAATTTAGCCGAGTTGGGTAGCTACCTATCGCAAAGATCGGGAAGAGATATCCACGTAGGCAAGGTGAATGGCAGTTCGACGCGCGTCTGCTCAAAAGACTTAACACCCGACTCGCGTAAGCGTTTAGTCGAGATTTACAAGGAGGATTATGCCTTGCTGGAAGCCTACTACAGTCCGGATACCAGCCAATACATCAACTGAGTAATATCGGTGGTCGGGGAGAGCGAACTGTGCAGTTCTTCCGCAAGGCAGGCCGAACCTGAACGTCTCGACTTGGTCATCTCAAAGGGCCCGTGGTTTTGCATCGGCGATCGAACCCACGACATGCAGCTTGGGAAGCTACCTTTCTACCACTGAACTACGCCCGCGAGGGAAGGGAGATTGGTGGAGCGAGGGCAGGGCGGCAAGGGGGTGGGCGTGGGAATAACCGATAACACCTGACTCCCAGCCTCCAGCAGGGGAGTCAGGGGGCAGTGATAGGTGTGGTGCTCTCTATAGAGGGAATAATCTCAATACTCCCCCCTGTTCCATCTCCCAAGCTGTGTCCCAACGTATGGAATCACAGCGGCTTCAGCCTTGGATCACACCACGCAAAGAGTCGCCATGGGTCTTTGTCGGTCTCTGCGATCCTCAGCAGGTTGTCGGAAGAAACGCTGTCTCCCAGCGCACGGCGTACCATGGCGATCTTCGAGGGAAGGACGTAGGTGGGTGACTTGGCACGGCGGTTGAGAAAGTCGAGCGCAGCTTCCGATCTCCTGCTGACCGCATAGAGCCAGGCCCCGTCGGCTTCAATCTCGACGTCGTTCGGAGAAAGAGTGAGAGCCCTTGCGATGCTCTGGTTTGCTGCTTCGAAGTCGTGGTCTTTTACAAGAATGATCGCATGTACGACCCAGAGCACATCAATGTCCGGCCTGAGAACAAGGCTGTTCGTAGTGAACTCCCTTGCAGTCTTGACTTCTCCCTGAGCACAGAGAAGCCAGCCCTTCATGGAGAGCAACGCTCTCTCGAGAGGGCTTACCACTAGACCTTCATCAATGGCCGCCAGAGCATCATCCAGGCGATGTTGGCCGATAAGCAGCCATGACTGATAGAATCTTGAAAGCCAGGCATTCGTGGAACTCGCATTGGACTGTTCGATGAGCCTTAGGCCACCAGCGCAATCCCCATTGATGACACCAAGAAGCCACCCCTTTGTCGCGAGAGCTGTTGGCAAGCTAGGACTTATTTTCAAGGCACTCTCGATGAGATCGTCAACGAGTGGAGCCTCAGTGGCAGCACGAACATAGCCACGGATCATGCAAGCCACCTTTAAGTCTGCATGGAGACTTGGAGCGAGTGCCAGGGTCGGATGTCTCTTGAAGGCATCATCCAGTACCGCTCCTGCAAGTCTGAGGTTTTTCTCACTCCGGGTTGATGCAATCTCGAATGCGGTGCGGATCATCTCCTCTCCGGTTGCCGCGTGAGAGAACCTCGCATTCATGAACGCGAGGCTCGATCCAGATGACGGCTGGCTGGTCGGGCTCTGAAAAACGGGTACGCCAAAGCTGACACCAAGGCCGTAGCTGGTCCTGATGATCGTCTGGTCGTTGTCTTCCAGCGCCTTCCGCAGGAGATGGATTGCACGGCCCAACGCACCATCTACGTTTGTTGCATTTGCCGCGCAGCCAGAAATCAGGTCTTCCTTGGAGACCGGCTCTCCCTTTGCCTCAGCACCTCCCCGGCAAGCAGGAATTGCAAGCCGCGGTGGGGCGCCTCAGGCCGCGTCAGAAATTGTTCGGGTTACCCTTGACGACCGTACCGGTGCCGTCGTCCTTGCCGTCCTTCACCCAGGTAACCTGATCTCCGTCAAGCCTGACCTGCCAGCACGCCTCAGGGTCCTGCCCATACTGGAAGCACATGGTGTCCGCATTGATCCGCCACTTGCCAACATAGTCTTTGCCCTTGATGACGCCGTCGGCGCTGTAGAATTCGGTGTAGGCGCCCGACGCCATCATGCTGCCCTGAACGGTATTACCGGAAATTGCCGCGCCGATCTGCTCGCCTGTCGCCATTGCGCCTGCGTACGCCACACCAGTTGCCGCGATTAGGATCGAGGCTGCCATCAGAATACTTTTCATTTCGGTTCTCCTTTATAGACTTATTCCTACGGCGGAAAAGGAGACAGAGATTACAAGCGCGCAAGCCTCGGGAAAGAAATATTACGCGTCTGATCAGATCCCCTAACGAAAAGACAGACTTGAGTGCTAGCGAATGATTGGCTTAACGCCAAGACGCGGGCAACCGTACTTCCATGTCCAAATGTTGCCCTTGTTCTCTGAAGTGATACGTCGCCAGATGAGAACAACTGCTGCTTTGGCCCTTCGGGGCCTAAGTGTAGCTCTTCATCGCATCCGCAAGGGATTGGTTCTGATTGGCTTCCATTAGATCTGATTGGTGCCGACTGCTTCCTAGCTGGTTCAAGCGCCACAACTGCCTTCCATTGCCCGTGGATTGTCTCCCATGAACCTCAAGCCACCTGACCAGCCGTTCACGAGTGAGCAAAGCGAACGAGCGATGTGCGAAGTACAATCATCAGAAGGCGATTGCATGACATCAGAGCCGTTGGAGTCCATCGCGACCCTCTGGCATACCTTTAAGCCAGATGGCACACCGTCTGCCTTAAGCTGCCGATCAGTCTCGCGAGGATTACATCCACCTGCTTCATGCAATGGCGGGCAAGGTCGCGCTCCGTCTGGACTGTTCTGCACCCAAGACTGCCACACGGGGCACTCTCTCGGTCTAACCAGATGTTATTCAAGGCTCCCTGGACATGGGTCTTTCTATCCACGAGATCTGTCAGGCTTTGCTGGGCGTCCCTGCGGCTAGATAAGTACTAATACTGATCATAAAACCCAAGGAGACCCATCGATGCTGATTGAGACACAAGCAGGCCGTTCAAAGTCTGATCTAGTGAACGAGATCCAGCAAACGCACATCGCGAAGGCTGTTATTTATCGAAACGCCAGCAGGAAGGCATGGGAGCATATCACCAAGGAGCGTCTGGGAGCGATGCTGGCGCCTGTGACAAAGAGATAAGTAAAAATACGATGACTGCTTGCAGGCAGACTGTTTTCTTTTGCTCCGTTGCCAATCTGCTTTATTCTTTGGGATAGCTGTTTACACTTCCAGCTCTTGTAGTTGCCAATCGCAGTTTCAATAGAATGGCACGTGCGGCGTTCTGGTGATGCGTACTAGCACAGGACTCGAACTTTGGGGAAAGGCACGCGTATGCGAGGTGTTCTAGCAAAGCTTACTTGCTTCATTGTTCTTATATTCTTAGTCGCATTGATGCCGCAGACGGGGTGGGCGCAATTATCCTCCGGAGGCTATGTGACTACAGGGCAGACCGGAGCCCAGACGCAGATCGACGCCTTCCACACGTCATCTTTTACAATCGCCGTCCAGAATCCAACCTTGTTCAGCGGCGGCGTGTTCACGATGAAGGCGGGAACTGCGACGCAGGATCCTATCACCTTCAGACTCTATGACAGCCCTGCAAAGACTACCCTGCTGGCTGAGAAGAGCTATTCATCAACGTCGGCCTTTTGCGCGGCCCGAAGTGGAAACTGTCAAAGCTACGCCCCGACAGACTTCAGCTTTCCCTCGCCAGTGACGTTAGACCCCGGCCAGACATATTATGCCGAGCTCACGTCGCCTGCTCCGGACGCGCAGAGTAAGGCCTATTTCATTAAGGGTGCGAAGGGATGCTATGTCGCCAAGGCAGGTGGGCGCATCGAACCGGGAAGCAGCTGCACAGGTGGCGAAGTCAGCGTGCCTGCAAATGGTCCTTACCTCTCGGTTGACATCAAGGACCCGCTGCCCGATCCCGAGCCCGGTGAGGATACGGTTGAGGAGGTGACGTACCCGATATCTGTGGTGAACGATGGCGAGGACCCGACGCCGGATGACTCGCATGTCTATGTGGAGTTGCCTGACGGCGTCACCTTCGTCGATGACACCAGCGAGAACGCCACTTGTACAGCCGCCGGTTCCGTCGTCGATTGCCAACTCGATACGCCTTTGCAACCGGGCGAAGAAGATGAAATTGGCATCACCGTCGACGTCCCCGACACGATCCCCGACGGCACACCACTCTCCACCACGGTCTATGCCGACCGCGACGGATCCTCAGTTACGCTGGCGCCGGGGCAGTGCGTTGCGGACTCGTCCATCGACTGCATGAGCGACAACTGGAACAAAGGCGATTTCGGATCGACCTATGACGATATCGCCGATGCGGTGGAGGAGGACGTCAAGGCCTTCATGGCTGGCCGCCTCGACAGCCTCGTGTCCGCGCTTGGCCAGGAGAGCCGACTCATCGCCTTCCGGGACACCGCCTGCGGCTTCAGCAAGAGTGCCAGCTTGAATGGTGCGGGGAACGAGACTGCCGCACGCCTGAACGGCACCGGTGCCATGAGCATCAAAGGCACGATCGTTCCGACGGCGGATGTTCCTGAGGTTTGCAGTAACACGAATGTGTGGGCGGAGGCTGACTTCAGATATGTTGCGGGCGACCGCGACACGACCGGGAACAACGCTTTTGCCACGGTGGGTGTCGAGCATTTGCTGAATGACGCCCTGCTGGTTGGCTTGCGTGCGAGCCTCGATTACACAGACGTTTCCTTCGGGAGAAGCAGTCTCGCGGATTCTGACATTTCGGGTTATGGCTGGTTCGCTGGACCTTACTTCTCCGCAGAGCTTTTGCCCAATGTGTTCCTGGACGGCTTTGCTGGTTATGGAACATCGTGGAACGATTATGATGGCAACTATTCCGGCTTCGACCTGAGTGGGGACTTCACAACGCAAAGGTTGCTGGGACACGTCAACCTGTCCGGCGCATTCGAAGCCGGGCGCTTTATACTGTCACCTCTTGCCGGTGTGTCCTTCGGACGCGAATGGAGCGATGCATTCTCGGCAAGAAACGATCAGCTTGGCGGCACGGAGGTGGGCGGTCAGACGGCGGAACTCGGGCGCACCAATGCACGTCTCGATATCGCCTACAGGCTGATCGATGAGGGTGACGAGAGGCTTGACCTCATCGCAGCCCCCTCGGTGAGTTTTGACTTCTTGCGCGACAACAGTGACGTGGCGAATGCGTTGCTCGGTGACAGCGCCTGGAGGGGAGGAATCGACGGTGGCTTCCGCTATGCACATGGTAACTTTGGCACAGGTCTGACACTTGGTTACGAAGGCATAGGCGTGACCGACTGGAATGCTTACAGTGCCCAGTTTCAGATGAACTACACCTGGTAGGGCAATGTATTCCGCGAGGATTGGTAAGAGATTAGTCTTGATCGCCCCTCAAGGGTAATAGTTGCAACACGATTGGAAGTGGAACGGCTGTTCTGCGATACACAGAGGTATTCACGAGCCCCTCCACCCACCCCCTTGCCGCCCTGCCCCGCCTCCACTATTCTCGCCTCCATCGCGGGCGTAGTTCAGTGGTAGAACGGCAGCTTCCCAAGCTGCATGTCGTGGGTTCGATCCCCATCGCCCGCTCCAAGACCAGCGGTCCGGAACGCGATGCTTCTTGCGCCTGCCCAGCTGCGGACGCTGTGTTTCACTCGGCATGAATGACCTGCGTGACCCAACGGGGAGCGTGTTCACCGGCGAAATGACGGGGGCGAGACGGAGGAGGGATCGATCACCATGGCGCGGGTAAAGACACGGCGCTGCGGCGTCAGCGCCTGCCGAGATAGCGGTTCAGCACGTTGCGCGTGACCTGCGCCACGATCTCGTCCTTCCGGGTGAGACCGATGATCCAATCGCTGGAGCCGGCATGGAAGACCTCGCCCTGCCCTTTGCGGAAATTCACGATCATGCCGCAGCCGCGCTTGGTCTGTTCAATGGCCTCCGCATCGTTCCGGCCGGTGAGGACGGAGGCGACATACTCGCCGTCCTCGATGCCGAGGAAGCTGTTGCCTGGCAGAATGGTGGACCCCTCCTCAATAGTGGCGGCGAGACCCAGCGCAAGGATCTCGATACCTTCCGGCGCCAGTGAAGGGTCGGCGACATGAGGCAGGCCACCGCGGATTTCATAGGGAAGCCCGTCGACCTCGTAGCCGAAGATGCGTGCGGCACCACCGAGAATGTCGCCGTAATAGAGTCCCGTATCGGCAAAGGCCCAGTGCTCCGGCCGGTAGACGGGAAAACCCTTGGCGCCGCGTGGGCTGCAGCCGGACCAGCTGGCATAAAGGCCGTGGGTGGCGTTGAGCCCGAAGCTGGCGGAACCGGGACGGCCGATTTCCGGCGACTCCCAGGATTCCGTCACGCGCTCCCGCGGGCCAGACAGCATGAAGGGGTCTTCCGCGCGCGCGATATATTTATAGCAGGTCTGGGTGCGGCCCTCGTCCGAGAGCCGGATCTGCCACATGAAGTTGCCGGCGAAGCGCGCGATGCGGCCACCCTTCTCGACATATTCATCGATGGCATCGCGCATCTCCCACGACCAGTATTCGTCATGGCCGACGAGCGCGATGCAATTGTAACCCTCGATCAACTCCGGGCAATACTGCAGGTCGGTCTGGCTGATGATGTCGAGCGCATAGCCTTCGGCCTCGGCCCAGGCGACGAAGTGGCGCTCGAAGCTGGCCCAGCCCGACGACATGTATTTCTTGGAAAAGCCATTGGCATAGGCCCACTCCATGTGCGGATAGCGCGGCACGGAATTGATTGGCGGGTCATCGAGCAGCACCGCACGTGGCGCGTCGGGCGGCAGGGAAACGAAGCCCTTTGCCAGCGGACGCAGCGTGCTGAGCACGGGCGAGAAACGATCGCCATTGGGGCCACAATAGCCCTGGTAATGGTTGGAGCCACCCCAGTCGTTATACGCCGTCCAAGTCGCGGTGGCGGCGATGAGCAGCAGACA
>Ga0208783_10001671_pt1 | contig 12982 bp, 9 predicted proteins | sample DEB19_08_DNA_2_FD_184529 | JGI IMG/M metagenome (GOLD analysis project Ga0208783, IMG submission 184529) | Aqueous microbial communities from the Delaware River and Bay under freshwater to marine salinity gradient to study organic matter... | ecosystem: Environmental > Aquatic > Marine > Coastal... | reverse complement strand
TCGGCTCTGCCATCCGGAGCCGTGCGCCGGCGGCGGCCAGCTCGGCGTCGGCATCCGCCGCGAGCCGGAGGGCGGTCGCAAGGTCGATGCGCGCGAAGCGGAGCTCATCCCCGGCCTGGACCTGGCCGAGGGCGGGGCGGTCCGCGGATGCGGCGACCGCGATGACCCGGTAGCCGCCCACGGTGGGGTGATCCGCGAGGAGGAGGATCGGCGCGCCACCGGCGGGGACCTGGATCGCGCCCCAGGTCATCCCGAACGAGGCGGGCTCCGGACCGGATGCGGGCGGGAGGGGCGGCCCGGCGAGCCGGAGCCCGGCCCGGTCGCTCCGAGGCGTGACCGTCCACGCCGTGGAGAGGAGGAGGCGGAGCGCGTCGCGCGGAAGGTCCGCGGCATGCGGACCCTCGAGGACGTGGATCGTCCGGGGGCCGGCGTGGCCGGCCACGCCGGAGGCGGGTCCCGGCCCGGGCCAGTGGCGGCCGGCACCATCGAGCCGGTCCGGGTCCGCGGGCCGGAGCAGGTCCCCCGCCGCGACCGGGCGGCCGCCGATCCCGCCGATCCCGCCGACCGGTGCGGTCGACGCCGAGCCGAGGACCCGGGGGAGATCGATCCCGCCCGCGAGCGCGAGGTAGGTCCGTGCCCCATCCCGGGCGGCCCCGAAGACGAGCGTGGAGCCGCCACGCAGGAGATGGCTCGTCCCGGGCCGGATCCGCCGCCCATCCTCGGGGATCACGGCCTCCATCTCCGCGCCGGCCACCGCGACGAGGCAGGGCTCGCGGACGATGAGCTCGGCGCCGAGCAGCTCCATCTCGAGGGCGGGCGCGGCCGGATCGTTCCCCAGCAGGAGGTTCGCGGCGGCGAGAGCGAGGGGGTCGCAGGCGCCCGAGGGCGGGATCCCGTAGGCAGCCGCTCCGGGGCGGCCGGCATCCTGGATCGTGGCATGGAGCCCCGGCACGCGGACCTCGAGCATCAGCCGCCCTCCTCATCGCCGGCGGGGACGAACCGGACGCGGTCGCCGGGGCGGAGGAGCGCGGGCGGATCGCGGCGCAGGTCCCAGGGGCGGACCGTGGTCCGGCCGATGAGATGCCAGCCACCCGCGGTGGCGAAGGGATAGACGCCGGTCTGCCGCCCGGCGATCGCGACGGAACCCTCGGGCACGCGGAGCCGCGGCTCGGGACGACGCGGGAGGGCGAGCCGCTCCGGGAGGGGGCCGAGGTAGGCGAAGCCGGGGACGAAGCCGAGGCAGAAGACGCGGTAGACCGACGCGGCGTGGAGCTCCGCCACCTGTGCCTCGGTGAGACCACAGCGCGCGGCGACCTCGGGGAGGTCCGGGCCGTCCGCGCCGCCGTACCGGACGGGGATCTCGAGGACGAGGCCGGCAGGCTCTGCGGGCGGGTCGGTCGCGAGGATCTCGGTCAGCCACCCCGCGAGCTCCGCCCGGGCCGCGTCCGGATGGAGCCGCGCAGGATCCACCGGGACGAGGAGGCTCGCGAAGCCGGGGACGGGCGCGCCCCAGCCCGCGGCGCCGCCCATGCTCGCGGCGCGGACACGCTCCGCGAGGGCGAGGACGCGCCGGCCGAGCATCGTGTCGACCCCCTCGCCGAGGATCGCAAGGACGGCGCGGTCGCCGTAGGGGACGACGCGCGGACCGGCCGGCGCGGGATCGCCCGTGCTCATCGCTGCCACCCGGGCGCCGTCACCCGGATCCCGGCCTCCTCCAGCGCAGCATGGACGGCGCCGGCGATCGCGGGCGCGCCCGGGGTATCGCCGTGGACGCACAGCGTCTCCGCCCGGATCGGGAGGAGGGACCCGTCCGTGGTCCGGACGACCCCATCGGTGACGATCCGGCGCGCCTGCTCCGCGGCCGCGGTGGGATCGGAGAGGAGGGCGCCGGGAAGCCGGCGATCGCGGAGCCGGCCGTCCGGCTCGTAGCGCCGGTCCGCGAACGCCTCCACGAGGACGGGCATCCGGGAGGCAGCGGCGGCGGCGAGGAGCGCGGATCCCGGGGGCCCCATGACCATGAGGTGCGGATCGATCGTGCGGGCGGCGGAGACGATCGCGGCCGCGGTCCCCGGGTCGTGCGTGGCGCGGTGGTAGAGCGCCCCGTGCGGCTTCACGTGGCGGAGCGCGACCCCGGCCGCACGCGCGATCGCGGCGAGCGCCCCGATCTGGGCGAGGACGGTGGCATGGAGGTCCTCGTCGCTCATCGCCAGCTCCCGGCGCCCGAAGCCCGGGAGGTCGGGATAGCCGGGATGGGCGCCACAGGCCACGCCGAGCCGTGCGGCGAGCGCCACGGTCCGGGCCATCGTGGGCGGATCCCCCGCGTGACCGCCGCAGGCGATGCTCACCGAGGTGAGGTGCGGGAGGAGGGCGGCGTCGTCTCCGAGCGACCAGGCGCCGAAGCCCTCGCCGGCATCGGCGTTGAGGTCGATGGTGGGGGGCTGTGGCGGGCGGGATGACCGGCGGGTGCTCACGGGGCCATCGTACGGTGGCGGGGCGCGCCGTGGACGGGGCCGGGCGGACCGGTCCCTCCGGGACGAAGGTCGCGGGGACGCGCGTCTCCTGCTAGACTTCGCCGTCCGGAGGGGCGATAGCTCAGCTGGGAGAGCATCTGCATGGCATGCAGAAGGTCCGGGGTTCGAGCCCCCGTCGCTCCACCATCCCCCCGGTCGTGAATGGCGCCCGGTCCCGGCGCGCCCTCCGTCCTGCAGGAGTCGCCAGGTGACGAGCCCCGCCCATCCCGAGCGCGAGCGGATCGCGCGCTACGAGCCCACGGAGATCGAGCCGCGCTGGCAGGCGCGCTGGGACGAGCACGGGATGCACCGGACGGACCTGGACGACCCGTCCCGCCCCAAGTACTACCTGCTCACGATGTATCCGTATCCGTCGGGTGACCTGCACATCGGTCACTGGTACGTGAACACGCCCACGGACGCCCGGGCGCGCTTCCTGCGGATGAACGGCTACAACGTCTTCTTCCCGATCGGCTTCGATGCCTTCGGCCTCCCCGCGGAGAACGCCGCGATCAAGAAGGGGATCCACCCGTCCGAGTGGACGCTGAAGAACATCGAGAACATGCGCCGCCAGCTGCGGAGCATGGGCGCGACCTTCGACTGGGATGCGGAGGTCGTCACCTGCACGCCGGAGTACTACCGCTGGAACCAGTGGATCTTCCTGCGGCTCCTGGAGGCGGGGCTCGCCTACCGGAAGATGGCCGCGGTGGACTGGTGCCCGAAGTGCGTCGTCGTCCTGGCCCGAGAGCAGGTCGAGGGGGTGGATCGGGTCTGCTGGCGCTGCTCCACGCCGGTCGTGAAGCGGGACCTGGAGCAGTGGTTCTTCCGCACCACGCACTACGCGGACGAGCTGCTCGATCACTCGGGGCTCGACTGGCCGGAGCCGGTCCGGGTGATGCAGACGAACTGGATCGGACGCTCGGAGGGGGCGGAGGTCGTCTTCCGCACCGCCGCGGAGCCGCACCATGCCGGCGGCGAGGAGCTGCGCGTCTTCACGACCCGGCCGGACACCCTCTACGGGGCGACCTTCATGGTCCTCGCCCCGGAGCATCCGCTCGTCCCGGCGCTCACCGCGCCGGATCGGCGTGCCGAGGTGGAGGCCTACGTGGCCGCCACCCGCCGCGCTTCCGAGATCGACCGCCTCTCCACGGACCGCGAGAAGTCCGGGGTTGCGCTCGGCGCGCACGCGATCAACCCGGTGAACGGGGAGCGGATCCCGATCTGGATCGCGGACTACGTCCTCGCCACCTACGGGACGGGCGCGATCATGGCCGTCCCCGCGCACGACGAGCGCGACTTCGCCTTCGCCGTCCGCTTCGGCCTCCCGATCCGGCGCGTGATCTCCGGTCCGGGGGTCGCGGACGACGCACCGCTCACGGAAGCCTGGATCGCGAAGTCGGCGGAGGACCGCCTCGTCGCCTCCGGCCCCTATACCGGGCTCCCCTCCCCCGAGGGCTTCCGGCGGATCGTGGCGGACCTCGCCGCGCGCGGGGATGGCGCAGCGTCCGTCACCTACCGCCTGCGCGACTGGCTCGTCAGCCGCCAGCGCGCGTGGGGGACCCCGATCCCGGTCGTCTACTGCGAGGCGCAGCCCTCGTGCGGGATCGTGCCGGTCCCGGATGACCAGCTCCCGGTCCGGCTGCCGGACGACTTCCGCTACCGGCCGGAGGGCGGCAACCCCCTGGAGACCACCGAGAGCTTCCTGCGCACCACGTGCCCCGGCTGCGGGGGGGCGGGCCGGCGCGAGACGGACACGATGGACACCTTCGTCGATTCCTCGTGGTACTGGTGGCGCTACCTCACGCCGCACAAGACGGACGGTCCGATCGACACCGCGCTCGAATCGCGCTGGTGCTCCGTGGACCAGTACACCGGCGGCGCCGAGCACGCGGTCATGCACCTGCTCTACAGCCGCTTCTTCTGCAAGGCGCTCGCGGACCTCGGCGTCGTCCGGGAGCGCGAGCCCTTCCGCCGGCTCTTCAACCAGGGGCAGATCCTCGGCGCGGACGGCGAGCGGATGAGCAAGAGCCGCGGGAACGTCCAGGACCCGGATGAGCTCGTCTCGCGCTACGGCGCGGACACCGTCCGGCTCTTCCTCATGTTCATGGGTCCCTGGGACCAGGGCGGACCGTGGAGCCCCACCGGGATCGACGGCGTCCACCGCTTCCTGCGGCGCGTCTGGACGATCCTCCTCGACCCCCACGGCCGCGAGGCCGGGGATGCCGGTGGTCCGGAGTCCGAGGACCCGGCGGCAGCCGGGCTCGCGCTCCGCCGCGCCGCGCATCGCACGCTCGCCGCGGTCAGCCAGGACCACGAGGGCTTCCGCTGGAACACGATCGTGGCCAAGCTGATGGAGCTCACGAACCTCCTCATGCGCCACCGCGGGACGCCGGTCGCGGGCACCCCGGCGTGGGACGAGGCCACCGGGCTCCTCCTCGTCATGCTCGCACCGCTCGCCCCGCACATCGCGGAGGAGCTCTGGTCGCGGCGGCTCGCCGAAGCGGGCACGCCGTGGCGCTCGATCCACACGGAGCCGTGGCCGGCGGCAGACCCCGCCCTCCTCGTGGCGGACGAGATCGACCTGCCCGTCCAGGTGAACGGGAAGCTGCGGGATGTCGTCCGGATCGCGCCGGGCACCCCCGAGGCCGAGGTCGAGGCGGCGGCGCTCGCATCGGCGAAGATCCGCGCGAACCTCGAGGGGATGACGGTCGTCAAGGTGATCCATGTCGGCGGCCGCCTCGTGAACATCGTCGCCCGCCCGGCGGGTTGACGCCGGCGGACCCCTAGGAGGCAGCCCCCGCGTCCGGAGCGGCCGGCTCCGGATCCGTGCCCGCCCCGCGCCGCCGGTCGCGGTGGCGCGCGACCTTCGCGCGGTTCCCGCACGTGCTCATGTCGCACCACTTCCGGCGCCCGGAGCGCGAGGTGTCCAGGAAGACCCACCGGCAGGACGGCTCGGCGCAGACCCGGAGACGCTCCGGGCGGCCCTGGCTCACCTCGCGCGCGAGCGATTCCACGAGCCGGGCGAGCGCGCCCTCGATCGGGTCACCCTCATGGCGGTGGTCGAGGGAGACGCCGTCCGCCGCGGGGACGAGGACGTACGTGTAGGGGGTCCGGAGCGCCCGGTTCACCGCCTCGAGCTCCCGCCGGTCCGGCGCCCGCCCATCGACCGTGGCGTCCATCAGCTCGCGCATCGCACGGCGCATCCGGTGGATCCGCTCGAGGGCCCGCTCCCCGGCCTCCGGGTCCGCCTCCCAGGCCTCCTTGCGCTCGCGGTAGGTCTCGAGGTGGAGGAGGCGGTGATCGTGGAGCCAGCGCAGCGCCTGGCCGACCGTGCGCAGCCGCTCCTGCGTCCGGCCCCGGTCGTGCTCCAGCGTGTTCACGAAGGCGAGCCCGACCGCGGGCGCGACCTGGTGGCCGTGCGGCGCGTCATCCGTGCTCGGCTCGGGATCGGGGTCGGGGCCCGGCTCCCATCGGTTGCGAACCATCGATAACCATTCTTGCAGGTTTGACAGGTTACTGCCGGTCGGATACGATGGGCACAAGATAACCGTTCCAAGTCATTTCACCGGTTATCGTGAGATGGGAGGCACGACGATGTGGCAGATCTACGCGCTCGTCGCCCACGCCCGGATCGAGGAAGCGCGCCGCGAGAGCGCGCGCCATCGGACCGACCGTGGGGGACGGCGGCCCACCCCGGACGCGGACCGCGCGCTCGCGGTCCGGCCGGCCACCAGGGGGGCGCCCCGGCGCTGACCGGGGGGAGCTCTTGACGGGTCCCGAACGGTCGTATACGATACGGAACGTACCGAAACGGGACGCACCCACACACCGAACGAGGCCCGGATCACCGGGCAGGGGATGAGAACGATGAACTGGGAGATCTACATGCTGGCCAGGGAGACCGTGAAGGAGCAGCTCCGCGACGCGGAGAAGCGCTCCACGCACGCGCCGGCACGGACCGAGAGCCGCTTCTCCCTTCGACTGCCCGTGCTGATGCGCCAGACGGCCCGACCCTCCTCCCGGGCCATCTGACCGCTCGCACGGAACCGCCGGTCCCACCGGCACGTGACCCCCGGAGCCGCAGGGCTCCGGGGGTCACGTCGTTCCGGGGCACGGTGTAGCCTCTCGCCATGCCCGATCGAACCGCCCCGCTCCGGCTCGGAGCGAACTGCTGGAACCAGTACACGACCTGGGAGGGATGGCTCGCCGCCGAGCAGCGTGCCGAGGCGCTCGGCTATGACTCGCTCTGGACCTGGGACCACGTCTACCCCATCGTCGGATCGCCGGAGGGTCCGATCCTCGAGGCGATGACCGCGCTCGCCGCGCTCGCCGCCACGACCTCGCGCGCGACGATCGGGATGATGGTCGGCGCCAACACCTTCCGGAACCCGGCGCTCACCGCGAAGATGATCACGACGATCGACCACATCAGCGCCGGACGCGCCGTCCTCGGGATCGGCGCCGCCTGGTTCGAGACCGAGCACCAGGGCTTCGGGATCGACTTCGGCGATGGCTTCCCGGAGCGCCTCCGGCGTCTCGGAGAGGCGGTCCCCGTCATGCGCGCGATGCTGGACGGTGAGCGGGCGACAGCGACCGGCCCCGCCTACGCGGTGGCCGGTGCGCGCAACGATCCGGCCCCGGTGCAGAGGCGCCTCCCGATCCTCATCGGCGGCGGCGGCCGCACCGTCACCCTCAAGCTCGTGGCCCGCTACGCGGATGCGAACAACCTGGGCGGGACGATCGAGAACGTCCGGGACGCGGAGGCCGCCCTTGTCCGGCACTGCGAGGCGATCGGCCGCGACGAGCGGACGATCGAGCGCACGGTGGGGACGGGGACGCTGATCATCCGTGACTCGCGCGCCGAGGCCGAGCAGGTCTTCCGGCGGATCTTCGCGGAGAACGGCGGCGCCACCCCCTGGGAGCGCCAGCCGGTCGGGACGCCGGAGGACGTGGCGGCCCATCTCGCCCCCTACGTCGAGCTCGGCTACCACCACCTGATCGCCGGGTTCCCCGGTCCCCACGATGAAGAATCGATGACCCGCTTCGCGACCGAGGTCCGCCCCGCGCTGGAGCGGATCATCCGCGCCGGCTGACCCCCTGCCCCCACCTGGACAAGGAGCACCCGATGCCCGACCATGCCGCCCCGATCAAGCTCGGCGCGAACGTCTGGAACCAGTACACGAGCTGGGACGCCTTCCTCGCCGCGATGATCCGCGCCGAGGAGCTCGGCTACGACTCCCTCTGGACGTGGGACCACGTCTACCCCATCGTCGGCTCGCCGGAGGGTCCGATCCTCGAGGCCTGGACCGCGATGGCCGCCGTCGCCGCTCGCACGAAGAAGGCGACGATCGGCCACCTCGTGGGAGCGAACACCTTCCGGAACCCCGCCCTCACCGCGAAGATGATCACCACCATCGACCACATCAGCGGCGGCCGGGCCGTCCTCGGGATCGGCGCCGCGTGGTTCGAGATCGAGCACCGCGAGTTCGGCATGGAGTTCGGGAGCGGCTTCCCGGAGCGGCTCCGCTGGCTCGGCGAAGCGCTCCCGATCATGCGCGGGATGCTGGACGGGACGGAGCCCAGCGCGACCGGCCCGCGCTACGCCGCACAGTCGGTCCGCAACGATCCGCCCCCGGTCCAGAAGCACCTCCCGATCCTCATCGGCGGCGGCGGGAAGAAGGTCACCCTGAAGCTCGTCGCGCAGTACGCGGACATGAACAACATCGGGAACCCGGCCGGGTCGGTCGAGGAGGCGGAGAGCGCCCTCCTCGAGCATTGCCGGAACCTCGGCCGCGACGAGCGGACGGTGGAGCGGACCTGCGAGATCCAGCGCGTCGTCATCCGTGACGACCACGACGAGGCCTGGCGCGTCCACGACGCCCTCCTTGCCGCGAACGGCGGCGCGGCCACGGACGAGGTCCGCCCGGGTTCGGCGACCGTGGCCCGTGCACGGGCGGCGGTGGGGACGCCGGACGAGGTCTTCGCGCACCTCGCCCCGATCGTGGAGGCGGGCTATCACCACCTGATCGCCTGTTTCCCGGCGCCGGTGGACGACGAGACGATGCGCCGCCTCGCCACGGAGATCCGTCCGCGCCTCGCGGCGCTCATCCGCGCCTGATCCGGCGGGGCGCTCCTCCGCGCCCCACCACGCCCGCCGGCGGATCCGGCCGGGCCGGTCCATCCACAGCGCACCGCCGGCCGTGAAGCCGGTGTGAAGCGCTGCCGTCCATCCTGACGCCTGCGACCGGCGATCCGCCCAGTGCCCCGGCGGGTCGCCGGTCGATCGAACCCACCCGCCACCTCCCGCCGACCGGAGGTCGCGCATGGGCGCACCCACGCCCGACTGGCAGCTCTTCGACCCGGCCGCGGCCCAGGCCTCCCGGATCTCCCCGGCAGGCCGTGGGGTGACACCCCCCGGCCTGCTCACCCTCGTGGCGGTCGGCGCGCTCGCCGCCCTTGTCACCGGCGGGATCGTCCTCGGTGTCACGGGGGCGCCGGATGGGAGCCTCACCCTCCCGGAGGATGGCGCGGCGCTCGCGGCCCGGGCCCCGGCCCCGTCCATGGTGGACCTCGTCGTGGATGTCTCCGGCGCGGTCCGGGATCCCGGGGTCGTGCGGCTCGATCCGGGTGCCCGGGTGGGGGATGCGATCGCGGCGGCGGGAGGCTTCGCCCCGAACGCGGATCTCGCCGCGACCGCGGAGCAGCTCAACCTGGCCGCCCCCGTGGCGGACGGCGAGAAGGTCGGGGTCCCCGCGCTTGCGGACCGGCCCCCGGCCGCGGACCCGGGCGTGGCCGCGAGCGGGAGCGGCACGGACCTCAACCGGGCCACGGCCGCAGAGCTGGAGGACCTCCCCGGCATCGGCGAGGTGACCGCGGCGCGGATCGTGGCCGCGCGCGAGGAGAGCCCCTTCCGTTCCGTGGACGAGCTACGGGGCCGTGGCCTCGTCTCGGAGAGCGTCTTCGCCCAGGTCCGGGAGCTCGTGCGCGCCGGATCGTGAGGACGATCCCGCGCGCGGGCCTCCTGGCGGCCGGAGCCGTCCTCGGCGCGGTCGGCGTGCCGGCGCTCGGCAGCGGAAGCGTCCTCCTCCTGGGCGCCGCCTCGGCGATCGGAGCCCTCCTCCTCGGTGCGCGGCGCCGGACGGGGATGGCCGCCCTGGCCGCCGGGCTGGCGCTCCTCCTTCTCCGTGCCGGCGCCGGTGACCTGATCGCGCCGCGCCCCCCGGCTGCCGGACCGATCCCCACGGACGAGCGCGCCTGGTCGGCCACGGTGACCGGGATCGGCTCGGCGTCCGGCGGACGGCGCCGGGTCGATCTCCTCCTCGCGGACCCGGCCGCCCCCGGGGGTGCGGGGTGGCGCGCCTGGGGCTGGATCCCGCGGGACAGCCTCGTGGCACCGGGGGACCGGATCGCCTTCCGGGCCGCCGCCGAGGCGGCTCCCCGGGACGGGAGCGAGCTCGCGGCGATCCTCGCCACGCGCGGTGTCGTCGCCACCGTGCGGATCGATGAACCACCGGAGATCGCCGGGGGCGGTCCGCTCGGAGAGCTGGAGCACGCACGGCGCGCCGGTGCGGCGGCGATCGGGCGTGCCCTCCCGGAGCCGGAGGCGGGGCTTGCGGCGGGGATCCTCATCGGCGTCCGCGACGGGCTGGACCGGACGGTCGCCGCCGACTTCGCGACGACGGGTCTCGGCCACCTCGTGGCGATCAGCGGCTGGAACATCGCGCTCGTGGCGGGGATCGCCGGGGCGCTCCTCCTCCGTCTTCCCCTCGGACGCGGCCGGCGGACCCTCATCGCGATCGGCGCCGTCTCGGCCTATGCGCTGGCGTCCGGGGCGAGCGCGAGCGTCCTGCGGGCGGCGGCGATGGGTGGGATCGCGCTCGGAGCGCAGGCCGCCGGCCGCCCGGCCGGAGCCGCCACCGCGCTCGGTCTCGCCACCACGGCGCTCCTCGCCATCGACCCCGCTTCGGTCGCGGATATCGGCCTCCAGCTCTCGATCGGGGCGACGGTCGGGATCCTCGCCTGGGCCGAGCCGATCGGCGGATGGATCGGAGAGCGCGCCGGGGGCCGCACACCGGCCTGGCTCGCCACCACCCTCGGCGTCTCGCTGGCAGCCCAGGCCGCGACCCTTCCCCTCGTCCTCCTCCACTTCGGCCGGGTCTCCCTCGTCGCACCCCTCGCGAACCTGCTGGCCGCGCCCCTCGTCGCGCCGGCGATGGCGGTCTCGGCCGCGGGGCTCGGTGCGGGGGTCGCGGCCGGCGCGGGCGTCCCGGACGCGCTGCTCGCCCCCGTGGCGATCGGAGGCCGGCTCATCCTCGGCGGCCTCGTCGCGATCGCCGGCAGCCTTGCCGGATGGCCGCTCGCCTCGGTCACCCTCCCCTCACCGCTCGACCTCCTCGCCGCCGGCGGGGCGGCGGTGGCCCTGGCCATCGTGGAGCTCCGGCGGCGGATGGGGACCCTGCCCGCGGCGGACCGGCCGGCACCGGTCCGGACGCGTGGGCCGGCGCGGGGGGCGGTGGGCGGAGGGCGGCCCTCCCTCGCCGCCGTCGGCCTCGTGGCGGGAGGAGCCGCGGCTCTTCTGGCCGGGACGGTCGGGATCGCGGGCGGCCTCCGCGACGGCCGGATCTCCATCCATGTCCTGGATGTCGGACAGGGGGATGCCGTCCTCGTGGAAGGCGATCGCGGGACGCGGATCCTCGTCGACGGCGGGCCGGACCCGGACCGTCTCATCACGCTCCTGGACAGCCGGCTCCCCCCGTGGGACCGGCGGATCGACCTCCTCATCCTCTCCCACCCCCACGAGGACCATGCCGCGGGCTTCCCGGCACTCTTCGGGCGCTACCGGATCGGGCAGGTGGCGGAGAACGGGATGACCGGACGCGGACCGGGCGAGGCTGCGCTCCGGAGGGTGCTCGCTCGGGAGGGACGTCCCGTGGCCCGGCTCGCTGCCGGCGACCGGATCGCGGTGGACGGCGGGGAGATCCACGTCCTCTGGCCGCCGCGGGACGCCGTCCCTGCCCGGTCCCCGGAGAGCGGCCGCGAGGTGAACGACAGCTCGCTCGTCCTCGACCTGCGCTTCGGGGAGCGCCGCTTCCTCCTGGCCGCGGACGTGGAGGACGATGTGGACCCGCGCCTCCTCGCGGCAGGGATCGCGGAGGGCGGACGGGCAGACCTCCTCAAGGTCGCCCACCACGGGAGCGCGACCGCGACGACGGACGCCCTCCTCGCAGCGCTCCGGCCCCGCGTCGCCGTGGCGAGCGCGGGTCGCGGGAACCCCTACGGCCACCCCTCGCCGCGCACGCTCGACCGGATCCGGGCGAGCGGGGCACGCGTCTTCCGCACGGACGAGGACGGGAGCGTGAGCATCAGCTCGGACGGGCGGGACCTGCGCGTCGTGGCGAGCGGCCCCACTCCCGTCCGGAGCGCCGCCGGCGGCTGGGACCTGCGCTCCACCCTCCTCGGCCCCTGCCGGATCCCCGGCGGCGCCTCCCTTCCCCCGGTCACGGCCGGTCCGTTCCCGGCCCGGCCCGCACCGTGGACCACCCATCCCGATCGATCCGGCGCCACCCCTCCCCTCCCTTGCTACGATCGGCGGCGTGACGATCCCCTCCCGGACGGACGCCGCCCGGATCCTCCTCGACCTCGAGGCACCCGCCTCGCTCGTCCGGCACATGGCGGCCGTGGCGGAGATCGCGGCCGCCCTCGCGGGGCGTGCCGCCGCCCGCGGCGTCCCCGTGGACCCCCGGCTCGTGGAGGCGGCGGCCCTCCTCCACGACATGGACAAGGCGCTCCCCACAACGGACCCGCTCCGTGCCCTCGGCCACGGCCACGCCGGCGCCGAGTGGCTCGCGCGGCGCGGGCACGGGGAGCTCTCGCCGGCCGTCGATCGCCATCCCGTGATCCGGCTCGTCACGCCGGAGGCGGAGCGCTGGCTGGAGAGTGCCCCGCTGGAGGAGCGGATCGTCGCCTACGCGGACAAGCGCGCGGCGGCCCGCCTCGGTCCGCTCGGTGCCCGGTTCGCCCGCTGGGAGCGGCTCCATCCGGCCCACCGCGCCGACCTGCGACTCGCCCGCATCCGGGCGGAGCGGCTGGAGCGGGACGTCTGCGACGCCGCCGACCTCGCGCCGGAGTCGGTGGCGCGGCTCCCGTGGGTGCGCGCCGCCTTCCGGGAGGCCGAGGCCACCCCGGCGCCGGCGGCCGGCCGGTGATCCCGGCCACGGGGGCGGGGAGCGCACCGATCGCCTTCCTCTCCGGGGAGGATGCCTGGTCGATCGACCGGGCCGTCCGCGAGCTGGCCGTCCGCCTCGGCGCGGACGGTCCCGCCCTGGAGATCTGGCGCGCCCCCGGCGATGAGGACCCCGGCGAAGGGGATGCGGTCGCGGCTCGCCGGACGCGCGTCCTCGAGGAGGTCGAGGGCCGGGTCGCCGGCGCCACCCTCTTCGGGGGTGGGACGCTCGTCGTCCTCCGCCAGCCGG
>Ga0208783_10001669_pt1 | contig 13004 bp, 11 predicted proteins | sample DEB19_08_DNA_2_FD_184529 | JGI IMG/M metagenome (GOLD analysis project Ga0208783, IMG submission 184529) | Aqueous microbial communities from the Delaware River and Bay under freshwater to marine salinity gradient to study organic matter... | ecosystem: Environmental > Aquatic > Marine >... | reverse complement strand
GCGTCGATTGACGACTTTGAACTTGATACTCTCGATCAACGTCACCAGCACCTTCACCGCGCAAATCATCTTGACGGCCTTCATAGGCCGAACGACCTTCGCTGAGAATGTCATTAACACTTTTCTCTGGGAGACCAGCATCGAGGAAACGCTTACGCAATTTCATCTCAGCATCGTCAAACTGTTCAGCCGTGATAACACCATCTCTGGCCATCTTCACGACCTGATCAAGCTGAGCTTGGCGACGTTCAACTTCAGCCCTATCAATTTCTTTCGCAGGCCCAGCTTTTGTGGGCGTAGTCTCAACAGGCTTAGGCTCAACAGGAGCAGCAACAAAATCACCCTTTGTGCGAGTGTCACTTACAGGAGCGTCGAGCGACGTGGTGCCTTCTGCTTTCTCAGCAAGCAACCTCATGACATCATCGCGCAACATTCGCTCGGCGATGCGACGAGAATTCTTGAAGATCTTGTCATCGAATGTCGGGTTCTCACCGAGATTCTTGGTGTTCAGGCCTTCCTTCGACAATGCAACCAGCACTTGATTAGCGAGCTGGTCAGCGTAGGCTCCAATTCGCTGGCCTTCTGGGAGATCCAAACCTTGAGCCTCAGCAGCCCAACGAGTGCGAGCGCGACGTGTAACGTGACCAGATTTCCAACGTGGCATCAATGCTTCAAGAACACCGGCTTTGATCACGCCAAGAGCATAGTCGTCTGGAACAGGAGCGTTTTCACTACCGCCCCAGAATATTTTGCTAGGATCAATCTTCTCGTTCAGCGGCCGTTCACGCATTACAACCGCACCAGACTCATCCCGCTTCGCTTTGCCGCCCTTTGACTCCAGCTGTGGATATTGTTTCGGACGGTACTCGTTTTCAGCGATCACACGATTCCAGTCAACGTCACGAATGTAACGCAACCCTTGTTTCTTCGCGTATTGCGTAATCGCACCAGGAGTCACGCCAAGCCAATCAGACAAAGCCGCACTACCCCACTCATTCGGCTCTGTCTTGAGCATGATCTCTCCAGCATCGGTGACAGAGATAAGCTTTGGATGCTTTGCGGCAAATTTACGCTTTGCCTCAAGCGTGTCAGTCGTCATCTGCTCGGCTGAGCGAACAGTCTGCTCGAAGCCGGATTCTGCAGCCACGTCAGACTCAATCGCTTTAGGCGGCTTGGCGGCTTTAGTTGCAGCTGCAGCAGGCTTGGCGGAGATGCCCTTGGTGCGTGCAAACACATTTGCTGCATCCTCGATGTCTTGAGCGTACTGAAGCCGATCAGCTTTACTGCGTTCGACTTGTCGGATAACATCTTTCCATGATGCGGCATCAGTGTCTGCTTCTACTACACCCTCTTTGTATCCGATTCTGCGCATCTCACTTATGTCCGCATTCGGATACTTCGCTTCAAGCTCTCTGAGCTTGGCAATCCGCGCATCTTGAACAGCAACGCCAGCACGCCACATGTTAGCCATGTCTTTGGTCGGCTCAACAAGCTTTCCGCTTTGATACACCTTGCCATCAGGCTCAATGTTGCGCCGTCTGATTGCGTCAGGGTTAAACTTTGTTGCAGGCTCCTCCCCCTCCGGCGTCGAAAATTTCTTACCCTTCGTCGCATCACCAAACTGAGGTTTCTCAAACTCAGGATAGTTGTCACGCAACCATTTCGTGAGCGGCGTTCCTTCTTTCGCCATCGGCAACTCAAGCTGTTCAGTCGCGGGCTGTTCACGCAAACGTTCGATCTCTTTGTTCACGTCGTCAACCATCGCCGAACGCACAGGAACTTTCGCACCAGCAGCACCACGCGGCGCAGTCAGACCGCGATCGTAGCGCCACTTCATCAACAGAATCGTATCGACATCATCAGCTGTGGCTTTGCCAGTTTGCAAGCGTTTGAGAGCCGCACGCTCGCCAGCCCAACTGCGGCCTTCGTTTGACGGATTGAGCGCAAACTTTGCGGCGCTGCGAATCGTAGCGTATTCATCCCAAGTCTTGTCAGGATGAGTCTCAAGCCAACGCTTGTATTCAGGCGAGTTCTCAGTCGCAACACGCAGCTGCTCACCCATGCGAGTTTGAGCCACACGCTCAGAGTTGAGGATGTTGTAGATCTCAGCGTGAATGGTTTCGTGCGGCCCAGTCGTCGGTGCGGCTTGCACGTCTTTTGGCAGCACAGCTCGCTCTGGGAGATTGAGATCTTTGCCTTTTGTGCCAGCATAAGTTGACGCACGAATCGTGTTCTTCTCCGCGTCGAATTCACCGTATGTCTCGCCACGTTTGCCAGTAAGCCGCCCGGTGTCCTCGAATGTTACGTCAGCCACACCTTTCTCTTGGGCTTTGGCCGTCGTGAACGCCATGTTCTCAGGCGACGCAACAAACTCAGTGTACGTTCGCGTGTCACCTTTGAGAGCTTTTTCGAGCGCAGCTTTCTCGTCAGCCATCCGCTTCAGTTCGAGTTTCGCTTGCAGAACAGGCGTTTCGGCTTTGAGCTTTTCTTGCTCGGCACGAATCGCATCCATCTCAGCGATCTGCTTATCAAGCGCCTCGATCTGTTTCGTCAACTTGGCGGCTTCATCTCCTGCTGCAGGCTCTTTCAGAATCGCAGTGCGCTCAACCTCATTCATACCCATCACGTTGGGTGCTGGTTCAGCGAGAGGTTGTCCGCGATATGGAGCATTGCGAAGTCCTGGAATTTTAGCCATCCAAGGATACACATCAGATACAGCGCCTTGCATCACTGCATTGACGAGAGCCTTCGTGACGTTGACGTCTTTGTCCGCCATCAAATCTTCACCAACACTCGCCGCACCACCGAGCGCGCCAGAAATCAACACGTTCTGAGCAGCTTCACTTTGTCCGAGTTTGTTCCAGAAGCCGGCTCCGGCGGCCCGCTCAGTTGTGAGCGCATGAGCCGCATCCTTGAGCATCTTCGGATTCACCTTCATGAACGGAAGCGAACCAGCAACGTCACCAATCGCACTCGCAACAGGTCGCTCCTCACGCAACGCAGACGATTTCGCAAGATACTCTTGACCGCCCGGAATCTGTGACAGCAAACTTTCTTGCAGTTTCGATGCACCCATCGACGCGGCTAAGCCAGTACCTAAACCAGCAGCGATACCGAGAACAGGAGGAATCCATGGCCCAGCAGCAGCTAACGGAAGTGCTTTAGCCGTGACAGCTCCGCCTACTGCGATAGACGCAGGGATCGAAACCGCAGACGGCAGAACACTTAGCGACGCTTGGCGGCCAATTGTCTCCAATGCGCCAGTGGTTTTCGGTGCAGGAATCGCCGTTGACATCGTTGGCTGCTCACGGCGTTTCGGAGTGATTGCGCCTGTGAGTGCGTCAACGTCAACCTCGTCAGGATTGAACCCTTTGAGGCGAGCGTATTCTCTTGTCTCGTCGTATGTGAGGGGCATAGGAAATTAGAAGCGAATGATGTTCTTACCGATACCCGGCTGCAATTCTTGCATAAGGCTTTCGTAAGCCTTCAAAGCACGAGCTTGACGTTCTTCATCAGACATAACCTGCTGAACACTGGTAGAGCCAGGATCAATCATGATGTTCATGGGACGAACAGCACGAAATTCATTGGCGAGCCTCGCAGGACTAGGCGCACTCTGCTCGCCGCCAACAAAACGCATATTCAAGTCTTCAAACGCCCGACCACGACCAACTGGCATTGCTGTCGAACCAGCTCGCATCGCAGCCATATCAGGAGTTGCTTCAAAACGAGCGGGAGATGGCGGTGTGCCGGGAGTGTTCAGACTCGCGGGAGTCCCAGGAGTCGCACCAAACAACATTCCGCGAGGCATTCCACTGCCGGGCGGCGCGCCAAACATAGCCGCATCTTTTTCGTTGACAACAGTTGTGTAATCTTTTTGAGCTTTCGCGTGCGGAGCAAGCAATGATCCCAGCTCACCTAGCTTCGCAGCATCATCCAACTGCTTATCTCCTTCGAAGCTTTTTGCACGACGCAAAGCAGTAGATCCAACCTGGCGTTGAAGCTCAGTGTAGATCTTCATCGACTCTGGATCATTGGGATTGGCTCCAGTCTTAGCCGCCCAACCGAGATATGTCTTGAATTCCTCGTTTTCTTTATCAAGCTTAGCTTTTTGAGCTTGAGTCATTCGATTCTGCTCACCACCAGCAGTCAGCTCTGCCATGCGGCCCTTGTGCTGCGCGTAGTTTGTGGCCAAATTGTTCATCAAAACTGCGGCTTGTTCTGCACCAATTTGGCCGAGCCTGTACTTGTTGCGAATCTCTTCAAGAGCTAGATCGTGTTTAGCTCTTTCGCGCATCTGTTCAAGTTCAGCCCGAAGCTTTTCGGTCTGCATCTCCCTCTGTGCAGTCGTGCCTTCACGAGCCAACGCAAGCTGAGCGTTCATACCAGAAACATCTGGACCTTGAACGCCGCCAAGTCCTGCGAGAAAGCGAACCCAACCGGGGCGGGCGTCTTCGAAACCAACCAGTGTTGGTGAGCCTTCATTGGGTGTGCCTTCTTGGAAGTCATACTTAGCACGAACTGCTCCGCTGCTCCCTCCACCGCCTGATATTTGTGGAGCAACACTAGCAGTAGAAAACTTGGATGGACGTTTATCTCGTGGCATAAAATTATGGCTTGTAAAATCCAGAAACACCTCGCGCTACCCCACCAATCCCTTGCATCACATTCCCAAACGTCTGATTGAACCGATCAAGACTATCACGACGCTGCGAGTTTAGCTGCTGCGACAAACGCTGATTCTCACCAGCTTGTTGCAACAGATTCGTACTCAACTGCATCGTACCTTGACCAAGGTTACCGCTCTGTGATCCAGCAAATTTATTCTCACCAGTGTTGCCCGCAAAAGCACTTCGACCAGTTGAGACTTGGAATGGGTCAAAATTCGAGCGCGCTCCCTGCATCACCTGATTCGTGGCGGCCAGAGCAGTACTGAGTGTGTTGCGGCGATTCTGACCAGCTTGACCGAACGTGAGTGCATTGCGCACAGCAGCCGTCGGCGAACCAACATCATTAACGCCAGCCGCGATGTTAGTGCGATTCAGGCCGCGTGCAATCTCTTCGAGTTCAGTTGGTGAAAGCCCTGGGCCGCCAGACGCATCGAGCAGTTCAGAAGCTTTCTTCGCGGACTGCTCACGAAGTCGATAAAACTCAGGATCAGCTTGCCGTTGGAGGGCAAGTGCTTGATCTACGAGACCAGTCTCGCGGGCGCGAGCAAGGGCGGCAGTGTCAGCATTGACAGCAGCAAGCTGATTTTGCTGCATGATCTGATTGCCGATCTGATTGAGGAGCGGACCGAACTGGCGATACGTTTCGTATGCAAGTTGATTTTCCTCTGGTGTGATAGCTTTCGAAGCCTCGAGTCGAGCACGTTCGAATGGAAGAATGTTTTCGCCAGTGACACGCGTTAGGTCAGGCAGATTTTTGATCATCGCCGCCATCATCGCGTCAGTTGACTCGCCGCCTGATTGAGGCGGATCGTCACCACCAAAAAGTACACGTCGATTATACATGGTTCAGAGCTGTTAATTGCGCTAGGTTCGTGAGACGATCAACACGTGTGTAGATCACAAGTGATTTGTCCACTGTCTTTTTTCTGCGAAATCCTCGAAGCGTCCAGCCTCTGAATCTATCTTGAAAGAGTAGCAAGAGCTGTGCTAGGTCACGCGGCGTTGCACACACGACTTGCTCGACATCGAACACCTTCTCGTTCTCACGAGGCATGCCCATTGCAAATCCAGATATCTTGCCCTTAGTGATAATCCAACCAAATCCGCCGCGTTCGATTGCGTGCGATACGCTTAGCGCGATAGATGCATCGTTCCAGTTTCGCATGACTCGATCCTTGCCGCGAATCTCACGCTGCTCGTGCACGAAGTTGATTACGTCTTGGACTGTCATTAGAACACCTGTGGTTGATTTGTTTCCTGCTGGATCTGATACGCGGCGAAGGCGGCTTTGACATTCGATACCACTGTGCTGATGTCGTGATAGGCTCCGACTGAATCAACAATCGCAGGATCGCTTGGGTTTAACGTGAATGCGAGATCGTTGTCACACAACGAGTCGGCGGCAATCGTCGCATTCCACGTAAACTTTGTTCGCATTCCGTCATCAGCTTCAACCTCAACCACAATCGAACTAACGGTTGAGCCGCCCGACCAGCCGACAGGTAAAGTTAGCACAAGCCACGAGTCGTCCAACACGACAGCGTTCGTGACTGTAACGCCATTGACCAACACGCTGTGAATCGTAACTGTGCTGTCCAACAAGAACCCGTTGCCGAACACGTTAATAACGCTGGCAGCTGCAAGAGCTGGCGGCGCAGATACGCAGATGATATCGACCGAATCGGCGGCTCCAACCATTTGTGTCTCAAAAGCGTTTTCAGCTGTTTCGGAATTAGATAGCAGCTGCAAGGCCGCCAGCTTACCGCTAAAGTTCCACTTCAGGTACAATCCACATTTCCAGCAGTTTTTACTCGTGTTGAGCATCGGAACCGTCAGCACGCGAACCTTGTCTTGCGAGCCATATACGATCGGCGGCGTTGCTGACGCATTGTCGACTGCAACACTCGATACGCGAACGTGACGCATAAGTCCTCGCTTACCATCTTCAACAGGCAACACGAACAATGAGCCGGGTGTTAAGACATCGACAAACGTCGCCTTAACAAACACTGGCTTCTGTCGAATGCCAGGAGTCGCAGAGCTAAACTCTGGTGTGTAATATCCAGCGATATGTGACTCGCCTTCGCTAGAGTAGAGTTCGTACAGGTTCCCAGCTGTCACACACAGCAACTTCCGCGTCGCCGTAGTCTTGATCTCAGCGAACATCAGGACGGCGTTTGACGCAAACTCATCGTGCAGGTCGAGAGAAGTCCAACGCTGAGCGATAGTGTCAAACACGAGAAACCCACGACCAAACACGGTTTGCACAGAGAACAGAGCATAGTTGTCGTATGACACAGCCGCCGAAGCTGTCTGTGAGTAACCGTCGATGAGCTTGTTTATCCTTGCCGAGAAAGGCGAGTTCTTGCCGTCGACACGATATTGCTGAACAGCGTTGAAAGAACGGATGCCGCTATAATCAACGAGAGCGACATCACCAAGAATATCGCAAAGGCTGAATTGATTGACCGATCCAGTAGAGAATAGGAACACGTTGTCGTAGGATGGTTCTCCATAAAGTGTCACGTCAAGGTTCGGTCGAACTGCATACGATGTTCTCGCGGTCGAAACATAGAACGCACCATCTGGTGAGTTCAGCGATGAGATCGCAGTGATTGGAGCGTAGTCAACTTTGTGGCTGATTTGAGCTGCACCACCATCAGCTTCTGACGGCAACTTGTTTCCAGTGTCGTCGATGATGACCATGAAATCTAGCGGTCTGCCTGAGACAGAGCGAAAGATTTGCGCACCGTCAGCACTGACGACGTATAGAATTCCACCGCTCCAGAGCATCTGGCGGCCAATCGGAACGAACTCACGACTCGTTTGGGTCCATTGATTGTAGTTACTCGTAATACGAGCTGTTCCGTTTGGTAGTATGATCCACGGCTGATTTATGCCATCTTGCACCAGCAAACACTGCGGCGATGATGCTTCAGTTGTTGCGAATTTAACACCAAGTTTTGCATCAGCCGCACTGACTAAACTACGCTGCAGATTCACCGTACTCGCGGGCACAGCACAAGCATACAGAATCTGCGCATTCGTCGACATTTGAAAGTCAGGAATCTGTGAGTACGAACTACCAGCAGATGTCTCGTCTTTGTAGAACGCTTTACCGTCAGCGAACAACACAGAAAAAGCCCCAGCGGCATAAATACCTTGGAGCTGTGTCACACCGTTCGGAGTTCTGTTGATAGGCCGCGTCACCGGGTCAACAGTTCCGTTGCGCGTGCGGCCATTGACCAACAGTGGATACTCATTCGCTCCGACACGAGAGCCATCCACTTGCTGGTTCATGCCGCCAGCAAATGAATCCTGTTGAAATACGAGAGGAGCTGAACTCATTGTTGCCAGAGGTTAGTCTTAGTGAGGAAGATTCCATTGCGAGCAGCAGCTGCAGATGCACTGATCGCAGACAGCGTAGGATTCTCACCGAACGCAAACTTCATTTCGACTTTGCCAGCCATGTTCGAGAGAATGTTCGATAGCATCGCTTGAGCTTTGTTACCACACATAGCCGCCCGATCTTCTTTGCCTTCCTGCTTCGCGTAAATCTGTTCGAGTGTTTTCCAGTAGATGACTTTGTCGTAGACATCTCCAGCGGTGAAGGAGTCAGTGTCATTGACAAACGGCTCGAACACGTGCTTAAAGCAGACTTCGACGAGCTGTGACTCGACGCGTGAGTCATCTCGATCAAGAACTTGCACCAGCACAAACTGCGCTTTGGTTAGATGCGATGGGATATTTGAAACTTCAGTTCCATCAAGTGATTTGATTGTCAGATCAAACTCCGTCGGCGCACTCTTGACGATCGACGTCACGTTCTCGTAAAGATTCACAGTGCTCTTGCTCGAATCACCAATCGCGAACCTCACTCGTTCTGTGATCCTAGCCGCCGACGAGTTCGAACCAACGATGAACACGTCAAACGCAGCCGTTGCCGCCGTTGGAAGCTCAAGCGTCAGAGTCTCCTCGTTCAGCAAATTTCGCCGCAACGCAGACTGACCCTTTCGCCTCCACTGCATCATGGGCTGCAACTGAGAATCACGAGTCCAAGCGTCACGAAGGTAACGCGGCCTCATGTCTACCTGTTCGATGCTTGCTCGTGTGTCGTAGTCTCGAACACCGATGATATCACCAACATACCACGGCAATGCGATTTGCTGTTCATCGACATCCAACTCGAAGATTTGCTCACGCTCTGCGCCTGTGATGTCAGCCGTGTCGTAGAGTTCGCGGGCGGCGTGATTGATCTGCTGAAGCATCCACGCACGATCACGTGAACTGCTCACATCAGATCCAATGTCCGTACGAATCTCGTTGAGGATTTCGAGGAGCATAAACAGCCTTAGTAGATTTCTTCGATGATCAGAGACGCAGTAGCTTGACCGCCGTACAGAGCTGCACCGGCAGAACTTTGGTTCATGTAATATGTGCCAGCAGACGGACCAACACGAACAGATATAACACGAGTGTTAGTTGTTCCACTGGCTGCAGTAACGACAGTTTTAAAGCCATCGACGTTGTTATTGCCAGTGTATCGAACGTCAGAAATCAAGCAAGTAGAATCAGAGAACACTGTAGTCGTGACGTTCATAATTGTGCTGGCGTAACCAACGTGAGCAACCGTAATTTTCAGCCTGCTAGATGCGCTCTTTGGAGTGAACGACAGTGAAAACAACTGCGAACCGCTAGACGTAGTCAAAGCTCCTGTGCCAACCGTAATTGTGGTACTAAAGTCACTAGTAGCCGTAGTGTTAGTTTGAGCGTATTGCAGCAAACCACCATTCACCCACTCAAAGCCAGTGCCAGCAGCATTAACACGAGGCAGTTGCATAGCCGCCGGAGATGCCGCAACATTTGTTGGCGTCACAGCACCAGTTGCTAGATTGCTGCTAACAATCGTACCGGCTGCGATGTTAGTGCCTTGAAGCGCAAACCCACTTTGCAAGTTAGACGTTCCGACACTGTTGGCGGCCAGCAAACTCGCGGTGATAGCCGCCGCTTGGATGTTACCACTGGCGATTGTGCCAGAAGCAATGTCAGTCCCAGTGATCGTGCCGTCAGTGATGTTCGTGGTGGTGATCGTACCAGTCGCAATCTTCGCACCGGAGATCGTACCGTCGAGAATCTTCGCACCAGTCACGTTCGCGTCAGCGATCGTAACAGTCGTGACTGCATTCGTAGCGATCTTGCTGGTTGTGACGCTATAATCAGCGATTGTCGCGATCGCAGTCACGTTGGTCCAGAAGCCACCACTGTTGGTGTTCCAAACTTTCGGCGTTGGCGGCATCACGCTCGAATCAAGCCACAAGTATCGCGCATATTTCGCGATGGTCGAAACACTCGGTGCCGAGTTCGTGTAGATAATCAAACCACGATACGGACCAACGTATGCGTTGTCCACGAGCTGATTGAGCCTTGCCGCAGTAACACTGCTCGAACCCGTGAAGTCCACACCCTTCACGAGATCAGGGTCTGCGGCCGTGAGCGCAGCGTACGTCAAGGCGTAAGCGGCGGCGAATGTGAGTAGGAGTTTCTTTTTCATAGAGGGCTGTTGTCTAACCATGCTGAACCTGCGTTGAAAGATGCGGGAATATTGAAAGATGCTATACCAGTGCCAAAGTGCTTGTTCATCAAGAAGTTTCTTGCTTGAACGTCGTTGTCACCACCAGACGCAAAGTAAGAACCGTTAAACAGCAAGACCTCAGCGATGTCCATATCACAGTGATCATAAACACCAATCAGTGATCCAATCTCGATCCTTAGATTCTGAACAGTCGTTGCTAGACCGTCTGAAACTTCAATATCAGCACCATCGTCAATCGAATAATGCATTATTGTTCCAGACCTTGCGATGCGATATATGTGTGGGGTGTTATCGCCAAGATTATATTGAAGCGTAATGTGAGGACTTGCGGCAAGTATACCGCTAGTCGACTGTGAATTAGCCTGTAACCGAATAAAACTCAAAGTGCCATACGCAGTTGACAACGCCCAACAAAAGCCGCCCATCTTTGTGTAATCAGACATCCGCATCACGCAGTATGCGGTAAATTCGTTGACAGTCAGATTTGGATTCGCTCGCAAGTAATTGCGATCAACACCAGCTGCAGCAGTCGGGAACCTAACAAAGCCTTTCAGCAAATCTGCATCAGCTGCACCGTACTGGACAGGTGTAGCATCTGTTCCAACCTCCGTCAGCACAACACCAGAAATGCTATCCACGTTTCCGGCAGATGATCCTTGCCATTCAGACCATCTATGTGTAGCTCCACTCGGCAGCGTGAAACCCAAACTGATGCCAGCATCAATGTATTCTGCACCCACCGCCAGCGCATAGTCCGCAACCGTTCGCAGATCAGTCGGCATTGCACGCACACTAGTGATCATGCGAATCGTGCTGCCTTGCGTGCTCGCTGTTCCTGGAAAATTCCAGATCTCCAGCACGAAGTTCGCTCGAATGCGCTGACGATTGTAGAGCTGAACGACATCCGTCAGGTTGAAATCTTCGTCTTCCCACAACTTGTAGCGATACACTGTATCACCAACGCGCCACCGAATGCACAATCCGTAGGTCACACCCGCCGGTTTTGCTGGACGGTTCGCGAGATAAAAGTCTGAACTAGCAGAAAAGTTGTACTGCGCGACAATCACACTTGCATCACCAGCCGTACCCTGTGACGAGTACGAGAAAGCTGGCAGATCAATGTACGCGCGGGCCTTTCGAGCCACACCTGCTGGCCGAAACGTCAACCAATCTGTTATGTTCATGTCGCTCATATTAGCGCGCAGGAGGAGGAACTGGAAGGTTCAACGTATTGTCGGTGGTCTTACAGCCAACACTCAACGACAGTGACGCCGCCAGCAACAGCATCAGCCAAAGATGTGATTTTGTAGTTTTCATAATAAAGCTGAGATTCGATCAACACCAACTCCCAAGTTTTGCCGCCATCATGCGTGACTGCGATGATGAATGTACGATGCGCTCCATCAGTTACATAGTTCAGCGTGTATCCAGCAGGAATAAACACAGACGCTTCAACACCACCAAGCGACACGTCATCGTCGTAAGTCTGTGCAACAGCCAGCAACAGTTCTGCCGTCAGCCGTTTGTTAATCGCCTCACAGTTGCGCTTCTTCGCGCTGTTCGTCATCGGACGATTTGCAACCTTGCGATCAATCTCTTTTCGGATCTGTCCCCACACCGGCCAAAATTCTTCTTGCAACGCACTCACGTCATAAACGTGAACTTCCGGCGCAGGAGCAATAACCTGAACACGAGTATTCGGTGAAATCTCACGCAGCTTTTCTACAAAATCTATCCAAGCGATTTTCATTCTGGTTTAAGCTTAAGCACTTCTCGATTCAACGCTTCACCGATTTCTAACATCCGCGCATCTGGCACAAAGTATCCATCACGCGGCGCAACAAACTGTTCACTTTTTTGGATTCGCAGGATCTCTTTGTCCGAGTCGAGAATCCTGTATCTGATGCAACCGCTTGTCAAAGTAATCGTTGATGCTGCGATTACTGCCAGAACCGATCGCACTGTGAAGTTCTTTGCGGAGTGCTTCATTTTGTTGAACAGGAGTTTGTGGCACCTCCAGCTTGCGGCGCCAATACCAGAGTGCAAACCCTAGTATTGGCACCACAATGCCAGAGATGATGGCGGTCGTCATCACTTGTTCAAAACATCTTCACTGCGTTTGTCGTTGTCGCGGGCGAAGACCAAACCAAAGCCTGCGGTAACAGCCGCAATCACAGCCGTCCAGTCAGGATTAGTCGCGGGATTGTTATCCAGCAACAATTGCGCTGCACCAGCCACAGCAGCAACGATCGCAGAGATACCACTCGCAGTTGTTTTCCAGCTTTTGTTGTTCATACTTTTCCTTTTGTTTTACCGACATCACTTAAAAAGTGAAGAAATCCAACCACTTAAACCACCTGCACCAGCCGCCAATCCGATTGCGTGACTGCGACTATCTTCCAGTGAACGAATGCGCACATCGTGCTTACCCAATGTTTCAGCAAGTTCTCTACGAAAAGTTTGTGTATCTTTACGATCTTCATCATACTTGCGATCTTGTTCTTTCAATCGCTCCAGAATCGTAGCGAACATTGAATCAGGAGATTGAGGATTGAAGTTTTCGCTGCTCATATCATTGGTGTTACAATGCGTTTTAGACCTAGTTCTTGCAGCACAACATCTGGATAATTTGGCTGTGCTCCAATGTCATATTTGCGCCAAACTACGCTCATGCTTGGATTAGCATCAATTAAAGCCTGGACTTGTGTTTCTTTTTCTAAACTCAAGCTCACCCCGCACCA
>Ga0208783_10001665_pt1 | contig 13012 bp, 14 predicted proteins | sample DEB19_08_DNA_2_FD_184529 | JGI IMG/M metagenome (GOLD analysis project Ga0208783, IMG submission 184529) | Aqueous microbial communities from the Delaware River and Bay under freshwater to marine salinity gradient to study organic matter... | ecosystem: Environmental > Aquatic > Marine >... | reverse complement strand
GTCGGTGATGCCGTCGTACGACATGGTGACCACGCGCGTGTCCCCGGGGGCGAGGGCGCCCTCGGCATTCACCTGGCCGGGCGTCTTGTCGCCGCTCCACGGCGCGCAGTCGGCGGGCTGCGGGGCGCGCAGGGTCACCTGCACGGAGGACCGGTTGACGAACCTGATGGCCACCTGGTCGTCGTCCCCGAAGTCCTCGCAGGTCCACGCAGGGAATGTCGGCGCGGCGGCGCTGGCCTCGCGGGCCGTGGTGCTGGTATCGGCAGCGGGCTCACCGGAGCCGCACCCGGACGTCACGGCAATGGCACAGGCGAGTGCGGCCGCTGCGACGGGAGTGCGGTACGAGACGAGTGACGAGTGCCGAATACCCCGGCCTTCGGCCCCGGTCGTGTTGGAATCGTTCATCGGGCACGCTCCGGTTCCACGAATGCGGATCTCCTCATCATCCCCCCCCGGTCACCGGTCGGTGTACATCACGTCGAAGTGCGGGATGCCGCCCTTGACGGACTCCAGCGTGACCGTCGTCGTGAACGGGGTGGGCTTGCCGCGGAGCATCGAGAACGAGGTCGAATCGCCCGGCTCGTGGAGCTTGCGGGACTCCAGATCCATGATGTCGCAGCAGTACACCACGTCCGATCCGCTGGCGGCGTTCTTCCAGGCCTGGTACTGCCACTGCTCATTCCACTCGACCTGCGCCTGCAGGTCTTTTCCGGTGGTCGCGCCGCCCGAGCACCGCACGGTGTCGGGGGCGCTCTTGGGCGCGAGCGTGAACCTGTCGAGGCGGTTCTTGGTGTTCTTCTGCGACACCTCGAAGTCGAGCCTGTAGGAGCTCGCGTTCGAGAAGTTGACGACGACGCGGTCGGTCGACAGCCACGTGCCGCTGCAGTGCCGTGCACTACTCCTCACGCGGACCTGGGCGGGATCATTGGCGGCGCTCCGCGTGGAGGTATCGGGCTGCGTCGCCGAGGTGGACGACTCACCGCAGCCGGCGACGAGGCATGCGGCACCGATGACGATCGATGCCGAGAGGGAAAGGGCGAGCCGGGTGATCACGAGGAGACTCCGGAGGGCGGGGAAGGGATCTCCGCAATCGTACCCGCTCGCAACCGCGACGGCGGCCGCGCCGACCGCGCCAGCCGCGCTGGTAGCGTGCCGCCACGTGACTGACGACTTCCGCGGCGCCCGCGTGCGCCCCTTCCGAGCCCTTGCCTTCGACCCCGCCGTGGCCGGGGACATGCAGACCCTCGTGGCGCCGCCCTACGACGTGATCGGGCCCGAGTACCGGGACGAGCTGGCGTCGCGCAACCCGTGGAACGTGGTGGGCATCGACCTGCCGTCGATTCCCTACGACACCGTGGCGGCCACCATCGCCGAGTGGACGGCCAGGGGCGTGCTGAAGCGCCATGACCAGCCGGTGATGATCGCCTGGACGCAGGAGTTCGACCTTCCCGACGGCAGCCACCGCACGCGCAAGACCATCGTGGCCGTTGTGGGCGCCGAGCCGTATGAGACCCGCGTGGTGCGCCCGCACGAGCGCACGCACGCAGGGCCCAAGGAGGAGCGCCTGCGGTTGATGAACGCCACGAAGGTGCAGCTCTCGCCCGTGTTCGGGCTCTACCCCGACCCCGCCGGCGAGGCCTGGGCGGCCGCGGCCGTCACCGGCGAGCCCGATGCGGTGATCACCGACGACGACGGCACCGTGCACCGCCTGTGGACCATCAGCGAGGCGGATCGCCTGGCGGCGATCGAGCAGGCGCTGGCCGGCCGGTGGATCCTCATCGCCGACGGCCACCACCGGTACGAGACCGCGCTGGCCTACCGCGACGAGCGCCGGGCCGAGGATGGCGCCGGCGCCGATGAGCGCGCCTACGACTTCGTGCTGATGGGCCTCACGTCGCTGGATGACGACGGCCTGGTGGTGCTGCCCACCCACCGCGTGCTGAAGGAGTGGCCCGCGGGCGCGGAGGAGCACCTGGACGTGACGCCGCTGGACGACTCCCTCGATGCACTGGAGGCCGCGCTGTCCTTTGCGCCCGCCGACCAGGTGGCTGCCGGCCTGGTGCTGCCCGACCGGGCGATGCTGCTCACCACGCCGCGCGCGGGTGCCACGGCGGCAGAGCGGCTCGACCTCGCGGTGCTCGAGCGCGACCTCCTCGTGCCGGCGCTGGGCGGCGACCAGGCTCACCTGGCACACGAGGGGCTTCTCACCTACACCAAGGACTCCCGCGACGCGTGGGACGCCGTGCGCTCAGGCCGCGCCGCCGCCGCGCTGATCGTGCGCCACATCCCCACCGAGCAGGTGGCGGCCGTGGCCGAGGAGGGCGGCGTCATGCCCCAGAAGTCCACCTACTTCTTCCCCAAGCTCCTCACGGGCGTTGCCTTCCAGCCGCTGGCCGACTGACGCCTCGGACGCCGCCTGGGTGGACGTGCTCACCCGGGCCGCCGACCGGGCGGCCGCGGCCGTGGCGCTCATCCCGCCCCACGAGCGCGGCACCGAGGTGGGCCAGGGCGAGGGCGGCGACACCACCCTGGTGATCGACCGCGACTCCGAGGCGGCCATCATCGAGGTGCTCGAGGATGCGCACGCGGGCGGCATGCGGTTCGACCTGATCTCGGAGGAGGTCGGCACCCGGTCGTTCGGGGGCGACGGCGCGCTGGTGATCGTCGACCCCATCGACGGCAGCCGCAACGCCCGGCGCGGGCTCCCGGAGTTCGCGGTGTCGCTGGCGGTCACCGACGGTCCGAGGCTGTCGGACGTGCGGGTGGGCCTGCTGCGCCATCTCGGCACCGGCGAGACCGTGGTGGCCGTGCGCGGCCAGGGCGTGATGGTGGACGGCCGGCCCATGCGCACGCGCGAGTACCGCGGGCTGTGGCTGGCCGTGGTGGAGGGCGCATCGCCCCGCCGGCTGTCGGCCGCGATGGACCACCTGGCACACACCAGCCGCATCCGCAGCCTCGGGTCGCTGGCGCTGTCGATCGAGTACGTGGCCCTCGGCCGCCTCGACGGCCTCGCGGTGCTGCGCCCCGGCCGCGTGGTGGACATCGCGGCGGCGATCCTCATCGCCAAGGAGGCCGGGGTGATCGTCACCGACGAGCACGGCATGCCGCTCGACGCGGTTGCCGACATGGACTGGCGCGGCGCAATGGCCGTGGCCCGTGTTCCGCGCGACGTGGCGGCGCTCACCGCCGCCGTTCGCGCATCACTCGACGCAGGGAGTCGCTGATGCTGTTGAACATCGCCATCGGGTTGCTGGTGGTGGGAGTGGTGCTGCTGGTGATCAGGCTGGTGTTCCGGGTGGCCCTGGGCATCGGCAAGTTCCTGGTGATCCTCGGCCTGCTGCTCATCGTGGCCGCTGCCGTCCTCGGCCTGATCACGCCCTTCACGTCCTAGGCTTCGGGGTCGTGGAACGCGACTACCACGACCCCACCACCGAGGCCGACGTGCAGGCGCTGTACGCGCGCCAGGAGAAGCTCACCCGCAAGGTCGGGCGCGGCCTGCTGGTGTTCGCGATCGTGTGGTTCCCCGCCCTGCTGATCGTGCCCGAGGTGTTCAAGACGGGCGCCATCACGTCGCTGTTCATCTCAACCATCGCGGCGGTGGCGGTGATGGTCATCCTCGAGCACACGTGGCTGAAGCCGCGCGCCACCGAGCGCAACCGCTACGGCTACCGTCCGCCGCCGCCGCGGGAGTACCAGTCGCCGATCGTGCGGTTCCTCAGGGACCTGCGCGATCAGGTGCAGAAGTAGGCCGCGCGCCGGGCGGGCTGCGACCGTAGGCAGTGGTGGCGGTGCCGTTGAGCGATACGCTTTCAGCGTGCAGATGTCCGCTCAGAGCGAACAGTCGATCGGAATGACCCTCGGGGAGGCGCTTCGCGGCCGCCGCGAGGACGCCGGGCTGTCGCTGAGGGCCGCCGCGGAGCGCGCGGGCATGAGTCCCGCGCACCTCTCGGAGGTGGAGCGGGGGATCAAGGAGCCCTCGTTCGGAGCGCTCGACCGCATCGCCGACGCCATCGGCGTGGGCGCGGGCGAGATCTTCCTCGACCTGGCCATCGCGCTCGGCGCGGCGCCGCCGCGACCGGCACGCCGCCCCATGGGCTTCGCGCCCGACCCGATCGACGAGATCGAGTGGGCCGCGGGCCGCCTGCACCCCGACGACCTCAGGGCCTTCGCGGCCTTCGGGGCCTTCCTCGCATCACAGAACCCGACGAACGACCAAGGAGTCACCACCACATGAGCCCACTCATCCCGATGGTCATCGAGCAGACCGCCCGCGGCGAGCGCTCGTTCGACATCTACTCGCGCCTGCTCAACGAGCGCATCATCTTCCTGGGCACCCCGGTGGATGACCAGATCGCGAACCTGATCGTCGCGCAGCTGCTGCACCTCGAGAGCGAGGACCCCGACAAGGACATCTCGCTCTACATCAACTCGCCGGGTGGCTCGGTGTATGCCGGCCTGGCCATCTACGACACCATGAACTTCATCAAGCCGGACGTGCAGACCATCTGCTGCGGCATCGCCATGAGCATGGGCGCGCTGCTGCTGGCGGGTGGCGCGGCCGGCAAGCGCATGGCGCTGCCCAACAGCCGCATCCTGATCCACCAGGTGCTGTCGGGCTTCCAGGGCCAGGCCACCGACATCGAGATCCACGCGCGCGAGACGCTCAACCTGCGCTCGCAGCTCGACAAGATCCTCGCGAAGCACACCGGCAAGACCGAGGAGCAGATCCACATCGACTCCGAGCGCGACCGCTTCTTCACCGCCGAGGAGGCCATGGAGTACGGCCTCGTCGACCGCGTGATCGACAGCCACTAGGCGCCCCGCAGGGGGACGGTCACCCGTACGGTGGCCGTCCCCCGGGCGGGCGGGCCTAGGCTCCCCTGCCGTGGGCGCTGTCGCTGCCATCCGGGCCTCGGGGCTCGGGAAGTCGTACGGGTCGGGGCCGCCGGCCCTCGCCGACGTGGACCTCGAGGTGGAGCCCGGCGAGCGGCTGGGGTTCCTGGGGCCCAACGGGGCCGGCAAGACCACCTTCATCCGGTGCGCGCTGGGAATCCTGCGGCCCACCACCGGGTCGGTCGAGGTGCTGGGGCACGACGTGGCCACCGACCGCCTGGCCGCCCTGGCGCAGGTGGGCTACGTGCCGGGCGACCTCGGGATGATCCGCCAGGTATCGGGGCGGCGCATGCTCGACGCCCTGGCCCGGCTGCACCCCCGCCCGCCGGTGCTGCGCGATCGCCTGCTGACGGCGCTCGACCTCAGCCAGGCCGACCTCGGCAAGCGCATCCGCGACTACTCCACCGGCATGCGGCAGAAGCTGGGGCTGGTGGCCGCGCTGCAGCACGACCCGCCGGTGATCATCCTCGATGAGCCCACCGCCGGCCTCGACCCGGTCATGCAGGCGCGGTTCCTGCAGGTGCTCGACGAGCGCGCCCGCGAGGGCCGCACGGTGTTCTTCTCGAGCCACGTGCTGGGCGAGGTCGATGAGCTCTGCGACCGCGTGGCGATGGTGCGGGGCGGCCGGCTGCTGCTGGTGCGCGACGTCGACGAACTGCGCCGGGCGCGCATGCGCACGGTGGAGGTGCTGTTCGACGGCGATGTCGATCCGGCCACCTACCGGGTGGACGGCATGGGCGATGTGCGCGTGGAGGGCCACGTGCACCACTTCACCCTGTCGGGCGACCCGGGCCCCCTGCTCACCGGCCTCGGCCCCCTCTCCCCCCGCGACATCACCATCGAGGCCGCGCGGCTCGAGGATGTGTTCCGTTCGCTCTACCTGGGGGACGGCGACTGATGGGCGTGGTGCTCTCCCTCGCCCTCATGCGCTCGATGCGGCGCACGCTGCTGCTGGGCATTGCCCTCGGGGCCTTCCTCTTCCTCGTGGGGCTGTCCTACTCGTCGGTGGACGAGAACCAGATCCGCAGCCTCGTGGAGTCGCTGCCGCCCGCGCTGCAGGCCTTCGTGAAGGGGTCGGACATCGCGAGCCCGTCGGGCTACCTGGGATCCACCTTCATCCACCCCATCACCCTGTCGATCATGGCCGCCACGGCCATCGCGGGCGGCGCGGCATCGGCACGCGACGTGGAGACCGGCGTGGCCGAGCTGATGCTGTCGCGCCCGCTGCGGCGCACCGCCTGGCTCGGCGCCGAGCTCATCGCGATGCTCGTGCAGGTGACCGTCGTGGCCGTGATGGGGCTGGTCGGGGCGCTCATCGCCATCACCACGGTTGACGCCCTCGCGCCCGTGTCGGCCGGCTCGCTGTTCCTCACGGCCCTGCCCCTCTGGCTGCTGTTCGCCGGCATCGGGGCGGTCACCGCCCTGGCGGCGTCGCTGTCGCGCACCGGCGCCAAGGCGATTGGCTGGGGCACGGCGTTCGCGCTGGTGGCCTACGCCCTCGACTACCTCGCCCAGGTGTGGGGCGTGGCCGAGCCGCTCGGCCCGCTGTCGGTAATGCACTGGTACCGCCCCGCCAGCATCCTGGGCCAGGGCACGGTGCCGGGATCCACCTGGGCGGTGCTCATCGGCGTGGCCCTTGTGGCCGGTGCGCTGGCGCTGGCCATCACCTCACGGCGCGAGGTGGCGCCGTGAGGTGATGCCGCCGCGCGCGGTGCTCAGGGGCGAAGGTTGCCCTTGGGCGGGTTGGTCCTGGTGAGGCGCTGGAACGTCTTGTACGACGGCTTCTGCGCGCCCGCCATGGTGAGCAGGCCGCCCGGCCAGTTCGGGTTGTCCTGCAGCTGGAACCACACCACCAGCGGCACCCGGCTGTTCCTCACGAACGGCACCTTGAAGATCTGCGTCATGTACTGCGACTGCTGGGCCGGGGTGAAGGCCACCTTGCGGTACGGGGTGCGGGCCGTGGTGTACGAGGCCTCGGTGATGTAGATCTTCTTCGCGCGGCCGCCCGGCAGCTTGTTGACCTCGGCCACGATGTTCACGAGCGTGTTCCAGGCCGGGAACACCTGCTTGGTGCTGGTGGGCGGCGTGGACGGGTAGATGTGCTGCGAGTACTGGCTGCCCGCGCGCAGGCCGGCGGTCTTCAGGTCCTTGATCCAGTCGATGGTGCCGCGGCCGCTGTTGTCGGACTTCCCCTTGGGGCCGGTGACACCGGTGATCGGCACGGCCTGAGGGTTGGCCGCCTTGATTGCCGGCACCGCGAGGTTGGCCATCTGCACGTACTTGGACGGCGACACCGGCTTCTTCCCCTGGTACTGCGGGTAGAGGTAGATCTGCAGGTTGGGCTCGTTCCAGATCTCGTAGAACTTGACCATGCAGGTGCCCTGGCCCGGGATCTGGGTGGACCCGTTGTAGCGGGTGGCCAGCGCGCTCATGAAGTCCGCGAAGTCCTGCGGGTTGGTGGGGGCCTTGGAGTTCCAGACGACGCCGTTGATGCCCTGCTTGCCGCCCGTTGCCCAGGCGGGGGCGTTCCACACGGTGACCAGCGGCTGGATGCCCGCCTTCACCAGGCCGCACAGCGTGGTGTCGGCCCAGGTCCAGTTGTAGGCCGGGTCGGCCTGGCTGGCGCCGTTCGCCGGCCGGGTGGGCGCCGCCGTGGCCCAGAAGAGGTCGAGGCGGGCCACCTGCGTGCCAGTGGCCTTCAGCATCTCGATGCGTCCGGGGATCTCGCTCGCGGGCGCCGCGGCCATGCGGTCGTCCTGCAGGCCGATGGCGGCTCCCAGGCCGATGGCGGGCAGTGCGGCGCCCGCCACCAGCGCGGCGGCGAGCATCTTCGGGGCGGTCACTCTCACGATGGGCTCCGGTTCCGGTTCGGGGACGATGGCGAGGCTAGCAACGCGACCCGGCGCGCCACCGCGACCGGTTCCCGCGTATCAACCGCCGCGGCGCTGCGCGAAGAACTCGCGCAGCAGCGCGGCGGACTCCACCGCAAGTACGCCGGGCTCCACGGGAATCCTCGTCTGCAGGCGCGGATCGCGGAAGAGGTCGACCACGCTGCCCGCGGCGCCCGACGCCGGCTCGGGCGCGCCGAACACCAGGCGCTCGGGCCGGGCCTGCAGTATCGCCCCCGCGCACATCGGGCAGGGCTCGAGGGTGACGTACAGCGTGCAGCCCACCAGGCGCCAGCCGCCGAGGGCGATGGCGGCGTCGCGGATGGCCAGCACCTCGGCGTGCGCGGTGGGGTCCTGGCGCAGCTCGCGCTCGTTGCGGGCCACAGCGATCGCCTCGCCGTCGCGCACGATCACGCACCCCACGGGCACGTCCCCGTGCGCGGGCGCGCGTCGCGCCTCGTCGAGCGCGCGACGCATCCAGCGCTCGTCGTCGGCCACGCTCACGCGCCTCTCCTCCCGGCCGCCCTCATCGGCTCGCCCGCCGCATCGAATGCCACCGCATACCGCAACCACAGCACATCCGGGCGCTTCGCGATCGTGGCGGCCGCAGCGCGGGCCGCGGGGCCATCGAGCCCGGCCACGGCGAACAGCGCGCCGTCCGACGGCCGAAGCCCGGCGGGCACGAGCACCGCCACCGCGCGCGCGCCGGGCACCGGCTGGGGCATGCCGCCGCCCGGCGGCATGAGCACCACCTGCCCATCGCGTATTCCCCCGGGCAGCCTGCGCGCGCCGGGATCACCGTCGATCGCCCGCCAGGCCTGGTCGCGGGCGGCCAGCGCGGCGTCGGTTCCCACACGGGCGCGGAAGGCCTGCGGACCGGGCACCACCCGCGCGCCCGCCGTGCGCAGTGCGCCGGCCAGCGGGGCATCGGCCGCCACGGACGGGCGCTGGCCCCCGGCGCCGTGCACGAAGGGCTCGGGCCACGCCCCCACAACGGTGCGCACGCTCCACATGCCCTCCCACATGCGGTGGTCCCACCACGCGATGTCACCCTGCCGCAGGTCGGATGCCGCTGCCCCCACCGGCGACTCGAAGCCGTTGACGTAGAAGAACCAGTCCGTGGGGGGCGATGACGACGACCCGCGCCCGAGCATGGCGTTCACGAAGCCTCCGCCGTAGGCGGTGTCCACGGTGGTCACCCCGCGCAGGGCGTCCATCACGCTCTGCCCCGGCGCCACGCGCTCGTCCAGCAGCACCTCGGCGCCGTGGTCGGCCGTGGCCACCAGGCGGGCGGCGGGCTGGCCCTCGGGCGGCCCCTGGGCCTCCGATCGCCGCTCGCACCCGGCGGCAAGCAGGGCGCCCGCGCACACGAGCACCACGGCGACCACGGCCCACTGCCGCGTCATGCCGCGGAGTGATCCCGAGGATGATCGCCCGTGCCGGTGGCGCACGGCGTCACTCGTAGTGCAGGGCGTCGAGCGGGTCGAGCTTCGCCGCGCGACGCGCGGGCAGCACGGCCGCCAGCACGCCCGCGAGCACGGCCACCACGAGGAAGATCAGCAGCTGCAGCCACGGGATGCGGAAGACGATGCCCTCGTCCTCGAGGCCGAGCGAGAACACCCACGCCAGGGCGACGCCGATGATGATGCCGATCACCCCGCCGATGCCCGAGGTGATCACGCTCTCGTAGCGCACCATGCGTCGCAGCTGCGATCGCGTGAGCCCGATGGCCCGCAGCATGCCGATCTCGCGCGTGCGCTCGGTGATCGACAGCACCAGGGTGTTGACGATGCCGAAGAGCGAGATGACCACGCTCATCGCCAGCAGCACGTAGAGCAGGTAGAGGATCGAATCGACCCGGCTGCTGATCTCGTCGCGGTACTCGGCATTGGTGCGCACCTCGGCCACGGGGAACGGCGTGAGCGCCTTGGCCACGGCGTCCTTCACCGCCACCGGGTCCTGTCCGGGATCGACCGCCGCCAGCACGAAGATGGGATCACGCGCGCTGAACGCCCGGGCGAACCCGGCCTGCGAGACGATCACGCCGTCCTCGAAGAGGATGCGATCGCGGAAGATGCCGGCCACGCGGTACACGCCGGTGCCGCCCCCGCCGGTGCGCAGGCGCACCTCTTCACCCACCGTGGCGCCGACGGTGTCGGCGAACGACTGCTCCACCACGGCCTCGCGCGGGGTGAGGTCGCGCAGGGAGTCGCTCGAGCCATCCACCCACTCGAACGCCAGGCCGCGCGCCGCGGCCGAGGGATCGAGCCCGAACACCGTGGTGCGGGTTCCGGCGTCGGTTCGCGCGGGGTCGGTGAGCACGGCCACGACATCCGACACGCCGGGGGTTGCGCGCACGGCGGCCACGCTGGCCTGCGGAATCGCCTGGAAGCTCTTGCCCGAGATGATGAGGTCGCCGCGCAGGGTGGTGTCGATGGCGCCGGTGACCGATGCCTTGAGCCCCTGCGCGAACACCGCGACGAAGGCCACCAGGCCGATGCCGATCATCAGCGCGGCGGCCGTGGCGGCTGTGCGCGCGGGATTGCGCGTGGCGTTCTGCCGGGCGAGGCTGCCGGACGCCCCGGGCAGGCGCTCGAGCGGCCACCCGATGGCCCGGGCCAGCGCGGGCACCAGGTAGCGAAGCAGGCCACCCATGGCGATGAACACCAGCAGCGCCCCGACGGCCATCACGAGCAGCCGCTGCGTGGCTGCCGACTCGCTGCGCAGCCCCAGGACGATGAGCACGATGCCCACCGCCGCGATGAGCCCCGAGAACACCGGCGAGAAGCGCGACAGGCGCCCGCGCGGTATCTCGGCCCCCTCGCGCAGCGCCGCCACCGGTGGCACGCGGCTGGCGCGCACCGCGGGGATGACCGCGGCGATCACGCTCACCAGCACGCCCACGAGCAGGGCGGTGAGGGCGATTCCCACCGAGAGCTCGGCGGATGCCACGGGTATGCCCCCGGGCAGGAGGACATCGAACACCCACACCAGCAGCGCCGCGAAGCCGTAGCCCGCGAACAGGCCTATGACGCCCGCGAGAAGGCCGATGAGGAAGGCCTCCCCCACCACCGACGCCATCACCTGCCTGCGGCTGGCACCGATGGTGCGCAGCAGCCCGAGCTCGCGCAGCCGCTGCGCCACGGTGATCGAGAAGGTGTTGAAGATGATGAACGCGCCCACGAAGAGCGCGATGACGCCGAAGGCCAGCAGCGCGGGGCGCAGGAACGTGTTGATGGCCTCGGTGGTCTGCTTGGCCTGGTCGGCGGCGTCCTGCTGGCCGGTGCGCACCTCCACGCCCCGGGGCAGCGCCGCCGAGATGCGCCGGGCCAGCGCCTGCGGGCTCACCCCGGGCTGCGCCTGCACGGCGATGGAGTTGACGCGCCCCTCGAGGCCGAACCACCGCTGCACGTCCTCCTTCGTGGCGATGACGATCGTGGTGCCGCCGATGGACGACACGTTGGCGAACGTGACCGTGCCGGTGAGGGTCACCTGCTTCACCCCGGTGCGCGTGGCGATGCCCAGGCGCGACCCGATGGACAGGCCCTGCGACGACGCCAGCCCCTCGTTCACCGCCACCTGGCCGGACTTCGCCGGATAGCTGCCGGATGCCAGCTGCGTGGCCCGGAATGGGTCGGGCGTGAGCGAGAAGACGAACGAGGGGGCGCCCGTCGACTGCACGTACTCGCCGTTCACCACGGGCGAGCCCAGCGCGGCGAGCTCGGGCACGGCCTTCTTCACGCCGTCCACGCCCTGCACCTGCTGCACCATCGACTCGGGCAGGGTCGGCACGTTGCGCAGGCCGCCCGACTCGAAGTCCACGCGGGGCGACACGCGCACGTCCACGCCCGAGTTGGCCGCCTGGAAGATCTCGTCGAACGCCCGGGTGATCTGGCTGGTGAGCACCAGCGTGCCCGTGACCATCGCCACGCCCAGCAGGATGGCGATGGCCGTGAGCGCCGCGCGCAACTTGCGCTGGCGCAGCCCGGCGAGGATGAGGCGGATCACGCGGGGTCGAGCGTGCGGACGGCGTCGTACACCTGGTCGGCGTCCATGCCCAGCCGGTCCATCACCACGCGTCCGTCCGAGAGCAGCACCACGCGGTCGGCCACGCTCGCCGCCCGCGGGTCGTGCGTGACCATCACCACGGTGCGCCCGCGCTCATCCACGGCGCGCCGCAGCAGGTCGAGGATCTCCTGCCCGCTCGCCGAGTCGAGGTTGCCGGTGGGCTCGTCGGCGAAGATGACCGTGGGCTCGGTGACCAGCGCGCGGGCGATGGCCACGCGCTGCTGCTGGCCGCCCGAGAGCTCGGCGGGGCGGTGGCCGGCGCGGTCGGAAAGCCCCACGTCGGCAAGCACGGCGTCAACGCGGTCGTCCACGCCCCCCTCGCCCGCGATGCGCAGCGGCAGGGCCACGTTCTCGCGCGCGGAGATCATCGGCAGCAGGTTGAACGACTGGAAGATGAAGCCGATCGATGACCGGCGGAGCACCGTGAGGTCGCGGTCGGACAGCCCCGCCAGCGGCGTGCCGTCGATCGTCACCGCGCCCGAGGTGGGCCGGTCGAGGCCCGCCAGGCAGTGCAGCAGGGTCGACTTGCCCGATCCGGACGGCCCCATCACGGCCGCGAACTGGCCGCGCGGGAAGGCGATGGTGACGTCCGCGAGCGCGTCGATGGCGGCCTCGCCCTTGCCGTACCTCCTGCCGAGCGCCTCGGCACTCACCGCAGGGCCCGTGCCGCCGTTGGTCGCCGTCGCATCACCCATGTGACGTCAACGCTAGCGCGTGACCCCACCATATTTTGGGCGATGGCCATTGCCGATACAGGGCATCTGGCGCTACCGTGAGGGTTCGCGATGGAAACCCTGCCGCCGCATGTCGAGATGTGTCCTGCCGTGCCCACGCGGAGCGATCCGCGCGGGTCGGCGCTCACCGTGCACGGGCTCGAGCGCGTGCTGGGCAACCGCCCCGTGCTGCGGGGCATCGACCTCGACGTGCCGGCCGGCACGGTGCTGGCGCTACTGGGCCCCAGCGGGTGCGGCAAGACCACCCTGCTGCGGTGCATCGCCGGCCTCGACCGGCCGGATTCGGGCCTCGTGGTGGTGGACGACTTCACGGTGTCCGGCCCCGAGTGCTTCGTCAACCCCGAGAAGCGCCGAATCGGCATGGTGTTCCAGGAGCCGGCGCTCTTCCCCAACCGCACGGTGGGGGGCAACGTGGGCTACGGCCTTCCC
>Ga0208783_10001663_pt1 | contig 13017 bp, 9 predicted proteins | sample DEB19_08_DNA_2_FD_184529 | JGI IMG/M metagenome (GOLD analysis project Ga0208783, IMG submission 184529) | Aqueous microbial communities from the Delaware River and Bay under freshwater to marine salinity gradient to study organic matter... | ecosystem: Environmental > Aquatic > Marine > Coastal... | reverse complement strand
GGGCGGACGCGGCGCCCGAACGAGGGGAGGACGGAGGCCGTCTCCCCATCCGCCGCCCAGATCGCGGTGACGAGCTCGCCGAGGGTGAGCTCCGCGCCCACCGTCCAGCCGGGTCCGAGCCGCGCGGCGAGGTCCGGGAGGCGGACGGGGATCGCCGGGTCATCCGCGCGGGAGTGGCCGGGGTGGAGGATCTCCTCCATCGTCCGGGGCGGGTCCTCCCAGCGGGCATCCACCGCCGCCCAGCCACCCGGCCCCCAGACCTGGGCGAGGTAGCCGAGGCCGTCCAGGTAGGGGGAGAGGAGCGTCTCGGCGATGATCGGCGGGGCATCCATCGGGAGGGTCACCTCGGGGCCGACCGCGCCTCCGGCCGCGGCATCGGCGACCTCCGCTGCTGCGTGGGCCGTGGTCCAGAGCGTCATCAGGAGGGTGGCGTCGCCTTCCACGAGGGACCGGAAGGCGAGCGCACCGTCCAGGTCCGTAGGATCGATCGCCTCCTCCAGTGCGTCCAGGCCCCAGCGCGCGTCCTGGAGCGCGTGACCGATCTCGTGCGCGAGCGCCACCCGCGCGAGCGGGTCGAGGACGCCGTCCGCATCCACGAGCGTGAGCCGGCGGGTGTCCGTGTCGTAGTAGCCCGCGACCTGGTCCGCGAGCGTCTCCCGGAGGAGCGCCACGAGGTCCGTGCCGGGGGCAAGGAGTCCGAGCCGGGTGAGGACCGCCTCCTGCGCGCGCGTCTCCGCGAGCACGTCGGGTTCCTCCAGCGCGGCGAGCTGGTCGGCGAGGGCGGTCTCGCGGGGGGCGACCCGCCACACGACCGGCGCGTCCGGGACGATCCCCCGGATCGCGATGACCTGGGCCTCGATCTCGCGGACCTGCGCCTCGAGCGGATCGTCCGCGGCACGGAGGGCGGCCGGGCCCGCAAGCGCAATGAGCGGTGCGAGCGCGGCGGCCGCGGTGCGGCGCCGCAGGCCCGTCATCCGGCCCCCTGCCTGCGGGATCAGAAGGCCGGCTTCACGACCATGAGGAAGAGGATGACGATCGTGAAGAGGCTGAGCAGGTAGCCCGTCATCTTCAGCTTCCGGGCGAGGGCGAGCGTCTCCGGGGCGGGGGGGCCGCCGGCCGCCGTGGCCGAGATCAGCCGCCGGAGCGTGGGCCGCTGGACGGCGAAGACGAGGCCGAGCGCAACGAAGTAGAGGACGAGCGAGATGACCATCCACGCCTGGCGCTCGATCCCGGACATCCGGGAGAGGACGAGGAGGATCCCGGTCACGAACATCGAGAGCGTGGCGGGGAGGAGGATCGTGTCACCCACGCGCTTGGACGCACGCAGCCAGAAGCCGATGTGCTGCGGGTCCGCCATCGCCTGGCGCGCGATGACCGGCGCCGTGAAGCCGAACCCGAACGCGACGACCGCGCCGAGGACGTGAAGGAAGAGCCAGAGCGGGAAGAGCTCGGGGGCGATGGGGGACACGGGCGGCACCTCCATGCGGGGGCGGGCGAGGATGCGCACAGGGTAGCGGAGCGGGGGCGGGGAGTGGCACTCGCCGGCGCGGCTCCCCTATCCTCGGCGCGAACGCGCCGGTGCTCGGGTCCGGCGTCCATGCGGGAGGTCGGGATGACGGTGGGGCGGACGATGGGCCGATGGGCGCGCGCGCTGGGTACGGGGCTCCTGGCGGCCGCCGTCCTCGTGCCGGTGAGCGGCGCCGCCACAGCCGCCGCCACCCCGGCCGGGCAGGACCTGCCCCATCCCCTGTCGATCACCGCCGGACGTTCCTTCACCTGCACGCTCATCTCGGACGGATCGGTCTGGTGCTTCGGGGAGAACAGCAACGGCAACCTCGGGAACGGCACCACGACGAAGAGCTCCGTGCCGGTCCGCGTGGAGCGCCGGACCGGACCCCTGACGCCGCCGGTCCCGCTCACGAACGCCGTCGCGGTCGCGGCGGGCACGGCCCACGCGTGCGCGATCCGCCAGGACACGACCGTCTGGTGCTGGGGCTGGAACGCATTCGGCTCCCTCGGGGACGGGACGGAGATCCAGCGGAACCGGGCGGTCCAGGTCCGGAAGGAGAACGGGGATCCGCTCACGAACGCGGTCGGCATCGGGCTCGGGGCGGTGAGCAGCTGCGCCGTGACGAGCGGCGGGGCGGGCTTCTGCTGGGGCGACACGAACACCGCGGGCATCGGCGATGGAGGCGGTGTGGCGCGCTTCCGGGCGGTGCGCATCCGGAAGTCGGACGGCAGCCTCCTCACCGGCGTCGCGCAGGTGGACGCCGGGGCGTACCACGTCTGCGCCCGGACCACGGGTGGCGCCGCATGGTGCATGGGGGCGAACGGCTCGGGGGCGGTCGGCGATGGGACGAGCACGAACCGGACGCTCTTCGTGCGCGTGGAGAAGGCCGGCGGGGGGTTCCTCACCGGGGTGACCGCGATCTCCGCGGGGAACAACCTCTCGTGTGCGGTCGCCGCCGGTGGCGCTGCCTACTGCTGGGGGACAGGCTCCGCCACCGGGACGGGGACCACGAAGAACGTCCTCCGCGTGGCGACCCCGGTGAAGACGACGACGCTCGCCCCGCTCACGGAGATGGTCGATGCGCGGGCCGGGGCGGGGAGCGCATGCGCCCGGGGCGCCGATGGTCGCGTCTGGTGCTGGGGATCGAACCAGGGCGGCCGCCTCCTCGATGGCACCACGACCGACCGGAACCTCGCCGCGCTCGCCGAGAAGAACGGCGCGACGCCGATCGCCGGGGCGATCTCGATGGATGTGGGGGAGTACCACGTCTGCGTGACCGGCGAGGACCTCTTCGACCGCTGCGGGGGGATGAACTACAACGGTCAGCTCGGCGACGGGACGACGATCGACCGGCGCCGCGCCGTCCCGGTCCTCGCGACCTGGATCCTGGGCTAGAGGAGGGCGGGAGCCACTCCCCGGGCGGCCCGGGCCCCCGGATCAGCCGGCGGCGCTTCCCGCCCCCTCGATCCGCGCCAGGTCCGCCGGCGTGTCCAGGTCCGGGTTCGCGCCGGCCACGGGGACCCGCCGGAGCAGCTCCGGGCGCGCCGCGAGGAGCGGGCCGAGGCCGCGGTCGCCGGTGAGCCCCGCCACGAGCGGCCACGCGGGCGGCAGGAGAAGAGCGGGGTGGAGGACCGCATCGGGCTCGTCCGCGTAGCGCGGCGCGATGACGGGGGGACCACCCGGCTCGGCGCTCGCGGCCGCCAGGAGCGCCACGGCCACCTCGGCCCGGACGAGCGGCTGGTCGCCGAGGAGCAGGAGGATCGCGTCCGGCGCCGGCCGGAGCGCCGCCGCCCCCTCCACGCCGATCCGGAGCGAGCTCGCGAGGCCGCGCCCCGGGTCCGGGTTGCGGAGGACATGCGCCGAGCCGGGATCGACCGCGGCGAGGACCGCGTCCGCATCCGTGCCGAGGACGAGGAACGTGGCGGCGGGCTGCAGGGCGGCCGCAGCGGTGAGGACGTGCGCGAGGACCGGGCGGCCCCGGACGGGGGCGATCACCTTGCCGCCCCCATAGCGCGAGCCCGCCCCGGCGGCGAGGATGACGACCGCGATGCGCATCACGTCCGGATGGTACGCGGCGGGGCGCCCCCGGCCGAAGGCCGTACCATCGGTGCGATGTCCGACCGTCCCACCAACCGTCTCGCCGGCGAGACGAGCCCCTACCTTCTCCAGCACGCGCACAACCCCGTGGACTGGTATCCGTGGGGGCCGGAAGCGTTCGCGCGGGCGCAGGCGGAGGACCGGCCGATCCTCCTCTCCGTGGGCTACGCGGCGTGCCACTGGTGCCACGTGATGGAGCGGGAATCCTTCGAGGACGCAACGACCGCGCAGGAGATGAACGCGTCGTTCGTGGCGGTGAAGGTGGATCGCGAGGAGCGCCCGGACGTGGACGCGCTCCACATGGAGGCGGTCCAGGCGCTCACCGGGAGCGGCGGCTGGCCGATGACCGTCTTCCTCACGCCGGAAGGGAAGCCCTTCCACGGTGGCACCTACTACCCGCCGGTCCCCCACCACGGGCTCCCCTCCTTCCGCCAGCTCCTCGCCGCGATCGACGACGCGTGGCGCACCGACCGCGCCCGCGTCCTCGCGGCAGCGGACCGGCTTGCCGATGCGATCGGCGGCTCCCAGCTGGCGCCGGCCACGCTCGCCGCGCGGGTCGCCACCCATGACGCGGAGCACGCAGGGGAGGAGACGCGGGCCGGCGGACCGCTCGGGCTCATCCTTCCGCCGGGGGTCACCCGCGCGCCGGATGAGGGCCCGCTCCGCTCCGCGGTGGCGGCGCTCGCGGAGCGCTACGACGCGCGCCGTGGCCACTGGGGCCGGGCGCCGCGCTTCCCCCAGCCGATGACGATCGAGCTCCTCCTCCGCGAGCACGCGCGGACCGGGGACGCACGGGCGCTCGCGATGGCGCGCGGGTCGCTCGATACGATGGCCGCGGGCGGGATCCGCGATCACCTGGGCGGCGGCTTCGCGCGCTACGCCACGGACGATGCCTGGCTCATCCCCCACTTCGAGAAGATGCTCTACGACAACGCGCAGCTGGCGCGCGTCTACCTCCACGGATGGCGGGTCACGGGGAGCGCGGCGGACGCGGAGGTCGTGACGGAGACGCTCGGCTGGATGGCGCGCGAGCTGCGGGTGGGGACGGCTGGCGCCTTCGCAGCCTCGCTCGATGCGGACACGGAGGGCGAGGAGGGCGCGACCTACACCTGGGACCAGGCGGAGATCCGGGCGGTCCTCGGCGATGCGGCGCCGCTCTTCGCGGCCGCCTACGGGGTCACCGAGGGCGGGAACTGGGAGGGGCGGACGATCCTCTCCCGCGTCCGGGACGACGCCTCGCTCGCCACCACCTTCGGGATCGCGCGCGAGGCGGTGGCCGGGCAGCTCGCCGCCGCGCGGGAGCGGCTCCTCGCGGTGCGGGATGGACGCCCACAGCCCGCCCGGGACGACAAGGTCCTCGCGGCGTGGAACGGCCTCGCGCTCCAGGCCTTCGCGGAAGCCGGGCGCTTCCTTCCGGACGGGGAGCGCTGGACGCGGATCGCGGATGCGGTGGCGGACGATCTCCTCGCCCACCTGATCACACCGGAGGGCCGGCTCCGGCGCTCCTGGAAGGACGGCCGTGCCCTCCATGACGGGATGCTGGAGGACCACGCGGCGCTCGGGCTCGGGCTTCTCGCGCTCTACGAGACCACCTTCGATGCGCGCCGGCTCACCGCGGCGCGCACCCTCGCGACGCTCATCGTCACCCGGTTCGCAGCGGATGACGGTGGCTTCCATGACACCGCGGATGACGCCGAGCGGCTCTTCGCCCGGCCGCGGAACCTGGGCGACAACGCGACCCCGAGCGGGAACGCGCACGCGGCCACCTTCCTCCTCCGGCTCGCCGCGCTCACCGGGGAGAGCGAGCTCCGCAGCCGTGCCGCGGACGCGGTGATCGCGATGGCCCCGATCGCCGCCCGCTACCCCACCGGCTACGCGCAGTGGCTGATCGCGTACGCGCTCGTCATCGACCCGCCCGCCGAGCTGGCGATCGTGGGCGACCCTGCGGACCCCGCGACCCGGGCGCTCCTCGCGGTGGCACGCGGCGCCCGCCGGCCGGATCTCGTCATCGCCTGCGCGGCGGACCCGGAGGCGAGCGGCGTGCCGCTCCTCGCGGACCGGACCGCGATCTCCGGTCGGCCCACGGCGTACCTGTGCCGTGACTTCGCCTGCCGGGCCCCGGTGACGGACGCCGATGCGCTCGCCCGGCTCCTCGCGGCGGAGGGCGCCCGGTGAGCGGGATCCTCCGCTTCGGCGACCCGGCCGCGCTCCCGGACCCGGAGGCGGTGATCTTCGACCTGGACGGGACGCTCGTGGACACGATCCCCGCCCGCGTCCGCGCGTGGGTGGAGGCGATGGAGAGCGCGGGGATCGCCGCGGATGCGCGGCTCGCGGGGCTGATGATGGGCCGGGATGGCCGCCATGCCGCGCGTGCGCTCTTCGCCGCCGCGGGCCGGGAGGCCACGGATGCGGAGGTGGAGCAGGTGGACGCCGAGGCGGGCGAGCGCTTCGCCCGCTACAACGTGGCGCCGTCGCTCCTCCCCGGCGTCGGGCCGCTCGTGCAAGCCCTGGCCGCCGGGGACCGGCTCCGCTGGAGCATCGGGACCTCGAGCCGGCGCGCCTCGATCGACGCCTCGATCCGCGCCCTCGGCCTCGCCGTCCCGCCGCCGGTCACGGACGGGACGCACGTGGCAGAGGCGAAGCCGGCCCCCGATCTCCTCCTCCGTGCCGCGGCGGACCTGGGCGTCGCGCCGGCGCGCTGCTGGTACGTGGGCGATGCCACGTGGGACATGATCGCGAGCCGCGCGGCCGGGATGACCCCGGTCGCCGTGGAGACGGGCGCGGCGGATACCGAGATGCTCGCCCGCGAGGGGGCGGCGGTCGTCTGGGTGATGATGGACGGGGTCCACGAGGAGCTCGCCCGGCGCGGGCTCGTGCGCGGGCGCTGAGAGGCACGCGGGAGGACGGATGGCACGGATCGCGGTGGTCGGGGCGGGTCCGGCAGGCTCGCTCGCGGCGGGGATGCTCGCCGACCTGGGCCACGAGGTCGTCCTCCTCGACCGGCGGAACGACCCCACGGAGCCCGCGCGGGACGGCCGCGCCACACCGCTCGCGCTCCATGTCCGCGGCCGGCGGGCGATCGCCGCGGCCGGGGACGAGCTGCTGAGCGCGGGGGTCGGCGGCACGTCGGTCGTGCTCGCCCGCCGGATCGTCCACGGGCCGGACGGGAGCACCGTCATCTCCGAGACGCCGGAGGACCGGCGGGGCCGCTCGATCGCGCGCCACGACCTCTCGGCCGCCCTCTTCCGCTGGGCACGGACGCGGCCGCGGGTGGAGGTCCGGCTGGGGACCACCTGCCTCAACGTGAGCCGGTCGCGGCGGCAGGTGGAGCTGCGCGGGCCGGAGGGGCACCAGGCGGAGGAGAGCTTCGACGCGGTGATCGGCGCGGACGGCGCAGCCTCGGAGGTGCGCTGGGCGGTGGCCCGGATGCCCTCCGTGGATATCGCCAAGGTCACCTCGCCCTGGGGCTACGCGGAGGTGATCATCGGCGCGGATGAGGGCCGCCACCGGCTGGATGGCGATGCGGTCCATGTCTGGCCCGGGCGGAGCATCTTCCTCTTCGCCCTCCCGCAGGTGGACGGGACCTTCACCTGCACCCTCTATGCGCGCCACGCGGACTGGCCGGTCTCCGGCTACCAGGTGATCCACGGCCTTCCGTCCGGGGAGCCGATCGATCTCGACCGGCTCGGCGAGCGCTACCCGGAGGCCTGGCCACACCTCGTGGGACCCAGCCTGGAGAACATCCGCAACGGGCTGAAGACCGTCCAGGCGGTGCGCGTGGACGCCCTGGATGACGGCGGGTGGATCGCGCTCATCGGCGATGCCGGCCACGCGATGACCCCCTACCTGGGGCAGGGCGTGAACCTCGCGCTCGAGGACGCGGTGGAGCTGGCGCGCCGGATCGGTCCGCCCGGTGGCGATCTTCCGGCCGCGATCCGTGCCTACGGCAAGGACCGGCATCCCGAGGGGATCGGCGCGGCCGATCTCTCGGACCTGGGGGTCCGCCTCTACACCCAGATGCCCTTCGCCGGCCCGGACCCGCTCGCGATGACCGTGGGGGCGCTGAACATGGGCGAGCTGCGCCACAGCGATGCGGCGCGGATGTGGATCCCCGGCTGGCGCCCGGTCGTCCAGCCGGAGCGCGGTTGAGCCGAGTGGCTAGGATGTCGCGCATGCGTACGATCCGGACCCGCGGCGCGGCCCCGCTCCTGGCCGCCTCCCTCGCCCTCGTCCTCGCCGCGTGCAGCGCGGGGACCACCCCCACGCCGGAGCCCACCGCGCCCCCGACCGCGGAGCCCTCCGTCCCGGCATCCGCGGCACCGGCGGGCTCCGCCACGCCCCAGCCGCCCCTCTACCCCTCGCTCGCCCCGGGTGCCTCGTTCCTCGTCCCCACGACGCCCACGCCGGAGGGTTCCGAGGCTCCGTGGATCGACCCGGGAACAAGCCCGGACGTCGCCCGCGAGGCCTCCAGCTGGGTGGTCACCTTCTGCGTCTACGGCTGGTCGTTCGACATGGGTGGGCCGATCATCGACGGCATCGGCTATGACGGAAAGACGCCGATCTGCCGGGAGGGCCGCGCGAAGGTCGGCGTGGATGTCTCCATGGGCGCGTGGTTCATGGACCGGAACGGCGTGGTCGAGTGGACCCTTCAGGCATACAAGCCGCACGCCGCGAACCGCGTCGAGGTGATCGTCCAGCAGGAAGGCGACGACGGCTGGCGGCTCCAGCACGCGGTGGGCCCGGGCGGCTCCAAGGTCTTCAGCGCCCACGGCCACACGTTCAAGATCTGGGAGAGCGGCTCGCGTCCTGACCAGTCGCTGAACGGCGTGGACGTGAGGGTCAACCTGGAGATGTGCGTCTTCGACCACTGCTTCCACTGAGCGCGGCGGCATCGATCCGCGCGGGCCGGGTGCCCCTCAGCCCTCCGGTGCCACCAGGCGCAGCCGGATCCGCTTGTTGATGCGGCCCTTGCTCTCGTAGCCGGTCACCTCGATCCGGCCGACCTCGCTCGTGCGGTGGACATGCGTGCCGCCGTCCGCCTGGAGATCGAGCCCCTCGATGTCCACGATCCGGATCTCCTCGATCCCCTCGGGGAGGAGGTTCACCTTGGTCCGGATGAGGTCCGGGATCGCGAAGGCCTCCGCGCGCGGGAGGAAGCGCACGTGGACGGGGCGGTCCTGGGCCAGCTCCGTGTTCACCGTCGCCTCGATCGCGCCCACGAGGTCGGATGAGAGGCGCTCGAACTCGAAGTCCATCCGCCCCGCGCCGGGCTCCATGTTCCCGCCCGTGACGAGCGCGCCGTAGTCCCGCCAGACGACCCCGCACAGCGCATGGAGCGCGGTATGCGTGCGCATCAGGGCGTAGCGGCGGGCCCAGTCCACCTCCGCCACGAGCCGGTCACCCGGCGCGGGCGGCTCCGCGTCCGCTTCCAGCTGATGCGCCACGTCCGCGCCGGCGCGCTTCACCCCGGTCACCGTCCAGCGGCGGCCGTCCGCGGCACGCAGAAGGAGCCCGGTGTCGCTCGGCTGGCCGCCGCCCCCCGGGTAGAAGACGGTCCGGTCCAGGACCACGAGCGGCGCGCCGCCCTCCTCGCCCGCGATCGCGCGGACGGTCGTCTCCACCGCGCGCTCGTAGGCGTCGCGGGAGCAGACGACCTCCGTCACGGGTCCGAGCCGCCCGCTACTGGGCGAGCGAGAAGGTCCCCTGCATCAGGGTGTAGTGCCCCGGGACCGTGCAGCCGAACTTCAGGCCGGTGATGTCCGCGGGGACCTCCCAGACGAGGTCCTGGGTCCCGGTAGAGAAGGCGGGGATGCCGGCGAGACCTTCCGCGTTCGCGGAGCTGAGCTGGGCGTCCTGGCCGATGAAGAAGTTGTGCGCGTAGCCCGCGCTGTTCGTCACCCGGAAGGTGACCGTCTCGCCGGGCGTGACGGGGATATCCGAGAGCTTCTGGCCGCCGGACATGATCTGGAGGGCGGCCGTCAGCTCCACCTCGATGAGGCGGCCCTGGGCGGGCGCCGCGGAGGCGGCGGCGGGCTCGGCGGTGGCGGGCGCCGGGGCCTCCGAGGCCGGGGCGGGGGCCTCCGTGGCCGGGGCCGGCTCGGTGGTGGCGGCCGCAGGCGCGGCGCCACCCTCGGCGGCGACGAAGACGCCCTGCATCAGGGTGTAGTGGCCGGGGACCGTGCAGCCGTACTTGAGCCCGGTGATGTCCGCCGGGACCGTCCAGGTGAACTCCTGGATCCCGATGTCGTACGCCGGGATGCCGGGGAGGCCGGCGGTCTGGTTCGTCATCAGCTGCTCGTCCGTGCCGATCCAGAAGTTGTGCGAGTAGCCGGCGGTGTTGTTCACCTTGAAGACGATCGTCTCGCCGGGCGTGACCGCGATCTCCGTGACCTTGAGCCCGGCCTCCTTGATCTCCAGCGCGCCGGTCATCTCGAGCTCGATGACGCGGCCCTCCGCGACGGGCGCGGCGGACTCGGCCGGAGCCGTGGTCTCCGCGGGCGCGGGCGCCGCGGTGGCGGGAGCCATCGTCTCCACGGGGGCCGGCTCCGCGGTGGCGGGCGCGGCGCTCTCTGCGGGAGCGGGCTCAGCGGTGGGCTCGGGCGTGGCGGGGAGCGGCTCGAAGGAGACCGCCGGGGGCGGCGTCCACGGCCGGCCGCTCGGCTCGGCACAACCGACGATGAGGAGGGAGACGGCAAGAGCAGCGGCAAGCCCGTGGCGGGCGGAGATCGTCATGCACGGATTGTGCGATATCCGTGGTGTACCTGTCTCGCGTGCGCCTGCGCGAAGGTGCGGCGCGGGTCCGGGCCGGGATCAGCCCTCCGGCGGGAGCCCGGCGCTCACGGGGTCGGCCACGGGGACGACACCGCTGCGGAGCGCGAGGGAGGCGGCCTGCGTCCGGGAGGAGACCCCCATCTTCCCCAGGACGTGGCGGACGTGGACCTGGACGGTCCGCTCGCTGATGTAGAGCCGCTCACCGATCTCCCGGTCGCTCCGTCCCTCGCAGATCAGCCGCAGGACGTCCAGCTCGCGGGGGGTGAGCGGCGTCCCCACCTCCCCCGCGGTGCCGGCCGCCAGGCCCCCGACGCCCGCGACCTCCATGGGGGCGTCCTCCACCGGGACCGCCACGACCGGCCGCGGCGCGGCGGCCGCGAGGCTGGCAGGAGCGATGAGCCCGGCGAGCCCGGGGGCGACGGCACGGCCCGGCGGCGGCACGACGGGGACGGCCACGGCACGCCGGAAGGCAGCGGCGTCCGCGGGAAGGCGGAGCCGGGCGCGGCGCCCCAGGTCCGCGAGCGCGCGCAGGAGCGGTCGCGCGGGGAGCGGACGGGCGATCGCCCAGGCGGCGGCGATCGCAGCCTCCGCGCCGGCCCGGTCGGGCTCGCCGTCCAGGTGGGCGAGCGCCTCCCACCAGCGGGCCTTGGCCGCCGGATACGGGAGACCGCGCGCAAGCCACGCATCCGCGAGCGCGGCCCAGCCCGCGGGCGAGGCGCGGCCCTGGAGCCGCGCCGCATGGGCACGGGCGGTCTCGAGATGGAGCTGCGCCTCCTGGTGGGCGGCGATCCCGGGCGGGAGATCGCCCGCGCGGATCCGCTCCGGCGCGACGGAGAGGACCGGCTCGGCGAGCTCCCGCGCCTCCGCGAGCAGGGCGAGGAGATGGTCCGCGCGGGCGTGCTCCGCGGCGGCCGCCGCGGCCTCCAGCGTGGTGGAGGCACCGAGGGCGATCTGGAGCGGATCCTCCGTCTCGAGGATCCGCGGCCACTCGCGGGCCGCCACGCGCAGGGCATCGGCGGGGTCGCCGCGCCAGAGCGCGAGGCTCACCGCGGTCCGCTGGACGAGCGCGGACCACTGCCCGGCCGGGAGCGTCTCGAGCTGGAGGAGCGTCCGCCCAAGGAGCGCGGCCGCTTCCTCGTCCGCGCGGGCCTCGGCGAGGACGAGCCCGAGATAGAGGCTGGGGCTGAACCAGGCGACCCCGGCGGGCTGCCATTCCATCCCGGCCCGGCACTCCCGCTCCGAATCGTCCCAGCGCCCGAGCTGGAAGAGGATGTCCGCGGCGTTCCCGCGCAGGAAGGAGCCGTAGGTCCCGGCGAGCCGGCCGGCGGCGGCATCCGCGATCCCCGCCTCCACCACGGCGAGCGCCTCCGCACGGCGCGCATCGAGGTCGAGGAGGGTCGTCCGGTTCGCGGCCACGCGGACGAGATCGTCCAGGCGCCGGGCCGCCCGCGCCGTGGCATCCGCCTCCGCGAGGAGGGCGAGGCCGCGCTCCAGGTGGCCGAGATAGGCGATATCGACCCCGAGCGTGCAGGTGGCGTGGCCGAGCTCGCGGCGGGCATCGTCGCCCACCTCCCGGGCGACCGCGATCGCCGCCTCCGCGTCCCGGGCGCTCTCCGCGAAGCGCCCCTCGATCATCCGCCGCTGTGCGAGCGCGGCGAGGAGGCGGGCACGGACCGCGGAGGGGCCGGCGGGGAGGAGCGCGAGCGCATCATCCAGCGCCCGCTGGGCGAGGACCGGGTCGCCGGCCGCCGCGTGGGCATGGGCGACCTCCTCGAGGATCGCCGCGGTCGCCAGGCGCCATGCGTCATCCCGCTCGCCCCGCGCATCTGCCACCCCGGCGAGCGCTGCGGCGGCGCGCCGGTGGAGCTCGGCCGCGCGACGGAAGGCGCCATCGGCGGCATGGGCACGCGCAGCGCGGATGAGGAGGTCCGGCAGCTCGTCCGGCGCCGGCCCGCCGGGCTCCCCGGCCTGCGGCTCGAGGATCGGCACGAGGTGGGCGAGGGTCGTCCGGCCGGGGTCGAGGAGGGCGGCCGCATCCGCCGCCATGCGGTGGGCGGCGAGCGCCTCCGTCCGGCGGCCGGCCGCTTCCCAGTGCCACGCCGAGCGCGCCGGCTGCGCGGCGAGCGCGCGGGCGAGCGCGGCATGGAGCGCGCTCCGCTCGTGCGGTGGCTCCTCGTCCTCGATCGCCTCCGCCACCCGCTCGTGGACGATCGCCAGATCGCCCGCCCGTTCCGTGACGAGCCGCGCAGCGATCGCCTCGTCGATCGCGACGGGGGTGACACGGCCGTCCGCCACCGCCGGGTCGAGGACCGCGGCCCGGGGCAACGGCTGGCGCGCCGCGGCAAGGAGACGGACGAGGCGCCGGGCCGGATCCGCGAGCGCCGCGAGGCGTCCCGCCACGACCTCCGGGAAGGGATCGGAGAGGCGGACCCCCGCCACCGGGAGGTCGCGCGCGGCGAGGAGCTGGAGGGCGACGAGCGGATCGCCCGCGGCACCTGCCACGATCGCGGCGAGGAGGTCCCCCGGGATCGGCGTCCCGGCGGCGGCCTCGGCGAGGCGCTCCACGTCCAGCGCGGCGAGCGGCCCGAGGGCGATCGTCTCGAGATCGGGGCTCGCGGCGGCGAGCTCGAGGAGCTCGC
>Ga0208783_10001662_pt1 | contig 13019 bp, 8 predicted proteins | sample DEB19_08_DNA_2_FD_184529 | JGI IMG/M metagenome (GOLD analysis project Ga0208783, IMG submission 184529) | Aqueous microbial communities from the Delaware River and Bay under freshwater to marine salinity gradient to study organic matter... | ecosystem: Environmental > Aquatic > Marine > Coastal... | reverse complement strand
ACGCGTCGGGTGGACGAGCCCCTGGGTGATCGGCGGCCTTGCCGCCGGGGTGCTGCTGCTCGCCGGGTTCGTGGTGCGTGAGCTCATGGCGCGGCACCCCGCCTTCGACGTGCGGGCGCTGCGCCACCCGTCGGTGGCCGGCGCCTCGCTGGTGCTGTTCGCCTCGTATGTCGCCTTCATGGGCGTGCTCTTCCTGGTGACCCTCGAGCTGCAGCAGGTGGCCGGGGTCACGCCCATCGAGTACGGGCTTCTGCTGCTGCCGATGTCGGTCGCGTACTGGGTCATGTCGCGGGTGGGCGCGAGGGTTGCGGCCCGCGGCCGATCGGCGGTGGCGGTGACGACCGGCCTCGTGGCCGTGGTGGCGTCGTTCGCGCTGCCCGCCTTCGCCCCGCCCGCGCCGGGGTGGTCGGTGCCCGCGCTCATCCTCATGGGCGTCGGCGGCGGCCTGCTGGTGCCGGTGGCGTCCGCGGCCGTGCTCGATGCCCTGCCGGCCGTCTCGCTCGGCACCTCGAGCGCCCTGTCCGTGGTGCCGAGGTTCACGGGTGGTGCCGTGGGAGTGGCCATCATCGCCTCGGCGGTGTCGGCCACCTCGGCGCCCGCCGGGGCGACCCTCGAGGACGGCCTCACGGCTGGATACCGGGCCGGCGGCATCACCGCGCTGGTGCTGGCGGTGACGGCGGGGCTACTGCTCGCCCGCGGGCGCCACCTCGTCGAACGCCCGACCGGCCGGGTCGACGACCCCGGCATCTACCTGGGCTAGGTCCGACGCCCGCACGGCGAGCGAACCGCTGCGCGTGACGGCGTCATCTCCCATCAGCACGGTGCGCACCGGGCCGCCGTCGATGCGCTCGAGCAGCACATGCAGCATGAGGGCGCGCTCGGCCGGGGATGCCGAGCCGCGGCCGAGCACCTCGTCGGGCAGCGCCAGGCGCCGGGGGTCACCCAGGGCGGGCAGCGTCTCGAGCGCCGCAATGGCCGCGATCGCCTCATCGGCGCTGCCGAGCGTGGTCGCCAGCCCCGCCACCAGCGGGCCGCGGCGGGCGGCGTGCAGGTACGGCGTGAGGTCGTCCAGGTCGAGCGATCGGAAGGCCAGCATCGCGTGGGTGCCTGCGGTGCGGTCGCCGGCATCTCCGTGCAGCGCCTGCCGCACCAGGCCCTGCACCTGCTCGGCCGACGTGCACCGCACGGCGCCGTCGAACAGCCTGTCGTGTGGTGATGGCGGCACCTGCCGCAGGGTGTCGGTGCACCCGTTCAGGGCGTTGGGGCGGCGGCCGAAGAACCGGTCGATCGCGGCGAGGGTGCGCTGAACCTCGTCGGGCGGGAGCGAACTGCAACCGCCCGCGATGTCGAGCGTGCCGCGCCGGCTGATGATGCGGCGCATCGGCGCCCCCATGATCGTGAGGAGGGCGTCGGCGGCGTCGCCGTCGTGGTTTTGCTCGACCCAGCGGGCGAACTCGGCCGGCGTGAACAGCGCCTGCTTGCCCCAGAACCACCAGGCATCGTCGCCGGTCCAGCCGAACACGGTGCAGTGCGTGTTCGACTGCATCAGCACGATGCCGTCGAGATGGCCGTTCACCTCGGGGTTCGTGGTGGCCAGGGCCGCGAACAGGGCGGCCTCATCCACGCACGACGTGAGCCCGCGCGGGCGCTGGCCCGGGCCGCCGGGCGTGCGGCGGGCGGCGTGCACCACATCGACGTTGGCATACGAGTAGGCCGGGAATCGCCCTGCCGCCAGGCCGGCCTCGACCGCGTCGTCGTCGGGCATGAGACCACGCCGTCGGCGCTCGGGCAGGGCCTTGGCGATGTCGGCGATGGCGTCGTCCACCACCCGCGCACCCAGCCGCCGCCGCTCGGCATCGAGGTCGAGGTAGCCGCTCATGCGGGCCACGGCCTGCGGTGAGGCGTGGGTGAACGAGGTGTCCACCACGCGGCGCGCGGCCTCCAGCGGGTCGGGCGCCGTGGCGATGCGGCGCCCGAGTCGCCAGAGGCGGGGCGACATGGCGTTGGCCATCACGAGCGGCAGCAGCACGTCGGGTTCGGCGATGGCGTCGAAGAGGTCCGGCGCGACCACTTGCGATGGCTCCATGCGGCGATGCTACAAACGGCACGCGGTCAGGCACTATGGGTGCATCGACACACCGACCTTCAGCGGCCTGGGGCTGCGCGATGAACTGCTCGCCGCCCTCGCCGAACTGGGGTACGAGGAGCCCACGCCCATCCAGCTCGAGGCCATCCCGCACCTCATCGCGGGGCGCGACCTCCTGGGGAACGCGGCCACCGGCACCGGCAAGACCGCCGCATTCGCGCTGCCCCTGCTGCACGCCATGGAGGGCGTCGGCACGGGGCGCGCGCCCCGGGCGCTCGTGCTGGTGCCCACCCGCGAACTGGCCATGCAGGTGTCGGAGGCCATGCACCGGTATGGGCGGGGGCTCGGCGCGCGGGTGCTTCCCGTATACGGCGGCCAGCCCATCTACCGCCAGGTGAAGGCACTCGAGCGCGGGGTGGACGTGGTGGTGGCCACACCGGGCCGCGCCCGCGATCACATCGCGCGCGGCACGCTGACGCTCGACGACGTCACCTGCGTGGTGCTCGACGAGGCCGACGAGATGCTCGACATGGGGTTCGCCGAGGACATCGGGGCGATCCTCGATGCCATCCCGGCCCCGCGCCAGACGGTGCTCTTCTCGGCCACCATGCCGCCGCGCATCCGGGCCATCGCGCAGAACCACCTCACCGACCCCGTGCGGGTGCAGATCGATGCCGAGCCCGCCGCCGAGGGCGAGGCGCCCAAGGTGCGGCAGGAGGCCTACGTGGTGCAGCGGGCCTACAAGCCCGCCGCGCTGGTGCGCCTGCTCGACGCCGAGGAGCCCGCCGCCGCGATCGTGTTCTGCCGCACGCGCGTGGAGGTGGAGCAGCTCGTGGAGACCCTCAACGGCCGCGGCCACCAGGCCGAGGCCCTGCACGGCGGCATGACCCAGGAGCAGCGCGACCGGGTGATGGGCCGGTTGCGCTCGGGCGCCGCCGACCTGCTCATCGCCACCGATGTCGCGGCCCGCGGGCTGGATGTCGACCAGCTCACCCACGTGATCAACTTCGACGTGCCCTCCGCTCCCGCGCAGTACGTCCATCGCATCGGCCGCGTGGGGCGCGCGGGGCGCGAGGGCGTGGCCATCACGCTCGCCGAGCCGCGCGAGCACCGGATGCTGCGCAACATCGAGAGGGTGATCGGGCGCCGCGTGCCGCAGCAGGCGCTGCCCACCGTGGCCGACGTGCGCGCCCGCCGGCTCGACGTGACCACCGCCACGCTGCGCGAGGACATCCTCGAGGGCGACATCGACTCCTTCCGCGTGGTGGTGGAGTCGCTGGCCGATGAGTTCGACGTGATGGACATCGCGGCGGCCGCCGTGAAGCTGGCGCACCAGGCGTCGCGCGGCTCGGATGACCACGAGGACATCCCCGAGGTGCGCATGCGCGAGGACCGCGCCCGGCCGGATCGCGACTCCGCCCGCGGCCGCGGCCCCGGCGGCGCCCCCCGGCGTGCCAACCGCGCAGGCCCGGGCCACCCGCCGCCCGAGGGCATGGCGCGCATCTTCGTGGGCGCCGGCCGCATCGCCGGCGTGCGACCCCAGGACCTGGTGGGCGCCATCGCCAACGAGGCGAAGATCCCCGGCAAGCAGATCGGCGCCATCCAGATCGCCGACCGGTTCTCGCTGGTGGACGTGCCGGCATCGGATGCCGACCGCGTGATCGCCGCCCTTCGCGCGGGGTCGCTGAAGGGCCGCAAGGTCACCGTGCGCAGGGACGCCAAGGCGCAGCGGTAGCCGCGCCGCGGCCACGGGCCAGATCGGTCGCAGCACCGCAACCGCGTGCTCGCGCGCGCCACCACCGCGGATGCGTTCTGTGGGGTTTGCCTTATTCACATGTCCGCGCGTATCTGGCACGCTGGACCGTGGCAGTCGTGTCGTTCAGGACGAAAGGATCCCCCATGAAGCGCAGGGCCATCGCCCGCGCCGCCGGCATCACCTCGGTGGCGCTGCTCGCAACCATCCCGGCCGTGGCCTCGGCCCTGCCCAAGGGGCCTCCGTCGCCGCTGACCAACCCGGCCGCCATCGAGGACCTCGCCGCCGACGCCTACACGTGGGGCGTGGCGCCCGAGTTCGTCTACCGCTTCCTCAAGTACAACGCGCTGCGCACGGCGCCCGTCAACATGCTCGGCGGCAAGGGCACGCAGGCGGCGGCCTGGAACAACCTCGCCACCAACGCCGGCGACGCCTCGGTGCTGTACCTCAACTCCATGCTCGACCTCAGTGGTCGTCGCTACCCGGCGAGCCAGAACGGCGGCACGAAGGAGCTGGTGCTCACCGTTCCGCCGTCGGCCAACAACTACTACGTGGTGAACGTGCTCGACTCGTTCATCAACTCCACGGGCAGCATCGGCACGCGCACCACCCCCTCGAGCAAGCGCCAGACGTACCTCATCGTGGGCCCCACGTCGAAGTACGCCAACAAGCGCACCGTGCGCATCGGCCGCACGGTCTTCCGCGTGATGCCGCAGGACACCGCCCTTGGCTGGATGCTCATCCGCATCCGCGCCGACTCGCTGGTGGAGTCCAGCAACCCGGCGTCGGTGAACTCGGTCGACCAGCGCGTGGTGAAGCGCTTCGCGCTGAACACGCTGGCGCAGTACCAGCGCAACGGCTACCGGCCCATTTACCCCACCACCACCTCGTACCCGCCCAACAACGCGCAGATACAGCGCTCGCAGAAGTGGGCCAACGCGCCCACGCAGGCGACGGCCTTCATGGCGCAGCTGGGGCAGTCGCTCGCACAGAGCCCCATGCCCTCGCGCACCACGGGCATCGGCAACACGCCGCTCAGGCTGCTGCCGGCGTGGGTGGTTCCGCAGTCGAACGCGAAGAAGCTCTACCAGAACCCCTCGTGGGGGCAGGCCCGCCAGCTCAGGCTGCTGAGGCCTCTGGGGCTCACCGCGCAGGGATGGAAGGTGCCACGCAACTGGGGATCGGCCCAGCTCAGCGCCCTGCAGTCGGGGTATGAGAAGGGCGACGCCGGCATCACCGACCTGTCGACAGCGGTCGGGGCCACTCCCACCAGCAACTACTGGAGCTTCCTCAACGACAACATCGGCACCTACCCCAACAACCTGCTGGGGTACGCCTTCCGTGCCGTGATCGTGCAGGAGGGCGGCTCGGCCAACGTGCCGCTCGACGCCGTGTACGCGCAGATCAACCAGACCGCGGGTACCACCGCCACGCAGATGGTGGGTGACAACTCGTACTCGATGACCTTCACGCCGCCGCCGGCTGCGGGTTCGCCGCTGCCCGCCAACGGCAGCATCCCGCCCACGGTCAACGACTCCTCGGGCAACCCGAAGGGCTTCTGGTCGGTGCACCTGTACCAGACCGACCCCACCGAGTCGAAGGCGCCGTACCTCACCCAGGCCAGCGTGCTGAACCTGGCCTACTCGCAGGCCAACCAGACGGTGGTGTCCACGGACCCGTCGGCCGACACCATCACGGTGAACATGCCCACGTGGGGCGGTGCGCCCATCGCCAGCACGCCGATCTTCTTCGGCACGGGCGCCAGCGCCTACGGGCTGAAGGCCAACACGCCGTACTACGTGGCCACCGCACCGACGACGTCGGGATCGGGCAGCGCGACCACGTACACCTTCAAGGTGTCGGCCACCTGGCAGCAGCCCCTCTCTCCGGGCAACGTGCCCATCCAGGGCCCCGACGGCACGCCGGCGAACATGGTGGACATCCAGGCCGGGTCGGGCACCCTGCAGTGGGGTCCCATCCAGCCGGTGTCGCAGCTGGGCTCGCAGCAGATCACGTCGAACCAGCTGAAGAAGAACGCCGACGGGTCGATCACCCTGTGGATCGGGCCCACCCTGCCCGCGGGCGCGCCGGCCACCAACTGGCTGCCCTCGCCCTCGCAGGCGTACTACCAGCAGGTGTACGGCAAGGCGGGCATGCCCACCAACATCCGTCCGCTGCTGCGCATCTACTACCCGACGCCGGGCAGCAACACGGCGCCGTCAATCCTGCCGCCGCCCAACGGGTCGATGCAGTCCACGTGGGTGCCGCCCGCCGTCACGAAGATCGGCTAGCCATGGCCGACATCCCGCTGAGCCGCGACGCGCAGGAGCTGCTGTTCCTCGAGGCGCGCAGCGCGAACACGTTCACCGACGAGCCGGTCACCGACGACCAGCTGGAGGCCATCTGGGACCTCATGAAGTGGGCACCCACGTCGGGCAACACCAACCCGCTGCGAATCCTCTACCTGCGCTCGCCCGAGTCGCGCGAGCGCGCGGTGGCGCACCTGGCCGAGGGCAACAGGCCGAAGACCCGCACGGCGCCGATGACGGCCCTGCTCGCTGCCGACCTGGACTTCCATGAGTTCGTGCCACAGCTCTTCCCGGCACGCGCCGAGCAGCGCGAGGCGTATGCCCAGATGGAGGGGCGCGCCGAGATGGCGAAGTTCAACGCCACGCTGCAGGCGGCCTATTTCATCATCGCCGTTCGGGCGCTGGGGCTTGCGGCCGGGCCCATGAGCGGGTTCGACTACCCGGCCATGGACGCCGAGTTCTTCCCCGACGGCCGCCACGCATCGGTACTGGTGGTCAACTTCGGAATGCCCGGCCCCGACGCCTGGTTTCCGCGCCTGCCGCGCCTCGATTACCACCAGGCGGTGACGGTGCTCTAGGCGCCGGGGCTAACCTGCCCCGCAGCACCCCCGCCCACCGCCCCGGAAGGATCTCCATGCCCCGCTCGTCCCGGCTCGCCGCAGTGCTCGTGCCCCCCGCCCTGCTCCTCGGTGCCGCCGCGGCCATGGCCGCCACCCCCGGGGTAGTCACCGAGTACCCCAGCAACACCGGGGCCATCGCTCCGGGTGGTGTCGGCGTGGCCCCGAGCGGCACCGTCTACGGCGTGTTCAACAACCTCAACACCGTGGTGCCGTTCACCTCGTCAGGTGCGGGCGGGCAGGTGTCGGTGGCGGCGGGAGGCAGCCTGGTGAGCAGCATCGCGCCGGGCCCCGACGGCGCCATGTGGATGACCTACAACTTCACCAACACCATGGGACGCCTGGATCCCGCGTCGGGAACCACCACGCAGGTGGGCGGGCTGGCGTCGCCGGGGTGGTCGTCGGCGGCCGGCCCCGACGGACGCCAGTGGGTCACGCTCACCGGCGGGCAGATCGCCGCCATCACCCCCTCGGGCGCCGTCGCCACGTACGCCGTGCCCACCGCGAACCCCCGCCTCATCGGCATCACGCGTGGCCCCGACGGGCGCATGTGGTTCACCGAGACCGGCGGCAACAAGATCGGTGCCATCACCACGTCGGGCCAGGTGACCGAATACACCCTGCCCACGGCCAACGCGCAGCCGCAGTACATCGCGACGGGCGCCGACGGCAACCTGTGGTTCACCGAGGCCGGCGGCAACAAGATCGGCCGCATCACCCCGGGCGGGGTGATCACCGAGTTCCCGGTTCCCACCGCCAACGCCATGCCGCGCGGAATCGCGGCAGGTGCCGACGGCAACCTGTGGTTCACCGAGGCCATGGCGGGCAAGGTGGCGTCCATCACCACCGCGGGGGCCATCACCGAGTACTCCGCGGGCATCACCCCCAACTCCTACCCCGCGATCATCGCCGCCGGGCCGGGCGGCCTCATGTGGTTCAGCAACGAGAACGCCGCGAGCGTGGGCAGCATCACCACGGGCAGCGCGGCACCCGCCCCGTCACCCGTGCCCACCCCGACCGTGGCACCGGCACGCCCGACCAATGTCGTCACGCCGGTCACGCGCAACCTGCGCACCTCCACGAGGGACGGGCGCACCACCATCACGTTCACCCTGCGCTACGCCGCCAGCGGCAAGTACGCGTTCCGCCTCGAGACCAGGGCGGGCAAGGTGCTGCCCATGCTCGCCGGGTCGGACATCGCGGGCGTGCCCGTGAAGCGCACCACCACGAAGGCCGTGGCGGTGAGGAACGCCAGGGCCGGCAAGACCGTGAAGGTGAAGGTGGTGATGAAGGGCCGGCCCGCGAAGGGCACGGCGCTCAGGGCCATCATCAGCGGCGCGAAGGGCTCACGCACCACCGAGACCATCCCGGTGTAGCCGCCCCGCCTAGGGCACGGGCACGCGCGCCGTCACCACGGCGCCGCCGTCCGGCCCTGCGGCCATGGCCCAATCCCCGGCCGTGGCCCGGGTGAGCACCATGCTGCCCATCCCCACGGGCCCGGCCATGGGTCCGGTGCCGTCATCCTCCACCTGAACGCTGATGTGGTCGTCACCCCGCACCACGCGCACCACGGCCCGGGTGGCGTGCCCGTGCACCACGGCGTTGGCGAGGCACTCCAGCACCACCTCGCCCACGGGGCCGATTGCCGAGGGCGGCAGCCCGTCGACGTGCCAGTCGATATCCAGCAGGCCGTCCCATTCCCCGGCGAGGGCCACGAGGCCGGCGTCGCCGACCTCGGGGGCCGACGTGGACACCGGGCTGACATCACGTTCGAGCGCGCGGCGCGCGGCCTCCAGCGCCTCGTCGAGCGCGGCCGGGTCATCGGTCTCGATCGCCGAGCGTATGGAGTAGCTGGCGGCCACCAGCCCGGACTGCACGGTGCCGTGCAGGTGCTGCCCGATCTCGCGCAGCAGCGCGTCGCGCGCGCGGTCGGCGGCCAGGCTCTCGATCTCGCTCTCGCGCACGGGTATGCGCAGTCGCTCGAGCACCTCCTCGCCCAGGTCCTCGGCCGTGGCCACCATTCCCGCGGCCAACACCAGCACCATGAGCAGCACGGTGGTCATGATGCTGGCGGCGAGCGGCGCCTGCACGTCGAATGCCCAGACCAGAAGGACGCTGGCGGGCAGGGACGCGACGATGCACGCGAGCAGCGTGATGGGGAGGGCCGCACGCGGCCATCGCCGGATGGGGGGCCTGAATGCCGGGAATACGGCGACCACGCCCGCCGCGGCGACGAGCGCAATGGCGAGTCCGGCGAGCACGCCAATGGCCACGAATGCGCGCGGCGCGGTGATCAGCGCGAACGCGATTGCCGGTGCCACCACGGGCAGCGGGTTGCGGTGGAATTCCGAGGTGAGCACCTCGCGCAGCGAGACCCTGGGAGCTGCGGGCGCGGGCCGGCGCATGAGGTCGTGGGCGGCCGGCCGCACGCCGCCGCGCGCCGCCAGCAGCAGGGCCTCGGCTACCTGGTCGGGGCGGGCGTCGTGGTCGTGGAGCACGGCGCGGGCGCTCTCGACATCGCGTTGCGCCGCAGCCAGTGCCACGTCGCGCAGCGCGCCCACGGCGCGCAGGCGGTCGGCCTCCTTCTCTGCGGCCAGCGCCACCAGTCGCTCACGCTCCTCGGTATACCAGGCATGCGTGGCGCTGAGGTACGCGACCACAGGGGGCACCAGCGAGGAGACCGCCAGCACGGCGATCGACCCGGCCACGAGGCGCCCCGGGTCATCGATCGCGATGCCCTGCGATACGGCCCACCCGAGGATCGCGGCGATGCGCACGCCCCCGATGAATACCCCAACGCCCACCACCCACCAGATGGGCACGGGGCGCACGGCGCGGTTACGGAACAGGGTGAAGTTGAGCAGCAGGAACCCGGCTCCGATAACCACCAGCTGCAGGGCGAGGGCGGCGATGTCGGCCGACGCGGCACCCACGCGCAGCGCATTGAGGCCGGTGAGCGGGATGACCGACGCCAGCACCATGAGCACCGCGGTGACACCGAACAAGCGGAGCGAAATCGCCCAGCGCCCGCCGATGCGCTCGCGCAGGCTAGGCGGTGCGAGCGGGGTCGGGTGCATCCGCACCGGCGAGGGCGAAGTAGGCGCGGGCGATCTCGACGCGCGTGTTGCGCGATGGGTCGTGCTCGAGGCCGAGTTGACGGCGCAGGCGCGACACCGTCACCTCGACCGCCTTCTCGGTGACCACCCGGCGTCGCGCGATCTCGGCGTTCGAGAGGCCCTCGGCGATGAGTCGCATGGTCTCGATCTGCGAATCGGTCAGGCCCATCGCCCGGATCACCGCCGGCTCGTCGGCCTGCGGCCGACCGCCGCGCAGGGCCACGCGCATCACCGCGCGCCGGAGCACGTCGAGGTCGTCCACCGACTGCTTCGTGATGTATTCGGCGCCGGCCGGGAGCTGCGCCATCTTCGTTCCCACCAGGCGCGGATCGGCGTACGACGTGAGCACGACCACGCCCAGGTCGGGCCGCTGACGGCGCAGGGCATGGGCCAGCACCACGCCGTTCGGCCCCCGGCCCAGCTCAAGGTCGGTCACGAGCACGTCGAGGTTGTGCGCATCGGCGATGGTGGCGGCCTCACGTGCCGATGAGGCCGCGCCCACGAGCGACATGGGGCCCATGTCCAGCGCCTGGGCAAGGGAGGTCCTGAGGAGGGCGTCATCCTCCACGAGCAGCACCCTGAGGGGCGCGGGCGGTTGAGTGCGGACGCCCGTCATGCCGGCATCGTAGACGGGCACGGGGGCAGGCCCTGTAGTGCCAGCACCCCAGTCGGTGCCGCGGGGTGGGGGCTACCCCCTCATCGCCGCGCCGTTGGCTTCACGCGCGCGCGGAGTGCTCGTACCGTCGGCATACGTCCCCTCGCCAAATCGCCCTCACCACGGAAGGTGCTGCAGCGACCGGCGCGATCGTCCCAAGCGCGTAAAGGAGTCCCGCTTCCCATGAGACCTACCCGTTCCCGCCTGATTCCCGCCGCGCTGGCGGCCACCGCGACCGCGGCGCTGGTCGTCGCCGGCCCGGCATCCGCAGACACCAACTGCGACACCGCCCCGTGGGCGACCCTCGAAGTGGCCCACGAGATCATCAACACGTCCACGGTCACCACCGACCCCGAGGCGGCGCTTCCCACCTACAAGGGCGCCGGCACCAACCCGGTGTCCGATGACGTGTGGAACAACGGATACGTGGTCCCGTCGCCGTACATCCGCAACACGACCCGCAACCTGCAGTTCAACGAGTCGCAGTTCATCGCCTCACCCGGCGCGCCGGTGTGCCAGACCAACTACATCACGACGTCCGACGGTTACACCTGGGGCGCCATGTCCACCGCAATCAACGCGATGTGGCCGTACAGGCGATCCGACTACACGCAGCTGTCGAAGGTCAACGCGTACTACGCGGGCAACATGGTCACCACCCCGCCCGCGGGCGTGGTGAAGGTGACGGCCAACTTCAAGGCGCAGAACATGGAGTTCTGGGCAAACCAGAACGGCGTCGCCCCCGGCACCCCGGGTGCCGTGCCCCTCACGCGCTTCTTCATCATCGACCGCTGGGGCAACGAGTACATCATGCATGCGTCCGGCCAGTCCGACCCGACGTCGGTGCAGTCGGCGTTCAACGCCGCCGTGCTGCCGCCCGGCTGGAAGAAGGTCACGCGCACGCTCAAGGACAACCTCTTCCTGCACCCGGCCGAGGGCTCGGACGGAACGTTCCACTACCTGGTGTTCCGTGACAGCACGGACAACACCTACCACCAGACCAAGTGGTCGAACCGCGGCAACCTCGAGGCGATGGTCGATGGCAGCGCCATGCCCATCTGGGGCGGACAGGACGCCAATGTCATCAGGGGCGACCAGGGTGACAAGACCGACGACACCATCCACGGCGCGGGCGGCCCCGACACCCTCCTGCCCGGTCGCGGCAAGGATGTGGCCTGGGGCGACGCCGGAATCGACACCGTGGTGCTGAACGGCAAGCCGGGCGACTGGCGCCTTGCGGGATTCGACACCGCCGAGAAGAAGATCGTGCTCCGTCCGACCCAGGCGCGGGGACGCGCCGGCAAGTCGACGAAGACCCTCTACTTCGTCGAGCGCGTGCGCGTCGGCGCGCAGACCTACTCCGCGAACAGGATCATGCGCATGGAGGTGGGCCAGACCCTGTCGTCCAGCTAGCGGGCCACGGGGCGGCCGACGGCACCTCCCCGCGCAGCGATGCGCGGTGGAGCCTGCCGTCGGCCCCCGCGCGGGGCGCGCACGCCGCCCCACCGCCGGCTGACCCTGCAGGGGAACCGCCGGACCGGGCCGCGAGCGGGCAGGGCGTAGAGTCGGGATCCCTTCCTCCCCGGGAGATCCCATGCGCCGCCCGAGCCTCGCCGCCATCGCCATCGCCGTCCTCGCCACCGCGGGCCCTTCCACCGCGGCCACGGTGGTGGGTGGAAGCGCCGGCGACACCCTCAACGGGGGCCCGCAGGCCGACACCGTGAGTGGCGGGCTCGGCCACGACACCCTGAATGGCGGTGCCGGACCCGACACCCTGAGCGGCGGGCCGGGCGCCGACGTCATCAAGGGTGGCCCCGGGACGGACACCATCTCGGGCGGGCCGGGCCCGGATGTGCTGTCGGGGGGCCCGGGTGCCGATGCCATCAACTGCGGGCCGGGCACGGACACCGTGTACGCCGGGCCCTCGGACTCCCTGCAGGGCTGCGTGGGCGACACGATCATCCGGGCGCCGTACTCCGCCACCTCCCCCATGCCGGTGCGCCTCCAGTGGAATGCCAACTCGGGCTACTGCGGCGAGACGTCCTTCATCGCCGCGGGCATGACCTTCGGGCAGTACACGTCGCAGTGGACCGCCCGGCAGTTGGCCAGCGGAAACCCGAACGTCGACCAGACCCAGCCGTCGAGCCAGTTGCTGCTCACGTGGCCGGCGCAGGGCAGCACGTGGCAGGCCGCGGCCAACGCCATGCGCCTCAACGCCGAGGGCTTCGACCCCACCCAGTACGAGGACCAGTCAGACCAGTACGCCGCGGTGTTCCTCTCGTGGATCAAGAACCGCTTCCTCACCGGATCGCGCGTGATCATCGGCGTGTTCAACAACACGGGGCTGCTCGAGGAGTCGGGGTCGGGGCAGCCGGAGTACGACCACATCGTGCCGGTGATGGGCATCGGGTCGGCCCAGCCCCTGGTGGCCAACGATGATCCGGGCAACCAGTCGTACTACCAGCAGGCGTACTACGGCACCG
>Ga0208783_10001660_pt1 | contig 13026 bp, 19 predicted proteins | sample DEB19_08_DNA_2_FD_184529 | JGI IMG/M metagenome (GOLD analysis project Ga0208783, IMG submission 184529) | Aqueous microbial communities from the Delaware River and Bay under freshwater to marine salinity gradient to study organic matter... | ecosystem: Environmental > Aquatic > Marine >... | reverse complement strand
GCTATGTGTACTGCTATATTCTCAGCATAGATCTCATGAAGCTTATGCTCTTGACATAGGTAATAGAGTTTGAAGTATACACCCACATGATGTGAGTGCATACCTCTTAGTGCATTAATTGTACTTGGTTTCATCTTATTACTTTGATGTTTGTCAAGATATACAAATGTTCTGAGATACCCAAACCATTTTCTTCACAAAGTATCAATAGGTCTTTAAGTTCTATTCTGAAAACTCTATCTACTTGATACAGAGACTCTATCCTTTTAGTAGCATTCACCACTGTAGCATGATCTCTATTGTAAAATGATCCTATTGAGTTCAATGAATAGGCATTTTTCAAGTACTTAGATATCCACATAGCAGACTGTCTAGCTTTGTTAGTATGGTCTATCCTACTCTTGCTCATGAGTTCAGAGATAGGTACCGCATAAAACTTGCTAACTATCTCTCTGACTTGCATCAGGGGTCCATTGTTACATACTACCTCATTCTGCCTAAGCTCATGCTTTAACTGATCTTTAAAGCTGTCTTGTGCTTGCTGGAGGAGAGTGGCGAAGATATCTAGCATCCTCCTTTCAAACTCCACTCTATTCTCTACCTGAACAAATTGAAAGAGAGCAGCATACTTATCTGATAGATTGATATGTGTCTTCATATACTTTCAATTTTTAACAGACTCAAAGTGAATAAAGCACCCTCAATAAAAGCAAAATATCTTGCACTATCCATCTCACCATGCTCATTCATACCGGCATAGACCTCAGCTTGTTTCATTATTAGCTCTCTCATAGGTCAGACTCTTGATAGGATTGTACTTCTCTATACTGGCAGTCATAGATAAACTGAGCCATGTCTCTAACTTCCATCTTGCAAGCTTGAGATAGGGTAAAGATGTCACCTATAGTCATCATGCCTGGATACTTCTCCCATCTTCTAGCTGTAGGCCAGCTAACATTGAGAGCTTTTGCCATCTCATAGGTAGAGACAAAGTGCTGCCTCATTTTAGATACAAATGGTCTATTAATTAGATTACTCTCATCCGCTTTGCTCAGATATATTTTGTCTATTGCATTCATTCCTTTCTTAGTTTTAGTGTTTCTATCCATTCTTTTGGTATTCAGAAAGGTAGGTCATCAGACTGTGCATCCATCTTCCTATCATTCAGAGCATTATCTACTGCATCTTGATTAGCTTGCTGACCAGTGAGTAGGTAGTGTTCAAAGTATAAAGCTACATTGATGTACACTGATGGCTGCTCTCCAGCTCCAACAGCATCTATTGCTGCTTTTAAAGCTACTGATCTTGCGATGTTCTCTTGCTGATTACTATTTGATTGACTGCTCATGTTGGTTGATTTTGATTGATATTGATTTTCAGGTGCTTTCTCTAACTTGATTGAGTACTGGGCAACTCCTTTAAATTGTCCCTTTTGTTCTATGCTATACCATACCTCTGCACCCTCAGAGATTTTAGCTGGCATCTTTTCTTTTGTTCCTACTGATCCAGCATCTCCATTATCTAGAGCTATGTTGTGGTAGTAGATAGTACCCGAAGGTCCATTCCATTCTCTGCTGTACTGACACTTTGTGATTTTTGCTTTTTTCATTTGCTTTTGTTTATAGTTATTACTTATTTTTTGATTGATTTGCTTAGTGATTTGCTCCTGGATGATGTACTCTTTGTGAGCATCTGATCCCTCATTGACCAGCCTCTCTATTCCATCATCATCTACTATCCATACACTTCTCATTTTCTGTAGGTTTTTTCTGTTAGTAGCTCCTCCATCCTTTGTAGTGGAGTTCTCTTTGTACCCTCAGCTATGTGCTGTGCTATCTGATTAAAGTCAAGCTGCTCTGTGGGATAGCTTGATGACTGCACACAAATGAATTTTTTGGGATAGGTCAGATTGACTGCTTTAATATAGTTTCTCATAATGCTCTGTGATGAGGATGATTGACAGTTAGTAATACAGAGGCTAGCTCCTCCTTAGTGAATGCTCCCCATTCAAAGTTAGTGTATTGCTCTACATACTTCTCTACTGCTATCTTGACAATAGATATCTCAGCATTGGTTAGCTCTAGTTTCCAGTACTTCTCTTCCATGATCTTAGATGATTTGAAAAATGAATGCTTGAATGTTTATACAGTGATACTTACCAGCAAAGGCATAAGCCCACCCATCACTATCATAGTAGTGATTAATACCAGTCTGATGTGCATAGTCTAGGACCTCTGCATTTGCTTGATTAATAGAGTCTACCTCTATGAGCTTAGACTCTAGTCCCTTTGAAATGATTACTTGATACATAGTTTTTAATTTTTGATTTCAGCAAAGATATGAATAAATAAGTTTATAGATTAAAAAAGTATCAATTTAATTATTAACAAAGTTATGAACACTTTAAAACTTCATTACATTTGACCCTATGCTAGAGTCAGAAATACAAGAGCTTGTAATTGATTACATTAAGTTAAAGTATCCCTCTGTCCTTTATTGTGCCTCAGCTGGAGGGATGAGGACTAGCATGAGGCAAGCAATTAAAATGAAAAGGACCGGATATAAGAAAGGGTTTCCTGACTTACAGATCATGCACCCCACTACCCTCCATCATGGTCTATTCATTGAGATTAAGACTTTAAAGGGTCAAGCATCACCCGAGCAGAAAGAGTGGAGAGATCAGCTGAATGAGAAGGGGTATAAAGCTGTGATATGCAAGGGTCTTGATGCATGCCTCAAAGCTATTGATGACTACATGAATGAGACTACTTGACACTGCAATAGAAGAGTACTACAAAGAGTTTCTGACTCTTGCTAAAATCTTATCTAAAGGTAAAGCATTCGATCCCTATGACCTTCTCCATGACACAATAGCTAGGCTCTATGAGAGAGAAACTCACTTTATTGATGACATTATCACTAGGGGAAAGTTCAAAGCTTACATGGACTGCTCTTTAAGATTAGCAGCTAACAGCTCAACTAGCAGGTTTTACTATGCACATCGCAAGTTTACCAATGAGTCAGCAGAAATAAGTGAGGATATCTTACTGACAAAGGTCCCGGATATCTCAAGTTTTGTCAATAGAGAGAATATAGATATACTTATATCTAGACTTCCTGACTTTGAAAGCAAAGCACTGGAGCTTTATCTCATGGGATTTAAGTACAAGGAGATAAGTGATGCGACAGATATACCGGTGACTTATGTTTTTAGAGCAGTGAATACAGCTAAGCAATTATTAATAGATCATATATGTTATTTACAACAGCAGCACAAAGAAAAGAAAGACTAGACACTTGCTTTGCATGTCCAGTCTATGTAGCAAGTACCGGATCTTGTGGTAAGTTTATGGACTTATTCCAGGATCAAGTAACTTTAGATGGTGTCACATTCAAGCCTTGTGGGTGTCACCTCAGATCAAAGGCATCATTAAAACACTTTGACTGTCCAGCAGGAAAGTGGTCACCTATCTTCAATAAGAAACAACTGTCAATACTTAAAGACATAGCAGAGAGAGCTACAAAGCAGAAGTTTTTAGTAAAGGAAGATAGAGACATGCTAAATGAGATCTTTCATACTCAGGATCCTACCTTTAGAGCTTTCTCATGCAGTTCATGTGGAGGAGAGATATTCAATCTCCTCAATCAATTACTGGTAGACATGAACAATGGTACTATAGTAGAGGCATCAAGTACATCAGATGTACCAGCAAGGATTAAAAGAAGTAGAAAAAAGAAAGCTTGAGATATACTAAGGGGTGCATCATCCCTTGGTGGTTTAGTTTTTAACTTTGATTTGACAGAAGACTCACAGCGGTGGGTCTTTTGTTTTATTAAAGTTTTCAACAATGATATTGTAGTAAGATTTTTACTATACATTTGTCACATGCATCACATAGTTAGGTTTAGTTTTAGGATCAATATCAATCCCTCCTTGAGTCTGGTGCATGGCTCTTGGGGGGATATCTCTTGATGGGGGGCTTTAGTAACACTAGGTCAGGAGATATTAAGCACTACTAGGGGAAGATAGCCAGTGCAGCGGTGGCATTAAGGAGAGAGCCGCAAGACTATCACAGAGGTCAGATACTCTGTTAAAGTAGACTCCACACTAAAGATCACTGATGATACTTTGGGACTTGAAAGCGAAAGGTCTCATCCGACAGATTGAGAATAATGCTTGAGAGCTGAATGACAACTGATATAAAAGTCAGTCAGGACATTCTCATGCTCTCTTAGCTCAGGAACTCTCCTCTAGATTAAGTTTAATATACTAGCTAATAGCTAATTATTAACTAATTAATTATTAGATATACTAATAGTCAAAGATATGAGTACATTCAAAGGTAATTTAAGATATCACATGAATAATTGGTGGGTAAATTGGGGTGCTAAATCTCAGATGATTGATAAGTCTGTAGATACTTCTAATTTTGTGGAGGGTGATACTATTGAGTTCAGATTAAGTATGAGTGTTTCAGATGAAAGATGGAGGGCATTTCCAGTATGATAATCATAGGAGGTCAGATTGAGTCAATTAAGAGTAGGAAAGATAAGACTACTGCTCTAGTTTTAGGTACTCAGGAGATGAGTCCCCAAACTGCTGGTCAATTATTTGCTCTTCAAAGTAGCTTTGTCTATGTAGCTATAAAGGAGGAAAATTTCATGCAGCAAGAGCTTGAAGTAATGGAGGAGTTAAAGGCTGATTTTGAGATAGAGAAAAAGAGTAATGGTCAGAGACTAAGAAATATACTCTATAAGCTATTTGAGCAAGATAAAGAGGGGTTTCTAACCTTTAGCAAGTATTATGATCATCAGATGGAAAGATTGATAAATCATTTTAAGAATAAATTGAATGACTAGCAGTAACAGAAGTAACAATAAAAAAGAGATTATGCTCACATGCTTAAAGAATAGCATGGGTATAGTCTCAACTGCTTGTGAAAAAGCAGACATAGCTAGAAAGACTCACTATGAATGGTACAATAATGATCCTGACTACTCAGCTGCAGTAGATGCTATACAAGAGTCATGCATTGACTTTGCAGAAAGTAAGCTAATGGAGCTTATCAATGGAGCAAAGCATGAGGTAGCAACTGCTAAGGGTGAGGTCCTCCAGGTGCAAGATGGACCTAATCCCACAGCTTGTATCTTCTACCTAAAGACTAAAGGTAAAAAGAGGGGATATGTGGAGAAGAGTGAGCTAGATGTTCAGGGATCCGGTATCAATATCACAATAGATAGTCTTATATGATCACACTAGGTAAGTACATAGACTTTAAAAATGCTGGAGAGAATACCTTTCTACAAGCTCAAGTGATCACTGGACTGACTAAGGAGGAGCTGAGAGAGAAGTCAATGGATGACATCAATCCCCTAATCAATCAATTCATAGAGGAATGTAAAGACTACAATGATAACAAGCTGCAGAAGTTCATTGAGATAGGAGGCAAAAAGTTCGGTTTCCATCCAAACTTAGACAACATGACTTTTGGTGAGTACCTGGACCTTAATCACTTTTTAGATAATGACTTCACTAATAGCCTACCTAAGATCATGAGTATCTTATATAGGCCAGTAGTAGCTGAGTTCATGCATAACTATGAGATTGAGAAGTATGATAGTAATGTGCATGTAAAGAATGCTGACCTCTTTAGAGATATTGACATGACCTTTGTCAATGGTGCTATGGTTTTTTTTTGTCTGCTCAGAGAAGATATGCTGAACACTTCCCTGAAATCTTTAAGTACAGAGATGATCAGACAGATGGAGGAGAGCCTGGAGATGATAGAACAGGAGCTACACTCACATCTCAGTATGGATGGTGGCACATCATCGAGGAGCTTGCAGACAGAGACCTCACAAAGTTTAGTATCATAACAGATCTACCAGCAGCTCAAATCTTTGCACATATCAGCTACATGAAGTCTTATACCAATGTCACTAACCCACTAACTATTTAACTTATACTATGAGATATGAGTACAGTAGGATACAACCTTAAAGTGATAATCAAGCTCATTGAGAAATGGGCAAGCTATCACCAACAAATCAATAGATTTTCATTTGGCACAATACAAGAGGCTGATCTAGGAAAGACAGATGCCTATTGTTGGATGCATGTTGCACCATCATCAGTCAGCTATAGTGATGGTACTAGGACCATAAGTCTTGACATCATGGTAGCAGACCTGGTCAAAGATCATGATGATAAAATGAATGCAGAGCTTGATGTCATTAATGACTGTGCCATGATCATGGAAGACCTTATCAATACTATTGAAAATAGTGAGTATGCTGTGGGTACTGTAGCTGAGATAGGTGACAATCTGATACTACAAAAGCCAGTCAATGTCACACCATTTTACAATGACTTTACTAATAACCTAGCTGGAGTAGAATGTACTTTGAGCTTTGATGCTGACTATACCTTTGACTTCTGTGAAAGCTCACATCTTCTAATCTAATGGCAAAGAAGTTAGTCTATACAACCAATACACCATCAGCTACTACTGACTATGCAGCAGCAGATGGTACATGGAAGACCATGAGTGGTGGAGGAGGAGGAGGTGCTACTGCTCACCCAATTTTATCCGGTACTGCCAGTGGTACTGATACCTATACAGTGACATTGAGTGGGGTCACTAGCTATGCTGATGGAGATGCATACCTTGTTAGGTTTACCAATGGCAATACAACCGGCTGCACCTTGAATGTAAATTCCTTAGGAGCTAAGGATCTATACAGAAATAATGATGGACTATTGATAGGAGGTGACATACTAGATGGGGGTGAGATGCTATGTGTCTATAACAGTACTCTCAATGGGTTTCAAGTTATAGGTACTGCACCCAACACACTGCTTGCTTATGTCACCAATGCAGAGTCTATCACTATCACTAAAGGTCAGCCAGTCTATGCATTTGGAGGAGTGGGAGATAGACTAAAGGTGAAGCTTGCCTATAACACTACAGATGCTACTTCTGCTCAGACTGTTGGTCTAGTACTATCATCATCTATAGCAGCTAATCAGAAAGGACTAATCATAGTCAATGGTCAGTTAGATGGTCTGAGTACTTTGCCTACTTCTACCTTTGCTGATGGAGATCCGGTATATCTAGGAGCTACTCCAGGTAGTATTACTAATGTTAAACCGCTTGCTCCAAATCACTTAGTATATTTGGGGTTCGTGACCACCGCATCTCCAGGATCAGCAGGTAGAATGTATATAAGAGTACAAAATGGTTATGAGTTAGATGAGTTACATGATGTATCTATATCATCTCCAACTAATAATCAGGTTTTAGTATACAATTCTACAAGTGGACTTTGGCAAAATGCATCAGTACCAGCTACCACTTCTACCATGATACAAAGTAATATCATAGCTCAGGCACTAGCTGGAGCAGCGACACCTACTACTAGATATCATGCTGTAGCTGGTACTATCAGCACATTGACTACTGCTTATCAAGTACCTTTAGCCAATGCTTGTAATTTCTTAAACTTTTATTTCAGGATATATTCAGCACAGCCAGCATCAGGTAGTCTAGTATTGACCCTACAAAAGAATGCAGTAGACACAGCACTAACTATCACAATAGCTGCCGGTAGTGCAATAGGTAACTATACCAATACTAATACAGTATCATTTGTGGCTGGTGATACTTGGCAGATTAAGATAGTGCAAAATGCTACATCAGGATCTACCAACTTGGGAGGGTACTCATTCAAAATTAATGGAATATGATAGACTATACAATAACTGAGCAGGGTGACATGACCTATATCTCTATACCTAATCAGGGTAAGTGGGGTACTATCTGCTTTGCCTATGATAAAAACAATAGTGAAATAGTAGATGCTATCACAGCTCAAGGTATTGACACCTTTGTCAAGTTACTTACAGAAGATCCTAATACAGCTTATTCAATCTTCATCAATGGAATTTAATGAGCTTAAACAATACCTGAAAGAATTTGTAGACTTAGTAGTCAAGGAGGCTCAACAAAATATAGGAGCTTCACAAAAGGTCTCAAAGTTCAGAGTAAGTAGGACCATCACAAAAAACTTTGTAGCTAGTGGTAAGTTAAAAGCTGGTTTAAGAGGTAGAGTCAATCCTGATATGTCTCTCTCATTTTATGTGGTAGGAGGAGCTAAGGAGTATGCTGGAGTCATTGAGCATGGTCAGAAAGGTACAAAGGAGATGCCTACTGATGATCCATACTACATGCCATCAAAGAATGCTACCACTGCAAAGATGCCACCATCAAATGTGATATTCAAGTGGATGGAGAGAAAGAATATCAGGTTCAGAGATAAAAGTGGAAAGTTTATATCTAAACCTACAAAGAGTCAAAGAGAGGGTATAGCTTTCTTAATAGCAAGAGCAATCAAAGAAAGAGGTAGGGTAGGACTGCACTACTTTGAACATGCATACATAGATGTGCTGGAGAAAAAAGGACCAGATATACTTAAAGCTGTGGGAGATGATATAAGAGTACAGCTCCTTGACACTTTTAGACTTGTAAAAAAAGCATAAGAAATGGCACTAACAATAGAAAGAACAGGACAACCTGTAAACACCTATGACAATATCAGCAAGGGTGGTCTTGATAATGTGATAACAGCACTGAGTGATCAGTATACTCAACCCGGTTTCAGATATTGGGTAGATATCAGTATCACTGATTACTATGGCACTGTCAATACCACTACTCTCTATATCCACCCCAACCCTTATGGGAGAGGGATAGTCAATCTCAGACCTCATGTTATCAATGCCATACCTAACCAAACTTATCTAGGTAGTGGACTTAACTTTCCTTATGTACACAATACAAAAGCTAACAGCCCATCAGCTGCTTTAATCAATAATACTGGTATCTTGAACACTAGGGTTTTCATTCAAGTTTATGAAGCATGGGAAGTAGGTGGAGTCTTTACTCAAGATCCTGATGTAATTGGATCACAAGATATAGGTCTTATGGGTTTTTGGGGATGGGATAATGCATATAGCTTTAATCAAAATAATAGTGCATCATCTCCTGGCAAAGGTTTCAATGACATCACCTCTACTACCTACTATGATAGACTTGCCTCACTAGTTCCTCCAGCATTCAGATCAGGAGTGACCTTTGTACCTACCTTGCCCTACAATATGGGGTCATTTGTTATCAATAGTGATAATGGTACTTTCAGCTCACTGCAAGATGCAAACAATAAATATATTGAGCTTAAATTTTATACAAGTTCAGGCACATTGATAGCTACTGATACTACATCATTCACTATCAAGTGTGATGCTGGAGAGATTACTCTAGTGCCGGTATTCGCTGGTAATATAAACTACTTAAGGACTGGAGGTATACCAGCTACTACATCATTTTATACAGTGCAAGTCAAAGAGGCTGGTACTAATACAATATGCTCAGTAAAATGGTGCTTTGTGATAGTAGATGCAGACTGCAAGCATGATCCCATAGAGCTTGGATGGATAGGTCAGAAAGGAGGATGGAATTACTACAATTTCATCAAGACTAATCAAGACAGCATAGACATTGAAAGGACCGAATACAAAAAGCCATTTGGTAATTATGGTAGACTTGGAGCAGACATAGAAAATCCTGGTCAGCTCACTACTGACTGGAGTGATAATAGGCAATATGTGAGCAGAGAGAACATGGTCACTAAGTATCTGACTATCACAAGTGACTGGATCACTGAGGAAGAGTTTAAATATCTTGAAAGCTTAATGGTAGCAGATGTGGTACACATGGTCTTATATGATGGTAGGGGAGACTATATCCCTATGATCATCACTGACAATAGCTATATACTAAGAAGAGAAAGGAATAGTACAAAGTACAATCTGACCCTCAAGCTGAAATATGCACAAGACTATCAAGCTATTAACTACAACACAATCAGCTGATGAATAATGTAATTTTAACTGTCTTCGATAAAGGAGGAAGAGCTGTAGTCTTAGATCTGTATGGTCAAGATACCATCTCCTTAAACTTTAATTTTAATAGCATCACATCACTCAAGCCTGGTGACATTTATTCTCAAGAGTTCAGGATACCAGCTACACAAACCAACTGCGATTTGTTTGGACTGCAGAGTGACTTTAACATAGCAGCTTACAATGGTACAAGCAATAATATAAAAAAGAAATTTAAGGCTATCATCACTGTGGATACTGTACCTATCTCTGAGGGATTTGTGCAGTTCAAATCATCCTTTATCAAAAGTGGTAAAATGTCAGACTTTGCTATCACTTTTTATGGAGAGCAAGTAGACTTGGGAGTAGTGCTTAAAGATAAAGACTTCACAGCTTTAGACTATACTGATGCTGTGCATAAGGTATCTTTCACTAATTGCAATAAAGTCAATAGTGGAGATGTGATAGGTGGGAATAATTACTCTGATCATAAGTTAATGTGGACCATGATAGACAAAGGTGAGCAATTTATCACATATCCATCAGATCTGCAGGGTACTTATGTAGATGCCCCTTATAGTTATGGATCATTTGTACAACCTGATAACATGATATCAGTAGAAATGCTTACTCCATGTTTAAAGGGTGCATATCTTGTCAATAAAATCAATGACTATATCATAGGTCAAAATGGTAGACCTATTTCCTTATCTGCTACTGTACAAGCTGAGGTAGATAAGATGTGTCTTGCTTTTATTGGTAAAGATGGAAAGATAAAGTATGAAAATGAGGAGGGAAACACAGTACAATTCAAAGCTAATCAGACTACAGATGAGACACTAACTTTTTCAAGTGCTGGAAGTGGACTATACAGAGCTACTTGTACTACTACATTCAATGAGATTATAGATATAGGTAGCAACTTTGATACAAGTACTGGACTATTCACAGTGCCTACTGATGGTTACTATCAGTTTAGCTTTAGAGGTACACTAAGAGCAGAGGTAGGTGGAGTATTAACATATCCATCAAAGACAGTGGTACCTGGTTTCTTAGTCAATGGTACTACTTTCATCAGTGGATGGGCAAATAATACTACTGGCACAATCAATAGCGGTGGTCCTATTTTATCTAATGGTACATCAGACTATCCTATTGAGCCAGCACTAGACTCTACTTTATTACTTTTAAGTGATCCTGATCAAGCTATAGGGTTTCAAGCATACACTAGGGGTGGAGTAGCTCCTCAAAATGGTCAGTTAATAGTACCCTCTTTTAACAATGTTGAAGCTGCAAACCCATCTACTTGTAGATACTTTAATCAGTATGATGTTATCAGGCCAGCATTTCTATCTATTGGTGATCCATCAGCTGGAGGTACTATAGACATCATCACAAATGTAGAGTACTTTCAATTTGAGAAAGTTCAAATAGAGCCGGATAGTAATATATCCTTAGTCAAGATGGCTCCTGAAAAGTACCAGCTCCTTGACTTCATTCAAGATATCATGAAGCTCACTAATGCTGTAGCTATTCCAAACTATACCAACTATGGAGTAGTGGATATCATGACTATGGATGAGTACTTAGCTGGAGGTGGTACAATAGACTGGACACCTAAACTAGATGAGAGTGCAGAGATCAGTATACTACCATCATCAGAGTATCAGACTAGAAAGCAAAAGTTCACTTTTAGTGAGGGAGCTGATGTAGCTAGTCAAGCATACAAGTCAGTGGGTAGAGTCTATGGATCTTTGGAGCTATATGATACAGATAGTGACTTCACTGTAGGTGAGAATACAGTAGAGGTCAAAGCATCCACTACACCTAATCAACCATTGAATGGAAGTCTTACCTGGTACATGCCTAAATTCATTGATGGTGAGTATAAGTTTATCTATCCTAATGCCAGGCTATTCTATTTCAACTTTGATCATTTACTACATATTCAACCTATAGGTGGTCTAGTAGTAGGAGGTCCTGATGGAATGAATGTACCTTTTATAGGTCACTATGATGTACCTCTACCGGATCTATCAAGCAATGACCTAAACTTTGCTCAGGAGATACCCCTACATCCCATCATCTCTGCACCTATCAACACATCTTATCTCAAGTACTATAACAGCTATCTGCAAGAGCTATACTCGGCAGAAAGCAAAGTGATCACTGCTCAGTTTAATCTTGATGTCACTGATATTCTAAACCTAAACTTTAATGACTCTGTCTTTTTATTCAATTCATACTGGAGGGTCTTATCAGTTCAGGGTTACAACATGGGTATGAATAAGAGTACCTCTGTGACATTGATAAAGAAACTTGATGGTATAGACATTCCTATGGTATGTACTGACACTGCTATAGCTATTGAAAAAGATGGATCAGTGCAGTGGCTCAATGGAGGTAGTCAAGCATGCTGTGAGCAGATAGGGTACTACTGGAATGATGCACTAAGTACATGCTATAAGTCACAAAATCAAGGAGGTCTCAAGCCACCATCCACATCACCGCTAAGCACAGTCAATGGAGGGTTTGCTAATCTGTTCAATGGTCAGACTTTAGTTAAAGATCCCGGTGCTACTGGTACTATAGTGGTCGGTAAGAATTTGACAGTAACTGGAGAGGCTAAGAATAGCATAGTAGGAGGTGAGGAACTGCTTGTACAGAATAAGGGCATGTGGTATGGAGGAGGTAGTGATGGAGTATTAAAGAACAGAGCAGCTACCGGTACAATGGTGTGGCATGCAAAGGAGGTATTCACAAGCTCAGCCATGATAGCAACTGTGGGTCAGTTCCTAACACTGACAAATGCTTTCTACTCAGTAGATGTACAGCTAACTTGTATGGACTCGAATGTAACTGTAGGAGGTATAGAGCCTAATAACACTTATTCTATAAAGACTTATAGCTACATTGTAAATATCAATGGGGTGGCAAGTGGGGAAAATCCTCACAATATCATCATAGATGTAGACAATGGTTTGGGGGTATTTGAGCTAGGATGGACAGTAGACCCTACCAATAGTCAGATTATTAATCTTGAAGTAATGAATACTGGAGCTGCATCCTATCCCACACCTGAAATA
>Ga0208783_10001657_pt1 | contig 13035 bp, 15 predicted proteins | sample DEB19_08_DNA_2_FD_184529 | JGI IMG/M metagenome (GOLD analysis project Ga0208783, IMG submission 184529) | Aqueous microbial communities from the Delaware River and Bay under freshwater to marine salinity gradient to study organic matter... | ecosystem: Environmental > Aquatic > Marine >... | reverse complement strand
GCCACGGGAGTCATAGATGCGGCCTGGGTAGACATCGGCGTGATGGTTTCTGGGCCGCCGCCGTACATCGTGTTGAGCAGAGACTGGCCGGCCATCTGCTGTTGCAGTTGCTGACGCTTGGCCAACAACTCCAAGTTCATCTTGTCGAACTCGGACTGTCTGTTTACATCTTCCAACTCGGCCTTGCTGTACGCGCCCAGCCCAGAGCCGATCGCCTCGAAGGCGCTACCGGTCTTCGTCGGCTGAGACATCGCATAGGTAAACGCAGCCATGCGCGGGTCTACAGACAACTGCTGACGCCGCGCTAGGGCCTCCTGCATCTTTCTGATCTGCGCGTCAAGTTCTGCCCGCCCTTGAGCGAGGTTAGCCATCTCGCGGTTGACATCAAAGCCCTGGGTCTCAGGGACGATCTGCGCCGCAGCAATAGTCGAAGTGTCAGGGGCCTTTGCAGGCTGCTGCGCCATCTGGTTCAGGCCGCCACCGGGTTGTTGAGTTGCCATGATTACCCCACTAGGTAGCCGTCTTGGTCGTAATAGTTGCCCTGCCCGTCATGGTAGGCAGCGTTGGTCGGAGTGCCGCCGCCTGCCATGCGAATAGAGCCACCGGCTTTTCTTCCGCTACCGGCCACAGATGCCTGTCCGGCTTGAGGCTGAACCAGAGCACCGGAGATGTTGGGCACCTCACCCTTGTTCATGGCGCTCAACACGCCCGCCAGGGTGGCGATCTGCTGGAGCCCACTCAAGCCGTATTGGCCCTGCTGTCCCGGGGCCACCGTTTGGGTCGTCCTGCCCATCGGGATGTTCGGCGTTCCAAACAACTTGGCATAGTTCTGCGCCACAGCCATTGGATAGTCCATCATGGTCTGGCCCAACTGCTGCTCCTTGGCACCCATGCCAAACAACTGATTCAGGCCCCCGGTTCCAACCTGGTATTGCTGCTGGCCAATGTTCTCAAGAGCCTGCCCCGACTGGAGTTGGCGCTGCAAGTCTTGCTGCGCGGCCTTGGTGGCAGCGTCATAACCAGACTGAAGAGCACCATACTGACGCCCCAACAGATCGGCCTGGATGTCTCGCAGGGTTTGGCCAGTGATGTCCGCTTGACGCTTAGAGCCAAACTGCCCGGAGGCTGCTGCGGCACCACCGAGGGCGGGCATCACATTCTCCATGACATTGCGCTGGGTCAGCCGCCCCATCTCATCGACGACCGCCGACTGATACGGGTTCATGTAGCCCTGGAGGATGTCCGGGGTCATGGTGGTGCCCGCAGCACCAGCCAACCCTGCGGCCTGGCCAAGGGTGCCAGAGCCCGCAAAGGACAGCGCAGGAGCCATCTGGAGGGCTTGCTGCTGCAAGGGACTGAACCCCGCAACACCAGCCTGCTGGACGGCCTGCTGCCCAAGACTTGCGATGTCTTGCAGATAGTTGGAATAGAACTCAGGAGCGGTCTCCTGAGCCTGCGTGGTCGATACGGTTGCCGGGAGTGCGGAACCTTGGAATAGATCAGCCATTCATGGCCTCCTTGAGGTATGCCAAAGCAGACTTGGATTTCGGCGGAATTTTGTTGACCGGAGCCGACCGCTTGTGAGAGCGAATCTCCTCGCGGAACTTGTCCAGAATCTTTGCCCCGGCCTTATTGGAGCCGTTGCCCAATTGAGCCACGGTGTCGGCGTCAATCACATATTCGCCGTCAGCCAACATTGCCGGGATGTCGTCCGACTGCCCGTCCCCCGCGCCGTTCACAGCAGAGCCCTGACGGAAGTCAATCCGCCCCTGAACCATCGGATTGGTGTGGTGGCTGTGTACGGTGTGGGCCTGAGACAAACCGCCCCGCTTCATCCCCAGATTGTCCTCGGGACGGATCGACTTGCCATAGGTGAAGTAGGTAGAGCCGCCGTCAGCAAACTGGGGCGCCTCGTTCTCTTGGGCCTCCCCTTGGGGCTCCTCTTGATACTCCTCCTGCGGGGCCTGCTCGTAGGTCGGAACAAACCCAGACACGCCAAGGTCAGAGTACAACTGGCCCTGGTTATCTGGGTTCCAGAATGCGTACTGCTCGTAAGGCACATACATCCCGTCCCCACGGGCGCCGCCAACGGAAAGACCAGATCCACTGGGGGCGCTTTGCATAGCCGCCAGTTCGGACATGTCCACACCTTGGTTGACGCCAGCATCTGCGCCCCTGCTGGCCAGGCTGCCCATCAGCGCACCAAGGGCACCGGAGATGACGCCACTATCCCCGCCGATAGCGCCTCGCAAGGTATTCAGAATTCCGCCGCCGTCTTGCTGCTGGTCACGCAACAAAGGATCAACAGCGCGCCTCAAGTCGAATTGCCCACGGCCTGGCATGCCGATCGTTGTGTTGCCTTGCTGGTCGTAGTAGACCGGCTGGCCATCGGAGCCAGCAGCAGCGGTCAACTCGCCGTTCGGGTTTGTGGAGTACAGCCAATTACCCTGGTCATCAAAGTAATACTGAACGCCCTGTTCGTCCGTCTCCATGTAGGTGCCGTCTTCCATCGCGGTGCGGCCGGCGTTTAGGTCGTACTCTTGATCGGTCTCTTCATCGGATGTTTCATCTTCACCAAACACCTGATTGATTTCTTCTCCGGCAAGAGGCTCTTCTTCCTGGTTTGCGGTGTACAGGAAGGTGCTGCTGTCGGCGTCATACACATCGTAGGTGCCGTCACCGTGGTCGTAAGCAACTTGGCCGCCGCCCATATCCACCCAACCACCGGCGGCCATCTTGACGCCGCCACCGTCCTTGTAGAGCAAACTGATCAAGCCGCCGTTCTTTTCTCCCGGGGGCTCGTCGGTGTAGTCGGTGTAGTCTGTGTAGTCGGTGTCTTCCGTGTCTTCCGTGTAATCAGTTGTGTCGTCAGTGACCTCTTCGCCCATGTCAACCATAGAGTCATCAGAATAGGTATCACTGCCGTACAGATCGGAGTAGGCGTCATATACCAAATCGCCGTTCTCGTCGTACACATTGCCGTAGTCGTCTTGGTAATAACCAGGCGTTGTGTCAAGACCGGACAGGTCAACTCCCGTATCAACTCCGGTGTCGACTCCGGTGTCATCAACATCGTCACCGGTTTCTCCGCCGCCGAGCCCACGAGTGCCGCCGGTATCGGTTCCGGTGTCTGTCCCAGCAACTGTCACGGTATCGGTCGCCTCTGTTGAGCCGATAACCCTGCCACTGCTGTCATAGGTCAAAGTTGACCCGTCGTCCATCGTTTGCGTGAAGGTTCCATCAGCATTCGCCACCGTTCCAAAGGGCAGCGTAGATGTTGTGGCGCTGGTCAGCGTTGGTTTGGTGACCGTTGGCTTGGTAACTGCGGGCGCAGTAACCGCTGGCTTGGTCGTCGTGGGTTTCGTAACCGCTGGCGTAGTTACCGCAGGTTTAGTCACGGTAGGCTTCGTGACAGTCGGCTTCGTGACCGTCGGCTTTGTAACCGTGGGTTTTACGGTGCTCGTGACAGCAGGCTTCGGAGCCACAGGCTTAATCGGCGCTGGCTTGGTGACCGCCGGTTTTGTAACGGTGGGCTTGCCCGTAAATTTGTTGATCAGGGCATTCGCAGCCACGCCGGTCAAAGCACCAATGGCTGCGTTGCGGCCGCTCTGACTCGTGCCGATCTTGGGGGCCAGCGTTGTGGGCTTGGTTACCGTCGGTTTTGTAACCGTGGGCTTGGTCACAACCGGCTTCGTAACAACCGGTTTGGTTACGACTGGCTTAGTCACCACAGGCTTGGTTACAGGGGGCTTGGTAACGATCGGGCGCGTCACGGAAGTGGCCGGGGGCTTTGACACAACCGGCTTTGTGACCACCGGTTTTGTGACGACAGGCTTGGTAATGGCGGTCTTGGTGGCGGGGGGCTTTGTAGCGACAGGCCTTGTGATCGGGGGCTTTGCCACTGAGGACACAGCCGGTTTTGTAAGCACGGGGCGGCTTACCGCAGGAGCGGCAGGTCGAGTCACGGCCGGGCGCGTTACTCGGGAGGTTATCGGCGCTTTAGAAACCACAGGCTTCTTAACGGTCAGAATGGGTCGTGTTGCCATGATTTACCCCGGCTTCCTAATTTTGGATAAGACGCTCGGCGGGAGCGTTTTGATGGGCTTGAGTTTAGATACATCCACCCGGCGCGGAACTGGTGGCGCTACGGGTCGAAGAGTTTTCACATCAACTTTGATCGGCGGTTTGGTGGTTTTTGTGGCCGCAATGTTGGTGGCGTTAATTGTCTTGCTCGCTGTAGACAGGCCGCCCTTGGTCACGGCTTTTTTCACCGCCGGGGGCAGCGTTTTACTAATCACCGCCGAGACCGCGCCAAGCGCAGATGGCGGGACGACAGAGCCCGCCACGCTATTTGCCAAAGAGGTTGCAACAGCGGTTGATACATCTTTGCCGGTGATGGCGGCGCGGGCCGCCGCAGCGGCTGCATTATTTAGAACCGTTGAGTCGCCAAGTGAAAGGTTGCTCGTGAGGTCTCCGGCTAACTGACCGCCAACTCCCCCGGCAGCGCCGCCAAGAATGGCAGTTCCAAGGTCAATATTCCCGGTTTTCAAAGCACCGAGTCCCGCCTTTGCCAAGCCAGTAACGGCGCCCTTGGCCGCAGTCCCAGCATAGTCCACCAGCGCATCCGGCAGCCCAGAGTTAGCCAACATTGTCGTGACATTGCTTGCGGCCGCATTTCCGACTGATTTAATACTGGGGGCAAGTTCAGAGCCCGCATAAGCAGTCAACCCAGCCTTGAGCATTCCCTCAAGGTCTGCGCCCTGCTGTCTTGCCACAAGCGCACTAGAAAATGCAGCGGGCACGCCCATAGCGGTCAAAGCAGCCTGGGCAAGCGCCGGGAACGCCTTGTCAAGAAACCCGGGAGCAAAAGAACTTTCGCCAGTTTTTTGGCCATTAGCGTCGTAATAGTAAATGACGCCACGATCGGGCCCCGTGTACACCCTCAAAGTTGAGCCGGTGACATTCCCGCCTGAGTCATAACTAACATCCGTTTGCAGGAAATTGCCGTTCTTGGCGCGTTCGTTCTTTGTCGCGGTGTAGCCACCCTCGGTGACATTTCCAAACCCGTCATCAGTTGGCTTGATCGCGCGGACGGTGTAATCCCCAAACTGAGTGCCCGGGTCTTCGTAACGGCTTGACTCACCATAATCAACCAGGCCGCCGGTCTGCGCAATGCTGGCGGCAGCATTCGGGTCTGATGCAAGTATGCCCTTCAACAAATTGCGCGGATCGTTGGCGTCGGGTGCTTTTGCTGCCGATGCCGGAGCAGGAGTCGGCGCCGGAGTCGGAGCAGGTGCCGGGGAAGGCGTTGGGGCGGGAGCAGGAGCGGGCGTGTACGCAGAGACGGCGGTTTCAAATTGATCCGGCTCAATGCCCTGGGACACCGCAAAGTCCCGCAAGTTTTCCGGTGAGTACCCGCGATCAAGATACCGCCCCACCGTAGCCGTCACATCTGCCTGGCTATAGGTGGGAGCGGGCGCTGGCGCGGGCTCAGGAGCGGGGGCAGGCGCGGGTTGGAACAGCCGCGAGTCAGTATCGGAAACGGGGTAACCATCGGTGTCGATCAGTTCCCCGCCAGACACCCGATAAATCCCCCTGCCGACGGAGACAGGCTCCTCGAACTTGGGCTCTGCAAAGGGCTCAAGCCCGCGAGGCTCGGGGGCTTGTTCCACCTGGGGAGGAGGAGGGGGCGGGGGAGGGGGCGGAGGGGGCTCGGCGCGAGTCGGCTCTTGGGCGGTTTGAGTCGCGTTGATGATGGCCGCCGCATCAGCCGCCGCAACCGGGCGCCCGCTGGCGTCAATGATTTGGCCGTCGGGCGTTCTAAACAGGCCCCCGCCAATCGGCACGGGCTGCTGAATCTGCTCCTCTACCGGGGGCTCAAATTCCTGCTCGGAGTAATCCTGATCAAACCTCATTGCTTACTCTCGAAGTGCCATGAAGCCCGCACAATTGTACGGACTGCATGGTTGATTTAGGGCCAAATTTGGTCATGTCGTTCTTTGATTAACTGCGCCGACCACGGCCTGCGCCCAGTCCTGCCAGTTTTCGTAGATGTACGGCCCCGGAATGGCCTCGTTGGCAAAGATATCGATAGCCTTAATGCCCACGGCCCAGCCCTTCCAGTCATCTTCGGACTGCGGAATTTCCAAGTTCTGGCCAGCATATGCCTCGCACATAAGGGAGGCCCAGGACATAAAGGTGTGATACCGGGGATCGTAGACAACGCCAAGCATTAGTAGCCTCTCACATCGCCCACATTGGCGTTTACAAGCACTTTGCCCAACTGATAGTCGCCACCAGCCACATTTGAGGTAAACCTCAGACGGCACTCACGGCGTTGTTCGCGCATGTCGATCTTGTGCGTGTCCGGCTCAAACTCATAGGGCTGCGACACCTTGTCATCGGCCTGCGCGTAGGGCCTTCCAATGACCTCAAGGGTCATCGTCCCGCTTTGCAAGAAGTCCGGCTCCACGCGCTCGATGTGGAACCAAACATTGTCCCCAACGCCGCCCTGGGGAGGAGTATTGCCGGGGCTTGCGGTCGGGCCGCCGTTGATCCAGCCGATGTCATTGGTCTCAAAGTAGGACTCAATAGCCTCCGCCGACTGCCCCTTAATTGCGTCTGTTCCGATCTCGTGCTGATACAAAGAGACAAAAGTCATCACCTTAGTCAGCGTGATCTTGAAGTTTGCCCCGGCCGGGATAGCGGCCGTCAGTTGATCGCCGACGGAATACCCTGTCCCGCGAACCGTGATCGTCACAGAAGTCACCACGCCACCGGCAACCACGATCGTGGCCTTGGCCCCGGTTCCCGTTCCTCCGGTCAAGGCTTGAAGCGTGTAGGTTCCGTTGGTATACCCACTGCCAGGCGTCAGGGTAAACAGGTTAGCCCCGCCAGTGGCGTTGGATTCCCAACTCGCCGCGATTGGGTAATGGAAGACCTGAGAGAAGTACCCAGCAGACCTGCGGGCGCCTAGAGCCTCTCCGGCGTCATACCAGCAGTTCTCTCGAATGTTGTAGACGATTGCGTCGTTGCATTCGGTCGAGTCCCCCCGGGGGTAGAACCACCAAACCTCACCAAACCTTGGAACCTTAGTCGCCCATATTTTTTGGCGCTGGTTGTAGTTGAGGTTGTCGAAAAAGTAGTTCTGGTTCATGTTGTTCGGGATCTCCTTCACCACGCCGTTGTAGAGAAGGAACCGGTCAACACCAATCCAGTAATAAACGCCGTCGTACTCAATCACACACTGGCTCGACAGAATCGAGGACTGCGTTGTGATGATGTCGTACCTCCAGAACAGCGTTCTCGGAGCCCCGCCGACAGTGATCGTTGTTGGGTTGTAAGAAACCCGGATCAGCGAATCAAGCGACCAAAAAAGGCCAGAAGGCGCGTTAGAGCCGCCTCGAACCGCCAGGCCTTGGACGATCTTGTCCGTGGCCACATTGACCTCGTTAGCGTCAGCAGAAACCCAATCGTTCACATTGCCGGCCGCGCAGTTGCGGATCAACCCGTCGTTGCCGTACACAAACACATATGGGTGCAGCGAGACCACCCCACCAGAGACATCCACATTGTTGTCAAAGGCGACATCCACAGCCCCGGTGGAGGTGGCGTTTTGATCTACCGTAACCGTCCCGCTGACATTGGAGACGACTGTCGTTCCCGGGGGGAACGCCGTGCTCGTGATGGTTTGTCCTGCGCCCACGGGTTCAGTGGTGGGAACTGTGAATGTGGCCAGGCCCGTTGTCGTGGTGACATTGAGCGTAAACACGCCAATCTTGCCCATCGATGTGCCGTTAATCAGGCCACCCAAAACAGGCGTATTGGCGCTGTTGTTGATGTCGCTCAGGTTTTGGCCGGGGTGCGCTAGAAGAAGATTGTTTCCAGAGCCGGTCGTGTCGGTGAAGCCGTCAAACTGCCAGAGGTTGTTCGCGTTAGGCGTGAACCCGCTGGTGAAGGTCATATCGACGATGCCAGCGCCAACCCCGTTGTTGTCAATCGGCAGTTTCTGGAGACCGTCAGAGTACCCACTGAACACATTGTTGAAGTTGTTCTGCGGGTTGACAAAGATGCCGCGAGAGGGCCCCGCTAGGTTCCCGGTGATTTCCCGATAACCGCCGACCTTCCGTGGGCGTCCACGCTGGAACCTGACCCACCTTCCGTCTGTGTAGTAGTTCTTGTCGAGGAATGTGCCATCGCGCTGCACACCAGGCAGCGTGTCAAGTGAGAAGACTTTTTTTGTCACCTCAGAATGCTCCGCCCGACACGCCGGTTGTAAAGGTTCCTGAACCCGCAACCGTCATGCCGGTAGCGTTTACTGTTACCACATTCGTCCCAAGAATTGACAGCCCCCACTGGCCACCGCCTGGGCGGTAGATGCCAGTCGTGGACTCGTTGGAAAAGTAAATTGAGGGGTTGGAAACGGTGCCGTCAACAATGCCAATTTGCGTAGCACCCGCCTGGACGGTATTAGCGTTGAAGAAATTCGTCCCGTCACAGAACACAGTTGCCTGGCCACCAGCGGGAATGATGGCTGTTGCGCCACCAACAATACCGGTGGTTACCGTAAGCGTGTACGCGCCAGCCGTTGTTTGATTGCTCAGGATGTACAGGTTCACCACCGGGGGGTAAACAACCGTCACATTCCCAGACAACACACCAACGAATTCTTGGATGACATTTGACGCTTCTGATGGCGTGATGTTGTATGTCCCGCTTACAACCGGCTTGGCCAACAGATTGAACGCAAAGTTCGCACTCTGCCCGTAGCCAATCGTTAAAAAGTTCGACCCATCGCAAACAATGATTGCAGACTCGCCGGGCTGGAAGTTCTTGGTCGAAGAGCCATCAATCGTATTCAGGCCGGTCGTAGATATCGCAAATGTCCCAGTCCCGCCATTTTTGAAAAGCACGAACCAGTTGTTGCCCAAACTGCCAGAAGCGGGCAGCGTTCCAGTTCCAGCCCCGCCAACCCAAGCAAGGGTCTGAGCGCGGTCGATGTCTTGGAATGTGTACCCGTTTGCGATGCCCGAAACCGGATGGCTTTGGTTAAGCGTGCTGCCGATGGCCAGAAGACCCTTGCCTGCAAGCGCAGCAGCATCCGGCGAAGATGTTCCAACACCAAACGCCAGATTGCCCCAGGTGCCACCCTCGGTGTTGTTGTTGGTGACAAAGATGTAAAAAGACTTGCCCGGATCAATTGAGACGATTGCGCCGCCGGAGTAGTTTTTGACCGTAAGCGTCTGCCCGCCTCTGTTGGTGATCAGCGAATCCGTGCCAACACTGACCTGATTTGCGGGGGGCATGTAAAGAGAAAGCCCACCAACGGTGGGCGTCACATCCATGATCCGGGCCGCAAAGTCGCCGTTCTGGTTGCCGTTGATTGGCCACGCCAGTGTGACATCGGCGCTCATTGAGAACGCCGAGTAACTGACATCAGTGGGCTGAATCACATCGCCCGTAAACGGAGAGTTGTATGTAGTCATGTATCCACCGCGATTGCTTGACGATCGGCCAGGCGCTGCTGGTCTTCAGCCTTGAGGGTCTGCATGATGGCGCTGTACTGCGCCTGCCACATGGGTATGCGGTCGTCGTTTTTGAGGAACGGCATGGCCTGCAACAGGCTCCCATAAAGCAGAGCCTGGGGAGCGTACTCGGTCATCCAGTTCGTTTGGTTCGTCGAGTCCAAGGGCTGGAGCCGCTGGTAGTACAGCACCTCAAACGAATACGCCGCATCAGGCGTCGGGGCAATCAGCCAATGCGTGTAGTCGTAATCGGCGTAGAACTTGGGGACATCCGTCTGCGTGGCGTCTGGCCAGTATTCGCGTAAGTATTCGTACTTACGAAGCAGCACCGGCTGCTTCTGGCCATCCACCAAGACATTCATCGACACCGTTTTGTGCCACCGAGCAGGCTTGGGGATGATGTTAGTGCCCGCTACCATGAAGGCCGTGTTGACCGTCAGGTTGCCCAGAAACTTGATTTCGCTGGCGATAACCTGTTCTGCCAGCATGATAAACAGGGGAATTTTCTCAAGCGTGGCAGTATCCGTCCGCTCTAAGTAGGACGAAATGTTTTCTGTCAGCGAGTCATAGGTCATCACTGCTGCCGCCGTCATAGACCCTTACCCCTTTCTTGTGTGCTTGTCATTGTAAATTTGGCCCCGTTATTTGGCAACGCTACAGCAGTGCTGCTTCGGCAACTCTTCGCCTGGTCAACCCAGGTAAAACCCTACCTGCGGCCTTGTTCCACTTCACGCACTCTTCCTTGGCCCCGACCCAATCCCCGGCGTCTACACGCTTTTTGAAGGTGCTGATCCGGTAGTTCCCAAGTCCGCAGTTGTAGACCCAGGAAAGAATGGCCGCAATGCGCCTGGGAGGCTCTGAATGCAGCCTTGGAGACATTTGGAGGAGCCGCAAGGCAAATTCCCTCAAGTGCGCTTCAAGGGCAGCCTGCGCCCTTTCCACCGTCCATACCGTACCTTGAGATATGTCTCTTCCAGTACAGCCCCAACCAATAGTCCAAGGATCACCACCAGTACCAGGATCAGGATAAGCGGTGCAATCACCATTTGGCAAACGCCTGGCATAGCCCTCAAAGGGCTTGACCAGGACATCCGCGCAAAGTTTGATGGCATCTTCCATTACTTCTGGTACTTCTCAATGCTGCGGCCAACAAACCAGAAGGTCAAGCACATGTTGAGCATGGCGAAGTCGTCAGCGCCCCAAACCTTTAAGAGCACTTCCACCCAACTGCCGCCAGTCTGAAAGGCCATCACCATCGCCGCTGCTTTGACGGCTGCGTACATGAAGAACAGCGCCCAGGTGATGCCAGGTCGAACCAGAGCAGACACCGCCGAGACAAACCAGCCGGCCTCCTTGGCCGTGGCTGACTGCTCCTTAAATGCTTCTTTGATGGTGTCTAGTTGTTGGACTGAGTAGTCCACATACTTCTCTTCCATCTTGAACTGGCCGCGCAGTTTCTCCAGATCGGTCTGGAGCGTGAACATCGCCAGTTCGTGCTTGCGCTCGTTTCCCTTGTCCAAAAACTTCAAAACTTCAGGCGCCAGCCGGAACAGCCCCCCAAAGACTGAACCAAGAAGTCCCCCGCCAAGCATTTCAAACATCACTGCCTCACCAAGTCTTTGAGGTAATAGAACAAAGCGATAACGGCGACCGCCAAGAAAGCAATCGCCGCACCGTACTTCACCGTCAAGAAGAACTCCTGCTGCCGGAGTTTCTGCTCCCGCGCCCGCTTATCGCGCTCCTTCTTGACCCGGACGCGCTCCATGATCATCTCGTTGTACACCCGCTCACCGTAGTGCGCCACGATCAGGATCTTCAGTTCGTACTCCTGCTTATGCAAGGCTTGCTTGTGCATGGTGATCTGCAAGGCTTCTTGTTCAACGGAGCCTTCATTAAGCAAGCGTTTAAATAGCGGCGGTTTCTTGTTTGCTTTCTCAGCCGCTAGGCTGTTGAATGTCCCGAATGCTGAGTACCACTTGCCAATCTGCCCGGCGACCTGTTCGATCTCCTTGCCCGTAGCCACCATCTTCTTGATGACCGTGAAAGCAGTATTGGCCGCCGAAGCAGCGGCCAGGATCGCAGAGATCGGCTCCATACACCTTACTTCGCCTTCATGCGTTCACGCTCCTCAAGGAGCCTAACCTTGACTTGAAGTTCGTTGATGTGCGCCATCAACTGTTCTTTCTGTAGGGCGCGGCGCTCGGCGCTGATAGGGCTATCCGTGGGGATGCCTTCCTTAGTGATCAGGGCAGGCATCTGGCCTTCGATGCGGGTCAGACGGTCTGAGAAAGATGCAACTTGCCCAAGCAGCCACGCAATTGCAGCCACCACGATGGGGATGATCGCCTTCAGAACATCTGACCAAGCCATGTCATATTCCCAGTAGTTTTTTGACCACCTCTGCCATAGCGCCGGGGCCAAGAAGGACAGCACCTAGCGTGATGTACAGCAAGATTTCAATGTTGCGCATACGCTTGCTGCCATCTTCTAGACGCTTTTCGATAGCGCCATATCTTTGGGAACAGACGGCCTCATGTACTGCCAGTCTTGTCTCTACCGTCTCTTCCATGATCAGTCAAAGCCCCTCAAAGTCTTCGCAAGCGTCTTGCGCTTCTTCATCAATGGAGAGTCAGATTCCTTCACGGCCAATTTCTTGGCGGGAATCTTCTTTCCTTCCTTAACCCCTAGGGCTTCGCGGAGAGCCCCGGGCTTAGAAATAGCCTTTGCGATCCATTGCTTTGCCATGGGGCTCTCCTTGAGGTTAAGCGGCTTTTTCCTCGGCTTCTGCCGGGGTAGAGGCCAAAGACTGCTTGAGAATGTTCAAGAACGCATCCTTGCCCACGCTCAGTTGATCCAGTTGGAACCGGCAAGAGGCGATCTTGCGGTCTAGATCAATGCAGTGCTCAAACATGACCTTCTGCTGATCCGTGAGATCCGCAAAGTCATACTCAGTACCATCAATGTTCACAAGTTGGGGTTCTTTGTTATTGCCCATCTTGATCTCCTTCAGTTGCCGTCATCGGGGGCTGACGGCTTGCCCTTTATGCACTCCAAGGCAGCGGCGTGTTCTGCGGCGACACGGGCGGGGTGATCATGGAGTCAATCTGGCCCTGCACGCACGCCTGTGCGCTTGCAATCTGCTCGGGAGGAATCCACCCGGTCACGATCTGCGGAGTCAATTGATCGTAGGGCACGAAGTTCTCAGGCGCTTGGCTTGAGTCGAACTGCGTGTTGCCGCCGATTTCAGCCGTGTATTGGCCGTCCACGCCGGTCACAGTCCACAGCACATTGACCACATAGTTGGGGTCAGGCTGTTGCAGGGTGTACATCGCGTTGATGGTGGTCGTAAAAGTTGTCATGTTTGCTCCTTATCAGGGGGTCGGGGGATTCGGGTCATACGGCTGCGGAGATGGTTGGCTCCAAGCGTAGTTGGCGATGTTGAGGTAGTAAGCCTCATTTAATACCGTGGATGCCTGCGGGTCGTTGGGCACAAGGACGCAACGCCAGTAGG
>Ga0208783_10001655_pt1 | contig 13042 bp, 22 predicted proteins | sample DEB19_08_DNA_2_FD_184529 | JGI IMG/M metagenome (GOLD analysis project Ga0208783, IMG submission 184529) | Aqueous microbial communities from the Delaware River and Bay under freshwater to marine salinity gradient to study organic matter... | ecosystem: Environmental > Aquatic > Marine >... | reverse complement strand
CAGGATCTGATCCTGCGCAGCGCTACGCGGCACATTGCAGCGCTGGAGTGCGAAGCGGCTCTACGCGATTAAGCTGCAGCCGCAGCTTGCGCAAGGTGATCTGATGGCGCTGGCTGATCGCCTGGCGTGAGACGCCAAACTCCTGCGCCAATTTCTTCAGCGTGCTGCCTTGGCCGTCAGGGTCCATGTAGAGCCGTTGCACGATCTTGCGGTCCATGTCGGGCAAGTCGCCAATCAGCTTGCTCAGCACCGGGGCCAGATAGACGTACTCATCCACCTCGTTGGTGGTGATCTCATCGGCGATCAGCTCCAGCAGCGTGGAGGCATCCTGCCGGCCGTCTGCACGGGCACGGTCATCCAGGCTGATCACGGGCGCGCCATGCGGCAGGTATGCCTTGAGCGTGTGGGGTGCCACGTTGCAGTGTTCGGCCATCTGATCCAACGTCGGCCGGCGGCCATGCTGCCGCTCGTGCTCGGTCATGTAATCAAAGGCTTTTTTGATCACGCCAATGGCATGGTCTGGCAGTCGGATGGCGCGGGACTTGCTGCTGATGCTGCGGTTGATGCTCTGGCGAATCCAGTTGAAGGCATAGGTCGAGAACTTGTAGCCACGGGTGGCATCGAACTTGACGATGGCCCGCTCAAGGCCAAGCAGACCTTCCTGCATCAGATCATCGAGGCCCAGCGTGCCAATGAACCGCTTGTAGCGTCCGGCCAGGTGAACCACCATGCGGATGTTGGACAGAAAGAAGCGGTCGTAGGCCCGCTTGCCACGGCGAATGATGGCCCGCTCCCGTGCTGTGGGGTGTGCCTTGTCCCGCAGCTGCAGCCATTCCTGGATGTGGCGGCTGTAGATGATCTCCTGCTCTGGGGTCAAAAGCGGGTAGTTGTGCGACTGCTGCATCAACCAATCGAGAGAGCTATGAGACATGAGGCAGTCAGGGTTTGATTTCGCGGGACTTGACGGCCAGCAGCCAAGAGGCGAACTGGGTCATGAGCAAGGCGGTCTGGTTGTTGATGGGTGCAGCGTGCGGGTAGGAATCACGCCACCATTTAGCTAGCAGATCCTCAATCGTTGGGGTTGGCTTGGCTGAGGCAGTCATAGGCGGTGGTGAGGGTAAGCGCGGTGTAGAGGCCGCGCATGGGGTGGGGCTGGTCAGGGTTGGCTCGACCGTCGAGGATGTAGGCCTGATCCAGCAGGTCTTGGCGTGCCTGCTGCACGATCGGATCACATGGGTTCATCAGATGACGGTGCGGGTCTGAAAGTTGGGATCCGAAGCGTCCAGATCGTGGACTTCGGGACCAAAGCCGGTGGCCAGCAGTTCAGGGCTGAGACCATCGGCCTTAGGTTGCTGCCGCTGCTGGTCGGAGGATTCCAGCTCATCCAGCCAGGCGCGCAGGGCATCACCGGTGGGTGTCTTGATCGGCCAAGCCAGCCAGCGGAGCAAGGCCTTGCGATCGTTGAACCACATGGAGGCATGGGGTTTCCATGCCAGGTAGATGCGGCCGTTGTGATCGCGGCGTGACTCGATGCGGATGCCGGGGCTGCTGAACAGCGCAGGCTTCATCAGAACGGGATCTCCTCTTCAGCTTTAACGCGAGGCAGAAACTCAAACCGCTGCACGCTCAGTACGTGTTTCCGGCGTTTAGCGCCAGTGTCCTTGTCATTCCATTCCTGCATCCGTACGTTGCCGGTCACGAAGATGCTGTCACCTTTGCGCAGCTTGTCAGCAATCAGCTCAGCTGTCTTACCCCAGGCCTCGACATCAATGGCGTTGTTGATGTATTCGCCGGATTTGTCTTTGCCTTCTTGGATGCCGCCGCCAAAGTTGCAGACCATGGTGCCGCTGTCAAATGCTTTGATCTGCGGCTCAGAAATGATGCGGATGATGCCCTGTGCGTAGAGGCTCATGGATTGAGGGGAACGATGGAGTGGGTTTCTTCAAAGGCCAGCACCTGCGCAAGCGGGTAACGCACGCGAGGTGTTCCAGCCGGCAGGCAGCGGCGTGGGATTGAGTAGTAAGGCGGCCCACTGCCGCGTGCGCGTTGGGCTTTAAGCGTGGCGGGGCTAATGCCCCATCGTGCTGCCAGCTGCTCAGATGTGAGGTACGGGTCAGTCGTCACCAAATGGATCCTCCTGTGAAGTGGCATTAGATAAGGCATCCTCCCGCTCAAGCGCCAACTGCATCAGCTGCTGGTACTGCTCATCGCTGAGGTCAGCGCGGCGGGCCTCCATGCGGTCGGTGACCTTGGTCAGCTCGGCCATGGTGTTGGCCTTGGCGATGGCGGCCTTGCCGGCGGTGAACACCTTCGCATCGCCAGCCTTGGCATCCGGTAGTTGCGTCACGGTGACGGGCTCCACCGGCGCATCCGCCTGCGCCATCTCATCGGTGGTGTAGACGCCGCTGAGGTTGGCAGGGAATGCCTTGCGGAGCGCAAGGGCCTCGCTGCACTTGGCGATCATGGCGGCGGGCATCTTGGACCAAAGGCCTTGGCCGGCGTTGTAGTCCGCAAAGCGGGCCACACCCACGAACGACCGCGAGCAGCCCTTGCGCCAGATGGTGGTCTTGGCTGCCGCTGGTGGCTTGCTGCTGAGCCATACATCCATCCACTGGCCATCTTCTCCGCACCATTCGGTAGTGCTGCCATCCAGCTCGCCGGTGCGTTCAGCAATGGCCCTGAGGCCGTCGATGCCGGCCTGGATGGTCATCTTGCCGCCGCGCTTGATGGCATAAATCTGCTTTGAGAACGGGTCCAATCCCGTCCGCTGACAGGCATAGGCAAACAGGCGCAGTTCATCACCGCTGCAACCAGGCGCGATGGTGGTGCTGATCAGTTGGGTCTGCTCTGGGGTCCAGAGCGCAAGGGTGCTAGAAGTCATCGGAGGTGATCATGGTGCTGTTAGTGCTAAGCGACCAGCTAGGCAGGCTCAGCGGTTGGATGGTGTTGCCATAGCCAGGCCATTCGGAGATAGCGCGGCAGTCGGCGATGGTCTGCAGGTTGTTACGGCGGGTAGTTTCACCGTGCAGTGCAGCGGCCTCGTCCAGCTCGTACACGCCAACGGCATACGGGTAGGTCTTCTCCACTGCAATGAACACGAAGCGCTCAGCAAATGTGCCGGCTAGGTAGTGGTTTTGCTGGACGTGGTACCGCCACTGTGCAACCGACTTCGCAAAGCCATTGGGGCTGGCATCCGTGGTGGTCTTAAGGTCCACGATTGTGCTGCCGGTGTGCCAGTCCGGACGGCACTTGCAGCGCAGACCGGTTGGCAGATCATGCCACCAGAAGCTCTGCTCAGCCTTGCCGTCACGCAGCAGCTCAGCGGCGGCCTGATGACTGCGGACGCTGGCGGCCATTGCCAGCGCCTGTTCCATGTCGGTGTTGGTGACCGCTTCAATGCCAGCAGCTTCCATTTCAGCGGCTTGCTCTTTGCCTGCTTTGGTATTGCGTGGCAGGCAGATGCCATAGCGCTTGCTCAGCTCGTCAGGTTCCAACACTGCGCAATGGGTCAGGCTGCCCAGCTTCATCGCAGCGGTCTGCACTGATGGCGGACGATCTGGATTGAGAAATCTGCTCCAGTAGTGATAGGGGCTGGCGGCAACGGCGTGGAGGTGACTAGCGCTGATGGCGGGGTCGGCGTGGTACTCAGCGTTGGAATAGGTCATGCCGCTACCCTCTGCTGCTTGTGCAGCCATGTCTCTGGGCCGTAGCACTGCTGCAGCTCAGGAAATGCCAGCAGCAGGCGCTGGCGGTTGTCAGGGTCGGCGTGAATGCCGGCTTCGGCAAGGCGTCGCATGAAGCCACCGCCATAGGCGATGGCTGTTTGCAGCGTCCAGAACGTATCGGAAGAAGTCATTTGCGGAGATAAGACTGCGTGCCGGAGTGAGTGACAGGTTGAACGTCGGCGGCCTGAATGCCGATGAATGCAACGGTGGCTGCCGCAATCAGGGAGCAGATGAGGTTGTTGAGATGGTTCATGGCAGTTGCTCAGCGGGGCTGGGTGCCCTCGCTTGCCTCCATGGTACACCCTATGGAGCCGTGGTCAACCCCTCTGCATCCTCAACGCTGCGGGCGATGCCAGCGATGCCACCAGCGGCCTGCACTGCCTGCAGCCATGCCTGCTGCTCTGGGCTGATGCGGCCGATGGGAGTCTTCACCTCAATGCTGGTGAACACCGCCACCTGGCTGCCGACCATCTCGGGCGTGATCGTGCGCGTCGTCCAGCCGATCAGGTCAGCCGAGCCCTTAGCCAGGCCGAACGTCACCGGCCGCCCGTGCTGATCCCGCAGCGTGCCGGTGTTGTTGCGAAACAGGCGCACCGGGCCACGGCTCAGCGCCAGGCGGATCTGCTGTTGGATGGTTTGCTCAGATGCCATGCCGCTTCGCCAGCCGTGCCTGATACACCCGCTCAGCCCAGCCGCGCTTATAGCCTCGCTGCTGCGCCAGCTGACGGAGCTCGTCGAGGGTTTGAGCACCGCCCTGCTCGCGGCGGCGTTGGCGTGCTGCCAGTTCCACAAGTTCGCCGTCCCTCTGATCTGGTTCGCGCACCTCAGCGGCAAACACATTCCCGCACTCCACGCACTGCCGCGCCTGGCTGGCCATGGTGGTGAAGCACACCGGGCACACCTTGACGCTCGGCGCCTTGTCGCGGTCGCGTTTCTTGATGCCATCCAGGCTCCAGTCGCGCTCCTCAAGGTGGTGGCCGAGCCGCAGGCAGTTGCCGACATGATCAAGCACCACCGCCACCTTGTCGCCGCTTGGCCGCAGGCATCGGCCGATCATCTGCAGGTGCAACGCCTCGCTGGCCGTTGGCCGCAGCAGGATGCAGCCGCCGACTGACGGCACATCCACGCCCTCACCGATCAATGCGCAGCTGGTCAGCACCTTGAGCCGGCCAGCCCCCAGCTGCTCCAATAGGTGCCGGCGGGTGGCAGTGTCCATGCTGCCGTCAATGCTGGCAGCGGCGATGCCGGCCTGCATGAACACCACTGCCACTGCTTCCGCGTGCGCAATTGAGCAGCAGAACGCGATCGCCGTCTGTCCATTGAGGTGCTGCTGGTAGTGGCTAACGCAGTCTCCATGGATGGTCCTGACGCGATCTTCGGCCTGCTTCGGATCGAAATCACCCATCCGCTTTCGCAGGCCGGCAGCGCTAAACCCCGGCGGTGCCAGCACCCGTGCGCGGGCCAGGTAGCCATTGTTGGTCAGCCATGCCGCGCTGGGGCCTTGCACCATGGCCTGGTAATGCTCGCCAAGGCCGCGACCGTCGGAGCGGATCGGTGTTGCCGTTACACCTAACAGCTTGGCGGCGTTGAAGTGCTCCAGCGTCCGCGCCCAGGTGCCCGCACTGGTGTGGTGCGCCTCATCAACCACCAGCAACTGGAAGTGGTCACGCGGCAGCAGGTGCAGTCGCCGTGCCACGGTCTGCACACTGGCCACCTGCACCGCATGGCTCAGGTCCATGCCACGGCCGGCAGCGATGATGCCGTGGTGCATTGGCAGGCTGCGGCTGGCTTGATCCAGCAGCTCCTGCCGATGCACCAGGATCAACACCCGGTTGCCCTTGCGTGCAGCGGCCTCGGCAATGTGGCTGAAGCACACAGTCTTGCCGCCACCGGTCGGCAGCACCGCCAGCACGCTGCGGCGGCCTAGCTGGTACTGCAGTCGGATGTCCGTGATCAGCTTCTGTTGGTAGGGGCGGGGGGTCACACCAATTCTCCCTGCTTATGCGACTCAACGTGCTGCAGGTTTTTGACGGCACAGTTGAAATAGCTGGGCTTCAGCTCAAAGCCAACAAACCGGCGGCCCATTTGCAGGCTGACATAGCCCTCGCTGCCGATGCCAGCAAACGGACTAAGCACCACGTCGCCAGGATTACTCCACAGCTGCAGGCCGCGACGGATCACCTCAAGCTGCAGCGGGCAGATATGCCGCTCATCCTCATTTGCACGAGCGCTGCGATATTGCAGCGTGTCCGATGGGTTGATGTCCATCCAAACCGGGCTGGCGTACCGCTGCCAAATGTTGATGCTGTCCTTGATGGCGTCGCCAGTCTTGGCCGGAGGATCCTCGCCAGCGAACTCAGTAAACGGTCCGGCACATGGCTGAGGGTTGTCGCCCAGCTTGCGCACCGTTACCAAATAGTCCGGGATGCCTTGGCGGCTGAGGGCTGAGTCCTTGCGGATCTGTTTGTGCAGCAGTCCGATCGCTTTGGTGCGCTGCATGGCGGTCACCGGATCCTTCCAGATGCAAACCTCGGAATGGAACACGAAGCCAGCAGCCTGAAAGATGCGCAGCATGTCGCCGCGAAAGTCCTTCACGCCAATGAACCCATCGCGCTCTTTGCTGCTGGGCAGGTTCATGCAATGGAAGCTGATCAACCGACCTGGCATCATCACACGATGTAACTCCTTGGCCAAGTAGACGAAGTGATCAAAGAACTCCTGATCGTTGCGACTGTTTCCCATGTCGCGGTCGCTGTTTGAGTAGGTATAAAGCGACGCAAACGGTGGGCTGAAGATGCTGTAGTGGATGCTGTCGCTTTCGAGTTGTTTGACGCTCTCCACGCAATCGCCCATATACATCTGCCAGTTGTTGCCTGACTTGTGCTCAGTGATGTGTGGCATCACTTGGCGCTGGATCTTCTTGAGTTGTTCCATGGTTTGCTGTTTCATGATTTGAACCATTGCCTCGGCCATTTGGATGCTGTCCGCTTCCTTGCGGCGGATGTTCTCAATCACGCGACCTTCGCCAACGTCGTAGATGATGTGCGCGTTGACAGGATGCTGCTGCCCAAATCGCCAGCAGCGGCGGATGGCTTGATAGAACGCCTCGTAGCTATGTGACAGGCCAACAAATGCGACATTGTGGCAACCCTGAAAGTTCAAGCCAAAGCCAAAGATGCTCGGCTTGCTGACCAGTACGCGGATCTTGCCATCTTGAAAGTCGATCGCAGCGCGGCGCTTGTGATCGTCAGAATCGGCGCCGCATACCTCAACCGCGCCATCGATGCTGGCAGCGAGGGCCTTTGATTCATCATTGAGATCACACCACACCAGCCATTGCTCAGTGCTGGCATTGGCCAATGCAGCGGCTGCATCAACGCGCATCTGAAGCGACGCCTTGCGCACCTGGCGCTGATCGCTCAGCGTGCGCGCCTCCATGGCAAACAGTGGGACCTGGCCGGCATCATCAGCCGCCGCATCACGCGGCGCCTTAACCGTGCAGTCGGAAATGCGCAGCTCCGGCAGGATGAAATCGCCATCCTCGTAACCGAGATCAGACGGCTTGCGGATGGTCACCGCCCAGCTGCAGACCCACTCCCAGAACTTGGACTGCGCATGACCCTTGAGGCGCCACTTGCTGGTATCGCCGCCGTCATGCACGAAGAACATGGCCAGCATCTCAGTGCGGGTCATCACCCCGATGAACTCGGCATGATTGCCCAGCTCCATGTGGTCGTTGGGCGCTGGCGTGGCCGAGCAGGCCAGACGAAATGGCGTCTGCGCGAATGACTCGATGATCTGGTTGCGGATCTTGCCGGTGTACGCCTTGAGGATGCTGCTTTCATCCAGCACAACGCCATCAAAAGCGGCCGGGTCAAAGTGGGCCAGCTTCTCGTAGTTGGTGATCGTGATGCCTGGCTTGACATCGGCTTGCGTGCCCGCAAAGGCGCACGAGATGCCAAACTTGCCGCCTTCGCGCACAGTCTGGTGCGCCACTGCCAGCGGCGCCAGCACCAGCACATTGCCATTGGTATAGCGGCAGACCTGTGATGCCCACTCCAGCTGCATGGCGGTCTTGCCCATGCCGCAATCGGCCCAGACGCAGAACCTGCCAACGCGGCAGGCCATGGTCACAATGTCCCGCTGAAAAGCGAACAGCGGCGCTGTGAACTGCTGCGGGTCAAAGCCAGCAGGTGGACAGGCGGTGGATTTGGATTTGAGGAAGTCGCTGTAAGACATGGCACCATGCGGGCATTGCGACCGTAGCAGCCACGGCTACGCTCTGCAAGCACCCATCACAGATCCATGCGCCTTGCCCATCCGACACCAGTGCGGTTGACGCCAGAACTGTTGCGGTGGCTGGATGCCTGGCGCGGTGATCGCATGTCACGTGCTACCGCCATCCGCGTCCTGCTGGAGCAGGCCATGGCGCGTGAGGTGGCATGAGCCCAGACATCAACTTCGATGAGGCCAGGCGCTTCATCGCACTACTCGGCAAGCCAGCCGGCACCATCAGGCTGCGGGCATTCCTCCACTCGCAGCACCCCGACAAGGCTGGCGACACCGGCCGCAAGGGTGGCCCGTCTAAGTCCACCATCACCAGCTGGCAAGCCGAAGGCCGTGGCGTCTATGTCGTCGTCAATGACGGTGGCGACCGTGATGCTGACATCACCTCGTGCCGTGCGCTGTTCTGCGAATGGGATAACCGCCCCGTCGACTGGCAGATGGAGGCCTGGCGCGAGCTTGGCCTACCGGAGCCGACCCTGCAGGTGGCCACAGGCGGCAAGAGCATCCACTGCTACTGGATCCTCGATGACCCCATCACACCCGGCCACTGGCGCACCGTGCAGACCAGGCTGCTCGATCACGCCGATGCCGACCGCAGCCTGAAAAACCCATCTCGCGTCATGCGGCTGCCCGGCACATACCACGCCGGTGCTGATGGCACCCTCGGCGCGCAATGCCAGATCGTCGGTGGCTGCGAGCAGCGCTATGCCATTGCCGACATCGAGGCCGTGCTGCCCTCAGAGCTGTACTACCACCATGCCCCCAAGGCCGCAGCTCATGCCGAGCACGCCGAGCGCAGTGCGGCAGAGGTGCAGGAAGCACTTGCCGTCATCCCGCCACGGGTGCCGGGTACCGGTACCTACCACATCTACCGCAACATCTTCTGGGGTCTGATCCAGGCACTCGGCGGCGACACCGACCGGGCCATTGCGCTGATGCAGGAGCACAGCCCTCAGTGGCACGGCCTGCGGCAGATCGCTGCTTCAGGTGGTGACCGCATCGGCGCTGGCACGTTCTGGTACTGGGCGCGGCACTACGGCTGGCAACCTGCCGCACCAGTGCATCGCAAGCGTGGCAGCAGCGCTGCAGCGCCGGCAGATGACACCGGAGATGCCGTCAACCTGCAGCTCTACAGCCGCACCACCACCGAGTGGCTCGATCTCACTGTGAAGCATGTGTTTCATGCCATCTCTGACCGTTGGATCTGCGTTGAAGACGTGCTACATGCTTGGTGCGGCACCCATTACCAGCCGATCACAGACGAGGAGCTGGCACCCCGCGTCGCAGCATTTCTCAAGCTGTTGCACGTGGTCGGCAAGCAAGATGGTGACATCGCCTATCCGTGGGCTCGGCCTCGTTATGTCGATGAGGCCATGGCTTGGATGCGGCGGTTGCTGGTGCCTGTTGCAGTCAACCCAGTCAATGCCATTAACTGCCGCAATGGGGTTCTGAGCTGGTCATGGCAGGGCCGGCACGTGGATCTGGTCTTTGAGCCGCACCACCCCGATCGGCCATTCACCTATGTCACCGCCTACGACTACGACCCTGATGCCGATGACAGCCACCTTACCCGGCTGATGGAGGCCGTCAGCGATGGCGACCGTCAAACCTTGCAACGCATCCTCGGCAGTGGACTGGACCTGATCAAGTACCGCGCCACCAGAGGCCGACCGCGTGCTGTGCTGATGATCGGTGCTGGCAGCAACGGCAAAGACACCATCCGCACGGCATTGCGTGAGGTGCTCGGCTGCCGCAACTTCACCTCCTGCACCCTGGCTGATTTCCGTCAGTACGACCAAGGCCGCAAGTTCCCCATTGCCCCGCTGCGGGGCGCGTCTATCAACTGGTCATCGGAAAACAGTCAGTTTGTTCATATTGACAACCTGCAGTCATTGAAGAGTGCAATCAGTGGCGAGGAGTTGTCGTTTGAGCTGAAAGGAATGCAGGAGCAGCAGTTCACGCCGTCGGCATTGTTTGTCTTCAACCTAAACAAGGATCCATCCTTGTCTGGTGATCAGGTGGCGATTGAGACGCGGTTTCACGTGTTTCGGTTCACGCGAACATTCATGGCCACCCCGACTGAGCCAAGTCACTTGCAGGCCGATCCAAGGCTTAAGGATGACATGGAGTTTATCCGTAACCAGATATGCCCGGCGTTCCTTAATTGGCTGCTGGCTGGGCTGGTGGCAGCAATCAATGATGGCATTGACTACAGCACCGGAAGGCAGGCAATGGAGGATGTGCGCCGTGAAAGCTGCCACCTCTGGGAGTTCTGCGATGCCGTTGGATTGCGTGAGGACGAAGGCGGTTCCGTCACTGTCGGCAGGGTATGGGAAGTGCTGCAGCGGTGGTACCAGGAAGAGGGCTATCTGGACGACCGTGGCAGGTGGTTGATCGACCCGCCAAACGATCGGACGGTCAAAGCGCCCCGGTTGCTGGTGGCTGCGCTGCGCACCGTGTTCCCCAAACTTGCGTCCGCCAGGGTCGGCAAGACCCGCAGTCACTCGCTCACTGGTATCAGGTTGGAATCATGGTGACGCCAAAAGGCGGACGCAACTTGCGTCCGCTACCAGGCTTGGCGGACGCAAAGGCGGAGGCAAATATCCTTGCTATGACTGACTTCTCTCTAGGCGGACGCAAAAAGAGGAGTATTAACGCACAGAAAGAAAAGGGCAGGGGTTAGGGGGTATATGACGCGCTAACGGGAAATGGATTTTTGGGGGTTTTTGCGTCCGCCTAGTGTTTGCAAGGGTTTTCGCGTCCGCCTTGCGTCCGCTTGCGTCCGCCTCCAGTCCCTGACTGGGTTTTTGCGTCCGCCCACACCAGACAGGGAGTTGCAGGGATGGTGAAGGCGGTGTATGGTTGCAGGGCACACCCACAAGGCGCCGCTCATGGCACCCATTGCCTGCGTCAAGCAGAAGCCGGTGATCGCTTTACTGCTGCATCACCTGGATCAGTCGCTGGCCCATGCCAATGCCATCCTCGATAACGCGCAGGATGATCGTGCGCCCGTTGACCTGGATCTCTTCAATGCCACGCTCGACTCCTGCAACAAAATCATTGCCGCCATCCATGAAGCTCACACTTTCAACCGCTGACCTCGCCCGTGCTTTGCGCGTTGTCGGTCGCGCCGTTTCAAATGGCAAATCACATCCGATTCTTTCTGGTGTTCTGATTGAACCTCACCAGCTAACGGCATACGATCTGGAGCTAGCCATTCAAGCGCCCATCGTCACCGAGGCATCTACGAGCGGCAGCTGCGTGGTGCCGTACCGATTGCTGGCCGACATCACCGGCCGGCTACCTGCTGATGCCCCTATCACCCTGCAGCTTGATCCGTCCGGCACTCGCATGGAGCTGGTCACAGCTGGCGGCTCTTACAGCCTCGCTGTGAGCCCCGCAGAGGACTATCCAGCCCTGCCGCCCGTGGATGCCGCTGCAGGGGCCTCCGTGGACCTCTCAGGGGCCTTGGAGGCTGTTCTGGTGGCTGCTAGCGCGGATAGCGCCAAACAGATGCTCACGGGCGTTCACATGGCCGCTGATGGCACTGAGCTGCGGCTGCTGGCCACCGACGGACACCGCCTCGCTATTCGCGCCCTGCCGTGCGATGCAGCACCCTTTGAGGCAACCATCCCGGCTCGGACCCTCGCGCAGGTGCGGCAGCCCGCGAGATTTGCTTTTGCCGCTGGGCAGGTGGCCATCACCTTGGCAGATGGCACCCGCATGGTCAGCCGCACTCTTGATGGCACCTATCCCGACGCACAGGCGCTCATACCTGCCAGCTTCAAGCACAGCTGCATCATCAACCGCGAGGCATTGCTTGCCGCTGTTGAGCGCGTCGCAATCACCAGCGGCAACGGCGTGGTCAAGCTCACCACCGATGACAGCAGCCTGACAGTGGCCGCAGAGTCGGACGCAAGCTCTGGCATGGAATCCTTGTCAATCGACGGTGACCTGCCTCCGCTTGCGTTTAATGCTCGATACCTAGCCGATGGTTTGCGGGGTTTTGATGATCCTGAAGTGACTATTTGCGCCAATGGCGCCACTACACCTGTGGTGATTGGCCATACGTATCTCGTCATGCCAGTGCAGATCCGTCAATAAGCCATGACTTACGCCATTCAATCCCTCACCGCTACCGGCTGGTCATCCATCTTCCCCCTCCTCGATACACCGCTCAACCCTGAAGCCAATGCGTTCCAACAGCACGAACACGCAATCCGCCTCGTTGCCGACCTTCACGATCTCTGGCCCGACGCATCCTTCCGCGTCATCCGCCTCGATGACTAAACCCACCCTTCCCACACTCCCCCGTCGCCACCCTCGCCCCACCCGCCGCAGCTTCCTCAACCGCTACGCCGACGCCATCCTCTTCCTCTGGTCGTGCCTGCTCATCGCTGCCCTCATCATCCTTGCCCTCACTTGAGGCCACACTGGATGAGTTGACCGAGCTGGCCCACCGTGAGAAGGCCCTTCAAGCGCGACGACAAGAACTCCTTGACGCGTTGGATCAACTGGTGGAAGAAGGTGAAGCAGAGGAAGCAATGGAATGGAACGACTGCAAGATCACGCGTCGTTCTCGCAAGTCCTATACCTACCCCGAGCACATCCTTGACCAACGCCAGCAGCTCAAGGCAGCAGAACAGCTTGCAGTGGCCTTAGGCGAGGCTGAGGTAACGATCAAACAGTTCTGGGAGGTACGTGGGGCATGAGCTACACCGCCATCGTCTGCAAAGCCCCTGCGACCTGCCTTGGCCAGATCCTGCAGCTCACGCACGCCTTCAACTTACCTGCGGCCTTGACCGTAGACACTCTGAAGCGACACTGGCGCTGTGACCAATCCACCGTGTCGCGCCGGCTGCAAGCATTCCGCACCGCCAATCTGGCGATCATCCGCCGTACGGCGCGTGCGACCTACTGGATCGACCCTCTGGTGATCTCATGACTGACTACCGAGCGACGCTTGAACAGTGGGCTCAAGTTCAAAAATGCGCCGATGTAGTTGGCAGCTCTGATTGCTCTGCCATCCT
>Ga0208783_10001654_pt1 | contig 13047 bp, 3 predicted proteins | sample DEB19_08_DNA_2_FD_184529 | JGI IMG/M metagenome (GOLD analysis project Ga0208783, IMG submission 184529) | Aqueous microbial communities from the Delaware River and Bay under freshwater to marine salinity gradient to study organic matter... | ecosystem: Environmental > Aquatic > Marine > Coastal... | reverse complement strand
GGGCCGCACCGGCGTGCCGGCGACGAACGCGCTCCACACCATCGCGCCCGGCGGCAGCTCGACTTCGAGGAATTGCCGGCCGTTGTTGCGCACCGAGAGGGAAACCTCCGTCATCATCTGTCCGTCGTCGGCCACGACGGTCGTGAGCCGCGCGCTGTCGACGAGCGCCTGCAGCACTGCCGCCTCGGCGAAGCGCTGCGGCGTGACCGCGAGCTTCCAGCCGGGCCGCAGGTAACGCCACGCCAGCACGACCTGCTCGCCCTTCGCGCCGCTGGCGTAAGCCGCCGCCCACTCGGGCAGCTCGCGCGGGTCGGCTACGAGCAGCTCGCCGCTCTTCGCCTTCTCCAGCACTTGCAAGGGCGGCTTGGCGAGAATCGCCACCGAACCCGTCTCTCGCTCGACACCCACAGCCTCGACCGCCGGCACGTCCACGGGCGCGTTGGTTTTTGCGACGCGCGGCTGTTCCCACGTCACCAGGAATGTGTGTTGACCGCGCAGTTTGTTCTGCAACTCCACGCGCCAAACCTCGCCGGTCTGGTCGCGCCGGCGGATGTTAGCGCCGCTGATGTCCACGTTCGTCACGGTCAGCGGAATCTTCAGCCGGAACTCCTTCACCGGCGCATTGGCGATGTCCAGCCGCACCAGCGCGCGACCGCTCACGAGCGTCTCGGTCACGCTGATGAGGTTCACCACCTCGGCGCGCACCCACGATTCAAGCTGCTCCGCCGCGATGCCCAGCTTCCACGTCGCCGTCGCGCTGGGCTCGGAGGACAGGAATTTGAACGCCAGCGTCGGCTGCTCACTCAGGCCCTTGTAAATACCCGCCGGCATGGTCGCGGCGGGAATCTCCGTCAAGCCGTCGAAGCCGTCCGTCTTCACCGACAAGCCCGCCTCCGTGCTCACCGCGACGAAGCCGTTCAGCTTGTCCACGCCCAGCGGATGCACCGCCGGCACGGCGAGCGCTTTTGGCGCTTCCTTCAAGGTCTGCGCGAGGATGACCAGCAGCGAGACCGCGCCCTGCGTGCGTTCGCGCAAGGGAACTTCCAGCACGCGCGCGCCGGCCTCGGTCTTCTCGGTCCAGTTGTTCACGACGCCAAACGCGCTGCCCCGCTGGCGCAACGCGGCGTCCACCACTCCGACCGTTTCAATCCGCCAGCCCGCCGGAATCTGCGCGCGGAGCTGGAAGATGCCGGCCTTCTTCACGTTGTAGGTCACCTCCGCCGCGAGCCGCAGCTCCTCCACGCCCACGCGGAGCCGCTGCATCACCGTCGCGTCCACCTGCGGCTGCACGGCCTCGGCCTTCACCGCGAAGGCAAACGCGCTGCGCAGGTAGCGGAAGGCGCTGACGAGGTCGGTGTGGTTCTGCTTGCTGGCGCGGTTGAACTCCGCAAGGTCCACGCGCTGGAGGTCCGTCGCCGTCTCGACGGACAGGCTCGTCTCCTCCGCGCCGCGCACGGCCACGAGTCCGGACTCGCGGCGCACGTCCTGCACGATGGGCACCTCGACCCGCACCGTCGCGGGCAGCGCGCCGAGCGACTTCTCGGTCTCGATGGTCAACCGCCAGCTCGCGGTCACGCCCTTAAGCAAATCCACGACGAGCGTTTCCGCGCCGGCTTCCGTGAGTAGTTCCCACGTGCGGATGCCTTCGCCCTCGACGCGCAAGAGCCGTTGCCCGGCAGGCAAACGCACCTTCGCCTGCTTCAATTCGCCCTGCGCAATCTGGTAGTCCACGAACGCGCGGGAGTTCACCACGCCGCCGCCCACAGTCACGAGCGTCGCGGTTTGCGCGAAGACGGTCGCGTCCATCTCGGCGATGCGTTTGAGGCGCGGCGTCCACGCGAGGTCCACGCGGTCGGTGCTGCCGATGATGGCGTCCACGCGTGTCTGCTTGCCGGCGGGGGTGCGCTTGAAGGCGACGGCGGTGGGAAACTCCACATCGGCGTCGGCCTCCTCGATGACGGCGGTGAACTGGCTGGCCAGCGCGGGCGGCAGGCCGAAGCTGAGCCGGCGCTTGGTGGCATCGCCTTCGAGTCGCGCGAGCAGCTTCAACTCGACCGTGACCGCGCCGGCCTTGGGCAGCCAGACACGGGCCGTCGCGCCCTCGCGCACCAGCCGCGCCTCGCCAGCCTTCGCGGTGAAGCTCTGGATGGCCACATCGCCGCCGAAGAGCGTGAAGGTCTGGTTCGTGCCAGTGCTGGTGAGCGCCAGCGTGGCGGTGAACTCGGCGGATTTTTCACGGAGAGTGCCGGTGTAGCTGGCGGAGGTCAGCGTGACGGAATGCGGAGTGCGGAATGCGGAATGCGGAATGGAATCCTGGGCGAAGGCGACCTGCCCGGCGAACAGGAGCGCAATGAGTGCAGCTGCTGGCGGCACGGAACCCGAACCGCCCGAACCAGCGTCGTCCTTCTTCAGAGCCGGAGCGGCAGCCGCGTCAGCGCTAAGTGCGGGCGGCGTAACGCCTTCATTCCGCACTCCGCATTCCGCATTCCGCATTTGCTTCGGCCAGCACTTCCACGCCGCCCACAACAGCCCTGCCCCGCCTACAACCGGCACAGCCGCGATAAGCACCCAGTGCAGCGTCCGGGCCGAGAGGCCCAGCCAGGTCACGCCCGCGAGCGCGAGCGCTAAGCCGAGGGCGAGGCCGAAGCTGCTGCGGTCCGCGCTGCGCCAGCAGAGGAAGGCCCACAGCAGCCCGCCGACGAACAGCGCGAGCTGCCCGGCGGATTGCGCGGCGCGGAACTTGCCCAGCGGCATCAGCGCCAGTTCGATGCCCAGCGCATCTTTGTTGAGGTTGAGCACCTTGGTGAACGTGAACGCCTGCCCGCTGCGCGGGATGTCAATGCGGATGGACCGCATCCCCGCCGCGACTTGTGCGGCCTCGCCGGAAGCATCGGCGAAACCACGGCCGCCGCCGCCCGCGCCGCCCGATGACAAGCCGGTGACGGCGAGCGCACCGAGTTGGAAGCGGCCCGGCGCTGCGGCACCGTCCGTGGGCGTGGTGAAATCAACCGACGCGGCCCCTAACGCGCCATTCTGACGTTGAACGGTGATGGGCACCCCCGCGACAGAGTCATCGCTCAAAACCGTCCCCGAAACGACGACCGGCTTCCCTTGCGGGTCCATCGCCGGCAACGCAGGAGGAGTCATGGCGACGGGCGGCGTCATGGGCACAGTGCCGGAGGCAGGCCTCGGGGCGGTTGCGGAGTAAGCCCAGTGCTTGGCGGGCTTCTGTTCAGCTTCCGCCTTGGCTCCGGCCTCGGCTGTGGCCTTGGTTTTAGCTTCACCAGCCAAGGCGGCGAGGCGGTCCAGCTTGCGGGCACTTTCCTCGCCGGTGAGCGACTCGGATTTCTCGCGATAGGCCATCTGCTTTTTGTCCACCTCGGCCAGGCGCTCCATTTCCTTCCGCAACTGCTGTGGCTCGGCGGGCTTGTTGGCAAATTCCAAGCGCCTAGTAGTCGCTAGAGAGTTCGTGAAAGCTAGGCCGTTAGCACTGCTGAATTGCCCGCCGATGACAGTCCTGCCGTCCGCCATCGGCGCGTTCGCGGCCATGCCCACGCCTTGCGCGCGGCGCACGGCGGACTGCGCGACGAGTTGCGCGTCGCGCTGCTGCGCGGCGGCGAACGCGGAGCTGCTCAACATCTGCACGCTGCCGTCGCCGAGGACGACGTTGCGGCCGTTGTTGTCCACCGGCGAGTAGGCTAGGATGGCGTCCGGATGCACGGGCTTGCCCGCGCCCACCCACACGTAGCGCTCGCCGCTGTCGGGGTCGGTGAGAATCTGGTCAGTGCCCAATTCGGTCTGCATCTCCTCGAAGCTGTCCGGGAAGCGGTCGGCGTTGGCCTGCGCGAACAAGTTCGCCGCTAGGCCAATCTGCTTGAGGTTGTTCGCGGATTTGATGCGGCCGGCCTTGGCCTTCGCCTTCGAGAGCGCGGGTAGCATCATGCTGGCGACGATGGCGACAAGCAGCAGCGCCACGGCGGCAGTGCCCAGGCCCTTCATCCCGTTCTTGCGGATGGCAAAGGCGATGCCGTAGGCGAGGGCTAAAACCAACAGCGCTACGAGCCAGTCGTTGCCGAAGTTCTCGAAGTGATTCAGCGCCCGTTCCCACGCCTCGCGCAGGCCGTAGGTCGTCCCGCGCGCCACGGTCATTGTGCCGCCGAAGTTGGAGACGCGCTTGGTGGCGGGGACGAAGAGCTGCCACTCGGCGTAGGTGTTCGGCACATCGGTGGCCGGCGCGGTGAGCGCGACGGATTGCGGCAGCCAGCGGTCGAGCGCCGCGAGCTTCTGCTGATACACCAGGTCCACGGCGAACGCCTCGTCGCGGTTCGCGCCGCGTGGCAGCGGGACGACGAGCCACTCGCCGTCGCGCTCGGCTTTGCTCGGCTCGTTGTTCACGTAGCAGCCCCAGAAGGTCGCGCCCGGCGGGAGCTTGAAGCGCTGATGCTGCCGGTCGTTGTTCTTCACCATGAAGCTGGCCTGCGTGAGCATCTCGCCCGCCTCGGTCACGACGCTGGTGATTTGCGTGCGGTCGGCCACGGCATCCAGCACGCGCTCCTCGTCGAAGCGCGCCGCGTCCGCCGTGAGCGCGAAGTCCCCGCCGGTGTAGCGCCACGCCAGCAGCACGGGCCGGGTGCAGAGCGCGCGGTCGGTCTCGGCCAGCTCGCTCGGGTCAATGGCCCGCAACGGCTCGGCGGCGGGCTTGGGCTGGAGTTTCAAGTTCGCGGCGGCGGTCACGGCCAGCGAACCCGTCTCGCGCTCGACGCCGTCGCAATGCGCGCCCGCGAGGTCGAGCGCGGCTTTCTTGGAGTCGAACTGGTAGTCGTAGGTGACGACGAGCGTGTAACCGCCCCAGGCTTTGTCTTGGAGGGAGATGGTCCACACGTTTGTCGCCTGCTCCTTCCGCCGGATGTTTGGACCAGTGAATTCTACATTCTTCCAGTGGGCCGGCAGCCGCACTTTGAACTCCTGCACGCCCTGATTCAGGATGCCGAAGCGGATGGTCGCGCTGCCGCCCACGAGGCCGTCACCGACGGTGACGAGGTTGAAGACCTCGGCCACGACGCGCGCGGGCAGGCGCTCGGTGGCGAGGGCGAGTTTCCAATCGGCGGCATCAGCAGTGAAGGCCAGCGCTTCATCACCGGCTCGCTGCGAGAGCTGCGCGATGGGAATCTCCCGCGCGTTGGTCAGCGTATCGGTCTTGAGCCGGATGCCCGCTGCCGAGGCCGCGCCGATGAAGGCGGTTTCCTTCGTCGCGCCCGCGAGTCGCACGGGGGCCACGGTGATTTGCGCCGGGAAAGTTTTGTTCGCTTGCTCCAGCGTGAGGTCGAGGCGGTGCGTCCCAAGCACGCGCTGGGTGAAGTTGATTCTGAGTTTGCCCGCCGTGGCCTTCCAATCCTCCACGTTCGCGCCGCGCACGTCGGTCACGTTGAAGTTGGTCGGGTAGCTGAACTCGGCGGTGTAGATGCCGGACTTGAGCACGCTGAGGTTGACCGCGTGGCTCACGACGAGGCGCGACTCCTCCAGCCGGGCGGTGAGGCGCGCGGCGGTTTCCAGCACCGGCTCGATGCGCCGCAGCCGGGCGGCGACGCTGAAGGGCCGGGCGTTGAAGCGCCACGCGAAGAGCGTGCCGGCGCTGGCGTTGACCTGCCGCAAGCCGGGCGCGGACTCGACCTCGACCAACGTGTCGTCCGCGCTGACGGCGAACGTGCCGGCCTCGCGCTCGATGTCCAGCGGCTGCGGCACGGCGAGCGTGGCTTGCGCGGGCGTGGTCTCGACGGGTTGCTCGGTGTAGAGGGCGAGGGCGTAGGTTTTTTCCACCGGCTTGGCGAACTCCACGGTCAGCACGGACCAGCCGGCGGGCAGGCCGGCGGCGGTCTTGCCGGTGTTCCAGTCGCGGATGCCGTCGCCCTGCACGCGGGTGAGCGTGTGGCCCGGCGGCAGGCCGACGGTGAGGCGCGGCACGCTGGCCTGCAGCAGCTCGTAGCGGAGCTGCGTGGTGAACTTGATGACCGTGGGCGAGACCTGCGCGGCAGCGGCGGTGTCCACGGTGATGAGGGACTTGCGGGCAATCTCCGTGGTCTTGCTCTGCCAGCGCAGCGACACGACGCGGTCCGCGCCGACGACGCCGGCGAGGGCGGAATCGGCCTTCTTCGTCCCGCCCTCGATGAGCGCGCCGCTGAGGAGTTCGAGCTGAACGCCAGTGTTGCCCTCGGCCTTGAGGCTGGCAGTCGCGGCGGGCGGGCCGGTGAAGGCAATGTGGTTCCACGGCTCGGCCTTGGTGATGCGCGCGATGACTTCGAGCTTGAGCGTGTGGACGCCGGGCTTGGCGCAGTGGAGGCGATAGGTCCCCGCGCGCGTGCCGGCGGTTTGTAACCGCCGTCCAGAGCTGTCGTTCGCCAAAGACGGCGATTGCAAATCGCCGGCACGGGTGAGGCGGACTCCCGCTGGCAGTTCCGGCGCGAACACCGCGATGTCGCCCTCGAAGAGAATCGCGCTGACCTCATTCGTCGTGAGCGACTCGACATCCACCGTGGCCGTGAAGCGCGCCTCGGTGTCGGTGACCTTCCCGTCGTAACGCACCTCGCGGACGATGAGGTTGGTGTAGGTCGCGGGCGGCGGCAGGGTGGCGAGGCCGACCGTCTTGGGCGGGCCGGAGCCGCGCGAGATGATTTGCAGGCCGTTCAGCACGGCGACGCCCCCGGACCCGGGCGCGACTTCGATGACGACCGGCTGGTCTTTCTCCACCGGCACATCGCGGAACACGACGAATTGCCGGCCTTCCTGCCAGCCTTGTGAAACCTTCCAGCCCGGCGCGGGCGCGGCGGTGAGCGGGCCGAGTGCGTTCGTGCCGCTGCGGAGGGAGAAGACGGAGTTTTGCTCCGCTGTCGCGTCCGGCTCGGCGTGCCCGTAGAGGTAGAAATGGTAGCGCCCCGCCTCCAGTGCGCGGACGGTCACGACGATGTTTGAGCCGTTCTGCGCGAAGAGGAACGCGTCGAACATCGGGTCGCCGGAGGCATTGCCCCAGACGCCGGGGGCATTCGCGACGACGATGGACACGGTGGAGTCGGACTTGTCGGCGAACTTCAGGTTGGAGGTCGTGCGATTCGGCACCGGCGGCTGGCCCGGGGTGAAGCGCGGGCTGTAGTGCGCATGGAGGTTCCAGAAGTCATTCGTCGCGAGCCCCGTCGCGGCAAAGCCCACCTTCGTGCTCGCCGCGCCGACGCCGAAGTCCACGTTGAGCAGGACCTGGGCAAAAGCGGGGGAGAACTGGAGCAGGATTAGGATGGCGAACAGGAGCGGGCAGCGGGAAGAGGCGGCGGGCGGGGTTTTCATGGTGGTGAGTGGGTGGAAGGCTGGTAGAGGCTGGCAGTGGGTTGTAAAAGAATCTTAAGAAAATTGTGAGACGGACAAGACTGGCCGACAGGCACTCATGGGAGATGGGCGTCAGAGTAGCGGCTGGCAGGGGTGGATGTCATCGGGTGAAACACGGAGAATCCGCATCGGGGTCAGCATGCATGAAACGTTGGACGGCAAGCCGCCAAAGATGCTCCCGGCTGGCTGAAGTAAGTTTCGGCCGGGGTCTGCGGCCCGGGCATGGGGGTGGCTGGTTCGGTCCGAAATCGGATTGCAAATCCAGCCCGCTCCTACCTAAGCTGCGGCCATGAAGCATGTTTTCCGGCTCATTCTTTGTGCCGCCTGCGTGGTTCTGGCCTCGTCCAGTGCCAGGGCTGCGGCGGCTGATGAGCTTTACGTCCGCGTCTTCAACATCATTTTGCAGGGGGATCAACTGCGCGAAAGCGGCAAGGGCAAGGCCGCCTTGGAGAAATACCTCACGGCCAAGGAGGACCTGCTCAAGATCCAGTCCGCCTACAAGACCTACGAGCCGAAACTGGTGGAGTTCCGGCTCAAGTATCTGGATGACCTCATCCAGAAGCTCAACGTGCAGTTCCCGGGCACCACGACGCCCGTGCCGGTCATTCCACCGAGCCAGCAGGCCGATGACGCGGGCTCGGCCAAGCTCACCGGCATGGAGAAGCAACTTCGGGACTTGAACAACGAGCTGGTCAAGATTCGCTCCGAACGCACCGATTATCAGCAAAAACTCCGCGAAGCCCTCGCCGCCCGCCCCAAGGACACCGACCCGGCCGAGATGGCCAAAGCCCAGCAGAAGGCACGCGACCTCCAGAAGGCCGCCGACCTGAAGCAGATTGAAATCGAGGACCTCGCCAAGCAGATCGCCGTCACCACGAAGGAGCGCGATGACCTGCAAAAGCGGGTCGCGGTCCTGACCGACAAGGCCGAGGTGCCGGTTCTCCGGAAGGAGGTCTCCGCGCTGAAGGCCAGAATCGAGGAGCTGAACAAGCGGGCCGCCGCCGGCGAGAAGTCCGAGGAGCTGGCCGCCCTGCTGTCCGCCGCCAAGGCGGAGTTGAAGGCCGAGCAAACTCGCGTGGCCGACCTGGCCAAGGCCAACAAGAAGATGGAAGCCCTGCTCACCGACCCGAACAACGCGACTGGCATCACGGTGGACCAATACAAGTCCCTTGAGAAAAAGAACCGGGACTTGGAAACCGTCGTGAAGAGCCTTGAGGCCCAGATGCAGAAGGGCGCGGCGGACGAGGCCAAGCTCCGCCAGTTGGAGAAGGACCGGGAGAGTCTGCAGAAGCAGCTCCTCGACCTGCAAAAGCAACTGGAGGAGCGCAAGAAGGTGTCGAGCAACGCCAGCGACCAATTGCAGCAGCAACTGGCCGCCAGCCAGGCGAAGATGGCGGTGCTGGAGGCTCGAAAAACACCTTACACCGCAGAGGAGCTCGCCTTGATGAAAAGCTCCTCTGCCCCGGCCGCGGCTTCCGCGCCGGTCGCCAAGACCGCAGAGAAATCCTCTCCTGCCGTCCTGCCGCCCGGTGCTGCTGTCGTGGCCCTCGAAGCCCAGCGGGCGTATGCCGCCCAGCGCTTCGACGAGGCAGAGAAGAAATATCTCGAAGTCCTCAATCTGGTTCCCAACAACGTCTTTGCCTTCGCCAACCTGGGCGCGGCGCAGATGGAGTTGAACAAGCTCTCGGAAGCGGATTCCAGCCTCAAGCGGGCCCTTGCCTTGGACCCCAACGACGGGTTCAGCCTCGCGTTGGTGGGCCTGCTGCGGTTCCGGGAGCAAAAGTATGATCCCGCCCTCGAAGCCTTGAGTCGCGCCGCGCAGATTGATCCGGAAAACGCCCAGACGCAGAACTATTTGGGCTTGGTCCTCGGCCAGCAGGGACAGCGCGATGCTGCGGAGGCGGCCTTCCGCAAGGCCATCCAAATCGCCCCGGGCTACGCGGTGGCGCACTACAATCTCGCGGTCTTCTATGTCACCCAGAAGCCGCCCACGCGTGAGCTTGCCCGCTGGCATTACCAGAAGGCCCTGTCAGTGGGGCATCCTCAGAGCGAGGAACTGGAAAAGCTGCTCGCGAAGAACTGAGCGGCGGTTGTTGAGATGGTGCGGGCTGGATGGTTGCTCGCTAATTTCCCGGTCTTCGCCTCCATGCCTATGCTGCGCCAAAGCGTCCACGAGCTGGTCATTTCCACACGCGGTCGCGGCTTCACCGAAGTCACCGAAGAGGTCGCGGACCGCGTCCGCCAAGCCGGTCTGCAAACCGGTCTCGCCACACTGCACCTGCGCCACACCTCCGCCTCACTGCTCATTCAGGAGAACGCCGATCCGGAAGTGCGCCGTGACTTGGAACGCTTCTTTGCCCGCCTCGCTCCGGACGGCGACCCGCTCTTCCAGCACACCTGCGAGGGTGATGACGACATGCCCGCGCACATCCGCACCGCGCTGACGGCCGTGAACTTGAGCGTTCCCATCGCGCACGGCGCGCTCGTGCTCGGCACCTGGCAAGGCATCTACGTTTGGGAACACCGCAGTGCGCCGCACCGCCGCCAGCTCGTGGTCCATCTGTTGGGCGAGTAGCTCGACATTCCAATGTCGAGCCACGCTGGGAGGTCTCAACGCGGTTCAGCCAGCTTCTTCAACCGTTCGGCCTCCGCCGCGTGCTGGCGGGCGAGGTCAGGCTTTCCCTGCTTGGTGAACACTTCCGCCAACTGCGCGTGCGCCTCCGTGCTTTGCGGGTTGAGCTCAAGCGCACGGGTCAGGTGTTGCACCGCCCGGTCGAGTTCGCCCTTTGTGCCCAAGGTCACTCCGAAGTTCAGGTGCGCAGCGGCGCTGTCGGGTTTCAAGCGCAGCGCGGCTTCATAAGGTGCGATGGCGTCCGGCCACTGCGAGAGGCGGGCCAGCGCGTTGCCGAGATTGAAGTGGAGATGGAACGTTGCGGAGGCCGGGCTGAGTTGCAGCGCCTCGCGGTAGGCGGCGACGGCTTTCGTGTCTTCCTCCAAGTCGGCGTGCGCGTTGCCGAGCTTCATGAGCGCCTGACTGCGATAGTGCGGGCTGCGGAGCTTTGCGGCCATGTCGGCGAAGAACGGCTGGTCGCTGTGCCAGATGGCGGTTTGCCGCCAGCTCAAGGCGGCGAGCACGACCGCCAAAGCCGCGCCACCGACCAGCACTGGCTTGGCCATGGCCCGCATCTGAGTCAGCTTCCACAAGACAGCCGCGAGCGCCACCGACCAGAGGATGCCGTTGATGATGCTGTAACGGTCGTGCGGGTAGTGCGGGCGCTCGGTGAGGCCGAGCATGGGGACGAGCAGACCGAGGTGTGCCAGCCAGAGTGCGAAGGCGGCGGGCCAGACATGGCGCTTCACCAACAATACCGCGCTCAGTGCCAGCACGCCGAGCGCGCTGAGGAGAAATGGTCCCTCGTTGAACTTGCTCTCCATCAGCACGGGATAGACCGGGCAGAGATCGAACGGCAGCAGCGGCTTCCACGCGTAGTAACCCCATAGGTAGAACGCCTGCATCGCGCGCGCGAATGGTGGAAAGCTGTCGAGCGTCACCGGCTTGTCCCACGTGCCCGTGGCGTGGAAGCGGCCATAGACCGTGCCGGCCACCAGCAGGAGCGAAAGAATGAGAAACGGGAGCTTGTCGAGCAGCACGGAACGCGAACTTGCCATCGGAGCGCCAGTCTCTGACCCGGCGAGTTTCTTTTGAGGCGTGGTTCGCGCCGGCTCGGAGAGCGGCGCTCCGCCGATGCGGCGCAACGGGAAGAAGTCCAGCGCCACCAGCACGGCGACAAAGCCGAGCACAATGGGATAGGAGAGCACGGCCAATGCGAAGGCGACGACAGAAAGCCAATAGTCGCGCTTTCGGGCGGTTGACTCTGCGTCGGGGGCATGCGCACGAAGATAGAGCAACGTCGCCATCAGCAGGAATAGCAGCGACAGACCGTAAGGCAGCCCTGTGACCCAGGCGACCGGCTCGACCCGCAGCGGATGCACGGCCCACAGCAACGCACCGAGGGCGGCGCAATCATCCGTCATAGGAGCCGACGCGAGGAGGCTCTGACTTTCACTCTGCGCCCGCTCACCCCGGCCCTTCCCACCGATGGGGGTGAGGGAGGAAGACAGCGTCAGCAGCCGCTGAATCAGCAGAAACACCAGCACAGTGTTTACGCAGTGCAGCAGCACATTGGCGAGGTGGTAGCCAAACGGGTTCAGCCCGAAGACTTCATGCACCAGCGCCCACGCGAGCCAGGAGAGCGGCTTGTAGCGGATGGCCTGCTCGAAGTCCGTGAACATCCACCGCAGGTTTGCGGCGGTGAGGCCTTGGACCTTCTCGTTCTCGAAGACGTTGATGTCATCGTCCCAGCGGAGGAAGCCCGACTCCAGCGTGCGGAAGAAGACCCCAAACACCACCGCAACGAGCGCGAACACTATGGCCGTGGTGCGATGGTGCGGGCGCATGAGTTGAAATCATTCCCAATCCCACTCATCCGCCGGGGTGAATTGTCCGGGATTGAGCAGAAACCGCGTGCCGAAGGCCGCCTCATTCACCGAGTCCAGCGCGACGCGGCCATGGCGGATGGTCAGCGTCGGCCATCCGGCCGGGCTGGCATGGTAAAGGTCGCCGTGCGACTCCAGCACCTGCATCTGCACGGCCCGTGGAAACTGGGACAAGCCGGCGTTGTAGTGATGGCCGTTGCGCTCGACGCTTTTGATGCCCAGCGCCGCGCAGACGGCGAGATCCTGCGGCAGCGCGACGGGACCGATGTTGCACAAGTCCTCGCCGCTCATGAGGAGGGGACGTTTGGGCTTCTGCCGCTGGCGGTGTTCGAGCAGGCAGCGGTTGGCAATGCCCTTGATGATGCCCTTGCAGTTCTTGTGGCTCGTGCCGTCGTAGCCCAGGGCCAGCGCGGCGGGCAGGCTGGCCAAATCGCCGTCGGACTCGTCGATGATGAACGGCGGGCGCTCCGGCCATTCCGCCAGGGCTCCGGCAATGCCCGGCTCCAGCGCGACGGCACGATGCAGCGGCTGTTCCACGAACAGCAGGCGGGCAAGCAGGGACTTCAGCGACACATCGGCCCGCAGCGCCTCCCAAAACTGCCGGAACTCGGCGAACGATTTGAACTGCTCGTTGCCATCCAGGGTGAACGCAAACTGCTCTCCGCACTCCGCATGGAGCACGCGCGCCACCTGTCCCAGCCGGTCCTGATCCCGCGCGAAGTCGCCGCTGAGCTTCAGCTTGAAGTGCTGGAGGCCGTAGGCGCGGATGCTGGCGGCGAGGCTTTGCGGCAACCCGTCGTGCAGCCGCTCCTGATCGGAGATTTCGGCGTCCGTAAGCGGGTCGGCGAGCCCGACCGTGTGCCGCACCAGCAGATCGGAATGGGGTTGAGCGGGCAGCCAGGCCGCCGGGGTGAAGCCCTCCAGCTCACCGCGCAGATCCCCGAGCCGGAGGCCAAGGTCGTTGTCCAGCAACGCGCGATGAAAGGGCTTGGCGATGGCCCGGCAAAAGGCGTCGATGACCGCGCGTTCCACCAGCGAGGTGCCGAAGTGCGCGAGCAAGGCCGGCTTGTGCTCTGTCGCCGCCCAAGCGGTTTGCGAATCATAGAGCCGCAACCAGAGGTCGAAGATGCTGGGAGCGCTCTGGCCTTCGGCGGTCTCCACCGCAGTTTCGATGACGTC
>Ga0208783_10001653_pt1 | contig 13055 bp, 13 predicted proteins | sample DEB19_08_DNA_2_FD_184529 | JGI IMG/M metagenome (GOLD analysis project Ga0208783, IMG submission 184529) | Aqueous microbial communities from the Delaware River and Bay under freshwater to marine salinity gradient to study organic matter... | ecosystem: Environmental > Aquatic > Marine >... | reverse complement strand
TTGGCCTTGCCGACGGGATTGTACTGGTCGACGCGTTTCATGGCGATGCGCACGGCGTTTGCCGCCTTGGCGATCTTCGGCCAATTGTGCGCCTGTGCGTTCTCGAGGAGAATCGCCAGCGCATCGTATATCGTTGTGCCGCCGGAGACGTCGAGCGTACCATCCATGTAGCATTCGCCAAGATAAAGGTCGGCGTCGGATGCGATCTTGGCAGCCGCGAGCGGGGACTTGACCGTGATGTTCACCGGCATGCCCGTGCCGTCGCCATAATCGCGGGTCCTGCCGTCCGGCCCGGTCACGCGCAGCGTGCCCTTGCCGATGACCGTCTTCAATGCACGATCCAGAAGTGCGTACATGGCCTTGCGCTCCTTACCCCTTTCGCCGCATCGGCGGCAGACGGCACCTCCCCCTGGTGTCATCTTTCCTAACAAAAGTTTAATGTGACGCCGGAGGCTTGCGCAAGAGGGGGAATTTACAAGGGTTAACGCGGATTGTCGCATGACTGCAGGGGCTTACAAGGGCAGATGTCCGCTGCGGTTGACGTCAATCCGGCAGATCGCATGCAGGGCGGCAAACGAAAAGGGCCGCCCGGAGGGGCGGCCCTGATCAATTTCGATGTCAGACAGCCTCTTAGGCGTTGTCTTCCGCGGCGGCTTCGGCCTGGGCTTCCTCGAAGAGGGCCTCGGCGGCGGCGCGGATCTCGGCGCGGTCCGAGGTCGGGCCGGTGAGGTCTTCGCCACGTGCCTGAGCGGCGGCTTCCTCAGGCGAGCGGGCGACGTTCGCCGTGACCTTGACCTCGACTTCCGGATGCGGCGAGACGATCACCTCATGCAGGCCGATGGTCTTGATCGGGTTGGTGAGCATCACGTGCCCACGGTCGATCTTGACGCCGACGGCGGCAGCGGCATCGACGATGTCGCGCGGGCTGACGGAACCATAGAGCTGGCCCGATTCGCCGGCTTGGCGGATCAGCGTGAAGACCTTGCCGTCCAGCGACTTGGCTTCCTCGCCGGCCGCGGCGCGTCGTTCGGCGTTGCGGGCCTCGAGGGCCGCGCGGTCGCGTTCGAACTTGGTCTTGTTCGCTTCGGTGGCGCGCAGCGCCTTGCCTTCGCGGAGAAGGAAGTTACGGGCATAGCCGTCCTTGACCTTCACCACGTCGCCCATGTGGCCAAGCTTGGCAACGCGCTCGAGAAGAATGACGTCCATCTGGGCTACTCCTTACTTCAGCACGTAGGGCAGCAGGCCCAGGAAGCGGGAGCGCTTGATGGCCTTTGCCAGCTCGCGCTGCTTCTTGGCGCACACCGCGGTGATGCGGCTCGGCACGATCTTGCCGCGCTCGGAGACATAGCGCTGCAGGAGGCGCACGTCCTTGTAGTCGATCTTCGGCGCGTTATCGCCGGTAAAGGGGCAGCTCTTCTTGCGACGGAAGAACGGGCGGCGGGCTTGCGGAGCGGACATCAGTTGCTCTCCTCGTTCGAATCGCCACGGTCGTCGCGGCGGTCACGGTCCTCGCGGCGGCGCATCTGGGCCGACGGACCATCTTCATGGGCTTCGACCTTGACGGTCATGAAGCGGATCACGTCTTCCGAGATCGACATCTGGCGTTCCATTTCCTGGACGGCAGCCGAGGGGGCGTCGATGTTGAAGAGCGTGTAATGCGCCTTGCGGTTCTTCTTGATGCGGTAGGTGAGGGACTTGAGGCCCCAGTATTCGGTCTTGGTCACCTTGCCGCCATTGGCGGCGAGAAGCGCCTTGTACTGCTCCGTCAGGGCGTCGACCTGCGTGGGCGCAGCGTCCTGACGGGTCAGGAACACGTGCTCGTAGAGAGCCATATGATTCTAGCCTTTCGTTACATTTCAACAGCTTAGGACATCCGGCGCAGAGCCTCTTCCGAACCCAGGAAAGGCTCGAAAGACCGGTCAAACGAAAGAGCGGAGACACGGGAAGACGGGGTTTCACCCCTAGCCACTTTCGTGGCCCTTCCGTTCAGCCCCCAGCCGGGTGCCTTACAGCGAGGCGGCTTATGGCGGAAAAGCGTGGCCGATGCAAGGCCGGGCTTGGCGCGGGCGCGGGCGGAACGCCGGGCCTTCGCGCTGCGTGATCAAGGTTTCCTCTCCCGGGCAGGGCACATGGTTCGTCGATGGCGGCAACTGCGACCCAGTCTCCCTGAAGCCCAAGGGCGCCTGGGATGCGGCAACTCCCCGTGTGACCGATGAACCGGTCTTCCACCATAGCGCCGCGTGGTGCGCCGAGCAGGGCGTCCCTGCAAATGTCCCCCAGCGAACCGGCCTCCCGTCACTGGTAACTCTGCGGGCAGGGCGGACCAACAGCTCCGACCGGTCCGCAGGGTCCCGCTGGCATCAGCGGCTTGGGCAGCGTGTCGGTGAAGCGTGCGTCGGCCGTGTCCTCGACCCTCGCTTTCGGGGCTCGAGATTTGTTGATCTTGCGGACGTCACGGCGCGTGCAATTGCTTTGTGATTCACATCCGCTCGCCGCAAGGTTCGTCACGCAGCGCAGGATTGACAATCTCCCATGGCTGATCGAAGCTCGAGAAAATCCTACTTTGTCATGGGTATCGTGGTCGAAACTACCAGCGTCATCGAGTTTCGTAACGTCACCAAGCGTTTCGGCGACGTGGTGGCTGTGTCGGACAATGACCTTGCGGTGAGGGCAGGAGAGTTCCTGTCGATCCTCGGCCCCTCCGGTTGCGGCAAGACCACCTCCCTGCGCATGATGGCTGGCTTCGAGCAGCCAAGCATGGGCGAAGTCTTCATCCGCGGCGAAAACGTCACCGGCATCCCGGCCTATCGCCGGCCGGTAAACATGGTGTTCCAGCATTATGCGCTGTTCCCGCATCTCTCGGTGGCGGACAACGTGTCCTATGGACTGCGCCAACGCACGCCGAAGCCCTCGAAGGCCGAGATCGACCGTGCAGTGGACGAGGCCCTCGCCATGGTCCGCCTGGAAGGCTACGGCAAGCGCCGCAGCTACGAACTGTCGGGCGGCCAGCAGCAGCGCGTGGCGCTTGCCCGCGCGCTCATCAACCGCCCCGCCGTGCTGCTCCTCGATGAGCCGCTTGCGGCACTCGACCGCAAGCTCCGCCGCGACATGCAGATCGAGTTGCAGAACCTTCAGCGTGACGTCGGCATCACCTTCCTGCTCGTCACGCATGACCAGGAGGAAGCTCTCTCGATGTCGGACCGCGTCTGCGTCATGCGCGAAGGCCGCATCGTGCAGACGGGCAGCTCGCGCGAACTCTACGACAAGCCGGTGAGCCGCTACGTCGCGGACTTCGTCGGCAAGACAAATTTCTTCGACGGTCCGTCGAAGGCGGAAGTGCTGAGCGTGAGGCCGGAGCAGATCGAGATCGCGGCAAGCCTCAAGGCACTGCCGGAGGGTCTCTCGGCAAGGTTGCCGGTGAAGGTGCTGAACCGCATCTTCCTCGGCGAGCACACGGAATATGTGGTGGCGAGCGAGCAACTCGGCGAGTTCATGGTCATGGCCCCGCGCAAGTCAGAGCGCGAGGCGGGTATCTATGACATCGGCGACATGATCGCCGCCGGTTGGCGCGCCGAGGCAGAGCGTATCCTGCCGAACAACTGACGACAGAACATAAACACAGGGAGAAGACGCATGACGAAGCATCCGGACCATATCTCGGCCAGCAAATTCATCGACGAGCTCCGGCGTTACCAGAAGGGCAGCGTCAGCCGCCGCCACTTCCTGGGCGTCACGGGCCTCGGGCTGGCCACTGCCGTGCTCAGCAGCGCGGTGCCGGGCCTGAGGCCGCGCAAGGCCTATGCCGGCCTCTCGGGCACGCTGAACGTCACCACGTGGCCCAACTACTTCTCGCAGGAGAACTACGACAACTTCACCAAGCAGACGGGCGTGCCGATCAACATCAACGTGTTCGGCTCCAACGAGGAGATGCTGGCCAAGCTGCAGGCAGGTTCCACGGGCTGGGATGTGCTGGTGCCGACCAACTACACGATCTCGACCTACAAGAACCTCGACCTGATCGAACCCCTCGATCTCAAGCTCTTCCCCAGCTACGATGCAGCGCAGCAGGACCCGCGCTTCCTCGGCCCGGGCACCATCGATGGCGTCACCTATGCCGTCCCGAAGGACTGGGGCACCACGGGCTTCATCGTCAACACCAAGGCCACGGCCGAGAACCCGGTCAGCTGGAAGGACTTCTTCGCGCTGACGCAGGGTCCGTTGTCCGGCAAGGTCACGGTGCATGACTACCAGCTCACCACCATCGGCAGTGCCGCCAAGGCGCTGGGGTATGGCTTCAACACCGTGGACAAGGCTGAACTGGCGGAAATCGAAAAGCTGCTGGTCGCAACCAAGCCGCATCTCTTCGGCGTCACATCGGACTATCAGCCCGCTATGCGCAACGGCGATGCGGCGATGGCCATGTGCTGGACCAATGACGCCGCGCAGCTCCACCGCGACTTGCCCGAGATGAGCTATCGTCTCGGCAAGGACGGTGGTGAGATCTGGGTCGACCACTATGCGGTGATCAAGGGTGCGCCCAACCGCGATGCGGCCTATGCCTTCCTCGACTTCATCCTGACGCCAGACATCAACGCCAAGGAGATCGAGGCCCACGGCACGCCGTCCACCGACGCGCGCGTCATCAAGCTGCTGCCGGAGTCGATCACCAAGAACCCGATCCTCTATCCGGCTGCCGAGGAGCTCTCGGTCCTCGAGTACGGCGCTGCCGAAACCCTCACCAACCCGGACCGCGCCGAACTCATGGCGCGCTTCAAGTCGGCATAGCAGTTCAGGCACCCATCATGGCCGGGCTTGTCCCGGCCATCCTTTTCACCCGTGGCCAAAGGATGCGCGGGAAATTCCCGCGCATGATGAAGCTGAGATGACCGAAACCCGGCGCCCGAAACTCGTGACGGCCCTGCTGCTTGCGCCAGCGGGGGTGTTCTTCGTGTTTCTGCTGCTGGTTCCGCTGGCCGTGGTGCTGCTCTTCTCCTTCGGCGAGCGCGCTCCGGCGGGCGGTTATGTGCCAGCCTTCACGCTGCAGAACTACATGGACCTTCCGGCGCGCGGAAAGGCCTTCTTCAACACGCTGACGCTGGCGCCGCTGGGCACGCTGCTGACCGCGATCTTCGCTTTCCCGATGGCGTATTTCCTGGCCGTGAAAACCAGCCCCAAGCGGCGCGTGGCCATGCTCATCCTGGTCATGGCGCCGTTCTGGACCAGCCAGCTGCTGCGCTACTATGCCTGGATGATCATCCTCGGCAACAAGGGCCTGCCCAGCTGGCTCGCCGTGGTCGGCATTACCGACGTGCGCATCATCAACACGCCCTGGGCGGTGCTCATCGGCGCGGTCTATGGCTTCCTTCCGCTCATGGTGCCGCCGATCTATGTCTCGCTCGAGAAGCTCGACAAGCGCCTGCTCGAGGCCTCGGCCGATCTCGGCGCCACGCCCACCCGCACCTTCTTCCAGGTCACGCTGCCGCTGGCGCTGCCCGGGGTTGCCACCGGCTCCATGCTGGTCTTCATCCTGCTGATGGGCGACTACATCCTGCCGCAGTTCCTCGGCGGCGGTAAGGTGTTCTTCATCGGCAATGCGCTGGTCGACCTCTTCCTGCAGTCGCGCAACTGGCCCTTCGGCGCGGCCGTATCGGTCGCGCTCGTCGCCATCATGTTCGTCACCATCTTTTTCTACATGCGCTTCGTGCTGTCGAAGACCGACACGCGCCGCGCGGCATTGGTGTGAGGTAGCCCGATGCTCCGCGCCTATGCCATCTGCGTCTATATCTTCCTCTACCTGCCGATCTCGCTGATCGTGTTCTTCTCCTTCAACGCCGGCAAATATGCCATGTCGTGGGAGGGGTTCTCGGTGTTCTGGTACGGCAAGGCCTTCTCCAACCCGCTCATCATGGGTGCGCTCAAGACCTCCGTCATCATCGCGCTGTCCACCGCCATCCTCTCCGCCATCATCGGCACGCTCACGGCGCTCGGCCTGGAGCGGACGAAGGGGTGGGTTCGCATCACCTTCGATGCGCTGATCTACATTGCGATCATGGTGCCCGGCATCGTGATCGGCATCTCGACGCTCATCGCCTTCGTGTCGCTTTTCGATGTGGTCAATCCCTGGCTCACGCCCACGCTCGGCATCAAGCTGCAGATGGGGACGTGGGCGGTCATCGCCGCGCATGTGCTGTTCAACATCGCCGTGGTGGCGCTCCTCGTGCGCGCCCGCCTGCAGGGCATGGACAGGAGCCTCGTCGATGCCTCGGAGGACCTCTATGCCACGCCGCTCGGCACCTTCCGCCAGGTGGTCCTGCCGTTGCTGGCGCCTTCTATCCTCGCCGGTTTCCTGCTGGCCTTCACCTTCTCCTTCGAGGATTTCATCATCGCCTACTTCGTGTCCGGCCCCGACACGACATTGCCGATCTACATCTTTTCCTCGATACGCCGTGGCGTGACGCCGGAGATCAACGCCGTGGGCTCGGTCGTGCTGCTCACGTCCTTCGTGCTGCTGATCCTGGCGCAGGCGGTGCTGAGGCGGGGCGAAAAGACGGCCCGGGCCTGACTGCCTCAGAGATACCGCCGCCGCAAGTGCTCCTCGAAGTACCGCGCATTCAACGGCTCGCCGGTGGCCTGGCGCATGATCTCCGGCGTCGACAGCATCGAGGCCTTCGACCAGATGTTCTTGCGCCGCCAGTCATTGATTCCTGAGAAATTGCCGCGTGAAATCTCCTGTGCGGCATCCGGCATGGCGCGCTCTACCGCCGTCCATTGCTGCGCAGCCATCATGGCACCCAGCGTGTAGCTTGGGAAATAGCCGAAGGCACCCGACGGCCAGTGCACGTCCTGCATCGGGCCGTCCTTGAAGTTGCCCGCCGTCGAGAGCCCCAGATATTCCTTCATCTTGGCGTCCCACAGTTCCGGCACGTCCTTTGCCGCAAGCCTGCCTGTCACCAGTTCCTGCTCGATCTCGAAGCGCAGGATCACATGCAGCGGGTAGGTCGCCTCGTCGGCATCGACGCGGATGAAGCCGCGCTCGATGTGGTGCACATGGCCCAGCAGGCCGTCGATGGTGACATCTTCGAGACCGAGAATCTCACGTGCCCTGGGCAGTGCGAAGTCCCAGAATTCCGGCCGGCGCGACAGCTGCATTTCCTGGAACAGGCTTTGGCTTTCGTGCATCGCCATGCCGCGTGCCCTCATCGAGGGCCAGTGCGACAGGTCATGCGGCAGGTTCTGCTCATAAAGCCCGTGTCCCGTCTCGTGCAGGATGCCCATCAGCGAGGAGAGGAACTCGTCAGATCGATAGCGCGTCGTCATGCGCACGTCAGAGGGCACGCCGCCGCAGAAGGGATGGTGCGAAACATCGAGCCTTCCGTGGTTGAAGTCGAAGCCCACCGCCTTCATCAGTTCCAGCCCCAGCGCCGTCTGCTTCTCGATGGGGAAGGGGCCCTTAAACACCTTCAAAGGCTGGACGGCGCGCCGCCGCGCCTGTGCCTCAAGTGCCTCAGGGATGAATCCCTTCAGGAAGGCCTTGAGGTCGGTGAAGACCCGCGTGATTTCGGCGGAGCGGCTGCCGGGGTCATATTGCTCGACAAGCGCGTCATAGGGTGCAAGTTTCAGCACCTCGGCGCGGCGCGCCGCTTCCTCCTGCGCGAGAGACACGATGTTCTCGAAACTGGGCAGGAAGTCCTTCCAGTCGTTTTTCGCGCGCAGTTGCCGCCACAGCTGCTCGCAGCGCATTGCCGCACTCACCTGGCGCGCCACGAAGTCGGGGGACAGGCAGGTGCGGTTGATGTAGCCGCGCTTGAACTCGGCCACCGCAGCCTTCTGCGCGTCATCAAGGTCTTCGCCTTCCGCCTTGGCGATCCAGTCTGCGATGTGCGGCGCGGTCGCCATCTCATGCGCCATGGAGGCGAGCACGCTCATGGCCTCGGCGCGCTTCTCGCCGCCGCCTTCCGGCATGTTCACAGCCTCGTCCACGCCGAGCATGGACTGGGCATGGCCGATGGCTTCAAGGCGGCGGCAGAGATGGTCGAGTTCGGCGAAGGACATGGGCTGACCTCAAATCACGGGAGAAGGAGATTTATGGTGCGCAAGGGCCGCTCACAAGCCCGCATAGGCTTCCGACCACCGCCCCAGCGGATCGACCACGCGCAGCCCCTGCGGCGTGAAGCTGGCGGGCCGCCCGGTCGCCGCTTCCAGCGCCAGCAGGGCAGCCCCCAGCCCCACCAGTTCCGGTTCGTCCACCACGGTGATCGGCTCCCGGAAGGCGGAAGCGCGGAGTTCCATCAGCGCCGTCGAGCGCGCCCAGCCGCCTGTGGCAAACATGGTTCCGCGCGGCACGCCTGCCCGGTCGAAACAGCGCAGGAAGTCGCGCCCGCGCAGCGCCATCTGCTCCAACACGCGGCGGATGCGGGAGTGCTGGTCATCACCCTGCGGATCGGGCGAACCTGGCAGGCGGGGCAGGGCCAGTACTTCGCGCACCGCATCGCGGCGGAAGTGCTTTTCCAGCGTGAGCGTGAATTCGGTGACACCCACCACCGCGAGCCCCAGTCCACACATGGCGGGAATGGTCGTTTCGAGGCTGGCATCGATGCGCGGATCATGCGCGCGCGTCTCGCCATAGATCGCATTCGCCGTGCCCAGCGAGTCGATGCGCGCTTGGCCGTTCAGCCGCAGGATGGCCGAGGAGGCAATCGGGTGGTCATGCCCGCCCGCCACCATCAGCGTCGCGGATGACACGACACCGGCTGCGCGCAGCCGTCCCGGTCCCGCGGTGCCGGCGATCTCGCCGGTCTTCAGCAGCCGCGGCAGCGGTGGTGCTTCGGCGAAGGCCAATGCCTCGTCGCTCCAGCAGCGGTTGACGAGATCATAGCAGCCGGTCCGCGCTGCCAGCGTCTCGCTCATGAAAGGTTGACCACACCACAGCGCGGCTGGATAGTCGGCGAGGGCGATCCAGTGCTTCGTACCGTTGATCTCTTCTGCACGGTGCTGGCGCATCCACATCCACTTGCCTGCTGTTGAGTGGAAGTCCACGCGCGTGAAATTAAAGTGCTCGCGGAAACGTTCCACCTCGGCCAGCGCCCGCTTGTCATGCCACGCGATGACAAGTCCCCGTGAGGTGAGGTCAGCATTGGCGCAGATGCCATCCTCGCCCACCCCCGATGAGGAGATGGCGGCGAGCGGCCTGCCGCCGCCCATCGCGCGCCAACCTTCGATCACGAGGTCCTCGAGCAGCGCCATCAGCGCCGTCGCATCGGTCGTGGTGCCGAGCCCGTCATTCACATGCGGGGTGGGCACCGACTTCACCCACAACGTGCGCCCATCCTCGCCCGCCAGCACAACCTTCAGGTTGGTGCTGCCGATGTCGAGGCCGCAGACGATCATGGCTATCCTACCAGCGCCGCGAGAAGGCAGAGCGCGTGGCCTTCGCCATCGCGGCGATCAGCCACCTCGTCTCGTCCTCCGGCCGCTGCCACACCTTGCGGCCCACCACCACGCCCTGCGCGCCGGCCGCAATCGCATCGGTCACGTCCTTCAGCGTCGATTGCGCGTCCCCGCTCAGGGGGCCGCCCGCCACCACGATGGGAATGTCGAGTTCGGTGCAGAGCTTGGCGGTCGCGTCAGGGCCGGGGAAGGTGATCTTGATGATGTCGGCGCCGAGGTCATAGGCGACACGCGCCACCTCGAGTTCGGCCTCGACGATCTCCGGGCTGCGCGGCGTGTTGAGGAACACCGGCTCCACCATCACCGGCATCTGCCACTTCGCCGCTTCCGAGACGACGGTGCCGATGCGCTGGCAATAGAGCACCTTCTCTGCATCATTCACGTTCCACGGCAGCAGCAGCTTCACGCAGTCCACACCCAGGCGCACCGCGTCCTCGACGCTCGCCACCAAAGTGCCGGTGCCCGTTGCAGGCGCGGACGTCGGCCAGAAGGCATCGATCGCCAGGATGCGCGCCATCTGCGGGTTCGCCGCCATCTCCACCTCGGACGCCTTGACGATGCCGGTCGACACCATGAAGCCCGTCACGTCTTCCTTGAGAAAGCGGTTCATCACCGCGACGGGCGCTTCCAGCTGCCTCACGCGGCCCCAGACCAGCCCATGATCGATGGGCACCACCAGGGCCGCGCGATCGGGGCGGAACACGCGGTTCATGCGGTAGTTGTTGGAATAGCGTCCCAAGTCAGTCTCCCAGGCAAATCGAAAGTGGGAAGACTACACCGGATGTCCTCTCCCGCTGAAGGAGCGGGAGAAGACGCGCAGGGTTAGCCCTTCGCCTTCTCCATGTAGCCCACGAAGCGCTTGAACAGGTAATGCGAGTCCTGCGGGCCGGGCGAGGCCTCGGGGTGATGCTGCACCGAGAACACCGGCTTGTCCTTCAGCGCGATCCCCGCATTGGAACCGTCGAACAGCGAGACATGCGTTTCGACCACGTTGCCGGGAAGCGACTCCCGGTCCACCGCGAAGCCGTGGTTCATCGACACGATCTCCACCTTGTTGGTGGTGAAGTCCTTCACCGGGTGGTTGGCGCCATGGTGGCCCTGGTGCATCTTCATGGTCCTGGCGCCGAGCGCGATGCCCAGCATCTGGTGCCCAAGGCAGATGCCGAAGACTGGCTTGCCGGAGTTCACCAGCTTCTTGATCTCGGGCACCGCATACTCCCCCGTCGCCGCCGGGTCGCCCGGGCCGTTCGACAGGAACACGCCGTCGGGGTTCATGGCAAGGATGTCCTCGGCCTTGGTCGTGGCGGGCACCACGGTCACGTCGCAGCCTGCCGACGTCAGGCAGCGCAGGATGTTGCGCTTCAGGCCATAGTCGACGGCGACCACCTTCCACGGCGAAGATGCAGCTGTCTGGTAACCGTCCTTCCAGTCCCACAGCTTCTCGTCCCAGTGCATGCGCTGGGTGAGGGAAACCTCCCTGGCGAGGTCCAGGCCGACGAGGCCCGGCCAGGCGGCGGCCATCTGCTTCAGTTTCTTGAGGTCGAACTTGCCCCTGGCATTGTGGGCGATCACGCCATTGGGCATGCCCTTCTCGCGGATGCGCGCGGTGAGTGCGCGGGTGTCGATGCCGCAAAGGCCGATGATGTTGCGTGACTTCAGCCACTTGTCGAAGTGCTTGGCTGAGCGGTAGTTGGCGGGCTCGGTGATCGCTTCCTTGATGACGCAGCCGACCACGCCTGCGGAGGCGGCGAGGTTCGTCGTCTCGATGTCCTCGTCATTGGTGCCGACATTGCCCACATGCGGGAACGTGAAGGTTACGATCTGCCCGGCATAGGAGGGGTCGGTCAGCACCTCCTGGTAGCCGGTCATGGCGGTGTTGAAGCAGACCTCGCCCACCGCAGCGCCCTCGGCCCCGATGCCGAAGCCCTCGATCACCGTGCCGTCGGCCAGAACCAGAAGGGCCGTCACGCGGGGCTGGTCCCAGTCGCCGAACTGGGGGCGTGCGGGCTTCTTGGCCTTGGCAGGCTTTTTCGCGGTCGGCATGGTTAACTCCCGGGGATTTGACGCTGGTTAGGGGAAGGGGGCCGGGCCGTCAAGGTTGCGGTGCTCCGTTATCCGCCCTAGATGTCGTCCAAACCGGGATTTTCGAGAGGAACAGGCAAAATGGCCCTGCGCGAAGACATTATGGCGGCAGTCAAGGAAGCGATGAAGTCGGGCGACAAGAAGCGCCTGGGCACGCTCCGCCTCATGCAGGCGGCCATCAAGGACAAGGACATCAACAGCCGCACCGAGGGCCACGAATCGGCGCTCACCTCGGACACTGGCATTGCGGAGCTCTTCGCCAAGATGGTGAAGCAGCGCCAGGACTCGGTCACGGCCTACGAGCAGGGCAACCGCCCCGAGCTGGCCCAGGCCGAGCGTGACGAGATCACCGTCATCCAGTCCTTCATGCCCAAGCAGATGTCGGACGAGGAAGCCAAGGCCGCCGTGGCGGGCATCATCGCGGCTGTGGGTGCAACTTCAGTCAAGGACATGGGCAAGGTCATGGCCGAGCTGAAGGCGAAGTTCGCCGGCCAGATGGACATGGGCAAGGCCGGCGGCATCGTGAAGGCGCTGTTGGGCTAGGACAGGGCCGTCTCGCATTTAGGCACAGCCTCGCTGCCCGAAGCTGGATCCCGCTCAGTGCCACGATGGTGGCGGAGGTCGGGATTGCGGCCATGGACGGAATGAGGCCGCACAAAAACAGATTCACGATGTCAATCAGCAGCAGGCACGTCTGGATGATATCTGGTGATTATAGGAAATAAATCAAGCGGTGTTGCGGAATATTTTCCGCAATCCTTTGCCGTGCTCCGGGGGCTATTTCCCGGCGTCAACCGCATCGGCCAGTTCGACGAGGCTCCCGAAGTGGTAATCGGGGATCGCCACGTTCTGCACCAGAGGCGTGGCGCCGGCGCCCTGCTTCCCCTTTCGGCGCTCGATCCAGCAGGTGTGATATCCCAACCGCCGGGCCACCGCGATGTCATGATACTGGCTCTGCGCTACATGCAGGATGTCGGCGAAAGCGAAGCCCCTCGTCGACAGCCGTCCCCGCGTGAATGCGAAGACCTGCGGGTCGGGCTTGTTCCAGCCCACCATTTCGGCGGTGACGAGATCGTCGAAAGGATTGTCCAGCGTCTTTGCGAAGTGCGACAGCGCCCAGTCGTCTGAATTGGTCATCGCGACGAGGCTGAAGCGCCGCTTCAGGCGCTTCAGCGCCGCCACCGAATCTGCGAAGGCGGGCCAGTGCGGGATCGAGAGGCGGAATTCCTCGGCGTCTGAATTGGAGTCGGGCAGGCCCAGCACGTCTGCCATCTCGTGGTACCTGGGCGCCATCATGGAGGGGAAGGGCAGGCGCGGTGTCTGATGGTGCTGGCGGTCCTCGGCCACAGCATAGGCCTCGAGGATCGCGCGGTCGGAGAGAGGGACGCCAGCCGCCTGCGCCCTGGCCTGCACGTAATCGAGGATGCCGGTCTCGAAGTCGATGAGGGTTCCCACCACATCGAAGGTCATCACTTTACGATCGGTCAGCGGCATCGGGAACTCCCATTTCGCAGAAGGCTAGGTCG
>Ga0208783_10001651_pt1 | contig 13069 bp, 12 predicted proteins | sample DEB19_08_DNA_2_FD_184529 | JGI IMG/M metagenome (GOLD analysis project Ga0208783, IMG submission 184529) | Aqueous microbial communities from the Delaware River and Bay under freshwater to marine salinity gradient to study organic matter... | ecosystem: Environmental > Aquatic > Marine >... | reverse complement strand
AGTTAGAGATCCAAAAACTGGACAATCTAGAGAAGTAGTACAAGAAACTGATAAAAGAAAAGACTTTAATGATTTCTTAGCAGAGCAATATTCTGCAGGCTCTTCTATTAAAGGTGAAGAATGGACTACATATAAAGATGCAACTACTTATGAGACCAAGCAACCAACTGACATTATTGAATTAGATAATGTTATTGATGGTTTACGTAGAACAGGATCAGGCGGCAGAGAAGCTATGCTAGATGGTGTTTGGGACTGGAGAACTCAAAACGCAATTAAAAACGTATGGGCAATTGCTGATGCATTAGTTAGAGTTACAGATGATTTTGGAGCTAAATTAGCCGATCCATTTACTAGAGCAGACTTAGAGCAATTAGGAAGTGAAATTCCTAAAACTACTGATATTGGTAAATATGATCAAAAAATGAAAATAGAACATGCCAAAAAAATTACTCCATTGGTAGACAAATTAACCAGATTTTATAATTCATATTATAGAAGAATAATAACCTCTCCTGAATATACTTCATATATTAAAAAAGACTTACCCTTGGTTAATGTCAAGCCTGGAGGAACAGATCCTGGTAGAGTGCCCCCAGAGTTAGCAGAATCTCTTAAGAAACCAGGATTTTTTACATTAACTAATGTAATATTACCTACATCATCTGGACCCAGATTATTCTCTACAGTTCCTGTTGATTATATTAAGGATATAGCAAGTTTAGAAAAAATGATGTTAGCTCTTGGATATCCAGTTCAAGATGCTCAAAATAGAGAAAAACAAAATGAAGTTTTAAAAGCTCTTTTTTCTCATGTTAATGCAGTTGCTCCCAGCGTTTAAAGGAACAATATGTCTTTTTTGTATAACGATAAGAAACTATTAAAAGAATTAATTAAAATTGCAGATTATAATTTATATAAATCTGCTGTTGGACCAGGAGAGCCAGCTGGAGGTACACCTGCCGCTGGAGCAGCTCCAATTATTAATATAGATGCTTATCGTGCAGCCAAACCTTTATTAGTTAATTTGCAAAGAAGCATTGATCCTAAAAATGCTCCTCCAAAATTTACAGGAATACCATTAGGTTTAGATCCTAGTAAACCCGCCCCTGCTGGTACTGTTGAAAATTTTAGAACATTGGGTGATATTATTCAATGGATAGCTGAAAATAAAATGACTTGGGAAGGAAAGCGTTTTGCTTGGACAAAAAATGAAAAGCAAGAAGCTCTGGCTGCTGGCGCATTAGAGTTCATGAGTTTTCCTAAAGACAGATCTCAAAGAGATCCTAATACTAGACAACCAATAGAAGTTGAAGCATATGCATTAAAAGAGCCTTTAAAAGCATATTTATCTTATTTAAGAGATAATGATGCTCGTACTAATAAAGTATTAGAAGTTATGTTAAAAGCTGCTATTGAAGAGCTTAATACTAAATTAGTTGGAGAGCCTATAGCATCTAAAGCAGGACCAGAGCCTGCTAAATCAACATTAGATCCAAATGCCATAGCAGACGGATTTTCTTCAAATGAATTATCAATTGAAACCTGGGAAGATGGTCTTGCTACCGCTCCTACATTCCCTGCTTCAAAAATTACATTAACTGTTAAAGATTTATCTGATGAAACTTCTTTTCTTAGCTGGCTAAGAGATATGAAGATTAAATATAAAACTCCAGATAAATTTATTGCAACTGCCCCAGTATTAGATCCTAAATCAGATCCTTGCTTAGCAGTTCATATTTTATATAAAAGAGCTAATTTCTTAAAAACAAGAGCTAATATCTATAAGGATAGATCTCCTAATTATGATAAAATAACTGATTTATATGTAAAATCTATTCAGCAATATGGCGCTAAACTTACTGGCTCTGATGGTAAACCATGCGCTGTTACTGAGCCTGGTACTACTTCTGGTGCCACAGGTGCTGGCGGTGGTGCTGGTGCCGGTGCCGGTGCCGGTGCTGGCGGTGGAGCAGCTGGCGGTGCTGGTGGAGGTGCCGGTGGTGGAGCTGGTGGAGCCGGTGGTGGAGCTGGTGGTGCTGGTGGTGCTGGTGGTGCTGGTGGTCGTGGTGGCAGAGCAGGAGCAGGCGGTGCCAGCTTAAATGAATTAATTAGAAACAGACCAATTAGAAATGGAGTAATTGATTTAGTAGCTGTAAATAACTTCTTAGATGCTGTAGAAAAAGCATCTCCTTCAGACCATGGTTATTTCAACCCCATTATACAAGAAGCTATTAGAAAAATAGACTCTATGTTAGTAAACAAGGGGCAGCAATCATTTGATCTTCGTGGCACTTTGCCTAATCTTGCTGCAAATCTTACAAGCCCTCCAACTCAGTTTTTTAATTATCTAAGTGCATTAAGAGCAGTTAATCAAAATTGCTCTGAATTAGTCACAAGAATTTTAGAAACATATAGTGCTTATTTTGAAGATCCTGTTAATAGAGCTTCAGAGCAAGCTATGAAAGGACAGATTAGTTTTGCAAGAGCAAATGAAAGCTTAATAAGCAGCGCATATAGTACTTGGAAAGCATTATCTAAATCTGGAATATAAAGGATATTAAGATATTATGAAAAAAAATAGTCAAATCCAATACTATATGAATGGATTAATAGTAGAAACTTTATTAGCTGAAAAACCTATTAAAAAGTATGCTGATGGAGGCATGTTATCTTCTTTAGTTGAATATGTTAAAGATTATATAAATCAAAACATTGATGATAAAAATAAAACTACTAGCATACTTGCTATGTTTGCTCCAGGTATTTTATGGAAAATACTAGATGGCATGGGTTATAAATGGATAAAGTGGATAATAACTATAGGAGCTTCTATATTTAGAGTAGACATTAAAAGAGCGTTAGATGAAATTTCTAAAGTTATTTTAGGAGATATTGAATCTAATAAGCAAGTTTCTATGTCAGACATAGAAAGTAAAGTAAAATCTGCTATTCAAAATAATACTCAGGGAGCAAGTTCTGAATCATTATCTGCAAAATCTAATTTTACTTTACGTGATGCTAGAATGCTAAAATTAGCATTAATACAATACCAAAATGATATTACTTTAATTAAAAATGCAGGACCTGCTGGAAAATTAACTGGAGCACTTACTGAGGCTGTAGCAGCAAAGCAAGGCAAATATTTAGGCGCTCTTAGCAAAATTATTACATTTTTAATTAGTACTATTTTAACTTCTTTTGGTTTAATGGGTGCAGGTAGTGCCATTAGAAAAATGACAGGTATGAGTTCTGAATTTGATGGAACATTAAAACAAGAAATTTCTTCGCCTGCACCTAAAACTATTTCTATGCCTGCGTCTACTCAGAAAAAATTTAAATTAAGAGCTGATCGTGATACTGATCAATATAACGTATCTAGTAGCTGGGTTATTAAAGGAGTATACGTAACTGAATCTACTATTAAAGATTTATTAGTAGATTTTGCAAATGAAACATATCAAGGATTAGAAAAATTTGAATCTAAAATCAGAAGTTCGCCACAATTTAATATTGTAGCTGAAGCTATTTTAGAACACAATAATAATAATTTAGGTACCAATACTTTATTAATTCCTAAAATGTTTCATTCTAAACAAGAAATAGTAGATACCTTTATTGATGATGTAGCTAAAAACACTCCTTAATTCTAACAATATTAAGCTATACTAATAACAACCTAATTCATCAGCGAGAATATATGAAACGCAGTGAAATTTTTGAAGAATTTGCCAAGATTGCTCAAGAAAAAAATATTATTCAAAATGACTCTAAAAAGTCTTTTAAAGCTTTAGAAAATAATCCTAGAGCAGATTCTTTATCTATTTCAGCTATCGAAGCTTTATATGGAGTAAAAACTCCTACTATTCCACAAATGGAATATAAAAATAATATTATGGAAGTTGCCCATCCTAATCCTGCAGTAGTTTCTTCTGCTTATGATCGCTTAAATGGATTAGTAGAAAATAATATTGAAAGACAAAATATTAATTTGCGAATTGTAAATAAAAATCCAGATGGATTATTAACCCAACGTAAATATGCTGAACAACAATTTTTATTGTCTTTAGTTAGAGTTGCTAATGATTTAGATAACCAAAACAAAGAACAATTAAGAAAACTAGCCGATGATTGTTTAGAAACAGCTTCTGAAAAAATAAAAAAAGAAGCAATCGGTAGAGGTAAATTATATGCCGGATTAGCTGCTTTGATTGGAGGCGCTTGGGTAAGCTCTAAAATGAATGATATTAATAAAGGTTATAACGATAATTATCTTAATGTAATAGACCAATTTAATGATTTATTAAATCCTGGATTTTTAAAAGGATTATGGGGATGGGCTCCTAATTCTGAATTAAAAAAAGAATTATTAATATTTAAAAACAAAATTGTTGGATTAAATACTGTTTACAAGACTATGGCTGAACCACTAATCATAGAAACAGATTCTTTTAGAACTGCTATTAAAAAATCTTTTGAACCACAAGAAATTAAAAAAAGAGAAGAAGTAGTGAAAGATTTAGAAACAAGATTATTAGAAATAGAAGATTTAAAAATAAGATTAGAAGAAACTTTTACTACTGCTGGCGGAAAAAGCTCTCAACAAGTACAAGAAACAAAAAGCAGATCAGGCACAAGTATACTAGATTCAATATTAAATACAATTCCATTACAAGGAGGATATGCTCCTTTTAAAACTGATATAGAAGAAATTTTATATTCTTTGCCAGCTTATATCCAATCTGTTAAAGATGCAATAGAAATATTAAATAAACAAATTTCTTCAGCACCATTAATTAGAGATAAAGTTAAAGAAGAATTAGAAAAAAGAAAAAAAGAAAAAACTCCAACAGAAGTCCAAGTTTGAATCTAGGCATAATTTAAAATAATAAATGTACCAAATGGTACTTATTGTAAGTAAGATGTAAGTCAATGCTGCTAGGCATTTAAAATAAGGAAAATCACATGGCTCTTAAATTAGTAAACCAAGCTGGTAATGCCCTTGGTCAATTCGACGGTTATGATACACAAATCAACAGCTACCTAGGTGGCGAAGTTGTTACATTCGTTTCATTAAATCTAAGCTCACCTGATTTAGCCGCTTCTGACGTATTTGACGGTTATGTCAATCCATCAGGTGTTGCTAAGCGCACAGTAGTTACCTTTGACTTAAGCGCTACCTCACGCCCTCTAATGTTAGCTGACGATGGTATCGCCGGTTACGGTACACTATTCGGTTCAGTCGTTGGTGGCACAGTTGGTAAAGTTACCTCAGGCGTAGTACTTGGTCCAAGCACCGCTACTGGCTCAGGCAAAATCACCTGCTGGCACTTACCTGGTGTCTTCGCTGTATCACTTGATGCAGTTGATACCGCTGCTGCCACAGGTCTACAACCCACCAACCTCGCCCTCTCAGCTGGCGCTCCCCTCACCTACACCTCAACAGGTCAATTAACTCCAGTAGGCTCACCTGCTGCAGTAGTAGGCGCTCCAGTAGTAGGTACTTTAATTGACTTCGAGACCAATGGCTCATTAGTCAATACCCCAAGCTACTTAGTTAGCGCTCTAAACAGCCCATCAGGTCTAGGTGCTTCACCCCGTCAATTCACCTACGCTACCTTCTACTTCAATCCACCCGTTGCCTGATAATTGATTCTTGGTCTGACCAAGAACTAATTAACTTACAACTTAAAAAAGAGCTAATTTTTATTAGCTCTTTTTTATTTTTTATACATAATATACTAATATTAAAATATGTAATTTGCGTACATCAGTGTACTGCCGCTGGCGAATGCTGGCAAACAATACTTTTAAATCGGAGATCTCGAATGAATATGTTCAATAGCAAAGGCGAGATGAACGCATCATCATTAAAGGATGCACTTCATACTCTCGTCAAATATGCATCAATTTTAGAAGAAAACACCCCCTCAAACATGGGTCTAGCCGGTCAACCCTCATTATCAGATGAAAAACGCGACGAATTAATCGCCCGCGCCATCTCAACACAAGACGGCAAAATTGCTTTGGCTCAAGCAATGGCAAACCCTATCCGCAGAAACTTAGATTATCATGGAATTGCTCGTAGAGCACTAGTCGTGGACGCATTACCTCAGGGAGCTATGCCCACATACGACCGCGATATTGATGTTGCCGCTGTAGTAATCAGCAGCAACGGTACTGGTCCCGAATCACGCGTATTCGGTGATCGCGTTGTCGTTCCTGAATTTGAAATTTACGCCAACCCCACTGTACGTATTGCCGAAGTTAAGCGTCGTCGCTTCAACGTCATCGACCGTGCAGTTCAAAAGGCTCGTCAAGAAATCATGGCTCAAGAAGACGCTAACGTTTTCGCCGCCCTCGATGCCGCTGCTTCAGTTGAAAACACTGTAACAGATATCGCTGACGCTGGTCTACTCAAGAGAGACCTAGTTGAAATCAAACAACAAATTGATCGTTGGGACTTAGTAACCACCAAATACTTCATGAACATCAATGAATTCACCGATATCCTCAAGTGGGGTTCAGGTGGTGGTCAAGGCGTAGGCGGCGGTGATTTCGATCCCGTCACCATGCGTGAAGTACTACAAACCGGTCTCTATGCTCACATCTGGGGCACAGACATCATGGTATCAAAGATCGTTCCCCCTGGCACTATCTATGGTTGTGCAGATCCAGAATTCGTCGGTGTCATGCCCGTGCGCCAAGACATCGAAGTACTTCCTGCCGACGAGCCCCGCCAACTAAAATTAGGGTGGGTAGTTAGCGAAATTATCGGTATCGGCATCGTCAATCCTCGTGGTGTCGCTGCTGGTCGCAAATCAGTAGTAATCGGCTCTTGATACTAAATTAGCCTAAAAAGCTTATAAAAAGGGTCTGTGAGCAATCACAGACCCTTTTTTATTTGTCACAGCTGCTGTGACAAACTTGTCACAGATTGAGCCTAAACAGTATTATAATTGAACCCAAACAATCCTGTATTTTATAAAAATAAATTTTTTGATGAACCTTGACAACTTCAACTGCGCTTGATATATTACTTGAAGAGGTGCCATGATAAATTTAAAAATTAAAGAAATGATTGAGAATGGTTTTGCAACTAAGCGCATTAGTAATTTATTAAATATTCCAGAGTCAGAGGTAAAAAATCAAATTGATATTAATCAGTGGGATCTTTTGAAAGAAGAGTTTTCCAATGATAAGATTCCGCAAATTATTGATTTATATGAGCAAGGAGTATCTGCCAAATTATTGGGAAAAAAATACTCTATTGATAAAAGAAGGGTTCAAAAATGGGCAAATGAAAAAGGTTTGTTAAGAGATAAATCTTCTTCTCATAGATTTACTAATTTTAATCAGAATATATTTGATGTAATTGATTCTGCAGATAAGGCATATTGGCTAGGTTTCTTTTATGCAGATGCTTATAATTGTGATATTACTAATACTTTTAGCGTAACATTAAAAGATGAAGATTATAATCATTTAGTTAAATTATCAAATTTTGTTGATCTGCCAAGCAATAAAGTTAAAAGATATTTGTCTGAATTAGGTGATAAGAAATATCCTACTTGTTGTATTCGATTATATAGTAAACACTTATGTGAAAAAATGACAAATCTAGGTGTGCCTAGAGCCAAAAGTTTTATTATTACTTATCCACAATGGCTAGATCCTAAATTAAACGTTGCCTTTATTCGTGGTATGTTTGATGGAGATGGTAGTTTAGCTCACAGATCTAATAATGAATGGAAATGGTCTTTAGTGACTACCAAAGAATGCGGAGAAGTAATTCAGCGTATTATCTTAAAAGAATTAGATTTAATTATTAATTTAAATTGCATTTCTAAGACTGGCAATAATACATATGAATTAGAAAGCAATGGTAATGAAAGAGTATTAAAACTAGCTACTTGGCTATACAAAGATTCTAGTATTAATACTCGTTTAGATCGTAAATATGAGAGAATGTTGGAGTTACAGCAACAGCAAGATGGTCGAAGATTTGAGAGAAAAGAATATAAAGTTTCCGAATCTGTTAAAAGTAAAATAATTGATAAAGTAGATGCTGGAGAGAAAATGGTAGATGTAGCTAAGCAGCATCAAGTACATCCTAGAACAGTATCTAAGATAGTAAGTGAAAATAAATATAATCCTATTACTAATATTACTAACAATAAAAGAAGTGATTATGATCGTATTGTAGAAATTAATGGTAAGTTATTAACTGCTAGTTATGTAAAGACATTAAGTAGAGAAGAAAGGTTTGAGTTGATTGAGCCTTTGTTTCAACATTTTAGGGCTTTAGATTGGCAATATCCAAACAACTTATCAGAAGTAAAGAAAAGCTGGAAAGAGTTAGTAGAATATAAGCCTGATTTATCTGTCAATGCATTATTTAATAATGATTCATTAGCAACTGATATTTGTAAATATTATTGTCATAAATTTTATGATGCTACTGAGTACAAGCAACCTACTATGAAGCAAATATTTTACAATGATGACAAATTGCGCAAACTAATTCAAAATAGATTAGGATTAGATTGGAAAGATCCTAATAACACAGAGACATTTAATATTTCATTTAGGATGTTAATTCAGGGAATGAGATCTGCCAGAATGGTACCTAGCGTATCTATTTTTAAGCCTGGGATTGCTAAATATTTGTATATGAAATACAGTGGAGAGGGAGAAGTAGTATTTGATTATTCCGCTGGATGGGGTGGTAGGATGTTGGGGGCAGCTAGCTGTGGTAGGAAATATATTGGAGTAGATCCTTGGACTACTGACGAATTAGAAGTAATGAAAGATGAGTTGGGATTACAGAATGTTACATTAATTAATAGTGGATCAGAGCATGTGAAGTTAGAGGAGAATAGTGTAGATTTTGCATTCAGTTCACCGCCCTATTACTGTCAAGAGTTGTACGTCTTAGATGATCGTCAAGCATATGCTAAAGGAGAAGAGCATTTTTATAATGTATATTGGAAGGGGACATTAGAAAATGTGAAATATATGTTAAAGTCTGGTAAATACTTTGGATTAAATGTAAAAAACTATCCTAAAATGGTAGAGATGGCAGAGCAGGTATTTGGACCAGTAGTAGAAGAAGTGTATTTAAGAACAGTTAGATCGCACCTCACTAAGACAGCTGGAGTGACTAAAAACGAATCTATTTATTTATTTAAATGTAATAAATAATTTATAATAAATATTTTAAATTTTAATCATCAAGCCGGAATTTATTCTGGCTTTTTTTATTAATATAATAATATTAAATCATTATTCTAGGAGCGAATAATGGCTTATAAGAATATTACAAAAAAACAAGGAAGAGATTTTAATTTTTTTCAGGTTTTACCAGTTAACTGGACACATTTTGGTGCTCCTGATGGATATACTCCCCAAAATGGTTATGGTCCAGATTTAATTATTACTTTTCCTACTCAAGGCGTTTCTTTTATTAATTATGGTACGGTTGCTACTGAATCAATAGAATATTCTTTTAATGGCACTACAGTACATGGTGAAATGGTACCAGGAACACCTTCAGCCGCATTAGTATTTGATTTTAGAACTGTATGTCTAATATGGTTTAGATTAAAAGCAGGTTCTACAGGACCTGTTAATATTAGAGTAGAAGCCTGGGGCAAGGACTAAGTTAGGGGAATTATGATTACAAATCCATTAGGTCCTATAAATTTCGGAAAAGAAAAATATTTTTTTCAAAAAATAGTCGTTTCTGCGCCAGATTTCGGCACCAATGCAGATATAGCTGTTACTTTAACAAGTAAAAATTCTTTATTATTTATTAATCAAGGACCTGGAGTTGTTGAAGTTTCATTTAACGGTCTTAGTGTACATGCAGAATTAAATACTAGTACTGGCACCAGTAATCTTATTATCAATGACCCTAGTATTGTTAAAGTTTGGTTTAGACTTAAATCAGGAGCGCCATCTATTGTTAGCGTTCAAAATGATGCTATTGCAAATAGCAATACTGTAAATTTAAGCGTAGGCGCTATTGGCGGCACTTCTTCTAATTTTAATGATTTCTTTCCTGCTATTGGCACTGCTGTTGGTTTTAATGATGGTACCAATATGCAAGGTGCCAGAGTCTTTGATGCTGATACCAATGGTGGCGCACAATACGTATTAGGCTCTGTATTACGTGCTAGCGCTCCTGGTGGCTCTGTAGAGACAGGTACTGCAGCTAATCCATTAAGAATTAATCCTACTGGCACTACTGCTCAACCAGTAACTGATAACGGCGGATCTCTTACTGTAGATGGTACAGTTACAGCTAATATAGGTACTACTAATGGTTTAGCACTAGATGCTACATTAACTAATGGTACTCAAAAAGCTATTGTCAGAGGTGGATCTAAAGGAACTACTACTGCTGCAGATGTAACTAGTACTAGTATAAATGCAGATCATCAAGCATTAGACGTAACACTATATAATGCAGATGGCAGCACACCTTTAGCATTAGATGGTTTCGCGGCACTAGATGCTTTTGGAAGATTTAGAGTTTCAACTCCATTCACAGTATTTGAAAATAAACAAATTCATAATTCTCAAACTTATATTTGGACTGAAGCGTTAACTGGTGGGGGAAGTACTACTTATTCCCAAAATAGAGCTTCTACTACATTAAATGTTTTTAACAATGGTGATAAAGTTATCAGACAAACAAAAGAAAGATTTAATTATCAATCTGGTTTAAGCTTTTTAATTTTAGTTACTTTTGTAATGGGTCCTGGTACTTCTGGAATTTCTAAAAAAATAGGATATTTTGATCAAAATAATGGTATTTATTTTGAAAATAATGGCGCAACCAATAGTATTACTATTAGAAGTAATGTTACAGGAACTCCAGTTCCTAATACAGTATTACAAACTAATTGGAATATTGATCCATTGAATGGTGCAGGTCCTAGCGGACTTACTTTAGATGTTACTAAATCACAAATATTTGTAATTGATATTGAATGGTTAGGTGTAGGATCTGTTCGCTGTGGATTTGTTATTAATGGTAAAACTTATTATGTACATAAGTTTGATCATTCAAATATTATAAATTCTGTTTATATGTCTACTCCTAATTTGCCAGTTAGGTCAGAAATAGAAAATGTTTCTGCAGGAGTAGTTGTTGTTGGTAATACTTTAGAGCAAATTTGCTGTTCTGTTATGTCAGAAGGCGGTTATAATAATCCAGGATTATCTTACAGTGTAGATAGAGGAATCTCGCCATTAACCAATGCAGACAATGCTCATGTATACCCTCTAGTATCTATTAGATTAGAAGTTAATTCGGGGGGAGTGATTGTTGTTCCCCAGGCAATTGATATTTTATGTACTAGCTCTAATGCTAATTTTAAATGGGTATTAGTTGTTAATCCAGTAATTAATGGGGTAGATGCAGCTTCTTGGGTTCCAGTTGCTGGTAGTGTAGTGGAATATGACGTAAGTAGAACTTTAACAAATTATATGACTAACGGTTATATTATTGCTTCAGGATATGGAACTCAAAAAGCGGCTCCAGTATCTTCTGCAATTCAAGGAGCTTATAGGTTAGGAAGCTCAGTTGCTGGCGTAAGAGATGAATTAGTTTTAGGTGTACAGAAAATAGCTGGTGGTGGCGGCGATAACTTCATAGCTTCTATATCTTGGAAAGAATATGGTTGATGAAAAAAAGCAAGTTAATTAAGAATAAATGTGAAATAGAATCATGTAATGTTACAGATCCTAATTTACTACATCTTCATCATATTATAGAAAGAACTGAAATTAATACTACTAATCATACATATAATTTAGCTATCTTATGTGCCAACTGCCATGCATTAAGTCATACTGATAAATTAAAAATATTAGGAGTATATCCATCTACTAGATTACCAAATCATAGAACTTTGATATATGAATTAAATGGTAAGAGAAATATAGAAGGCATTGATTTTCCATATTATAATTTTACTAATAAATCATTTAAAATTTATAAAGGTAAAGATGAGCAAGAATGATGAAAATATAGAGATTATCAAGAGTTTGTCAATAGGTGACATTAAGATTGATGCTACCAATCCAGACAATCTTAGTAATAAAGTATTAGATGAAAGAGAAACTCGCCGCCGATTATTAACTCATGCTAGAATGGTTGGGTGCGAAAAAGATATGTTATTATTATTTAAAAAATTTGATAACTTGTTAAGAAATTGCACTAATGAAAAAGAAAGAAATGACATAGGAAAGATTGGATCTGTAGCCATTTATAACTTACTTGGCGGTGGTGGCGAATTATATGTAGATGGTCAATTAGTTTGTAAGGATAAGTGAGGAATTATGTCAGATAAATTTGTAGGTGAAGTAGTATGGTTTGATAGTCGTCGCGGATATGGTTTTATTTCTTGGGAAAAAGATAATGTCAAGCAAAAAGATTTATTTTTGCATTTCTCAGATATTAATGTAGAAGGATTTAAAACAGTAAATAAAAATCAAAAAGTTGAATTTAAATTAGGGCAAAATAAAAATGGAGTTGCTAAAGCAATAGAAGTAACCCCTGTTACAGTATCTTGATTATCTTTTCATAAAGATTTGCACTATTTGTATAACTAAACTAATAAGACCAGATACAAATAAAACTTGAAGTTTAAATATTTCTTTATTTATGTCTTCTGTTTGCTTAAGTAGTTTATCTACTTTTTCATCTGTTTTATCTTGCTTTTCTCTGCATTTAGTTAAAAGTGCAGTCATTTCTTCATTTTGATCGGCTACAGTCGTCTCAATTTCAATAGCTTTCCTATTGACTTCTAATATTAAGTCAAGATCTTTTTTATTTAATGCATCATGAAGAGAGACTCGCTCAGCCATTTAATACCTCAAGCAGCTTTGATTTTAGCTTTTCTTATTCTTGCTTTCCCAATAATTTTATCACATTTTTCATTTAATTTATTATAAAGATTAACTACTTCAGGATCTAATATCTCTGATTCGTTCTCTATTTTTAAAATTTTTTCATTTAAATTAATGTTTTTATTATTTATATTGCTTGTCATAAACA
>Ga0208783_10001649_pt1 | contig 13082 bp, 11 predicted proteins | sample DEB19_08_DNA_2_FD_184529 | JGI IMG/M metagenome (GOLD analysis project Ga0208783, IMG submission 184529) | Aqueous microbial communities from the Delaware River and Bay under freshwater to marine salinity gradient to study organic matter... | ecosystem: Environmental > Aquatic > Marine >... | reverse complement strand
AGGCTCGCTCGATGCGAGGCGCGTGCTGCGCACCGCGACGAGCGGCCAGTCGCTGCTCTTTTTCCCGGAGGGCACTTTTGTCGGCGAACCAGGACTCCTCAAATTTCACAGCGGCGCCTTTAAGAGCGCGGCGTATGCCGGATGTCCGGTGGTCCCCTGCGTGATCCGCGGCACCCGAGAGATCCTGCCGAGCCCCAAGTTTTTTCCGAGACCAGGCGCCGTCGAGGTCGAGCTGCTGCCGCCAGTCGTGGCACCGACCGGAATGGAGCCCGAGGACGCCGCTCGCCTGCTGCGCGAGCGGACCCGAGCCTTAATCCTCGAACGAGTAGGCGAGCCCGACCGAGGCTGAGCGAGAGGGATTCGTCGGCGGATCGGCGAATCGGGGGCGTTTTCCCCTACACTTGGCGGCCTTCCTCGTCCAAGTTTTAAAAAGGGTCTGCCATGTCCGAGTCCATCGTCCTGCTGTCTGCTCGCCGTACCCCGATCGGTGCCTTCCAAGGGGTCTTCGCGCAAACCACCGCGCCCTCGCTCGGCGCCGCCGCACTCGCAGGTGCCGTGCACGCTTCAGGGCTCGCTCCGGCCGACATTCAGGAAGTGATCATGGGTTGCGTGCTGCCGGCGGGACTCGGCCAGGCACCCGCCCGCCAAGCCTCGATCGGCGCTGGAATTCCGAAGTCCGTCCCGACCACGACCATCAATAAAATGTGCGGCTCGGGAATGAAGGCCATCATGATGGCCATCGATCAGCTGCGCGCAGGCGAAGCTCAGGTCGTTGCCGCAGGCGGACTCGAGTCGATGACCAATGCGCCCTATTTGTTGCCGAAGGCGCGCTCAGGCTATCGCATGGGCCACGGCGAACTGCTCGATCACATGTTCACCGACGGTCTACAAAGCCCGTGGGACGGTCAGATGATGGGCGCTTTCGCCGAGAACACCGCGGGCCGCTACGGATTCACGCGCGCCGACCAAGACGCCTTCGCATCGATGTCGGTCACGCGAGCCTTGGCGGCGGTCGAGAACGGCGCGTTCCTCGCCGAGATCACGCCGGTCACCGTCAAAGGACGCAAGGGTGACACCGTGGTCGAGCGTGATGAAACGCCGTTCACCTGCGATCTCTCAAAGATTCCGCAACTGAAGCCCGCCTTCCGCAAGGACGGCACCGTCACGGCCGCCAGCTCTTCGTCGATTTCGGATGGCGCCGCCGCAGTCGTGCTCGCCACCGAATCGTTCGCCAAGTCGCGAGGACTCAAGCCGCTCGCGCGTATCGTGGCGCAGGCGAGCCATGCGCAGGAACCCGAGTGGTTCACCACGGCACCGGTCGGCGCCATTCAAAAGGTACTCGAACGCTCGGGTTGGAAAGCCTCCGATGTCGACCTCTTCGAAGTGAACGAGGCGTTTGCGGCGGTGGCGATGGCCGCAGCGAAAGACATCGGCATTCCCTCCGAGAAACTCAACGTACACGGCGGTGCCTGTGCGCTCGGTCATCCGGTCGGCGCGACCGGCGCCCGCATCATCGCGACGCTCGCTCACGCGCTCGTTCGCTACAACGGTCGGCGCGGCGTCGCGGCGCTCTGCATCGGTGGCGGCGAAGCGACGGCAATCGCCATCGAAAGGATCTGAGTATGAGCGAGGCTGTCGAACGCGATGTGATGGAGTACGACGTCCTGATCGTGGGGGGCGGCCCGGCGGGCCTCGCCTGCGCAGTGCGTCTCAAACAGGTTCGACCGGAGCTCACGGTGTGCGTGCTCGAGAAAGCCTCGACGATCGGCGCGCATTCGCTTTCGGGCGCAGTGCTCGAGCCAGGCCCCCTCGATGCCCTACTGCCCGATTGGCGTAAGCAACCGCCGGGGGTGTGCGTGCCGGCGAAGCGCGATGAGTTTTCTTTGCTCACTCGCACGGGTCGTATTCGACTACCGACACCCCCGCAGCAGCATAACGAAGGTAACTTCATCGTTTCCCTCGGTTTGCTCATGCCGCGGATCGCAGCGCAGGCCGAGCAGCTCGGCGTCGATGTCTTCCCGGGGTTTGCAGCCGCCAAGCCGCTGTTCAATGACGACGGTAGCGTTGCGGGCGTGCAGATCGGTGACATGGGTATCGAGAAGTCGGGCGAGATCGGTCCCAACTACGCACCGGGCCCCGAGGTTCGGGCCCGCGTCACGGTGCTCGCCGAAGGCTGTCGTGGCAGTGTCAGCAAGCAGCTGATCCAGCGTTATCAGCTCGACGCCCATTGCGATCCGCAGACTTACGGTCTCGGTTTCAAAGAATTGTGGCAGCTGCCTGAAGGGCGCGTGGAGCCGGGGCTGATCCAACACTCAGTGGGCTGGCCGCTCGACTCCAAGACCTATGGTGGCAGCTTCATTTATCACCTCGACAACAACCGGGTTTACGTCGGTTATGTCGTGGGTCTCGATTATCGCGATCCGCGTCTCAAGCCGTTCGAAGCGTTCCAACAGTTCAAGCATCACCCGAGCGTCAAAGCCTTGCTCGAGGGCGGCGAGATCGTCGCGGCCGGCGCGCGCACCATCGCTGCCGGAGGCTGGCAGTCGCTGCCGAAGCTCGACATGCCGGGCGCCCTACTGATCGGCGACGCCGCAGGTACGCTCAACGTTGCGAAGATCAAAGGCATTCATCAGGCCATGCGTTGCGGCATGCTCGCTGCAGAGCACCTCGCCGAACACGATTGCGCGACAGCCGGGTTCGATGCTCGCTTTCGCGCCTCGGAAGGCGGTCTCGAGCTCAAGTCGGTTCGCAATATCAAGCCGGGATTCAAGCGCGGACTGTGGTTCGCCATGGCCAATGGTGCCCTCGAAACCCTCACCGGCGGTCGCACGCCATGGACGCTGCGCAATATGGCTGCGTACGCCGAGACGCAGCGACTCGACGAATTCGACTCGCCCGATCGCGGCTGGGTCGAGCGGACGCTCGCTCCGCGTGATCGGCTCGCATCGGTGTTCTTTGCCAATAACTCGCACGAAGAAAATCAGCCGATTCATCTCAAGGTGCGTGATCCGAACCTCTGCGTCACACGCTGCGCGCAAGAATTCGGCAACCCGTGTCAAAACTTCTGCCCCGCTAACGTCTATGAAATGGTGGACGATGGCGCCGGCGGGAAACGCTTGCAGATCAACTCAGCCAACTGCGTGCATTGCAAAGCCTGCGACATCAAAGATCCGTACCAGATCATCGACTGGACGACGCCCGAGGGCGGCTCGGGACCGATCTACCAGTCGCTCTGACGCTCAAGCCATCGCGCTGCCGCGAGTTCGCATCGACCATGACCGAACACGTTATGTGGAGTCCTGATACGGCGCGACGCGACGAAGCGAATCTCTCGCGGTTCGTCGAGTGTCTCGCCGCGCGTCGTGGTTTGCAGTTCGACAGTTATTCGTCATTGCATCGCTGGTCGATCGAGCAGCCGGAAGCCTTCTGGTTCGAACTCGCCCACTTCGTCGACATGCGGGCGGAGTGGTCGGAAGGTCCGGTCGTCGTCGAAGGAGACAAGATGCCGGGCGCGCACTGGTTTCCGAGCGCTCGTCTCAATTTCGCCGAGAACCTACTGCGCTTCCATGACGATCACCCGGCGCTACTCGCCACGAACGAACGTGGCCAGCGACGAGCACTCTCGTACAAGCAACTTCATTCTGAAGTCGGGCGCATCGCGGCAGGCTTGCGCGACGCAGGTGTGAAGCCGGGCGATCGCGTCGCTGGTTTCATGCCCAACCTGCCGGAGGCCGTCATCGCCATGCTGGCGGCGACGAGTCTCGGTGCGACGTGGTCCTCGTGCTCGCCGGACTTTGGCATCGCCGGCGTGCTCGATCGCTTCGGACAAATCGCTCCGAAGGTATTGATCACCGCAGACGGCTATTTTTACGCCGGCAAGACCATCGATTCTTTGAGCCCGATCCGCAACGTGCTCGCCGATCTGCCCTCGGTGACTACGGTGATCGTGGTGCCTTATGTATCGAGCACACCCGATCTCGCGCAGCTGCCCTCGTCTGGCGTTCATCTGTGGTCTCGCTTCGGCACGCCCGGTGCGAAAGCCGTATTCACGCGCCTACCCTTCGAGCATCCGCTCTTCGTGATGTACTCCTCGGGTACGACGGGTAAACCCAAGTGCATCGTGCACGGCGCCGGCGGAACGTTGTTGCAACACTTGAAAGAGCATGAGCTGCACGTCGATCTGCGTCGTCAGGATCGATTGTTCTTTTTCACGACTTGCGGATGGATGATGTGGAACTGGCTCGTGAGCGGGCTCGCAGTCGGTGCGACGCTCGTGCTCTACGACGGTTCGCCGCTACATCCCGACGAAGGCGTGCTGTGGCGGATGGCTGAAGAAGAGCATGTCAGCATCTTCGGTACCAGCCCGAAATTTCTCGCTGCTCTCGACAAAGCCGGTTATCACCCTCGCGAACGTGTCGCCTTGCCGGCGCTGCGTACGCTGATCTCGACGGGCGCTCCGCTCGCGCCCGAACAATTCGACTTCGTCTATCGAGAGATCAAATCAGATCTTCATCTCGCCTCGATCTCCGGTGGCACCGACATCATCTCGAGTTTTTGCATCGGCAACCCGACGGCGCCGGTCCATCGTGGTGAGCTGCAATGCGCGGGGCTCGGCATGGCGGTCGATATCGTCGACGATCGCGGGGCTTCACTGCCCGTGGGTGAAAAAGGTGAGCTCGTCTGTCGTCGCAGCTTTCCCTCGATGCCGATCGGATTCTGGGGCGACGAGGATGGCAGTCGCTATCGCAAGGCTTACTTCGAGCGTTTTCCGGGTATCTGGCATCACGGCGACTACGCGATGCGCACCGCCAGCGACGGCTTCGTGATTCTCGGCCGATCGGATGCCGTGCTGAACCCCGGCGGTGTTCGTATCGGCACGGCCGAGATTTATCGGCAAGTCGATACGCTGCCCGAGATCATCGAGTCGTTGTGTATCGGACAAGACTGGCAGGGCGATGTACGAGTCGTGCTATTCGTGCGTTTGCGTGAAGGCGTAACGCTCGATGAGTTGCTGCGCCAGCGCATTCGCGACGTGATTCGCTCGAACACGTCACCGAGGCACGTGCCCTCGCGCATCATCGCGGTACCCGAAATCCCGCGTACCCTCAGCGGAAAGATCGTCGAACTCGCCGTGCGCAATATCGTCCACAGTCTGCCGGTCACCAACACCGACGCACTCGCCAATCCCGGCGCCCTCGAGCACTTCAAGAATCTACCGGAGCTTCAAACGTGAGCTCGGGTTCGCCGTCGCTCCATGAGCGCTATCGATCAGCGCTCACGGCCAACGGATTTTCCGTAGATCCTGCGCAAGATGCCGCGATCGCGCATCTCGAACGACTACGTCTCGAACTCGAGTCGCAGCAGAGTGAACCCACGCTCAAACAAATGGTTCGTCGCTGGGTGAGCGTCGAGTCGATCGCCGCACCTCGAGGCGTCTACCTCTGGGGCAGCGTGGGTCGTGGCAAGACCTGGATCATGGACCTTTTCTTCGAGAGCGCGCCCCCCAATTCCAAGCGTCGCAGCCACTTCCATCGTTTCATGCAGGGCGTTCACGAGGGGCTTCGAGCACATCGCGATGAAGTTGACCCCTTGGCCGCAGTTGCCACGGACATCGCCGCCCGCGCACGACTCATCTGTCTCGATGAGCTCTTCGTCAGCGATATCGCCGATGCCATGCTGCTCGCCGGACTGTTCACGCACCTCGTGGATCGCGGCGTCACGCTGGTCTTCACGTCGAACGTCCCACCCTCGGGCCTCTACAAGAATGGCTTACAGCGCCAACGTTTTCTGCCAGCGATCGCGCTCATCGAGCAGCATTGCGACGTGGTCTGCGTCGATGGGGGAACGGACTATCGTTTACGGCAACTCACGCGCGCGCCGATTTATCTGCAGAGCCACTCCCCTAACGTCGATGAGTCGCTGAGCGAAATCTTCGCGAATCTGGCGGATGGCTCAGGATGCTCAAGCGGTAGTCTCGAGATCGAGGGACGACCGATTCCCGTCCGTCGACTCAGCAAAAACGTCGTCTGGTTCGACTTCAAGGCACTGTGCGACGGGCCGCGCAGTCAGGATGACTATGTCGGCATCGCTCGCGAGTATCAGTCGGTGATCCTGTCAGACGTGCCGGTGTTCACGCGAGATCTTGAAGACGCCGCTCGCCGTTTCATCGCGCTCATCGACGAGTTCTATGATCGACGCGTCAAACTTGTGATGTCGGCGGCGGCAGCACCGCTCGATCTCTATCAGGGCGAGCGCCTACGATTCGAATTCGAGCGAACGTCGAGTCGTTTGATTGAAATGCAGAGCGAGGCCTATCTCTCGAGCGAACACCTCGGCTGAGATCGTTCGAACGACGATCAGTTGACGGCGCTGGAGCCCGGGGGCCGATCGGCCGCTGCCCCGAAGAGGCGCGACACGTCGACCGCATCGAACCCCCATGGCTTGTGACAGAACTCGCAGGTCACCGTGACCTGACCTCGTTCGGCCACGATCGATTCCACTTCGTCGACACCCAGTGAGCGCAGCATGCCCTCGACGCGCTCAGCGCTGCATCGACACCGAAAGGCAACCGCGTGCGATTCATGGATACGAAGATCGAGCCCTGCGAAGGTTCGACGCATGAGTTCGGCGGCCGGGCGTGCGAGGAGCTCGTCACGCTCGACGTCGTTGATCGCCTCGCAGGCGGCAGCGAACGTTCGGTCTGCCTCAGCTTCGAGCGCGATACCCTCACCCCCGAGCCCACCCTGCCCCGGCATGCGCTGCACGAGCAGACCTGCCGTGCCGAAGTCGTCGGCACCGAGTACCACACGCGTCGGCAACTGCTCAGAGGTCTCGAAGTAATGTTCGAGCGATGCGGCAAGCGATCCACCGCCGATCGGTACGATGCCCTGATAACGCGCCGCCTGTTTACCGGTCTCGATGGTCACCACGACGGTGCCCTGGCCGGCGAGACTTGCGAAGTCGGCGTCGTCCGTAATCCGTTCGCGATCGAAGCGCGCAACGCCTCGTACCCGAAAATCGTGGGTGCACTGCGCAACGAGCAATCGAACGCCGCCATCGCCCTGCAACTGCAAGGTGAGCTCACCTTCGAATTTGAGCGTGGAGGCGAGCAGCACCGCCGCTGATACCGACTCGCCCAACAGACGTCTTACGGGCTCGGGGTAATCCGCGTGCTCGCGCAGTGCAAGCCAGGCGGGACCTAGACGCACGAACTGACCGCGAACCGACTGCTGCTCGACCACGAAGCGCTGCACGAGGTCGATGACCCGGTGCTCGCCAGATGATCCGTCGCGGTCGCGCGCGTGCTGCATCAGCCAGACAGCTTCTTACGCAACAGGTCGTTGAGCTGCGCCGGATTGGCCTTGCCACCGGTCGCTTTCATCACCTGACCTACGAAGAAGCCGAACAACTTGTCTTTGCCCGATCGATAGTCGGCGAGCTGACCCGGATTCTTGGCCATGACCTCATCGATCGCCGTTTCGATGGCGCCCGTGTCGGTGATCTGTCGCAGACCCTTTTGCTCGATGATGGCGTCGGCGCTCTCGCCAGTTGCCCACATCGCTTCGAAGACGTCTTTGGCGATCTTGCCCGAGATCGTCGCATCGACGATGCGGGTGACGAGACCCGCGAGCGCCTCGGCATCGACCTTGGACTTCTCGATCTCGAGGTTGTCTTTGTTGAGGAAGGCCGCGAGGTCACCCATGACCCAATTCGCGCACAACTTGGGATCACGTCCTACGCGGCGCACGACCTCTTCGTAGAACGCGCCGAGCTCTCGGCTCGCCGTGAGCACGCCGGCGTCGTACTCGGAGAGCCCATAGTCGCGTACGAACCGCGCCGCTTTTTCGTCGGGCAGTTCGGGAAGCGACGCTTTGACCGTCGCCACGAATGCGTCGTCGATGACGAGCGGCAGCAGATCGGGATCGGGGAAGTAGCGGTAATCGTTGGCTTCTTCCTTGGAGCGCATGGAACGCGTCTCGCCCTTGTCAGGATCGTAGAGACGCGTCTCTTGCACCACCTTGCCGCCCGACTCGATGAGCTCGATCTGACGCTCGACTTCGTAGTTGATGGCTTTCTCGACGAAACGGAAAGAGTTGAGATTTTTGATCTCGGCACGCGTGCCGAACTTGTCGCTGCCCTTGGGTCGGACCGAGACGTTCGCATCGCAACGGAACGACCCTTCCTGCATATTTCCGTCGCAGATCTCGAGATAGCGCACGAGCGTGTGCACTTTTTTCATGTACGCGACAGCCTCTTTCGCCGAGCGCATATCAGGCTCGCTCACGATCTCGATGAGCGGAGTGCCCGCACGATTGAGGTCGATTCCGCTCATGCCAGGCATGCCCTCGTGCAGCGATTTGCCCGCATCTTCCTCGAGGTGTGCGCGCGTGATGCCGACGCGCTTGCGCGTGCCGTCATCGAGCACGACGTCGAGCGAACCCTCTGCCACGACCGGCAGTTCGTACTGACTGATCTGATAACCCTTCGGCAGATCGGGATAAAAATAATTTTTGCGGGCGAACACCGAGTGCGGCGCGATGCGCGCACCGATGGCGAGCCCGAAACGCACGGCCATCCGTACCGCTTCGCCGTTAAGTACCGGCAAGACGCCCGGATAGCCGAGATCGACGAGGTTCGCCTGCGTATTGGGCTCGGCGCCATAGGCCGTGGCCGAACCCGAAAAAATCTTCGAGCGCGTGGCGAGCTGCGCGTGAATTTCGAGACCGATGACGGTTTCCCATTCCATGGTGGATCCTCAGGCGAACGCCGATGGCGTCTTGAGATGCCAATCGGTTTCCTGCTGGTAGCGGTGCGCGACATTGAGCATGCGCGCCTCGGAGAAATGCGGGCCGACGATCTGCAAGCCGATCGGCAAACCGTCGACGAATCCGCAAGGAATCGACATACCGGGCAGCCCCGCGAGGTTAGCGCCGATGGTGTAGATGTCGTTGAGATACATGGTGATGGGATCGTCGCACTTGGCGCCGATGCGGAACGCCGGCGTCGGCGTGGTGGGCCCGACGAGCAGATCACATTCTTTGAACGCACGCGCGAAATCGGCGCTAATGAGCTGCCGAACGCGCTGTGCCTTGAGGTAATAAGCGTCGTAGTAGCCTGCCGAGAGCACGTAGGTGCCGGTCATGATGCGACGCTTCACCTCGGCGCCGAACCCCTCGCCGCGCGAGCGGCAATAGAGATCGAGCAAATTCTTTGGCGAATCGCAGCGATGACCGAAGCGCACGCCGTCGAAGCGAGCGAGATTGGATGAACACTCGGCCGGAGCGACCACGTAATAGGTGGGCACGGAGAGCGGCAGATTGGGGCAGCTCACTTCGCGAACCTTGGCGCCGAGTTTTTCGTAGACGGCGATGGCATCGCGAATGCGCTGTTCGCACGCGGCATCGAGCCCCTTATCGAAGAACTCGCGCACGAGGCCGATGGTGAGGCCCTGCAGAGAGTCGCCGAGCGTGGCGGTGTAATCGGGAACCGGCGAGTCGACGCTTGTCGAATCACGCGGATCGAAACCCGACATCGGCCCGAGCAGCAGCGCGGCGTCTTCGGCGCTGACCGTGATGAGCCCCGCCTGATCGAGGCTCGAGGCAAACGCGATCATGCCGTAGCGACTGCAACGACCGTAGGTGGGCTTGATACCCGTGACACCGCAGAGCGCCGCAGGCTGACGAATGGAGCCGCCCGTGTCGGTGGCCGTCGCCGCAGGCACGATTCGTGCCGCAACCGATGCCGCAGACCCACCCGACGAACCGCCCGGAACCATTTGGGTGTCCCAGGGATTACGAACCGGTCCGAAGTAGCTCGTCTCGTTGGACGAACCCATGGCGAACTCGTCCATATTGAGTTTGCCGAGCATGACGGTGCCGGCCGCGCGCAGACCCGACACGATGGTCGCGTCGTAAGGCGAGACGAAGTTACCGAGCATCTTGGAGCCGCAGGTCGTGAGCACGCCTTCGGTACAGAAAATGTCTTTGTGGGCGATGGGCACACCCGTCAACCGACCGGCTCGACCGGCCGCGCGGGCCGCATCGGCCTCGGCCGCTGCCTTGAGCGCCGCCTCGCCGGTCACCGTGATGAATGCGTTGAGGGAAGGTTGCGCGGCGGCGATACGCTCGAGATAGGCGCGCGTGAGTTCGACGCTCGAGAACTGACCTTCGGCAAGGCCTCGCGCAAGCGATGCGACGGTCGGGGCTGGGGCGCTCATTCGATCACCTTGGGGACGAGGTAGAGGCCCGCCTCAACTTTCGGTGCATTGTGCTGGTAGGTCTCGCGGCGGTTGGCCTCGGTGACCTCGTCGACCCGCAATCGCTGCGCCAACCCGGGCATGGGGTGCGCCATGGGGTCGGTGCCGGCGGTCGGAGCTCGATCGAGCTCACCGACGAAGGCGAAGATCTTGGAGAGCGAATCGACGTAGACCGGGATCTCTGTTTCGGTCAACTCGAGGCGCGCAAGGCGCGCGATGTTTTCGATGTCTGCGCGGGTGAGGCTCATGTTCGGGGGCCTGTAGCTGGCTCGGCAAAAACGGCGGAATCCGGCCTTGGCCGGGCCGGGAATCATACCATCGTTGCCTTGTCGAAGGGCTCGCAGGTTGTTAAATTGCAAGCCTTTTCCCAGCCCTTTCCCTCCACTCCGAGCTCCGGCAACCCACGATGTTCAAACGTCTTCGCGGCTATTTCTCCAGCGACATCTCCATCGACCTCGGGACAGCCAACACGCTGATCTACGTTAGAGATCGAGGCATCGTGCTCAACGAGCCCTCGGTCGTCGCCGTACAAGACGACTACAGCCGAGGCGGTAAGGTCATCGTCGCCGTGGGCGCCGAAGCCAAGAACATGCTCGGTCGTACGCCCGGCAACATCACCGCCGTGCGCCCGATGAAAGACGGCGTCATCGCCGACTTCACCTACACCGAAAAGATGTTGCAGTACTTCATCGCGAAGGTGCACGACAATCGTCTGCTCAAACCTTCGCCGCGCGTGCTCGTGTGCGTGCCGGTCGGTTCGACGCAAGTCGAGCGCCGCGCCATTCGTGAATCTGCTGAAGGCGCGGGTGCTCGTACGGTTGCCATCGTGAGTGAACCGATGGCCGCAGCTGTTGGTGCCGGCCTGCCGGTTCAAGAAGCTCGCGGGTCGATGGTGCTCGACATCGGCGGTGGCACCTCCGAAGTCGCCGTCATCTCGCTGAACGGCATCGTCTACGCGCAGTCCGCGCGCATCGGTGGTGATCGCTTCGATGACGCCATCATCAATTACGTGCGTCGCAACTACGGCATTCTCATCGGCGAAACGACGGCCGAGCGCATCAAGATCGAAATCGGCTCGGCGTATCCCGGTCAAACGGTGCGCGAAATCTCGGTCAAAGGTCGCAATCTCTCCGAAGGTGTGCCGCGCAGCTTCACACTCAACAGCAACGAGATTCTCGAAGCCCTGCAAGAGCCGCTTCAAGGCATCGTCGGCGCGGTCAAACAAGCTCTCGAACAAACACCACCCGAGCTCGGCTCTGACGTCGCCGAGCGCGGCATCGTCGTCACGGGCGGTGGCGCGTTGCTGCGGGATATCGACAAACTCATCACCGAGGAAACCGGCGTGCCGGTCGTCATCGCCGAGGACCCGCTCACCTGCGTGGCGCGCGGTGGCGGTCGCATCCTCGAACTGATGGACGAGCTCGGCCCCGGCAACTTCGGGCTTGAGTAACGCGGCTAGCAGCCGGAACATCTCTCAACGCGGTACCCCGCCGGGGCTGCGCTTCTTCTCCTACGCCGTTCTCGCGCTCGCGATCATGTGGCTGGACCAGCGCGGCGGCTGGCTCGACACCGCGCGCTTCGGGTTATCCGCCGTCGCCTACCCGCTTCGTATCGCGCTCGAGTCGCCCATCTCCGCTTGGGAGTGGACGCGCGACAACTTCGCCGAGCGCGCTGCGCTGCAGAATGAAAATTTTGAGCTCCGCGAGCGCGTGCGCGCACTCGAATTACTCGCGATGCGCCGCGCCGATCTCGAGCGGGAGAATCGAGCGCTACGCAATCTCCAGACGTCTTCGGCCGATGTCGCTCAAAAGTGGATGAGTGCACGCATCATCGCCACCGATAACAGTCGGGCGCGTCAGCGTTACACCGTCGATCGCGGTGCCGTACATCAAATCGTAAAGGGACAAACGGTGATCGCCGGCGGAGGACTCGCAGGACAGGCGCTACGCGTCGGACCCTGGAGTACGGAAATCATCTTGCTCTCGGATCCCGAGCACGCCGTGCCGGTGCAGATCGCACGCACGGGTCAACGCACACTGGCTCTCGGCACCGGACGCGAAGGTGAACTCACCCTGCCGCTGCTTCCGCTCCAAACGGATATCCGTGAAGGAGATCTGCTCGTCACGTCGGGCTTGGGCGGTGTGTTTCCGGCGGGCTATCCGGTGGCGACCGTGAGCCGAGTTCGTCGCGACGGCGCATCACCGCTCGCGCAAGTCGACGCGAAGATGACGGCCGCCCTCGATCGCGATCGGCTCGTCGCATTTATTTGGTTTGATACGGCGCATCCCTCAGCGCCGGCCGAAGCGGCTCGAGCCGTGGAGCCTCCCCGATGATCGGCGCCACCGTTCGAAGCCGACTCATTCTCTCGACGCTCGCCGCGTTCGCGCTGCAAGTCGTGCCGCTCCCATGGTGGCTCGCCGTCGTGCGTCCTCCTCTGGCCGTGATCACCGTGATCTTCTGGTCGCTGATCGCCCCACGCATCGGTGGTATTGGTCTCGGCTTTCTCGTGGGCCTCGCACTCGACGTGTATCGAGGCGTGATTTTCGGTCAACACGCGTTGGCACTCTCTTTCGTAGCGTATGTCGCGATTCGACAGCATCTCATCGTTCGAAACAAAACGATGTTCGAGCAAGCCTTGTTTGCAGGCGGCTTGTTGTTCGCATTCGAAGCCATCACTTGGGCCGTCGACGGCTGGACCGGCCATGCCACCGGCGGCTGGACTCGCTGGTTGCCGATCGTCACGGGCGCGCTGATCTGGCCGCTGACCGCGGCTTGGCAGGCGAGCGAAAACCGCGCCCGCCGCTGACGAATCTGCACGAGACGCAGT
>Ga0208783_10001648_pt1 | contig 13087 bp, 7 predicted proteins | sample DEB19_08_DNA_2_FD_184529 | JGI IMG/M metagenome (GOLD analysis project Ga0208783, IMG submission 184529) | Aqueous microbial communities from the Delaware River and Bay under freshwater to marine salinity gradient to study organic matter... | ecosystem: Environmental > Aquatic > Marine > Coastal... | reverse complement strand
CCGCGCCCATGTCGGCATCGACAAACACGAACTCGCTGGGCAGTTCGAGCTTGGGGTGCGGATTGTAGTCCTGCCAGACGACGAATGGATCGGCACCCATCTGCCCCATCGCCGGCCGCCCGGAGCCCGACCGCAGCCGCACGCCGAGCGCCTGCCAGAGCTGCCCGATGTCGCCCTTGGGCTGCCCCTGGGGCTGAAACATCGCCATCGGCCCACCGGGGCCGCGCCGCGGCTGGGCTGTCCCAGGCACCGACTGCATGAGCACCGGCAGCGGATCCTCGAAGATCGCGATCGGCTGCCCGGCCTGCACCGCCGCCACGAGGTTCGCCATCTGCTCCGGGCCGAGCGCCGAGGGCTGCACGGCGAGGAGGACGTCGTATTTCTCGGTAATCGGCGCCGTGGGATCGACCTGCACCACGTCATACTGCTTCTCGAGTTCCTCGACGATCGGCTGCCGCGGCCGCTGCTGGCCGCTCATCATGTCGAAGCCGCCGAAGAGATCGGCATCGGTGGTGAGCACGCCGAGCCGCTTGCGCTTCTGCTGGGCGGCGGTGCAGATCGAGCGGATGAGCTCGTACTCCACCGGCGTGCCCTTGTCGAAGAACGGCACGACCACCTTCTCGAGGCCGCTGGTGAAGGCGCAGCCGAGGAAGATCTCCTCGTCGCGGTAGGTGCCACGCACCCTCGAGAGCACCGTCACAGGCTCGATGCCGAACTGCTGGCTGGCGAGCGCCGCGGCCTCCGTCTTGGGCTCGGTGGAGATCACCTCCACGTTCACCTTGCCACGGCCGAGCCGCTGAAACTGTCGCAACATGTTGAGAAGGTTGATCCGCGTCTGGGCGTAGTCCTCGGGCACCGTCGGGCTGACGTAGGCCTTGATGTCGATCGGCCGATCGGCCTCGAGTCCGGCGAGCAGCCGGCGCGTGTCGGGGGAGAGCGAACTGATCCGCTCCTCGGAGAGATCGGCCCGCAGGTCGAGCGACCGGAAGAAAAGCACGGCGCCGAGCGCCGCGAGCACGAGGCCGGCCGACCGGGCCACGTAGTGCAGGCCGATCTGCGGACCGTCGCGGCGGCCGGCCCAGTGCCGACGGCCGATGAGCACCATCGCGATGTAGAGGCACACCGCGACGACGCCCAGGAAGTAGGCGATCGACGAGAGCCCCACCACGCCACGCCCGAAGTCGGAGAACTGCTCCGCCAGGCTCCATCCCCTGATTCGCTCGGCGAGTTTGGGCCCCATCACGGAGCCCGCCTGATCGGCCATCACGAGCGGCGCATTGAGCGCGAGGCCGAGAATGAAGGCCACCGTGAGATTGCTCGTGAGGAAGCTCGCCACCATGCCGATCGCGAGCATCGCCAAGCCCACGAACCAGTAGCCGAGGTAGTTCGCGAGAAACAGGCCGCCATCGGGCGTTCCCCAGCGCAGGAGGATGATCAGGTTGCAGATGCACGAGAACAGCAGGGCCACGGTGAAGATCCCGACCGTCGCCAGATACTTGCCGAACACCACCTCCCAGTCGCTCGCCGGGATCGTGAGCAGGAGTTCGTCGGTACCCTGCCGCCGCTCGTCGGCCCACACGCTCATCGTGATCGCGGGAACGAACACGAGCAGGATGTAGGGCAGGTAGCGATTGAGCTGATCGAGGTTCGCGAGGTTCGAGTTGAAGAACTCCGGTGGCCAGAAGGCCGCGAGCGACCCGAGCAGCACGAACACACAGATGAACACGTAGCCCGTGGGGTTCGAAAAGTAGGCGACGAAGTTCCGCTTGAAGACCGCGTCGAGCACGTGCCATTTCATGGTTGATCAACTCCTCGTTCCATCGTCGTTGTTCGGGGTTCTCGCCGGGGGGACCGGCGGCCGCGGCATCCGCGGGGCTTCGCCGGCTCACGCCGAGCGCGTGAGTTCGTAGAACCGCTCGTCGAGCCCGCGGCCCTCCTTGCGGAGTTCGGCAGGAGTGCCGTCGAACCGCAGCCGGCCTTCCGCGATCAGGATCACGCGGTCGGCCAGCGCCTCCACCTCCTGGAGGATGTGCGTGGAGAGCAGGATCGTCTTCTTCTCACCGAGCCGGCGGATCGTCTCACGGACCTCGCGGATCTGGTTGGGGTCGAGGCCGCTCGTCGGCTCGTCGAGGATCAGCACGTCGGGCTCGTGCAGCAACACCTGCGCCATCCCCACGCGCTGCCGGTAGCCCTTCGAGAGTTTGCCGATCGCCTTGCCGATCACGCTGCCGAGTTCGCACTGCTTCACGACCGCCTCGATCCTTTCGCGCTTGCGGTCGCCGGTGAGGCCGCGGGCGTCGGCGAAAAACTCGAGCAGGCTGCGGGGCGTCATGTCGGGGTAGAGTGGGCCGTTCTCCGGCAGGTAGCCGAGCCGCTCCGCGCCGGCGAGCCGGTCGGTCGACATGTCGTGCCCGGCGATCCGGGCCGTACCCGCGGTGGGGGCGAGATACCCCGTGAGAATCTTCATCGTCGTGCTTTTGCCCGCACCGTTGGGCCCGAGAAAGGCGACGACCTCGCCGCGCGGCACGCGAAACGAGATGTCCTCGATGGCGATGAACGGGCCGTAATACTTGGTGAGGCCGTCGGCCTCGATCATGGCGGCGTCGGAACCGGTCTGCGACATCTGGAGGGCACCAGGAGGGAGCTACTTGAAAAGAGTGCGGCGGAACGAAGCCGGAGGGCAGGCCGGATCACCGGCACCCTGCCTCATTGTTACCGGACCTCAATTTTTGCCCACTTCAGCCGCGTCCCGCAATCCCCTGCTCGCCTTGGCGGCGGCCCGGGCGCGGCCGGACGGCTGCGGGGCACCAAGCGGCTCGACGATCGCGTCGCCGCACCCGCGCCGCCAGCCGATGTGAGCCTGCCAGGCATCGTCGGCCCGGGGGAAGTCTCCGCGCACGTGCACGCCGCGGGTTTCCTGCCGCACCAAGGCGGCCCGGATCATCAGCCGCGCCACCTCGAGCATGTTTTGCAGTTGCCAGCCCTCCGGGTCGGCAAACTGCAGCGGCAGCACGTAGCGACACCAGCCCTCCACCGTCTCGAGCGCCTCCGCGAGCGAATCGCCCGACCGCTCCACCCCGACCTGCCGCCACATCAGGCTGCGGAGCGAGTTGCGGATGTCGGCCAGATCGAGGCTGCCATTGGTGTCGGGCGATCTGGGGTTCGACAGGTCGGGCACGCGCAGCATGTCGGCGTCGACGCCCGCGAGGACGTCGGCGCTTGCAGCCTGCCCCGCCCGGGCGCCGTACACGAGCCCTTCGAGCAGGCTGTTGCTGGCGAGCCGATTGGCGCCGTGCAGGCCGCTCGACGTCACCTCGCCGGCCGCGAACAGCCCCGGCACGTCGGTGCGGCCGTCGGCGTCCACCTCCACGCCGCCGATCATGTAGTGGGCCCCGGGCCGGACTGGAATCCGGTCACGGGCGAGGTCGAGCCCGAATTTCGCACAGATCTGCGCCATGCCCGGAAACCGCCGGTGCACGGTGTCGGGGTCGAGGTGCGAAAGATCGAGATACACATTGGCATGGTGCGTGCGATGCATCACGACGGTGATCGCCCGCGACACGACGTCGCGCGGGGCCAACTCCGCCCGCGGGTCGAACTCGGGCATGAACCGCCTGCCATCCTTGTCGACGAGCCACGCGCCCGCCCCGCGCACGGCCTCGGTGATCAGGCTGCGGGCACCGCCGGCGATGTAGAGCACGGTGGGATGAAACTGCATGAACTCCATGTCGCGGAGCGTCGCCCCCGCCCGCCAGGCAAGCGCCAGCCCGTCACCACTGGCCCCCTCGGGATTCGTCGACTCGCGGTACAGCTGTCCGGCGCCGCCGGTGGCGAGGATCGTGCGCCGCGCCCACACGAGCGTCTTGCCGTGGGCCCTGTTCCAGACGAGAGCGCCGCGGCAGCCGCCGGCATCGGTGACGAGGTCGATCGTGAACGTGTCGGGCCAGACCTCGAGGTTGTCGAGCAGCCGGGCCCGCTCGATCACCGCCCGCATCACCTCGCGGCCGGTCGCGTCGCCGAGCGCGTGCACGATGCGGTGGTGGCTGTGCCCGCCCTCGCGGCCAAGTTCGAGCGCGCCGTCGCGCTCGTCGAACTTCGTACCCCACGCGATCAGCTCCGCGATTCGTCCCGGCGCCTCGCGCACGACCGAATCGACGACGTCTTCGTGGCACAAGCCGCCGCCCGCGGAGAGCGTGTCGGCCACGTGGTTGTCGAACCGATCCTCGGGGTCATGCACCCCGGCGATGCCACCCTGGGCCCATTGGCTCGACGAGCTCTGCAGGTCGTTCTTCGTGACGACGGTCACCGAAAGCCGCGGATCGACGGCGAGCGCCGCCCGCAGACCGGCCAGCCCGCCACCGAGGATGAGCACGTCGGTGAAGCAGTGCGGCACGCGCTTCGGTCCGAAGGCGACCAGGTATCGCGGCCCCTCGAACATCGGCGTCATTCTCCGGCGGTCCCCTGCGTGTAGGCCTTGAACTGCTCCCAGTAGTCGGAGGGCGGTCGGCTGCGCCGCCCCTCGGCCTGCCCGCCCCGGGCGTCGGAGGGCACGTCGCGCGAGCTCCGCACGCCGTCGGGCCGCAGCCCGAGGCTGCGCACGGCCCGCTCGAACTCGCCGCGCTCGATCGGATCGGCGCTCTCGGCCAGCCGCCGCATCTTCTGCCAGCGGTCGAGGAATGCACGCGCTTCGTCCGCCGTCCAGCCCAGGCGATCGAGCACGGCGGTGTCGCCCGACTCGACCGCCTTGCGCAGATAGTCGAGCGCGAGGCTCGCGGCATTGCGGGCGTTGGCCAGATCCTGCTCGCCCCACTCGGTCTCCTTCGCGGGCGGCGGCCCATCGGGCAGCGGCTTCCCGTCGGCCCGATTCGCGGAGTCGCCTCCGGCCCACCCGCCGCTGCCGCTTTGCCCCGCGCCGCTTCCCGGCTGGCCGGAGGCCGACGGACTTGCGTCGCCGGGTTTCTGCGCACCTGCGGCGCCCTCGCCCTGCTTGCCGCCGGCGCCCTCGCCCTGTTTGCCGCCGGCGCCCTCACCTGGCTGAGCCTGATCGCCAGGCTGTTTTCCGCCCGCTGGCGTCTCGCCCGCCGCGTTCTTCGGCTCACCCGCTCCAGCTTCGCCGCCGGGCTTTCCCTGGCCCGCGCCTTGAGCGCCCTGAGCTTGGCTTTGGCCTTGTCCCTCACCTTGACCTTGCCCGGCATCTTTCCCTTGAGCGCCCTCGCCGGCGCCGCGCTCACCGCTCGCGCCTGGCGTGCCGGGCTGGGCTCCCGGTTGCTTGCCGTCGGCACCGCTGCTGCCGCCGCCTCCCTGTCCGCCACCCTGCCCCTTGCACGTGGGGCAGCCTTCCTTGCCGCATGGTTTGCCGTCGGCACACGGCGCATGCTCATGCTCGCCCTCGGCTCCCGGCTTTGGCTGGCCATCCCGGTCGGCGGCGCCTTGCTTGCCCTGTCCTTGCTTCCCTTCTGCAGCTTTGCCTGCCTCGGATTTTCCTGCCCCCTCGCCGTCGTTGCCGCCCTGCTCTCGGCGATGTTCGAGGATGCGCTCCATGGCTTCGCCGTCGTTGGTACCGTCGGCGGCGACAGCACTGTCGCGAGCGCCGCCCTTGCCGCCCGGCTGCTGCCCCTCAGCCTGCTCACCACCCGAATCTTGGCCGCCCTGCCGCTGGCCTCCGCCTTGCTTCTCGCCGCCTAGCTTCTCGCCACCCTGCTGCGCGCCTCCTTGCTGCCCACCTTCCTGCTTCTCTCCCGGCTGCTTTCCTCCTTGTTGCTGCCCGCCCGATTGTTTCCCGCCAGCCTGCTCGTTCCCCGGCGCTTGCTTCCCCGACTGCTGTTGCTGACCGCCCTGCCGCTGCCCCTGCGCGCCCACGCCCTGCCCCTGCTCGGCTCCCTGCCCCTGGTTTTGCCCCTGCCCCAGTTGATCGCCCGCCTGCTTTCCATCCTGCGGGGGCGACTGCTGCCGATCGCCGTTCCGGTCGCCCTTTGACTGGCCGTCCTGCTTGCCTGGCTGCTTGGTGTCGGGGGCCTGATTCGGCTGCGGAGCGTCTTGGCGATCCTCAGGGCGGCGGTCCTGCGGCGCCTGCTTCCCATCGTCGCGCGGCTCGTTTGCTCCGCCGCCCGACTGCCCCTGCGAGCGACCGTCGTCAGACTTCCCCAAACCGGGCGGCGGCTGCTCGGGCTGGCGTGGAGGTGCAGCTGGATCGATCCGCAAAGCCTGCCAGGGCGAATGTGTGACGTTGGGCCGCTTTGGCCGGTTGTCGATGGCCACTGCACGGTACTCGAGGGTCGCGCCCTGTCCCGCTCCGAGCCGCTCCGGTACGAGCTGAGCCATCCCGCGAAACACACCGGCATGCTCCTGCTCGAGGAGCGCCACCTCCGGTCCGGCGGCTCCCCCCTGCAGCCGCGTCTCGATGGCGACCTTCGCGAGCGCGAAGTCGGGATCCGTGGCCTGCACGCGCACGGCGACCGGCGCCGCCGGCGGCACACGCAGCGGCGACTCGCGCGGCTCCTCGATCGACACTTCGGGCGCGAGATCGGCGAGCACCTCGATGCGATGCTCCATCGCGTCGGTGATCATCGCCTCGCGCCCCGCATCGGCCGCCGCCCGGGGCTGAAACAGCAGGCGATACGACGCGTGCTCGGGCCCCGTGCCGTCGGACTTCAGATACAGGTGAAACGACTTCGTCACCCGCGCCAGATCCGCAGCCGACTTCGCGAACCGCATGTCGCGGCCGCCATCGCCATCGAAATCGATCCAGGCGTCCTCGAGCGGCCGGTTGCTCTCCGCGACGATCGTCACCTCGGTGCCTTCGAGGGCGCGGATGTCCCCCTGCCAGGCGACGGTCTCCGGCGCCCGGCGCGTGTAGGCGGGAAAGGCGTAGCGCAGCTCGCGCACGAGCAACGTCGGCGAATCGACCACCGCCACGCGCACCGGATTCGCCCGGGCATCGCCGGCGACGATCGCAATCTCCACGGAGTGGTCGAGACCGCGGGCGGCGTCCGGAAGCACCGCCGTGAACAGCCGTTGCGCGCCGCTCCCTGCCTGCCCGCGCCCCATCTCCTTGCGCCACGCCGGCGCGGCCGTGTCGACGGAGCCATCACCGCGCAGCGGCGCCACGACGATCACCGGCTTCTCGCCCCGCCGCAAGCCGCGGATGTCGGCGGCCACCACGAGCTGTCGGCCCCGCACGAGCGTGGCGCCGCCCGCCTCGACGAGAATCCTGCGCCGGTCGAGCGATTCGTCGAGGGCCCCCTGCTCCGCGGGCATCCGCCACGCCAGGCGTGGCGGCTCGATGCGCACGCGCGATGGCGCGGCCCAGCCCACCCACGGGGCGAGCAGGCGCGCAGCACTCACGAGCAGGCTCTTGGGCGCGGCCACTTCGTAAAGCCCTGCCAGCCCGACGAGCGCGGCGAGCACGTAGGCCAGCCGGAGCGGCACCGTGCGATCGATCACCGCCTCGACCGGCACGTCGGCGAGTTGCTTCGCGGTGCGCCGCTCGAGCGACCGCACAACCTTGGCCGGATTCGACTCCGGATGCGCCTTCACGAGCACCGTGTTGACGAGATCGTTGTGCAGTTCCGGATGCTCGCGCTCGATGGCCCGCGCGGCGTACACGAGGTTCACCCGATAGCGGACGAGCGGCACGAGCCAGCGGATGGCGGCGGCCGAGAGCGCGATGGCCGCGACGCCGAGCCACGCCCAGCGCAGACCCGGCGACAGCCCACCAGGCACCAGCCAGTGCTCGACGAGGATGCCGAGCAGGAGCCATGCACCTCCGCAGACCGCGGCGCCGAGCACGAACGTGGTGAGCGCGACGCCCTTGAAGTCGGCGCTTGCCGCGGCCAGCCGCCGGGCGAGATAGCGGTCGGACTTCGATTCCGCATCGCCGGCCGCCTGCCAACCGGCGACGGCCAGATCGGCACCGCCGTCCGCCGGGCTTGCTCCGGCGGGCACGACCGGCTCGACCACCCCGGCCGGGGCGGAAGGATCGGAAACGGTCGCCATCGTGGGGCTCCAGGGGTGCCGGCGGCGGGATGCACCGGTAGACACTCACCGCCATCAAGTATATCGGCTGCGATCCCCCGCCGGTTCGCCGCGTTGACGACATTTTGGAGCCCCTCGTATCGTGCCCGAGCCCAGGCAGGCAGCGTTTTCACCGCGCCGGGCCGACTCTCGAGCGTGGATCGCATGCCTGTTCTTCCCGACGCCGAAGCCTTTCGCCGGCTCGTCGATGGATCACACCGCGGCACGACGGCGACGCTTGCCCGTGCCGCGCTCGGAGCGCTGGCGGTGCCCTACGCGGCGGCCGTACGGGCCCGCAACGCCGCGTACGACCGCGGCATCCTGCCGGTGCTTCGTGCGCGGGTGCCCGTGATTTCCGTGGGCAACCTCACGCTCGGCGGCACGGGCAAGACACCTCTCGTGGCCTGGACGGCCCGGCGCTGCCTCGCCGGCGGACGCCAGCCTGTAGTGGTGAGCCGAGGCTACGGCGCCGCGCGGGGGCAGACGAGCGACGAAGCCGCGGAACTCGCCCTCGTGCTCCCGGGCGTGACGCACGTGGCCGACCGCGATCGGGTGGCCGCAGCCGCCGTGGCGGTGTCGAGGGGCGCCGAAGCGATCGTGCTCGACGACGGCTTTCAACATCGACGTCTGGCCCGCGATCTCGACATCGTCACGGTCGATGCCACCGATCCCTTCGGCTGCGGCCACCTGTTTCCGCGCGGCATGCTCCGCGAGCCGTTGGCGGGCCTCGCGCGGGCACAGGCCGTCGTGCTCACCCGGTCCGACGCGGTCGAGCCCGACCGCCGGCGGGCGATCGTCGAAGCGCTCGCCGACAACTGCCGACACCGCGGACCGCGCGTGTGGGCCGAGGCGGCCCATGCGCCGCATCGGCTGCGCACCAGAGCAGGCCGCGAACTTCCGCTCGACGCGATCCGCGGGCGGCGCGTGGCCGCCTTCTGCGGGATCGGCAACCCGGCGGCATTCAGGGGCACGCTCGAACGGCTGGGGGCCGAGGTTGTCGAGTTCCGTCCGTTTCCAGATCACCACCTGTACACGGCCGACGACGTCGCCATGCTGGGCGGGCTGGCTACCGCCGCCCGCGCCGACTTCGCCGTCACCGCGCTCAAAGACCTGGTGAAACTCCCGCACGAGACGCTCGGCGACACGCCGCTCTTCGCCCTCGAAATCGCGATCGAGTTTCTCGCCGGCGAGCTGGAACTCGATCGGCTGGTGCAGGCGGCTCTCGGGATCGACGGAGCCCGTGCCGGCGACGGAGGCGCGGCATGATGTCGCCCCGCATCGACTGCTCGCTCATCGTCAACACCTTCGAGAAGCCCCGGCACCTCGCGCTCGTGCTCGAATCGATCGCGGCCCAGGCCGGCGTCGCCGGCCGGATCGAAGTGATCGTGGCCGACGACGGGTCGCGCGACGAGACCGCCGACATCGTGGCCGCGTTCGCCGCGCGGGCGCCGATGCCGGTGCGATTCACGAGCGAGCCGCACGCGGGCTTTCGCCTGGCGCGGGTGCGAAACCAGGGAGCGCGAATGGCTGGCGGCGATTCGCTCTTGTTTCTCGACGGCGACTGCATCCTGCCCCGAGACCACGTGGCGGCCTATCTCGCCCGCCGGCGGCCGGGCGTGGCCCACCTCGGCTACTGCGCGCGCCTGACCGAGACGGCGAGCGCCGCTCTCGCACCCGGCACGCTCGCACATGTCGACCTCGAGGCGCTCGTGCCCACGAGTGAGCGCCGGCTCCTGCGCCACAGATTTCGCAAGGCCTGGTGGCACACGCTGCTCCGCCATCCCTCCAAGCCGCGGCTGGCGGGGGGCAACTTCGGCGTCTGGCGACGCGACTTCGAGGAGGTCAACGGATTCGACGAACGGTTCGTCGGCTGGGGCCAGGAAGACGACGACCTCGGCCTGCGGCTGCGGGCAGCCGGTGTTCGGCTCGAGTCGATTCTCGATCGCACCTGCTCACTGCATGTCTGGCATCCCACCGATCCGACCGCGACGAAGCGCTGGCGCGACGGACCAAACGTCGCCTACTTCCTGCGCCGCGGCAGGCTCACCCACTGCAGGCAGGGACTCGTGGTCCGCGACATCGCGGCGATCCGCTGGGGCCTGCCGACCGACTTGGCCACCGAGCCGCTCGCTCGAGCACTTGCCGCCACGATCCCCGAGGTCGCCCGCGTGGCACCGGGTGCACCCTGCGAGATCGAGATCGCGACCCGACCGGGCCAAGGTCGTTTCGGTCGAAAGTCCGAATGCCGGATCGTGATCGCATCGCCCGACGCCACCATTGAGCCATCGCTGCAGCGCCGCGCCGATCACGTCGCACGAGCGACGCCGGCTGAGGTCGCAGCATTCCTCGCATCCGTCGGTTAAGAGAGCCGTTCGCACCTATGACGAGGAGGCTCGGGGTTACCCCTACCGTCGAGCCGGCGTAGCTGACCAGCGCAGCCAGGATGGCGGAGCGCAGGCAGGTCCGAGCGAGCGGAGCCCAGGATGGGCGCAGCGAGCGTCCGGCGAGGCGGTACGGGGCAACCCCGAGCCGGAACCAACGAGTCGGACTTCTTCTCGGGCCACGCCTCGGGCACCCCCGAGCCGGCGGCCGTTCGCAACCGCTACTTGCGCTTCTCGTTGTGCACGGTGTGCTTGCGGAGCCGGGGAGAGTACTTCTTCACCTTGAGCTTCTCGCCACCTGTCTTCCGCCGCAGCGTGTAGTTCTGGTCACCGGTTTCCTCGCACACGAGGTGCACCACTTCGAGCTTCTTTTTGCCTTTTGCCATCGGGGGAGCCTCTACGCTGCCAGGGACGAAATGCGAAGGTGGAATCGTAATCGCCCCGTGGGCGGGCCGCCAGCGACCCCGCGTCGTACGGGCCAAAAGCCGCGTCAAAGTTTGCGAACGCGCCCGGCGTCGATAGGATTGGAGGGGTGGTGTTCAGAACGTCGTCCACGGGCCGATTTGCATGGCCAGCCAAATCCAGTCAGGCACGGGCAAGACGCCACCGGCGGCAGCGCCCGCCAAGCCCCCGGCCGCGGCGGCCCCCAAGGCACCCGCAGCGGCCCCGCCGAAGCCGCCGGCCGCGGCGCCTCCGGCCGCTCCCGCTGAGCCTCCAGCGGAAGAGGCCCCACGCAGGTCGGCGGTCGGCGGCATGCTGCGCACGGCCCCGGCGTGGGCCGTGAGCATGTTGCTCCACATCGTCATCCTCCTCTCCATGGCGCTCATCGTCCAGGAACCGCCGAAGGAGGAGAAGCCTCGCGTGATCGTCTCGTCGGCACCGGAAGTGGTCGAGGAGTTCGAAGAGTTCGAGGAGGAGACGCCCCTCGACCAGCCCCAGACAGAGGACGTGAGCAACGAAGTCGTCCTCCCCGACGCCACGGTCGTCGAAGACGTGCAGGTGGTGAGCGATGCCGCCGACATCGATGCCGCGGCGGTGTCGGTCGAGTTCACCGACTTCAGCACCGAAACCGCCGCGTCATCCGACCTGCTCGCAAGCGTAGGCGCCATCGGCGGCCAGGCCGGGGGGCTCGGCGGCCGCACCGATCCCAAGATGCGCAGCAAACTCGTGCAGGCCGGCGGCGGCAACGCCCAGAGCGAGGCCGCCGTCGAAGCCGGCATCAAGTGGATCATCAACCACCAACTACCAGACGGCACGTGGAGTTTCGACCACACGCAGAGCCCCAGCTGCGGCGGCAACTGCACACACGGCGGCAAATACAAGGATCGCGCCGGCGCCACGGCGATGGCACTGCTGCCGATGCTCGGCCGTGGCTACACGCACAAGGAGGGGCCGTACAAGAAACAGTTCGAAGCGGGCGTGACGTTTCTCGCCACACAGGCGATGAATCAAAACGGAGCCGTCTATCAGAACGGCGGCGGCAGCCATCCGCTCTATGTGCAGGGTCTGGCAGGGATCGTGCTGTCGGAGACGTATGCGATGACGCAAGACAAGCGGCTCGCAGCCCCCGCCCAGCTCGCGCTCAACTTCATCATGGCCGCCCAGGATCCCGTCGGTGGTGGCTGGCGCTACCAGCCAAAGCAGCCGGGCGACACATCTGCGGTGGGCTGGCAGCTCATGGCCCTGAAGAGTGGCCACATGGCGTTCCTCCAGGTGAACCCGCTCACCATCAAGAAGGCCGTCGAGTTTTTGAACCGCGTGCAGGCCGACGAGGGGGCGATGTACGGCTATACCGATCCTGGCAACGGCTACGGCACGTCTGCCGTGGGCCTGCTTTGCCGCATGTACCTTGGCTGGAAGAAGGACAACCCTGCCCTCCAGCGCGGCGTCATGAGGCTCGCCAAGGCGGGGCCCAACGCGGATCTTTATTACGACTACTATGCGACGCAGATTCTCCACCACATGGAGGGCGACATGTGGGTGGCATGGAACACGAAAATGCGCGACCTGCTCGTAAAGGCTCAGCAGACGAAGGGCCACATGGCGGGCAGTTGGTTCGAGGGGTTTGAGAAGGGCCACGGGCCCGAATCCGGCGGACGGCTCTACTGCACGTCGCTGGCCACGATGATCCTCGAGGTCTATTACCGCCACCTGCCGATCTACGGCCAGCAGAGCGTCGAAGAAGAATTCAAAGAGTAGCGCGGCAGGGCCATCCATGGCCCCTGCCGCTTACCGCAGGCGAGGCAAGCCAAGGTTGCCTCACCTGCGGCGGCCGGCATCCAGCCGGCCGTCGTGTAAGCCGAAGCAGGCCCGAAGGGATGCGTCGGCGCGAAAGCAGCCCATCCATGGCCCCTGCCGCTTACCGCAGGCGAGGCAAGCCAAGGTTGCCTCACCTGCGGCGGCCGGCATCCAGCCGGCCGTCGTGTTGCGCGGGGCGTCGTCTCGGCTTACGCCCTGGGCTTCCTGACCATCGATCACGGGAGGCGAGGGGTTACCCCTGCCGTTGAGACGGCGTATGTGACCAGCGCAGGCAGGATGCCGGAGCGCAGGCACATCCGAGTGAGCCGAAGCCCAGGATGGGCGCAGCGAACGTCCGGCGAGACGGTACGGGGTAACCCCGAGCCGGATTGGGCGAGTTCGGGCATGACAGGCTGAAGCCTGTCCTACGGCAAGCGGGATGCTTGCTCCACAAG
>Ga0208783_10001647_pt1 | contig 13088 bp, 21 predicted proteins | sample DEB19_08_DNA_2_FD_184529 | JGI IMG/M metagenome (GOLD analysis project Ga0208783, IMG submission 184529) | Aqueous microbial communities from the Delaware River and Bay under freshwater to marine salinity gradient to study organic matter... | ecosystem: Environmental > Aquatic > Marine >... | reverse complement strand
GCGGACGACTGAAGCGGCCGCCTGGCCGGCGATTTCTCCGCCCGGGTGGGACCGTGGGCGCTGAGGTACTACCCTGCCATGCCATGCCGCGCCGCATTGAAGTCGAGTTGACGAGCCGTCGGGACGACGGTACCTGGACCTGGCGAGCCGCCGGCGCCCGTGAACCCAAGGGCAGCCTGGATGCAACCCTGCTGCCCTCCGATGCTGCCGTGGGCATGGTGCTCAAGGCCGAGGTCGAGATGGACATCGACGGCATCGTGGTGACTGCGATCACGCCGCCCAAAGCGGCGCGGACCGAACCGCAGCGTCTGGAGATCATCGGCGGCCGCCGCAACGACGAGCAGCTGGTCACGACCACGCTCGTCCGACGGGGTCGCGACGAGCGCCGCCCCCGGGGCGACCGCCGGGCCCGCCCGGGCCACCCCGCCGCCGGTTTCCGCGTGTCCACATCCGGGCGGTCCACATCCAAGCTTCGCGTGTCCACATCCGGGCTTTGGAGCGTTGACATCGGATACACATGGCATATACTTGGTCAAGCGCCACGGGCGCAGAGAGGAGACGCGCATGGCTTCGATGCAGGAGATCGATGACCTGTATGCACGGGTGGCGGACTACCCGCTTGCCGACGGCAAGTTCGCCGAGTTCGAGGTTTCGACGACCAGGTGGCACACCCGGTGGAAGGACGAGCCGGCCGAGCTGGTGTGGGCCGTGGTCCACATGGTGGCGCACGGAGCCGACATCCACGAAATCATGCGGTCCATCTCGCGTGGCGAGGCCCCGGAGGGAATGGTCCCGCTTGAGGATGCCGAGCGCGCACTCGAAGATATCAGGCGGAGCAGGGCATGACGAAGAAGCGTGCAAAGCGGATGCAGCACGCCGTCTGGCTGCTTGATCCGACGGCGCCGCAGCGCGTCGCCAGGCTCGTCGAGTTGATGCAGAAGGAGATGCCGATCAAGGTGACGCTGTCCGCGGGGCAGTGCGTCCTTGCCGCCATCGAGGAAGCGATCGCACGCCGGGAGGAGAAACGGGATGGTGACGCTAAACCGTAACGGGAAGTACTGGCAGGCAAGGTGGCAGGATCCGGTGACCGGCAGGACGTGCCGGCGCGGACTTGGCCCGCGTGCCAAGGTGTCGCACCAGCAGGCGGCCGCGCTCTGCAAGCTGATCGCCGACGAGGTCGCCGCCACCGCGCTCGGCGCGCTCTCGCCGGCGCAGCCCGAGGCGCCTCCGGCCGTCACCGTCGGCCAGTGGCGCGACCGCTGGCTCGGCCAGCAGCACGCGCTCATGGAGTCGACCATGCGGATGCACCGCCGGTACTGGCGAATGATCGTCGACCAGCTCGGCGAGGACACCGCCCTCGACGACGTGACGCCGGACATGGTGATCGAGGTCCGCCTGCGCATGGGCGAGAAGGCCGACCTGATGCACGGCCCCGGCACGCTGCGGCGCGCAAAGGCAGAGACGACCATGGCCCGGATGTGCCGCAATGCCCGCAAGTACTGGCACGACGCCGTCACCGCCGGCGTGGCGCAGCGCAACCCATGGACCGCCGTGCGCACAACGGCGCCCGAGATCCAGGTGCCGCGCCGCGTCCTCACCGACGACGAGGTCGAGCGCATCATGGCCCAGGCAAAGGGCGGGGTGCGTTTGGTAATCGCGCTGTGCTACTGGGCCGGCCTGCGCCGGCATGAGGCGATCGGCCTGCGCTGGGAGTACGTCGACTTCGACCGCCGGCGCCTGGTCGTCTGGCCGAAGGCGCACGTCGTGACGAGCAAGCACAAGCACCGGGAGGTCCGGCTCGAGCCGCGCCTGGCCGAGATCCTGCGCGATGCGCCGCGCACCGGCGACACCGTCGTCGGAAAGGTCACCGAGGCGCGCGCATGGCTCGACCTGAAGAACGCGGCCACCAAGGCCGGCGTCACGGGCGACGTGTCGTACCAGCTCATGCGCTCGAGCCGCGAGAACCACTGGTTCGCAGCCGGATACCCGGCAAACGTCGTCACCAGCTGGGTCGGGCATTCGCCCCAGGTGGCCGCCAAGCACTATCGCGGAGTCGCCGAGCGGTACTACGAGAGTGAAGCACCTGCTTCATCACCCGCCACAAACGGCGAGCTCGCGGCACTGCGCGCGCAGCTGCAAGCCTTGCAGGCGCTCATACTTGGGCGCGCGTCGTAATCATTCAAGGAAAGTTCCCCATTTCGCCGTTGACAGATCAGTGGCGGTAGTTAATTTACGCCCCAAGGTGGTCAGTTCACCGTAAGAACTGGCTCCAGACGATCCAGGCGCTTTGGAAGTAGTCCTTTCTGGCCCATTCCAAGGCGCCATGACCCTTCAAGGAGGGGCTCATGGCGGAAGAGAGAGAAGTAACAGGGGCGCCCACGAACCGGGCGCCCCAAACCGGGAGCAAGCTTGCGGCCGCGCTGGTCGCTTCGCAGGCTGACCTCAAGCCCCCGCCGTTCGACTCGCAGTCGACCGCGTTCGGCGGGAAGCCCTATCGCTACGCATCGCTCCAGAGCGTGATCGGCGTCGTCCGGCCGGCGCTCGCCAAGCATGGCCTCGCAGTCATGCAGGAGCTGTCGAACGAGGGCACCGACCTGCTCGTCACGACGCGCCTCGTCCACTCGTCGGGCGAGTCGATGGAGAGCGTGCAGCGGTCGCCGTGCCCGGTGAAGCCGCAGGACCGCGGCGGGGTGATCACCTACCTGCGCCGCTACGGCCTGAACGCGCTGCTGTGCCTGGCAGCCGAGGAAGACGACGATGCGGAGGCGACGCAGACCGCTGCGGTCGAATCCGAGAAGACCCACGCAGCGGCGGGGAGGAAGGCGCCGCCGGTTAAGGCGACGGGATCCACGGCGCCTCCCCCCGCCCGCTTCGACAACCTCGATGACGAGGGCACCGACACCTTCACCGCCGTCGAGGCGACCAAGACGAAGGAAGGCGTCGGCAAGTTCGGTCCATGGGAGCTGGTTGTCCTCAAGACCGCCGAGGGACCGACCTTCTCGACCCTGAACAAGAAGATGGCCGAGCAGATGCGCGACGTGGCCGGCGACGGATGCAGGGTGCGCGTCACCTGGTCCCGGTCCGCCAAGGGCGGGCTCGAGTGCAAGGAGATCGTGCGCCTCGCCGAGACGGGGGACGGCCAATGAAGCCCGGCGCCCACTATGACGTGCCGTCCGACGTCTACCACGAATGGCCGTACGCCTCGAGCACGGCGATCCGCGCCCTCATGCGCACGTCGCCGGCCCATGCAAAGGTCGGGCTGCTCGACTCCAACAGCCCGTCGCTTCGCCTGGGAACCGCGGTCCATGCGGCGATCCTCGAGCCGACGAAGTTCGACGGCATGGTGCGGGTCGAGCCCAAGTGCGACAAGCGCACGAAGGACGGGAAGGCGCTGTTCGAGTCGTTCGAGCAGAGCCTGATGCCGGGGCAGGTCCGCATCAGCGAGGAGCAGTTCGCCGTCGTGCGCGGCATCGAGCGCAGCGTGCGTGCGTCGCGGACGTGCACGCAGCTCCTCGAGCGTGCGTCGGTGCGCGAGATGTCGGTCGTCTCCGAGGTCGAGGGCGTGATGTGCAAGTGCCGATGCGACGCATTCGGCGACGGGCTGGTGCTCGACCTGAAGACGACGAGCGGGCTCGCCAGCGAGGAGGAGTTCGCGAAGAGCGTGTGGAACTACGGCTATGCGGTGCAGGCGTCGTTCTACCGCCTGGTGCTCGACCGGGCCGGCATCCCGATGACGTCGTTCGCCTGGATCGCCTGCGAGACGGCGGAGCCGTACGGCGTCGCCTGCTACCGCATCGATGCGTCGGTGCTCGACCACTTCGAGCCGGCCATCGAGGAGGCGCTGCGCCGCTGGGCCGATTGCGAGCACACGCAGAGCTGGCCGGCGTACCCGGACGAGCTGCGGCCGCTGACCCTTCCCGCATGGATGACGAAACAACTCGAGGGGAGCTGACATGGCGAACGAGCTGGACACCGGACGTCTGGCCGAGCTCGAACGGATCGTCGAAGACGGCGCAAGGCAGTTCGTCGCGGTCGGAGAGGCACTCCGCGAGATTCGGGACAGGCGGCTCTTCAAGGGGACGCACGACACCTTCTCGGCCTACGTCGAGGAGCGGTTCGGCTTCAAGTCGAGCTGGGCGCACCGCCTGATCAAGCGCGAGGAGCCCAGGCGGGAGGTCGTCGACCTCGACGATGGCCCGGAGCTCGACGACGTGATCGAGGTCGAGGAGCCCGTGCAGGTCGAGGCCGAGGTCGTCGACCCGATGCATGAGGCGAAGGTCGACTTCAGCGAGGTGTTCGATGCGCTGATCCAGGCGCGGCGCGCCGTGCAGGCGCTTCTGAAGGGACCGCACGGCGGGTGGCTCCAGCAGCAGCCGATCGAGGCGGCACTCACCAACCTGATGTCGGAGCTCAAGTGGGGTGCCCCCGGCCGCGCGTGCCCGCAGCACGGCGACCACGGCAAGCGTTGCCGCTGCAAGGGCATGGGCTGGATCCCGCAATCGCAGATCGGACAGGAGGGGAAGGCAAATGGTCGTGGCAATCGACGAGAAGGCTGAGAAGCTCATCCAGCGCGACCGGCTCGACGAGCTGATGCGCATCGACGCCGGCTTCCGCAAGTCAAGCGCCGCCTACTGCATCCTTGTCACGCAGATGATCGCGAAGGACGACCTGTCCAACGCCGACCGCAAGCTGCTGCTGAACCTCCAGGCGGACATGATCTACAAGTCCGAGATCCTGATGGAGGTCAGCCCGTCGCTGCGCGCGCGGGCCGAGCGGCACCTGCGTCTGCTCCGCCAGGAGGTCACGCAGTGAAGGCGCGCCGCAAGCAGCCGCATCCGCTCCTGCTCGACGGGTGCGACAAGGCGATCATCGGCTATATCAGCCGGTGCGGCCAGGTCCCGATGGTCGTGTACGACTGGGCCCGCCTTGTCCGCGTCTTCGAGCGGCAGGGAATGACGTACGAGGAGGCCGACGAGTGGGTCGCCTTCAACTGCGAGGCTGCATGGCTCGGCGATGGCACGCCTGGCATCCTGCACCGCGGCGACGCCGACACCGTCCGGGAGGCCATCGAATGAACCTGCGCCCGTACCAGGAGCAGGCGGTCGATGCCGTGCTGCGCGCGCACGTCGACCACCAGGCGGCGCTGCTGGTCCTCCCGACCGGCTGCGGCAAGACCGTGGTGTTCAGCCACCTCGCCGCACGGCAGAGGAAGCGCACGCTCATCCTCGCGCACCGGCAGGAGCTCGTCGAGCAGGCGGCCGAGAAGATCCGGGCCGTTACTGGCGAGCACGCGGCGATCGAGATGGGCGACCGCTACTCGAACGAGCACGGCCTGCACGGCAACGCGAAGGTCGTCGTCGCCAGCGTCCAGACCATGATCGCCGGCTTCAGCGGCAAGCGGCGCATGGACCGCTTCCGTCCCAACGAGTTCGGGCTGGTCGTCGTCGACGAGGCGCACCACTCGGCGGCCAATTCATACCGCGCCGTCATCGACTACTTCACGCAGTACAGCGGGGCGCGCGTGCTCGGCGTCACGGCCACGCCGGACCGCGGCGACAAGAAGGGCCTGGGCTCGGTGTTCGGCACGGTCGCCTTCCAGTACGAGGTGGCCGACGCGATCACCGACGGCTGGCTGGTCCCGGTGACGCAGCAGATCGTCCACGTCGCCAGCCTCGACTTCAGCGAGGTGCGGTCGCGCGGCGGGGACTTCGTCGACGCCGACCTTGCCCGGGTGATGAACTACGAGAAGACCCTGCACGGCGTGGTTTCGCCGGCGCAGGAGCTGACGGCCCGGCTGCGCACGGTGGTGTTCGCGACGAGCGTCGACCACGCCGACCGGATGGCCGAGATGTGGAACCGCTACGAGCCCGGATGCGCCCGGTCGGTCAGCGGCCGCATGAACAAGGACGAGCGGCGGCAGCTGCTGACGGCGTTCGCCCGGGGCGACTTCCGGGTGCTCACGTCATGCATGGTGCTGACCGAGGGATGGGACTGCCCGGCCGTCGAGGCGATCGTCATGGCCCGGCCGACGAAGAGCCGTGCGCTCTACGCCCAGATGCTCGGGCGCGGCACCCGTCCGCTTCCGGGCCTGGTCGACGGCGTCGCCGAGGCGTTCGACCGGCGGGTCCGCATCGAGCAGAGCACGAAGCCGGAGCTCAAGGTCCTCGACTTCACGGGAAACAGCGCGCAGCACAAGCTGGTCTGCGCGATCGACATCCTCCGGCCGGACGCATCGGACGAGGTGCGCGAACTTGCGAAGCGCAAGGCGTCCGCCGGCGTCCGCGTCGACACCGCCGTCGACGAGGCGGAGGAGGAGGAGCGTGCCCGGAGGGAAAAGGCGCGGAGGGAGCAGGAGGCTCGCCGCGCCGCCCTCCGGGCGCGTGCCACCTACAGCGTCACCAGGATGAACCCGTTCGACGTGATCGGCCGTGCGCCACCGAAGGCGACGGCGTTCGACCGCGGGCGCGAGATCACCGAGGGGATGCGCAACGTCCTGCTGAAGGGCGGCGTCGACCCGGAGGGCATGAGCTACTCGGAGGCCAAGGCGATGTGCACCGAGGTCGTCCGCCGGTGGAAGCTAGGCCTGTGCTCGCTCAAGCAGGCGCGCTACCTGAAGGACATGGGACACAGCCCGGACTGCACGCGCGACGAGGCGCGTCGGATCCTCGACTCAGCATGGAGCAAGCGATGAAGAAGAAGACGAAGGCGAAGGTCACTTTCGCGCAGGCCGACGAGATCAGGATGCTCTCGGCGAACGGCGTCACCCTGGCGGAGATCAGCAAGGAGTTCGGGATCAGCATCCCGTACGCCAGCCTGATCGCACGCAACCTGCGGAAGAAGCGGAGGCCGGCCAATGTCGCAGCCTGAGCAGCCATTCTTCGAGTGCGACGAGACGTTCGTGACGTTCCGGTGGCCCTCATGGGCGGTGAGCGGGACGGGCGAATCCAAGATCACCGTCAGCTGCGAGCTCGAGCACGGCAGCTACGAGGTTTCGTTCATCGTCGAGGACTGCACCGACGGCGACCGCAAGGAGGTCGAGTGGTGGAAGGGGGAGCGGGCGAAGATGGACATCCTCACCTGTTACCCGCTCGACTCCCTGATCCTCATCGACAACCTCCTGAACGCCATTGACGAGGTCAGGAAGGAACGGGACAAGGCCAGGAGCGAAGCGGCGATGGAGCGACTCGCACGACTTGATGAGGAGCTTGGATTCAATGACTGACGAGGAAGACATCGTGGATCGGCTACGCGCCCCCATGAACATTCTGATGGCTGACGACCTGACCTACGAAGCCGCCGAGGAGATCGAACGGCTCCGCAAGGAGCGCGACGAGGCGAGACAAAGGCTCTGTGACATCGTTGTTCTAGTAGAGGCTGAGCAAGATCAACGAACCTCCAAAAAGCATGGGCACGACATTTCGATGCTTACGAGCGTCAAGGTCGTAACAACCTTTCTGATGACACCCGAGTTCGTTGAGGACTTGTACCGAGTCAACAAACAGTACGAACACATCGGCAGCATTGTCGCACAGACACTCAAAAGTGCGGTGGATCAGAAGAATGGAACTGACATCCGGAGTATTGCGATTGTGCGCCCGATGATTGCAAGGAGTCTCGCATGACCGACCACAGGGACGAGCACGAACCGTATGGCTTCACCGAGAGCCCGGTGATCGCCAGGCTGCATACCGAGATCGCCCGCCTCACCGCCGAGCGCGACGAGGCGAGGCGGCTGGTGTGCGCGCACATCTCCAGCGAGCAGGCGCTCATCGGGCTTCCGCAGCTCACGCTCCAGGAGGTCGCCGAGACGCGCGGCTGGGACTGCTGGAAGGAGAACCCATGAGTCGTCGAAAGGTGTCAACGTCGATCGACATCGTTGATCTGTTGAAGGAGATGAAGTGGGAGCCCGGTTCAGGCACCGTGCCTGCGCACCTGCTTGCCATACAGCACATTTACGATCTTCGCTGGCAGGTGCGGACTCTTGAGCAATTGCTGCGTGAGTGGCGGGAGGAGAAGCCATGAACGGCAAGTGGATGCGGTGCTCCAAGCGGCATCCGTGCCCGGTGTGCGGCAAATCCGACTGGTGCTGCTGGCTGTCCACCGGCGAGGTGTTCTGGTGCATGAGGGTGAGCGACGCGGCCGTTCCGGGCTTTGAGCGCGGCAAGACCCACGCCAGCGGCGGGACCGCATGGCGCCCGACCGTCGAGCCGCCGCCGAGGCTGGCGACGGTGCGTGATGACGGGGACGTTGTCCGCGACACCTCGCGCATCCGGTGGAGCCTGATCCAGGCCGACTGCATGAACGAGATGACCGAGGACGCGCTCGAGGACGCGGCGACGTTCCTGCGCATCCCGGTGTCGGCGCTCCAGGCGTTCGACATCGGGTGGAGCACGCACTGGAAGGCGTGGACGTTCCCGATGCGCCACCCGGCGACGAAGAAGATCGTCGGAATCCGGACGCGCACGCCGAGCGGCCGAAAGTTCGCGCTGACCGGCAGCCGGCAGGGCTACTTCATGTGCACCTACCTGCGTCCGCAGCCGAGGGTCTACCTCGTCGAGGGGCCGACCGACGCCGCGGCCATGCACTCGCTCGGCCTCGAGGCAATCGGCCGCGCGTCGTGCCTGCACGTCTCGCAGAGCCTGCGCGAGGCGCTCGCCGGGCGGACGGTGCTGGTCGTGGCCGACAACGACGAGCCGGGCCGGCGCGGCGCGTCGCGCGCGGTCGAGTACCTGGACAGGTCGCGGGCGACGGTGATCGCGCCGCCGGCCGGGTTCAAGGACATGAGGGCGTGGATCGCGAACGGTGCCAATCGGCAGGACGTCGAGACAATCGCAAGGGAGGCGATCGATGATGCGATGGAAGTCAAACAAGTTCAACGTGGCGCCGCCTGAGCAGCGCAAGGCGAACGGCAAGGTCTATGCGTCGAAGGCGGAGAAGGAATATGCCATGTGGTGCCAGGCGTGCCTGTCCCATGGTGCGTTCCGCCTGGTGCTCGAGCAGGTGACGCTGTCGCTCGGCGTGCCGGAGAACAAGTACCGGCCCGACTTCTTCATCGTGTTCGCCGACGGCTCGTACGAGTTCGTCGACGTGAAGGGCGTCGAGACGGCCGCGTTCCGCAAGACGGTGAAGCTCTGGGAGGCGTACGGCCCGTGCCGCCTCCGCGTCGTGAAGCGCAAGGGCAAGGGATTCGCGACCGCATACGTCGTCGAGGGAGGCAAGGAATGGAAGCCATGAGGACGAGGAAGCCGAAGCAGTACGTCCAGCCGCGGATCGGCCTGTTCAGCGCGATGAGCCCGCTCGAGGCGTGGACCGACGAGACGGAGGCGATGCGCTACGTCGAGGTCGCGTGCCGCAACCACGGCAACGAGATGTCCTGGAGCGCGTTCTCGAACCCGGAGGAGGTCCGCCGGCTCGGGCAGTGGTTGCTCCAGGCGGCGGCATGGATGGAGGAACGGCCGATGGGGATCCGCAAGGGGGACGAATGACCACGCTCCGCGCGCCGCTGCTCGCCGACACCATCATGGACCGCGAGCTGGCCCTGGAGCGGCTTGCGGCGGAGGAGGGCGCCGCCCGGTACGAGGCGATGAGCCAGGCGGCCATCGAGCGCGGCGAGGGCGCCCAGCTCAGGCCGGCCGAGCGGCTGCTGGCCGCGTGGTATCCGGCGCTGCTTGCCGAGATCAGGCGCGAGCGCAGCAGGTGCTCGCTCGGAAAGGCAGGCGCCGGCCGTGCCGTGTACGGGCCGATCCTGTCGGCGATCCAGCCGAAGCCGGCCGCGGCGATCGTCCTGCATGAGGCCATGAGCCATGCGATGCAGTCGCCGCGCGGCGTCCAGCTGTCCAAGGTCAGCTACGCGATCGGCTCGGCCATGGTCGCCGAGATCCACGCCAACGCATTCAGCGACCGCAAGATCGACACCGACGAGCTCGACGCCCTGATCCGGCGCAAGGGATCCAAGATCCCGCGTGCGATCAACTGGTGGGCGAAGAAGACGCTCGACGACCACGTCTGGGCACGGCGCGTCTGCACCATGCTCGGGAACGCCATGGTCTGGAAGCTCGTCGACGCGGCGACGCTCGAGGCCGACCCCGGCCGGCACATCCCGTGCTTCATCGTGAAGCCCGTGTACCAGGACGGGAAGGGCCTGAACTACCTGACGCTGACCGACCATGCGCAGCGACTGATCGCGGACGCTCAGATCCTGCGGTCCGGGATGCGGCCGAGGTTCGCGCCGATGGTCGTGCCGCCGCTGCCATGGGGCAGGGAGGGCGAGAAGATCACCGAGGGCGGGCACTACCGGCTGCGGACACCGTTCGTCGTGCGGACCTCGCGCAGCCTGCGCGACCGCATGAGGACGGCGCCGATGGAGCAGGTGTTCAACGCCGTGAACGCGCTGTCGGAGACGCAGTGGCAGGTCGACGGGTTCATCAAGGACACGATCTCGAAGGTGCTGGACCAGGGCGGCGGCGTCGCCGGCATCCCGCGCGCCGACCCGATCCCGCTGCCGCCGAAGCCGACCAACCTCGAGGAGACGAAGGTCTGGAGCCGGGAAGCGGCGCAGATATACGAGGCCAACCGCAAGGCGTACTCGAGCCGCAACGACCTGCTGCTCGCCCTGAACCTCGCCGACCGGCTGGTGGACAGCCCGGTGATCTGGTTCCCGCACCAGCTCGATTGGCGCTCCCGCTGCTACCCGGTGCCGCTGCACCTCAACCACGTCGGCGAGGACCCGCGCCGGGCCATGCTCCGGTTCGCCCGGTCGGTGACGCCGGACATGGACGCGATCAAGGTGCAGGTCGCCAACTGCTGGGGCAAGGGCGTCGACAAGAAGCCGTTCGCGGATCGGATCGCGTTCGTCGACCAGAACGTGCGCGACCTGGAGGCGTTTCAGTCCGACCCGATGGAGCACGACGGGTGGATGGACGCGGAGGATCCGTTCCAGTTCCTCGCCGCCTGCCGGGCGCTGTTCGACCCGAAGGCCGCTGCCCGGCTGCCGGTCCATGCCGACGGGTCCAACAATGGGCTCCAGCACTACGCGGCGATGGGAAGGGACGAGGTCAGCGGACAGGCGGTCAACCTGATCCCTGGCGACAAGCCGAGCGACGTGTACATGGAGGTCGGGATCACGGCGGCGGCCAAGGTCGTGGTCCGAGCCGACGCCGGCGACGAGACGGCGCGGCTGGTGCTGGCGACGGTCACCGACCTGAACAAGTGGCGCAAGGTCGTCAAGCAGAACGTGATGACGAGCGTGTACGGGGTGACCCGGATCGGGGCCAAGGAACAGCTCGAGCCCCGGCTGGTCGAGCTCGGGATGGAGCGCAAGCACGTCGCCAAGTGCGCCGCCTGGCTTGCCAAGATCACCATGGAGTCGATCGGCGAGAAGTGCATCGGCGCGAGCCGGATCATGGCGTGGCTCAAGGGCTCGGTGCGGCAGATCGTCCTCAAGGACCGCAGCCGGCCGATCGAGTGGCTGACGCCGCTTGGGTTCCCGGTGCTCCAGCCCTACTGGAACCAGAACCGGATGCGCTTGCGCACGAACGTCAGCCCCTGGGAGCTGGTGCTACAGGTGCCGGACGAGGACGACGCCCAGCACCTGGGGCGAAACGTCAACGGGATCGCCCCCAACTGGGTGCACTCGATCGACGCCAGCCACATGATGCTGACGGCCCTGCGGTGCCGAGTGGACGGGCTCGACTTCGCCGCGGTCCACGACTCGTTCTGGACGCACGCGGGGACGGCCGCCCAGCTCGCCGAGGTGCTCCGGGACGAGTTCGTCTCGCTGCATGAGAAGCCGCTGCTGGAGGACCTGCGGGAGTCGTGGCAGGTTCGCTATGACGTCGAGCTGCCGCCGCTGCCGGCCAAGGGGTCGCTGGACCTCAAGTCCGTAAGAAAAAGCCGCTACTTCTTCGCATGACCACTGTGCTGATTCTGTAAATCGGCCCTATGTGATATGGCTGCACCGATACGCGAGCAGGGCTACCCGGAACGGCTACCCGCCACCGTCGGTCAGCTGATCGCCGACCTCGACCGCTCGGTGTCGAAGGTCGTGATCTCCACGCCCGTGACGGCCGGCGACGTGCAGGCGATCAACTTCCAGGCCGGCCAGCGCAGCATCGTCGACCAGCTCGTCCTGATGGCGAAGAAAGAGGGGCTCCTGTGACCGCATTCCAGCTCCCCGCCATCCCGCAGATCCAGAATCCGCAGTTCGCGCGCGACCTTGCCGACGAGCTCAAGAAGCAGGCGGAAGGAATTCGGGCCAGCCAGGAAGTTGGCTACGAGGACATCAAGTACTCGGTGCGCCGCGGCGGCATTGCCGGGTTCTTCGGCGCCACGCGGACGGTGACGGAGCGCCGGCTCAAGCCGGGCGCCCAGCAGCTGCTTGCCAATGCCTCCCAGCTCGACCAGATGGCTCGTTTCTACGAGGGCCTTGCCACCAGCATGGGCAAGTCGGAGGATGCCCTGACGGCGGCGGAGCAGGAGTTCCTGCGCATCCGTGCGCCGCGCAGCGAAGGCGGGGAGCAGGCGACCCGCGGCGACCTTGCCCGCACCGTGAATCCCGGCCGGCTCCAGATCATGCTCGGCTTCGACGACCGCAGCGCCAACATGGGCAGCGCCGGAACCAATCCCATGGGCACGCTCGGTGGCCTTCGCATCCCCTACGGAACCTGATCATGCCGACAATCGCTGAACTGACGGCACAGATGATTGCCTTGCAGACGCAGCAGCAGGCATTCCGGACGACCACGGCATCTCGCCTGCGCGCTGCATCTCTCAGTAGTCCGTACGGGACCCAAGCCACGCGCGACCGCCTGGCGCAATGGGCCAGCAGGATCGACAGCGGAGACGCCATTCCGCTCAGCGAGATCGACCAGTTCAACACGTCTGCCGGCCTGAATCCCGAGTGGATCTACTTCGGTGCTGAGCCCAACTACTCCGGATTGTCAGGAACGCAGATCGGCGCAATGAATGCGCAGCTGCGCAACCAGTACCGGACGCAGTACCAGACGTATCTCAGCACGGGAACCCAGCTCGATGTCCTGCGCGAGCAGATCGACGCGATCAATGCCGAGCTGGAGAGTGGCGCCGGCACC
>Ga0208783_10001645_pt1 | contig 13106 bp, 21 predicted proteins | sample DEB19_08_DNA_2_FD_184529 | JGI IMG/M metagenome (GOLD analysis project Ga0208783, IMG submission 184529) | Aqueous microbial communities from the Delaware River and Bay under freshwater to marine salinity gradient to study organic matter... | ecosystem: Environmental > Aquatic > Marine >... | reverse complement strand
CACGATGAGCGAACGGAGGCACTGCGCGACGTGCGCTCTGCGCTCGCAAGACTGGAGAGCACCGTGGTAGAGGGCGCGAAGCCATGAGCAACGATGATTACTGGTGCAAGGTTGGCGACATCGTCATTTCTGCCGACCGCTCAGCATACGTCGGCAAGGTCATGCGCATCGATGATACCCACGTGCAGTACCAATGCGTGCGCACCGGGAGGATTCAGACCAAGAGCCGCGTGGAGTTTTACATGGGATACATGTTCCCGAGCGCAAGCCATGACTGACCCGGCGAGACTGCTCGAACTGGGCGACCTCATCCGGCGCAAGACGTGGGAGCCACCAGCACCACGGCACTACACCGCGCTCGTGTTCTCCATCACCGAGATCCGCGAGCGCGAGCAAGGCAGACAGTACGTGGCCGAGGCCGGGAACCTCGTGGCCATCATCGATGAGGATCAGCTGCCCGAGTGGCAGCGTCTTGTGGTAGCAGACTGACGACGAAAGGGACCAACCATGAACGATGTGCAGGTGGGCGATACGTTTTGGCTTCGTGCGATGCTTGGGTTTGCCTGGGAGGTCGTAGACATCGCAGGCTCGACATCCGAGGGGCCGATCGCGCTGCTCCGTAGCGGCGAGATGTGTGCCTACGAGAATCGAGATCGACTGCTCGACGACCGCGGCTCATGGCTCCGCGCTGAGCACGTGCGCGAGACGTTGTGATTCCTCGTCTGTCGCTGCACATCCTCAACGAGGAGGGTCGCATTGCAGCGATAGAACTCGCGGTGTCGACCGCGGATGTCATCGTCGGCGACGCATCCACCACGAGGCAAGTCGCCATCCGACTCTACAGCGCCACGGGCGAGCTCCGCGGCACGTTCGTGCTCACGGGCGACACCGCAGGCGACCTCGCCATGCTGCTTCTCGCCGCCTCTCGCGACACGGGCGATGTCGCAGCCGACGCCATCCTCAAGGTGCTCCGCATGTATGGCGAGAAGCTAGCGGCGCTGCGAGCAAGCAAGCAAAACGGAGGCGTCAACTAGCCATGCGACCCAAGCCGCGGCCCATCGCTAACGACGACCTCACCTGGTACTGGCAGCAATCCGCGAGCGAGATGGGCATCGCCAGCAGCTGGGGCCCGATGGTGTCAGCCGCTCAGGGCGCGTTCGGTGGCAGCGCTGCCAAGCCCGACCAGCGCATGACGGACGCGCACATGCGCGCGACAGCACGGCACCGAGCCATCCGCAAGCGGCTCGACGCTCTCACGACCGAGCACGCTAGCGCGCTCTGGCACGTCTACGGAGGCGCCAACGCACCACCGCAAACCGTGGCTCACTTGGGCCAGCTAGCCAACCTGGCCGCGCACATGCCAGCCACGCGCGAGGCGTACGAAGCAGACCAGCGCAAGACCAAGGCGCCCAAGCTAAGCATCAAAGCTTGGCTTGCCCTGTCCTGCAGCTCGCAGCACCCGGCGCTCGCCAGCATCATCACGCAAACAATCGAGGCCTTCATGGCCGCAAGTGAAGCATGGAAAGGGACGAAGCATCATGGCTGAGGGAATGAACAAGGTCATCGTGATGGGCAACCTCGGGCAGGACCCCGAGCTGCGCAGCACGCAAGGCGGCGCAAGCGTGATGACGCTGTCGCTCGCCATCAATGAGAGCTACCTCGACGCAAACAAGGAGCGCCAGCAACGCACCGAATGGGTGCGCGTCGTGGTGTGGGGCAAGCGCGCCGAAGGGCTCGCACGCATCCTGCGCAAGGGCTCCACCGTCATCGTCGAGGGCTCGCTGCGCACCACGAGCTACGACGACAAGAAAACCGGCGAGAAGCGCTACAAGACCGAGGTGCACGCCAGCCAGGTCTACCTCGCAGGCCGAGGGCCAGAGAGCGAGCATGGAGCACGCGGCAACGGCAGCCACGGCGGTGGAGCTCGACGAGCACAGCCGCAGGTCGCGGACTACTCGCCCGAGGGAGGCGTCGATGAACTCCCCTTCTGAACGCAAGCTAATCGCCGAGTACTGGCAGGTGATCTACTACGTCGACGGTGAGCGACGTGGACCCGTCTGCGACAAGACCGCCATCCTGTGGACCACACAGTTCGGCTCGCGAGGCGCCGCACGCTTTCGAGCTCGCGCGCTACGCCAAGAATCGCCCAAGACCATCACCTACAAGGTGGTGCACATCCGGCGTTACCGAGCCGCCAAGCCATGAAAGATGCGCTCTCGCGTCTCGACGACCTAGAGGCGCGCGTGGCGCAGCTAGAGGGCACGCTCGAGCACGGATGGGTCTCGTCATGGAAGCACATCGCGGCGCAGCTCGGCGATATCACCCCGCAAAACGCAAGGCAGCTGGCGCTTCGCAAGCGCGACCCGCTGCCGGTGTTTCTCGACCTTGCGCACAACGAAGTGCGAGCGCACACCAACGCGCTGCGCGAGTGGCGCATGCGGCAGATGTTGCCCTACCAGTCGGCGAGGATGGTCAAGCGATGATCTCGGCATCGCAGCTTGCGCATGCCTACGTTGGTCGACCTGCCGTCGAGGGCTGCGCCGCACACGAGGCAGAGCCGTGCGCGGTATGCGGTGGTAAGAGCACGCGCGGCAAGCCCGTGTGGGAGTTCATCGGCTCATCGCTGACTGACCAAACGTCGTTTTGCTCGCCGCATTCGGACCACGTATGCGAGGCCTGCGTGTACGTGCGCGCTCGGTTTTCGCCAGTCGTGGGCCTCTAGCGTGGTGGTCGGGCCTCGACGTGCTGGCCTACGTGCACTCGCGCGAAGTGCCCATGCTGCCCCTCTACCGCTGCATCGGGTACATACACCGAGACGCGCCGTGGACCGTGCGCAAGAGCTGGTGGGTGTGCGGGCGTAGCCGTACCCATGCCGCATGGCTGCGGCACTACTACCCCAGCCTGCACCGCCTGTGGCGCGACTTCATGCCAGCCTTGGACACCGTCAGCTAAAAAAGTGATCGCGACGCTTGACACGCGAGAGGTCTAGCGCTAGTGTCTGGACATGACACGCGAACAAGCCATTCAGATTCTGGTAGATTCCGAATGTGCCCGCTGGGGCGAAGATGAGAGGGTGAACGCGATCAAGGCGAACGCAAACCGTTCGGTCGCGCTGGCGATCAACGAGATCGCCAACCGCATCGAGCTGGAAGCATGGGAAAAACACATGCCTTCCGGACTTGACTCGAACGCTCTCAGGGCCGAAGCGAAAAAGCTGATGACGTCCGACGACAGGCGCGTCCTGCGACGAGGCGGATGATGATTCAGATCGGCACTCACAGACTCATGATCGGCGACATCACCACCGATGTGGTGTCGCAGCTCATGGGCGCAGAGCTCGCGGACGTGATCTACAGCGATCCCCCGTGGGGGCCTGGGAATCAGCAATACTGGCACACGATGCGCTCGCGGGGCTCCGTACCCCGCACGTCGTGGCCAGGCTTCCTCGCCGCCTTCTGCGGCGTCTGCGCGGCGCACCGCAAGCCCGACGCGCCCGTGTTCGTCGAGATGGGGATGCGGTGGGCGGACGAGCTTGACTCCGCGATGATTGCGGTCGGGCTGCCGCGCCGGCGCCGATGGGTCGTGACGTACGGCCCGAAGAAGAAGCCGCTCCCGGTGACGCTCAACCTGTACGGCCCGCGGGACATCGATGTCGTGATGCCAGAGCCGGCCCACGGCGAGCCGGTCACGAGGGCCGTCCTAGAGGTCGTCGTGCGGCCCGGTGCGCTCGTCCTCGACCCATGCACCGGGCTCGGGATGACCGCGCGCATCACGCACAAGCTCGGCGCGTCGTTTCGCGGCACCGAGATGAACGCCAATCGTCTCGAGACCACGCTGGCGTGGCTGAGAAAGGCTCACCGATGATTCGCATCGGTCTTGACGACACCGCAAAGGGCGAGATTGTCGCGCGCTATCGCGAGGAGCACGAGATCAAAAAGGTCTATGTCCTCTCGCCAGCGCGCTTCGCGCCGTCATGGGCGGCCGAGCACATGACCGATCCGGCGACCCAGGGCGACGGGCGCGGGGGACTTTATCTCGACTGGCCAAATCTAATCCAATACCGCTACTACTACAAGCTATTGCAGGAGATCGACCGCTCCACGCTCGTCGTGGTGAACGAGTGCCTTCGCACCCAGAACCGTCACGACCTCGCGTACAACTGCGTCAGGAACTACCTGAACCAGACGCCGCACGTCCTCGTGTTCCAGTACCTTCCAATCATCGACACGATTGATGACTTTATGGTGCTGTTTGACTTTGCGACGCAGAGCCGGTGGAAGCGGGAGGCGTTCCGCCTGGACCTGCTCGGCGAGGCCAAGATCCATGTCGCAGCGGCACCCCTGTCCATCGAGGCGGTGCGAGTGCCGGTGAACGACAAGATCCACACGGCGTACGCGAAGGAGAAAGCCGACCTTCTCGCCGATATGCGGAGCGACCCCGACAAGGACCCGCACCAGATCCCGCGCAACCTGCTCCTCGTGAGCGGAAAGGCGAAGCTCGCGCACGTCGCCTCATCGCGCCGCTACGTGGGCCGCAACAACCGCTTCAAGCTCCCGAACCTCGAGACGTACCGGGATGCTGCTGGCCACGGAGAGCGTGTGGTGTTGGAGCTCCCACACAACTTCATCGACATGGCCGACCTGCTCACGGTGTCGCGGCAGCACCGGATCGAGGCGCTCGTGGCCGATACGAGGGCCGAGGACTGGTACCTCAGCCGCTTTCAAAACTGGATCCAGAGGGTGAACGATGCTGCGGCAACGCTACACGGGTGAGACGGTCCTCGAGGCCGCTCGGCGCCGGGTGTCGTGGGTGTTCGACCGCCTGGAGGCAGGCGAGATCGCTGACATCATCGTCTCGATCTCGGGCGGAAAGGATAGCGAGGTGCTCGCCCACCTCGCGCTCGTCGAGGCGCACCGGCGCGGCATCCGCATCGGGATTCACCTGCTCGACGAGGAGGTCATGTACCAGAGCAGCGTCGAGACGGTTGAATACCTGATGCACCTCATCCCAGAGGCCACGAAGAAGATGTGGGCGCAGGTGCCGTTCCGCCTCACGAACGCGACCTCGCTCACGGAGGGGCAGCTCGTGTGCTGGGAGCCGGGGCAGCACAAGATCTGGATGCGGTCAAAGCGCGACGACGCCATCAAAGCTCGCCCGTGGCGGCCCGAGCAGGAGACCGTGCGCGACAAGGCCAAGGGCTTTGGTTTCTACGACGCGATCGACGCCTTCGCGCGGTGTTTCGAGCGGACGGCGTTTCTCGTGGGCCTCCGTGCCGCCGGGGAGAGCCCAAACCGCTGGCGCGCTGTCGCCAAGAACCCAATTGAGATCGGTGGGCAGCGCGTGTTCTGGGGCACGCAAAAGGAGGAGAACTGGTCCCTTTACCCGATCTTTGACTGGAACTTTCACGACGTCTGGAAGTACCTCTTGGAGCAGAAACTCCGGTACTCGAAGATCTACGACTTCCAGCACAAAAAGGGCTATCCGCTTACCGAGATGCGCGTGTCCTCGCTCATCCACGAGCGCTCTTTCAAGTCGATCGCCGACCTGCCCGAGTTCGAGCCGAAGACGTACGCGCGGCTCCAGAAGCGGATCAAGGGCATCGCGCTCGCGCAGGAGACCGCGAAGAGCGCCAAGCTGTTCGCCTGCCGAAAGCTCCCGCGGCAGTGGAAGTCGTGGCGGTCCTACCGCGACAACCTGCTCGCAACGCACCCCGATCCGAAGGCGCATGCCATCTTCCGCGATCGGTTTGCGCGGCATCTGGACAACGAATACGTGGCCAGGCAGCAGTGCAGACAGCTCGTCTGCAACGACTACGAAAACAACCTCGCAGTCAACAACAAGCCAGACCCCCGCGACGAACTCATCGCATACTACGAGGAGACCCTGTGATGCGTAGCATTGACACGATCGAGCAGTTCCACGAGGCCCGTGCTGCGATGGAGCCCGTCTACATCACGAGCCGGACGCACGGCAGGGTCGAAGTGCCGTGCATGAACACGATGCTCGTGCGCGTCGAGCTTGTCCTCGAGAACCTGTACAACCCGAACAGCGTGTCGCCCGACAAGATGGCTCTGCTCCAGCAGAGCATCCTCGACAATGGGGTGTGCTTCCCCGTGGTGACGATCTGGGACGACGAACAGCAGCGGTTCGTGGTCATCGACGGCGCGCACAGACGCATGATCCATGGCTCCGACTGGCTCGACTGCGACTACATCCCGCTCGTGGTACTGTCGCACGGCATGTCAAAGCGGCTCGCCGCGACGTGGCAGTTCAACAAGGCTCGCGGCGTCCACCAGGTCGACCTCGACGCGGACCTCATCCGCAGGCTCGCGGGGCAGGACCTCACCGACGAGCAGATCGCCGAGAAGCTCGGCATCGACGTTGACACGGTGTTCCGGTACAGACAGGTGGCCGGGATTGCCGAGGTCATCGGCGCCAAGGCCGAGTGGTCCATGGCATGGGAGATGGTGGAGGATTGAAGCTCGTTGGTCACTGCGACGCGTGCCAGCTCGTGGTGACCGAGCTCGACGACGCCACGCCATGCGACGGCGTGCAGCTGCCGCTTCCTGGCTTTGGGCGCACGTGCTCGAGGTGTTTGCGGTGGCTGCGCGTGGTGTATGTGTCGCCAGTGGCTTCGCCTCACGCATGCGGCAAGCGCTGCAAGGCAGCCGCGTGCAACATCTGCCGGTGCGTGTGCATGGGCCGAGCTCATGGCGTCGATCGGAATGCCTACACTCGCAACGCTCGACTGGCGCAGACGTTCGCGAGCGTGGTAGATAGCGTGAAGTCGAGCCCTACACTCGACGCGGTTGCTCATGATCAAGCTACAGCGTATGCTCTTGCTCGCCACAGCTAGACGTGTCTCCCTCGTTTGGCGTGGTGCTGGCGTCGGTCTCTCGTCAGCTGGGCGCGCCGTGTTTCCCCTCCGCGTGCGCGCCCTCCTACTCTCGGCGCCATGACGACGCCCCTACTCCAAGCCTGGGCAGTGCAGCGCGCAGCGAATAGGCCGCTGTGGCGCCTGCCGCTCGCGGAGTTCGTGCCTCGCGTGTCGCCGCTGCTCGAGGAGCCTCGGCACCTTGGCGCTCTGTGTCGCGCTTTCGACCGCATCCGCAACGGCGAGGAGGTGCGGCTGCTGGTGTCGGTGCCTCCGCAGCACGGCAAGACGTTCTGCATCTTGCACGGGCTTGCGCAGCTCATCGCAGCCAAGCCCGACAAGACGAACGCGTTTACCTCGTATGGCGCCGACTACGCGCACAGCCGCTCGAGGCTCTGCCGTGACTACGCGCGCGCCGCGGGGGTCAAGCTCCGCGGCGACTCCTCAGCCATGGCCGAGTGGCGCACCGACGCAGGTGGTGGACTGCTCGCCACCGGCGTAGGTGGCCCGCTGACAGGCCACGGCATCTCGGGCGTGCTGGTCGTCGACGACCCGTACAAGAACCGCGAGGAGGCCGACAGCGCGCTCGTGCGCGGCAAGATTCGCGACTGGTGGACAAGCGCCGCTCTCACGCGCGTGCACCCAGGCGCGAGCATCATCGTATGCCACACGAGGTGGCATCCCGACGACCTCATCGGAGAGCTCGCCCGACAAGAGAGTCAAGCGTGGGAGGTGATCAACCTTCCGGCGCTCGACGACGAGGGCAAGAGCCTCTGGTACAAGCGTCCGCCCAAGTTTCTCGAGCGCGTGCGCCGTGACGTTGGCGAGCACGACTGGTGGGCGCTCTACATGGGTAGCCCGCGACCTCGAGGCGGGCAGCTGTTCTCGGGCGTGTCCTTCTACGACAAGCTCCCCGAGACATATCGCGTGAGCATCGGCATCGATCTCGCGTACAGCGAAAGCAGCTACGCTGACTACAGCGTCGCGGTGGTCATGGCGCACAATGCGCAGCTTGACGCCTGGTACGTGCTCGACGTGCGACGCATGCAAGCCAAGGCGACCGAGTTTGCCGCGACGCTGCGTGAGCTCACCGAGCGCTTCCCAGGTGCCAAGCTGTATGGCTACATCGGCGGCACCGAGAAGGGCACGGTCGACTTTCTGCGCCGCGAGGGCATCCCGTTTCGGCCCGATCCGGCTAAGATGGACAAGCTCTCACGAGCGACCTCGACCGCGGCGGCGTGGTCAAGCCAACGCGTGCACGTGCCGCGTGAGGCGCCGTGGTTGCGAGACTTCGTCGACGAGGTCTGTAGCTTCACAGGCATCAAAGACCGACACGATGACCAGGTCGACGCGTTCGTTGCAGCGTTCGACGCACTACACACCAAGGCCTACCGCGCCACCGGCTTCTCGGATGGCTCGTTTGACTGGGGATGAACCATGCGCCCGAAGATTGTCACCATCACCGCCACCAGCCCGAGCTCGGCTTCGCCCAACGTGGCGAGCACCGGCATCGTTGGTGGCCTGTCTGGCTTCGATGCGCTCACCATCATCGGCAACTTGCAAGGCGGCACGGGTGGCACGCTCGACGTGTACCTGCAGACCTCGTACGACGGCGGCACGACCTGGTATGACTACGCGCACTTCCCGCAACTGAGCGCGGGCGCTGCCGCATCGCTTCGTGCGTATCAGGTCAACCGCACCACGGCTGTGACCGCTGCGACCACGATCGGCTCTGGCCTCAACGCCGCGCTCGCCGCTGACACCATCCTCGGTGGTGCGTGGGGCGACATGATGCGCCTGCTGTTCGACGGTGGAACCGGCACGAGCGCCGGTGCTTCGCAGTCCGTCACGATCATTGGTCAGGCGATCACGCGCTGATGCACGGACTCTACGCCACCAACATCGCAGGCTTTACGCAGGCCGAGCGACTTGCGCAACAGTGGCTATCGCCGCGGTATCGCAAGCTCGACAGGCTCGAGCGCTACGTCGTTGGCGAGCAGTACGAAGGCCTCCCCGACTTCTTCAACCCGAAGCAAGACGTGCCGCTCATGGAGCGCGCGCCCAATATCGTGCACTCCATCGTGGAGGCATCGATTCGGCAGCACTGCGACTTTGCGCTCGGCGAGGGTCGATTCCCTGGCATCAGCGCCGCCGCAGACGATGACGAGCGGCTACTCGGCGAGGGTATGCCCGACGAGATGGCGCAGCTCTACGAGGCATGGTTGCGGCTGCTCATGCGGCACGCCTGCTTCCCCGAGGCATGCGTCGATGCGCTAGCCAACGCCGAAGCATGCGGCACGGCGGTCTCCGTGGTCGCGCTCGTCAACGGCTGCCCTGCGATTCACACCCTGCGCGCAAAGTGGTGTCAGCCAGAGTTTGACGACAGCGGCTCGACCATCAAGGCGCTCGAGGTGCAATACCCGTTCTTTTCGTATGAGAAGAGCGACCAAGGCCAGTGGATGGTCTACGCCAAGCTCTACCGGCGTCGCATCGATGAGACGCGCGACGTGGTCTACAAGCCAATAGACATGATGCAGATGGGCCTCGGCCAGATTGACTGGCAAGAGGACGCGGCCAAGAGCGTGACCCACAACCTCGGGTTTTGCCCGGTGGTTTGGTACAAGCTGCGTTCGAGCTACGAGCACGCGAGCGACCTCGACGGCTACCCGATCCACGGCACGCAGCTCGACGAGCTCGACGCGCTGAACTACTCGCTCTCGCAGCGTGGGCGCGCGGCCATCTATAGCGGCGACCCGCAGGCATACGAGACGGGCGTGGACCCGCAAGCGCCACCAGCTGGTGGCATGGGCCGCGCTGCGATCGTCCCCGCAAAGGATGGCAGCGGATACGTGTTCGGCTCGACCACCGGTGGCAGGCCAGCGCGCAAAAAAGGCGCCGGCACGGTGTGGAGCTACGAGAACCCAGAGGCCAAGGTCGGCCTGCTATCGCTCCCAGGTGATGCGCTCAACAGCATCAGCGACCACGTCGCCGACATCTGCGACAAGATCGGCGAGGTGCTTGGCTACACCAAGGCAAGCCCCGAGACGGTCAAGGGCGCCATCAGCGGCAAGGCGCTTGCGTTTCTCTACCATCGCACCACGAGCTTCGTGGACGGCCTGCGGCAAGACTTCTGGCACGGGTGGATGTGCCCGGTCCTCAACCTGCTGAACCGCGTTGTGCACACGCAGGAGAAGCGCACGCCAGGCTCGGTCTACGTGCACGGCGTGCGGCGCGTGATGCCGATCCTCGACACCTTCACGGTCGACGTGGCAGGCGTGCAAATCTGGATGCCACCGCGGCTCCGCGCACGTTGGGGCCACTACTTCGGGCTCACCGCACAGGACGAGGCCGAGGTCGTGCGCATGACTGTCGACGCCTACAACGCCCAGGTGATTCCGCTGCGCCTCGCGCTCGAGAAGCTGCAAAACATCTACCCGCACGACGACAGCGAGAAGTTGTCTGAAGAGATGGAGCACGAGCTCACCGAGCAAGCCATGCACGAGGCCGCCGCGGTGGCCAAGCAAAACGCCAAGGCACTCGAGGCAGGCGCCGATGACGAGGCACCTGATAGCGAGCCACCGAGCGAGCCTGGTGGATCTCCGTCGAGCGTGCCTGGTGCGCCACCAAGCGAGCCAGGTGCACCGCCGTCGAGCAAGCCTGGCGAGGATGACGACGAGCCCATCCCGAGCACGCAACGGCCCGAGACGCTGGGCAGCAAGCGCCGTCGTGCGCGATGATCTCCGATCGCGAGGCAGCGCGAATAGCGCAACCGATTCTCGCAGCTGAAGAAGAGACGCTGCTGGGCGCAGAGCAAGAGCTCACAGCGATCGTCAAACAGTACGAGGTGACTCGGCGCGACACGCCCGAGACCGCAAAGGCCAAGATTGACCGCGCGGCCAAAGTCGCAGCGGTTGCCTTGCTTGCCTATCTGCTGCTTCGTCGGCGCAGCTCGAGCAGAGCTGGCATCGATGCAGCACAGCGCAACCTCACCGGCATCGGTCTCGCCAGCGCCGTCGTCGGAGGCATTCTAACTCGCGTGCGCATGGTGCCCACGGCGAGGCCTGAGACGCTGCTACGTCGCGCGGTCGCATCGGTGACTGACCGCTTCCGCCGCGTGGCGTTGACCCGCGTCGAGCCGTCTCGCATGGTCATTACACCATCTCGACCGATGCCATCACCTGGCACACCGTTCCGACCCATTGCACCGTTCCGACCAGTTCCCTCGCCTGGTGCAGTGGCAAAGCCAGACATGGCAGGCGCACTCGAACGAGCTCGCGAGGCTACCCAAGGCGGCGTCACTCGAATCGTCACGGTGGAGACGTGGGACCAGGCAAACGCGGAGATGCGACGCGCACAAGCTGTGGCCTCGGTGGTCGCGCCAGAGGCCATGCGTGAGTGGGTCGCAAAGCTCGACATGCGAACGTGTCCCGTGTGCCGATCCCTTGACGGCCAGCGCATTTCAGCCGATCAAGACTTTGACCTTGAGCCGCCTGTTCACCCGTATTGCAGATGCATGGTCATCCTCACGTACGGCGCAGGCACTCGCTAGCGAGGGACGACATGCACTGTGAATACTGCGACCTCGACACCATCGCAGGGGCGGCGATGGTGCAAGAGGGTGGCGCAATCAAGATCCTCGACTGCTGCACCAAGTGCGGCAAAGCGTACAAGACGCAGCGCTCTATCGACACGATGCCTGCTGAGCAGGCACAGGCAAAGCCAGCGGCGCAAGCGCCCAGTCAGCCTGCGAAGGTCGTAGCGCATCCATCGGCTAGCAGCTCAGCCATGGATCTGGCCGAACAGGCGCGCACTCGCTTGGCGCAGGTCGAGACCGAGCTACAGCGGTTCGCGCAACTCAAGCGCGAGCGCACAATGCTGCGCCGAATGGTGCGCGCGGCACAGGAGCGGAAGTGATGAAGCGTTGCAAGATCTGCAAACACATCGAAAGCGGCAACGCGCCAGCGTGCCCCAGGTGCGGCGAGGCATCGTGGGAGCCGATGGCAGAGCCAAAGCCGGCACCTGTCGCGATCGCGCCTGAGCCCGTCGAGGAAGCTCCCGCGCCTCCTCCTGTCCCCGAGCGCCGTCGTCGGCGTCTCTAGTCGTCTCGTTCACTCTCTCACTAGGAGCCACGACACATGGCAACGATCTACGGTGCGATTCGCGGTATCAAAGTCATCCAAGAGCCCGTTTCCGGCGGCTCGCAGGGCGCAGCCCTCATCTCGTTCACGGTGGGCGCATACACCGCGGCCAGCGACAACGTGCAACTCGGCGGCGGCGGCAGCAACAACGGCGTGAGCACCTCGAGCACGCTTGCGCAGCTCATCCAGGCGGCTCGCCGCGACGGCAAGACCGTGACGCTGGGTCTCCCCGCGGCCACCAACGTCAACGCCGCAATGATGGTGCAGTCGGGCCTGCAGGGGTCGACGACGTACTACCTCGGCACGTTTGCCATCTCGTCTGGCAACATCACGTGCAACATCGCCAACAGCAGCGGCACCGAAATCGACGCCGCCTCCGGTGTCGAGGATAGGCCCTTTCAGATCATCGTCGCGATCTCGCTCTCCTGATTCTGGGAGACTGGATCGCATCTCCACAATCAACGCCCACGTGAGCGGCAATCACGGCAGGAGATAGCGAATGGAAACGCCAGACACGGAAGAGCTCGTCAACCCCGCCGACGTCAAGGTCGTGCCCGATGCGCCCGTCGCAGCCGAGCAGCCAGACCCGTCGTGGCTCAACGCGCGCCTCGAGCGCGCCAAGGCCGCAGCGATGAACGATATCGCGCGCATGCTTGGCGTGGACAACCTCGACAAGGCCAAGGCCCAGCTCGAGGCGGCACGCAAGCTGGAGGACCAGCGCAAGACCGAACTGCAGCGGCTCACCGAGCGCACCGTCGCTCTCGAGGCCGCAGCCAAGCGTGCAGAGCAGCTCGAGGGCGTGCTTTCGCAACGCGCCGAGGTCGAGCTCTCGACGCTCACCGATGCCCAGCGCGCGGCGGTAACGTCGCTCGCCGGTGACGACAAGGCCGCGCAGCTGCGCGCCATCACTGCCCTGCGGCCCACGTGGCAAGCGGCGGCAGCGGCAGCGGCTGCAGCGGCCCCTACGGCGCCCACGGCGGCGCCAACGCCCGCAGCGGCACCACGAGTCGCCCCTGCGTCCACCAGCGCCGCCACGAGCCAGCCAGCGTCCACGACGGCGGCACAGCTCGTGGACCACCGCGCGGAGTACGATC
>Ga0208783_10001642_pt1 | contig 13129 bp, 12 predicted proteins | sample DEB19_08_DNA_2_FD_184529 | JGI IMG/M metagenome (GOLD analysis project Ga0208783, IMG submission 184529) | Aqueous microbial communities from the Delaware River and Bay under freshwater to marine salinity gradient to study organic matter... | ecosystem: Environmental > Aquatic > Marine >... | reverse complement strand
AGAATTGCGCGGACATCCTTTTTGCTCCGCGCGCTGAGGAGTTGTATCTGCCGGACCGCAGCATCCAAGTTGTCGAAACGAGCCTATCGAAAACGCTGTGCGGTGCAAGCCGTCCAAGGCATTTCGATGGCGTGTGCACGGTCGTGGCCAAGCTCTTCAACTTGGTGCAGTGCGACGAGGCGGTGTTTGGCAAAAAAGACTATCAGCAGCTCGCCATCATTCGCCGCATGGTGCGTGATCTGGATTACAACATCGTCATTCACGGCATCGACACCGTGCGGGAGGCAGACGGTCTCGCCATGAGCAGTCGGAACCGTTACCTCACTCCCAGCGAGCGTGCACAAGCTCCGGTGCTGCGGGCAGCTTTGCTGAAGGCACGTGAAGCTTACATTCAAGGCGGTGAACGTGATGGCGAGGTGCTGCAGCAGATCATTCTCGATCGAATCGCGGTCGAGGCCCCGCTGGGCCGCGTGGACTACGTTCAGGTCGTTGATGCTTCGACGCTTCAAGCACCCACTGAAGCCACAGAGCTGCGGGTCATCGCCATCGCAGTCTTTTTGGGTTCGGCGCGCTTGATTGACAACATCGAGTTGAAGTGAATCTGCATGAGAGGCGCTGGCGTATTGCGAGCACATTCCTCCTCGCCATGATCACGGCCTCCATGTCCACCATCCAGTCCACGGCCCTAGGCCGCCAGTTTCCGAAGTTCGACCTTTCACGTCTTCTCGGCACCGTCTTCAAACCAACGTTTGGCCGCACGATCTGCATCTTGATCGACCTTCCAGATCTCGCTGAAGCCAAGGATTATGCGTTCCTGCAAAATCCAGCTCGTGCGGTGCAGAAGCGGGCCTATGACTACTTTTATCAGGGCCTGAAGAAGGGAGTCGCCGATGAGCTCGTGCTTAAAGGGGGCGAGATGTATGCTTACACGCAGACGACGGGCAGCAACCTCGACCTGCCTGACGACTGCGTGGACATGAGTGGAAGGAAGCTCAGCCTGGAAAAGGACATTTATCCGAACTACGACATCATTCTTTGCATCTCCACCTTCAGCGCCACCGCGCCGTTGACGGCTTTTGCCAAGCAATACGGATTCCGAGGCGCCACACTGCATGGTTTGAACGAGGTCATCTTAAATTCCGGTCTTGCGGTGGACTATGAAGAGGTGAGCCGTGACGCGGAAAAGCTACGCCTCGCGATGACACGCAGTGACTGGGTCGAGATCGATTTCACCGTCGAAAACGGTCCTGACATGTCCATTCATCTCGACTTGAACCGTCAGGAGGCGCAGAAGAGCCATGGCCTCTGCCAAGGTGATGCGCCTGATATTGCCAATTTGCCCGCAGGTGAAGTGTATTTTGTCCCGACAAGCGCGGAAGGCACCTTCCCCCTGAAATACGAGGACGGTACATTGGGTAAGCTCACGGTCACTGGGGGTCGCATCATCAAGGCGGAGCTGATCGAGGGACATCAGGCCACCATCGATGCGCACAATGCCAAACTCGCGGATGATCCGATGACCGGTGTGTTGGGTGAACTCGGTTTTGGCACTCAAGTGCTGCCAGTCTCCGGTGCGGACATCCAAGATGAAAAAGTGCTCGGCACCTGCCACATGGCCACGGGCCGCGATGATCATCTTGGGGGACACATCACGCCCGCGCAGTTCAAACGTCACCAGAACGCTACGCACGACGACATCCTTTTCGCGCCCCACAAGACACCGAATTTCGATATCAAGCAGGCTCGCATGCATCGCGATGGCAAGATCCAGGTGCTCATCGAGCATTTCCAGCCCTGCAGATACCTGCTCGATGCCCTCGCATCTGAGTAAGCGGTCTTTTTTCTCCCTTTCGCGGGCGATGGACTCGGTTCACTGTGCCATCATGCGCAGCGCATCCGCCATCCTCTCGATTCTGGCCATCCCCATGAGCCTGTGGGCGGCTCCGACGACGCCCACAGCTGCTCCTGCACCTACGACGGCGGCCCCCCCCGCCAAACCGGCGTCACAGCCTGCGCCGTCCAAGCCAGCACCCGTACTCTCAACACCTGCTATCAAACCGCCGCCGGAAGATGCGTATCGCCAGCTCGAGATGCTCACGCGAGCGATGGAAATGGTTCGGCAAAACTATGTTGATGAGTCCAAGGTGACTTATGAGGAGCTCGTCGAAGGGGCGCTGGAGGGCATGCTCAGCCGCCTTGATCCGCACTGCGAGTACATGGGCCGCTCGTTGTTCGAGGACATGCAGCGTGAGCAGAGCGACACGTCGGAAGGCATTGGCATTACCATCGCGCTCCGGCGGAATGTACTGACGATCATTACCGTGCGTGACGATGGCCCCGCAGCACGCGAAGGCTTGTTGGCAGGTGATCAACTCGTGCGCATCAATGAGGTGCTCACAGACTCCGTCGGCGTGGCGGAGGCCATGCAGCTTCTCAGAGGCAAGGTGGGCGATGAGGTGCGCCTCACCGTGCGTCGTCCTGGCACGAAGCAGTTCCTCGAATTCAAGGTGAAGCATGAGACGCTGGCCGAAAGCTCCGTGCATGACCCGATGCTGCTGGCGCAGAAAATGGCTGGTGAGTACCCAATTGGCTATGTGCGTGTCTCACAGTTCAATTTACCCACAGCCCGAGAGCTCTCCCAAGCACTCGATCAGCTCGAAAAACAGGGCATGAAGGCCTTGGTGCTCGATTTGCGAAACAATCCCGGAGGTTTGGTGGACAGCGCGGTGCAGATTTGCGGTGAGTTTTTGCCGGAGGGCACGGTCGTCGTGACTACGGAGGGCCGCGTGGCCTCGCAAAATCCGCCGCCCTACCGCACCCCGCCTCGTGGAGGCAAGGAGCCGCGCCAATATCCCGTGGCGGTGCTCATCAATCACGGCAGCGCCAGCGCCAGCGAGTTGACCGCCGGTGCGCTGCAGGATCTCAAGCGCGCCATCGTGGTGGGCACGACGAGCTTTGGCAAAGGCAGCGTGCAGACCATTCTGCCCATGAAAAATGGCGCGGCGATGCGCCTGACCACCGCGAAATACTACACGCCAAGTCACCGCACGATTCACGAGAACGGGGTGGAGCCAAACATCATCGCCGCACTCACCACGGAAGACGAGGCCCGCATCGCGAAGTGGCGTGTCGCACACGGCACCGGCGAGATTGCAGCCCTCGAGTTGGCCAACCTCGGCGACAAGCAGCTCGAACGTGCGGTGGATGCGCTGAAGGGCGTTCTGGTCTTCGATGCCTTCGTGGCACGCCCGCCGACTCCTACCGTGAAACCTTTGGAAAAGTCGGAGGCAGAGGCACCCGCGGCTGCAAGTGATGCGCGATAAGGTATGCTCGTCGTTAGAAAGTGAATCGAATGCCCGCGTAAAAGTTACGGCCCCAAGCAGGATCCACACCGTTGGCACGCACGCGGCTGTAGTAGTCTTCGTTGAAGACATTGTTCAAGCCAGCTAGCAAGGTGACGTTTTCCCGCCAAAGCTTTGCCTCAAGCGTGATGTCCGTGACGTTGTAGGCAGGAATCTGGAAGTTCAATGTGTTGTTGTCGTTTGCGTAGTGCTCGCTGACATAGGTGTGAAGCAGTGAGAGCTTCAATCGTTCCCGCCAGCGGTAGGTTAGACCGACACGTATCAGGTGCTCCGGCGCATACTGAGGCGCGAGGCCGGTGTTAGGCCCGCTGACGAACTCGGCATCCAGCCATTCGTAGGCACCGTGTAGAGCGAGATTTCCAAAGCGTTTCACCGCCTTTTCACCACCGATGACGCCGACGAGATCTACCTCGGCGGCGAGGTCGATGCCGATGTTTCGTGAGCGGCCAGTGTTGCCCACCGTAGTGATGCCGCCGGCGGTCGTCTGGCCGAAACGGTTGTCATAGTCGATGTAAAACACGCTGGTATCCCAGTTGATGAAGTCCGAGGGATTGCCCCGGTAACCCAGCTCATAGGTCAGTGTGTGCCCGGGATCGACGTCCGTGTTCGCCACGTTGTTGTCGATGGGCAGGGTGTCCGCATAAGTCGCCGGTTTGTAGCCTTGGGAGAAATTGAGATAGAGGGAGCTTTTGGCAGTCACCTCATAGGAAAGGCCAAGCGCAAACAGCGGCACATGCTCGGCGTCCTCCTGGCGACGGGGGGCCAGCGGGGCCAGTGTGTTGCTGTTGAGGCGCACATGGTCCTCGATGCTTTGGTAGATGCTCTCCATGCGGAAACCGGGGACAATGCTGAGACGTCCAAACTTGAACTGGTTCTCCACAAAGAGCGCGAGGTATTCGGTGCTTCGCGTGATGTCATTATAGACCGCTCCGCTCGTGGCGTTCGGTGCCGCGCCGAGGGAATTGATCAGCGGAGCGTGGGTGCGCCCGGCGGTGAGGCCGGCCGTCAGATGATGCTCTCCGCTCCAGGCTTTCCAGTCATGACTGAAACGCAGGTCGGTGCCGATCGTGTAGTAGCGATGTTCGCTGATCGTGTTGGTGCCGGCAGCCGCGCCAGCGGGCGCCGTGCCAAAGCCAGTGCCGCGCTGACGGAAGCTTGTGCGGTTCGAGTAACCGCCGAAAACCTTCCACACCATGGAGGTCTCGTTGTTGAAATCATGCTCCAACGACAACGTGGCGAAATAACGTTCGACCTGCACACGGTCAAAAGCCAGCTGTGACTGATTGCGGTCCGCGTTGTAGAGCAAAGCGCCCGCTCCCGGCGTAAAAGTCAGTCCCCCAGGCTCACCGGCATCAGACTGATAAAAGTCGAAGTCCAGCAGCCAGCGGGTATCGGTTGTCAGGTCTAGACCGAGAAGCACATTTCCCGCATTCAATTCGAAGTCGCTGTTCATCGAGCGAAAGCTGTCACCCATGCGGTGGTTGTAGTTCACCATGTAGCTCAAGCGTCCACTAGTGCCGTCCATGGAGGTGAAGTGATTCCACAAGTTTCCAGAGCCCAACACATTTTGAGTGAAGAACGAAAACGGACGGTCTAGACGCGGCCGGTGCATCACATAGTTCAGGGAGCCGCCGGGCTGGGGGCCGTAGAGCAAGGAAGAGCCGCCACGCACATACTCCAAGCGATCCACAGATTCCAGTTGCGGTGCATAATACACGGTCGGGTAACCGAACATATCGAGCACGAAGGGCACTCCGTTGCGCAGCACGAGCAGGTTTTGTGATTCGTGCGGGTCGCCGATGCCACGGCTGCCCAAGGAGAGCAGGGAGTTGTTTGACAATTCGCTCACCAACAGGCCGGGGGTCTTCGTGAAGGCTTGGCGGTAATTGTCGCTTTGAATCTGGGGCAACGAGTCGAAATCAATGACCGAGGTTTTCTTTCCGACAAAAATCTTTCCCTCCATCACATCTGGCAGGAATGGACCTTGAATCTTGGTGCCAGCAAAGGCCTCTCCGGTGATTACGATTTCAGGCAATTCCTCGGGTGCAAGCTTGGAAGGGGAAGTGGGCGCTGCAGGGCTTTGTGCATGCGAAGACACGGCCAAGGCTAAAAGAGCAGCTAGGGCGATAGCGGGGCCAGTCAAAGAAGGTTGAGAGAGCATAATGAAAGCTTGATACTGAGATTCTGTCGCAAGAAGAGCGATGGTGGCGTGGCCATTCATTCCCGCAAGCACTTTTTGCGATTGAGTCTCAATTGCTAATTGACGCTACTCGTTTGCGTTTTACCCATCTTCAACGCGGTCTCCCCTTTCCTTTTCCCGTGGGGAACGCCGTTTCACCTCGTCTCTATTTACTCCCATGCCACTTGAAACCTCAGTCCAGACCCCTTCCGCCCCCAAGCGGTTGGCATGGCGCAAGGGCATGCTCGAGGACGTTTCTGTAGGCCTTTCGTGGCTCTTGGCCGTGAGCTCAGGCTTCCTCGCTGTGGGCATCGCGGGTGTTTTTGCCACGGAGCTGCCGATCATCCGCCTTAAAACACTCGCCGATGTCATGCACACGGACGACCTGCCGCTGATCGAGACCACCATGGCCGAGTTGCAGGCGGAAAACACCGAGGAGCCCGCCCCGGCCGAGGACGCCCCGCCCGAGATCTCCGAGGTTTTGGAGGTCGAAATACCCGAGGAGGCTCCGCCTCCCGAGCTGGACCTGCCGGAAATCGCTGAGGCGATGACGCAAGAGGACATTTTTGCCATTCCAACGGCCCCCAGGATCGAGGACACTCTCAAGCCGGTCGACCCCATCCTTCGTCCGAAGCCAACTCCCATGCCGCGCCAATCGAGCATGGCAGTGCGCGCGCCTTCCCGTCCATCCACTACCTCAGGCGGAACCCCTGGAGGCAACGGCACTGGCCGAAGCGGTGGCCGCATGGTGACGCCTGCCCCTCCCTATCCGAGTTTTGCCAAATCGCAGAACATGCAGGGCACCGTGCGTCTCAGCCTCAGCGTTGGCCCTTCTGGTGCCGTCGAAGGAGCTACTGTGGTGAGCAGCACCGGCTTTTCAACACTCGACACCTATGCCGCCAACTGGGTGCGCCGAAACTGGCGCTTCCCCGCTGCCGACAGCGGCAGGCGCTACACTCTCCCTCTTTCGTTCCGACTTCGTTAAAACGCCCTCCCCATGCCCATCGCCAATATCGTCATCGAATTCATCCACAAAGGCGGCCCGATCATGTATCCGATCTTGGTCGTGTCCGCGTTCGCGCTTTGCGTGCTCGTCGAGCGTATCTTCTGGTGGCTGCGCCTCGCCTCCAAGCGTGACTCCAAGCAGTTGGACCGCGTTTATGAGGCGCTTGAGGCTGGCGAGCTCACCCAAGCGATCTCCCAATCCAACAATGCCACCGATCCGGTCGTGCGCATGATTCACCATGGCCTGCACCATCATCATAGCAGTATGCAGGGCGCGCTCGAAGTCGCCGCCGGTTTGGAGCTGCGTGGCGCTGGCCGCTTTCTTGGTGCGATGGACACCATTGTTACCCTTGCGCCACTGCTCGGTCTCCTTGGCACCGTTACCGGTATCATGGGGAGTTTTACCAGCATCGGCAGCAGTGAGTTAGCCGTCGAGAAAGTCACTGGCGGCATTGGCGAAGCTCTCATCGCCACCGCCGCAGGCCTTGGCATCGCCATTGGCACGCTCGTTCCCATGAACTACTTCCACAGTCGCCTCGCCGCGCTCAAGTTCGACCTCGAAGCTGCTGCGAACAACGTGCTTATTCTGGCCGCGCAGCATGGTTTCGACAAGATTGGCGCCAAACACTGATCTCCTGCCGTGAAGCTGCATTCCCCTCTTCCTGAAAAGAAGACCCGGCTGGAGATTATCCCGCTGATTGATGTCATGTTTTTCCTGCTCGCTTCCTTCATGATGGTGAGCCTCACCATGACGAAGCAGCAGACGATCAAGGTGAACCTCCCTGTCGCCTCCGCTGCGCAGAGCGACTTCAAGCCGGACATGATCAACCTTGCTGTGAATGCCCAGGGGGATGTCTTTTACAATAAGGCCTCGATCACCCTGCCTGCGCTGGAGTCCGAGCTGGCCAAACGCTATGGCCAAGATCCCGCCACACCTGTCTACATCAGTGGTGATGTGAACACGCGCTTCGCTGATCTCGTGAAGGCGCTCGACCTTGTCAAACGTGTCGGCTTCACCAAGGTCGCCTTCAATGTGAAACCGACCGGCGGCATCTCAACGCCCGCGCAGCCATGAAGCGCCTCCTATCCACCCTTCTCGTCATCGTCACCCTCGGCCTCTGCGCTGTGTGTGTCGTGCAATGGGTGCGCGAGGAACGCCTCCGCGGCCATATCGCCGATCTCGCGAAGCGTCTCGAAGCGGAAAACACCGCTCGTGTCGAAGCCGAGCGCAAAGCCGCCGAATACGAGAAGGAAATCGAGCGCCTCACCATCCTCCGCGCTGAGGTTGAGGCCAAGCTGCTCGCCACCACCGAGGAACTCACCGCTGTCGGGAACGACTCTGTTTCCCGCGGCGTCACCCTCGCAATCTTTTTAAACCAGCTCGTGCAGACACAGACCAAGCTGACCGCCATGGAAAATGCCGTCGGCAAGGGCACCGAGGCCCTCAAGGATCAAAACGAATCTGTCGCAGCTCAAAACGCCACCATCACAAAGCAGAACGAACTGCTCAAGCAGCTCGCCAACGAGCGAAACGCCGCCATCGAAAAGCTCAACTCCCGCACAAAGGAATTCAACGAACTCGTCGAGAAGTATAACAAGCTCGCCAAGAGCCGCTGATTACACTTCAAACTCATCCGCCGGATCAAAAGGCGGCATTGGCACATTGATGATCTTCAGCTTGCCCACAGCGCGATGCACACAGCCGGGCCGAATCATCACCGTTGTCATCGGTTTGAGCGGAATGATCTGCCCGTCCGCCTCCAGATGGCCTTCTCCTTCCAGCACGATGTAGATCTCCGTCATCTTCTCATGCCAATGCGCCTTCGAGTCCGCATGAATGTCGGTCAAATGCACTGTCGCCAGTGTGTTCCAAGGCTCTTTAAACGCCCGACGTGCCTGCCCGCATGGACATGGCGTCGGCGTGATTTCATCCAGTTGGGCGACGGCAAATTTGGGTTCGTTCATGATGGTGAGTATCAAAGCGCTGCCAGCGCTGCGGCGGCGACTTCGGCGGTCTGTTCGAGGTCCACTTTGCTGTGGGCCATGCTGATGAAGCCGGTCTCGAATTGGCTCGGCGCGAAGTAAACACCGTTATCGAGGCAGTGGTGGAAGAATTTGCGGAAGGTGGCTAGGTCGCTCGTTTTGGCATCTTGAAGGCTGTGCACGTCCTTCTCGGTGAAGAAGAGACAGAACATGCTGCCTTTGCGATACCACTTGTAGCCAAGGCCCTTTTTCTTCAGCACGTCGAGCACGGCATCCTCCATGATCTGGCCGAGATTTTCGAGCAGCGAGTAGCCACTGAGCCTTTCGATCTCGCGCAGCTGCGCCAGACCGGCAGCGAGCGCCACCGGATTGCCGCTTAAGGTGCCCGCCTGATACACCGGTCCGATCGGTGCGAGGTGATCCATGACATCCGAACGTCCGCCGAAAGCACCGACTGGCAAACCGCCGCCGATGACTTTGCCAAGGCAGGTCAGGTCCGGAGTGATTTTCTCCAGTTCCTGCACGCCGCCTTTGGCGAGGCGGAACCCTGTCATGACCTCATCGAAAATGAGCAGCGCACCGTGCTTGGCAGTAATGTCGCGTAGCTTTTGCAGAAAACCTAGCTTTGGCAGAATGAGGCCCGCATTCGCTGGATAAGGCTCAACGATCACGCAGGCGATTTCGTGACCTTGTTTCTCAAAAAGCTCTTCCAAGGCCGCTTCGTCGTTAAAAGGCAACACGCTGGTCAAAGCCGCGAAATCCTTCGGCACACCGGCGCTGTCTGGATTGCCATGCGTGAGCGCTCCGCTGCCTGCTGCGACGAGCAAGCTGTCGCTGTGGCCGTGGTAGCATCCGTCGAATTTCACGAGGCGGTCACGCTTTGTGAAACCACGCGCGAGACGGATGGCGCTCATCGTTGCCTCCGTGCCGCTGCTGACCATGCGCACCTTTTGGATGCTCGGCACCCATTCGCAGATCGTTTTGGCCATCTCAACCTCGTAGAGGTTCGGGATGCCAAAGCTAACACCTTCCTTCGCGGCGCGATGGATCGCCTCAATGACGGGAGTTGGCGCGTGGCCGAGAATGGCCGGCCCCCAAGTGCCAATGTAGTCAATCATGCAGCGGTCATCCACGTCATAGATGCGGCAGCCCTTGGCTCGCTTCACAAAAAACGGATCACCACCCACATTGCGGAAGGCGCGCACGGGCGAGTTTACGCCGCCAGGGATGAACTGCTTGGCGAGATCAAAGAGTTTGGTGGAAAGAGGTCCGTTGGGCATGGTTTGGAGTGGGGCAAAAAGGGATACGCGAAACTCCCCGAGCGTCGAACAAAAGGTTGCCCGGCACCGTCTGAGTCGCGTATTCTACGACTGCGAACACACATGAAACGCCTCTTTTTCCTCGCTCTCTGCCTCATGGCGTTTTTCCCCGCCTTCGCGCAGCTTTCGAAGAACAAATCCTCCCTGCCCCAGGAGCCTGGCACGTTCTCCATTGAAGGACTCACGCCCAAACCCATCGTCGTTCGAATTCAAGCGGAAGCACCGGTTTACAGTACGAACAAATTCGACCGCGCCATCGGCAGTTTCGCGCCCGGCATGCCCGTCACTGTCGTGTCGATGAGCGACACATCCTATCGTGTGCGCGGTCGTGCTCGGCATGGTGATGTGGCCGGTTGGGTGAGGCAAAGCGACGTGCTCTCCGCCGATCCGAAGCTCGCGGATAAACTCAAAAAGCTTTTCGAGCGCACCCAACAAGTCGCCGAGCTTATCAAGAACAATCAAGTGGCACTCGGCATGACCAGCGAAGAGGTGCAAGCTTCTCTTGGCAAACCCAGCCGCAAAAGCGCGAAGATCAATGCCAACGGCAAGGAGGAGCGCCTCGAATATGCCATCTATGAAAAAGTGCCGCAAGTCACCACCGGCCGCGATGCCTTCGGTCAGATCGTCCAAACCGTCGTCTATGTGAAGGTCGAGGTCGGCACACTCAGCCTGAGCTTCAAAGACGGCATCGTCGATCAGATCGAGGAGACTAAAGGCAATCCGCTTGGCAATGGCGGCGTGAAGATCATCCCATTGCCCATTTTCTTTTGAAGAGTTAAAGTCCGATCGTTTCACGCACCCGATCCGGCGTCCAGCCAGCCTGACGGAGGCTCAGCAGTGAACGGGCATCATCGCGCTTGGCGAGACGTTTGCCTGTCTCATCGGTCATTAGACGGTGATGATGCCAGCGTGGCATGGGTAGGCCGAGAAGGTGCTGCAACAGGCGATGAAGATGCGTGGCGGATAGCAGATCCTCGCCACGCGTGACGAGGGTGATGCCCTGCAAGGCGTCATCCACCACGACAGCGAGGTGATAGCTTGCGGGCGTGTCTTTGCGGGCCAGCACCACATCACCAAAGATCGACGGATCGGCGGTGATTTCGCCGCGCGAGAGCTCGGTGAAGGTCAGCGGAGCTTCCATAAGCTTCAATGCCTTCTTCATATCGAGTCGCAAAGCATACGCGGCACCGCTGTTGACGCGTTGGTGGCGTTCCGCGGTATCGAGATGACGGCATGTGCCGGGATAAAGCGGACCATCAGGACCTTGCGGCGCATGGCCGGCTCTCGCGATTTCATCTTGGATTTCACGTCGCGTGCAAAAACAAGGGTAGAGCAGGCCTTTGGCTTCCAACTGGTTCAAAGCGGCTTGATAGTCGTCCAAGTGATCGCTTTGCTTGCGCACCGGTTTTTCCCACGAAAGGCCCAACCACGCCAAATCCTCGAAAATCGCCTCTTCGTACTCCGGCCGTGCCCGCGTGGCATCAATGTCCTCCAGCCGGATCAAGAAGCGTCCGTCATCAGCCTCACGTGCTGCAAACAAAGCCGCGAAGGCATGGCCGAGATGCAGCCATCCCGTCGGGCTTGGGGCAAAGCGGGTCGTCTCAGGCATAAAATCACACGCCGCTAAGTTTGCGCACCACTTCTCCGGCTAGCACGAAGCCAAACGTGCCGGTGACAAACGTCGCCGCACCGAAACCCGCGGCGCAATCGAGCCGCAAACCGGCTTCCGTGCCTTCTTGTGGCTCGAGTTTGCAGGTACCGTCGGCTTGCGGGTAGGTCGCTCGCTCAGTCGAAAACACGCACGGAACGCCAAACGCCATCGGACGGCCTTCGAGGCTCTTGGCGAAACCAAAATCGCGTCGCAAACACTGCCGCGTGCCTTTGAGCAGCATGTCCGCACCTGCGAAGCCGAGATCCGTCAGCTTCACGGCCGTCGCATCACGCCGACCGCCTGCGGAGCCGCTGGTGATGATGGGAAGGCCACGTTGTATGCACTTTGCGATGATCAGCGCCTTGATCGATGTGCGATCGATGGCGTCCACGACGTAGTCGAAACCGCCATCGAGCAGGCGGTCGGCATTCGACTCGGTCAAAAACTCGATGACGCGGTTCACGTGGCAGTTTCGGTTGATCTCGGCCACGCGATGCGCCAGCACCTCGACTTTTGGCATGCCGACGGTGCCCACGAGCGCGGGAAGCTGGCGGTTGGTGTTCGAGATGCACACATCATCCATGTCGATTAATGTAAGCTGGCCGATACCGCTGCGTGCCAGTGCCTCCACTGCCCACGAACCCACACCGCCCACGCCCACGACCGCCACATGCGCAGCCGCGAGTCGTGGTAGCGCCGCGACCCCATAGAGCCGCGCGATCCCGCTAAATTGTTGATGGTAGGATGCGTCCATGCGCGTTCCTACGCGCAGCCGCGCGGCAGGCAAGCGCCTTGGATCACTTCATGCCATCCGCGGCCCCCCAAGGCTCGATCTGACGCAGACTCTTCACCGCGAGCTGCGCATAGCATTGCGGCAGGTCGAACTTCGTCAGCACATCGCGCAGCATCGTGGCGTAAGGCCATTGCTGATCCTCGTGGATGGCAAGCTCGTGAAAAGAAGTGAGCGCGTGCTTCAGCGTCACCTGTTTCACCGTAGGCGAGAGCAAGGCGGCAAACGCCGCGGGTAACGAGCCCCAGCCATTCCCGACGAGATGAATCTCCTCATGACCCGCAGCGGCGAGCATTTGGATGACGCGCAGCACATCATGCACCCGCTGTCCTAAGAGTGGACGATCCAGCATGAAGCTGTAGGCCGCGTAGAAGTAGTGGCTGCCGTAGCGGGTGAGGAACTGGTTCACGCCGCAGGTGTTCGGCTGTGAATCACCGATGCCGCGTACGTCACAGGCAAAGAACACAGTGTCTGGCGAACCCGTGATGAGTTCCTGCACGAGCGACTCGTCGCGCAGCTCCGTATCCGCCGAGTGATGCGAGATGTAGAGCACGGCTTTCTTCAATCCACGAGGAAGCCTCGAAGTGAGTGTCTCATCGCTCAAACGCGTGACGAGCGCGTGGATCTCCGGCTCGGTTTCGACTGCGTACGTGCAATAGGCTTTCGCGGGATATTTGCGATTGCCTGCGCCTCGCAGGATGCGGTAGTCAGGTGCAGTTTTAGGCAGCGCTGGCAGCTTCAAAACTTCACGCACGGCCTCAAGATCGAGTTTGCCGCGCTTTTGGGCCATCGACTCGGCTTTCGCCTTCGTGAACGAAATGATCGTGCGGCTGCCCATAG
>Ga0208783_10001641_pt1 | contig 13137 bp, 15 predicted proteins | sample DEB19_08_DNA_2_FD_184529 | JGI IMG/M metagenome (GOLD analysis project Ga0208783, IMG submission 184529) | Aqueous microbial communities from the Delaware River and Bay under freshwater to marine salinity gradient to study organic matter... | ecosystem: Environmental > Aquatic > Marine >... | reverse complement strand
AAGTTGTTTATTGCTGCACAACGCCGGCCCCGACGACCAGGCGGGCTGCCGCCGCAAAAGAATTTCTGGCAGCGCCGTCGCACGGCATTTTGGGAACAAGTGCGCGCACAAGGTCACCCGGATGCTTTCCCGCTATGAAACGCCTGTGCCAGCCGAACCCGGCTCAGCGGGTACGGTGTGGGCGAGCAAGAACCTGCGCAAGGACAACCGCTGCGACACGCGGCGACTGCCTGTCATATTTAAGATATATTATAGGAACTTAGGCGGGGTGAATGGCGGAGACGGAGTCCGCCGCACTATTATTCCCAGATGTACATCGCGCTCCGCCAATATCCTCTCACAGTCCATAATTACTGGTATTTTTATTCACCTCTGTTCACTTCTGTCCATGCGTGATTGTGGCAATCCGGCACTTATGGTAGGACAATTGGTAGGACACCGGTTGGACAAGGTGAGTGGCGATGGCTGGAAAACTCAATGCTCGCAAAGTTGAAACCCTCACCAAGCCGGGGCGTTATGCGGACGGGAACAACCTCTATTTGTTCATCTCCGCCAATGGCGGGAAGCGCTGGACGTTTTTCTATCGGCTCGGCAAGACCGCCGAAGGCAAAGAGGTGCGCCGGGAGATGGGTCTTGGCGGCGCAGCGCGAGGCCAGGTCTCGCTTGCAGAGGCCCGGGAAAGGGCACTGGAGGCGCGGAGACTGCTATCCGCTGGGATTGACCCTCTGGAGCATCGGCAAGCCGAGCAAAAGGCCGGGCGCACCATTCCGACATTCGGAGCCTTTGCGGATGACTACATCAAGAGCCACAAGCCCAAGTTCCGGAACGCCAAGCATATCGCCCAGTGGGAGATGACCCTCGGCGAGGCCTACTGCCGTGCCATCCGTGCCAAGCCCATAAATGAAATTGACACAGAGGCAGTGCTTTCCGTCCTCCAGCCAATCTGGAACAAGGTTCCGGAGACTGCCTCACGGCTGCGTGGCCGGGTTGAGAACATTTTGGACGCCGCGCGGGCGCTGGGTTACCGCGACGGGCCAAACCCTGCAACCTGGCGGGGCCATCTCAAGACCCTTCTCCCTGCCCGCCAAAAGCTCACTAGGGGACACCATGCAGCTCTGCCCTATGATGACCTTCCGGCCTTCATGACCGATTTGCGGGTGCGGCAATCTACGGCGGCGCTGGCGATTGAGTTCTGCATTCTGACGGCTACCCGTTCCTCTGAGGTGCTGAATGCCGAATGGAGCGAAATCGACTTGGAGAAGGCCATCTGGACCATTCCGGCCCAGCGCATGAAAGCGGGCCATGCCCACCGCATTCCCCTCACGGACCGGGCGATGGGTATTCTCAAGAGCCTTCCGCGACTGCAGGGCAGTCCCCATGTGTTCCCCGGCAATGCCAGAGGCAAGCCTCTGTCCGGCATGGCAATGACCATGCAGCTCCGCCGTATGAAACGGGAGAGCATCACGGTCCACGGCTTCCGTTCCACTTTCCGTGACTGGGCGTCCGAACAGACCTCATTCCCCCACGAGACTTGCGAGCATGCACTGGCCCACCGCATCAGCGATAAGGCCGAGGCGGCATATCGCCGGGGCGACCAATTCGAGAAGAGACGAAAACTGATGGAGGCTTGGTCGTCTTTCTGCGGCGCAGGAAAGGCGGTTCATGCACTAGTAGATCCGGGAGTGCGTAAGACCAGCCGCTAAACTGACCACCCCTCCAACAAGTAGGTCCTTCATGCCAAAATACGTCTTGGGAGACCAAATACTGCCTGCGCTGGGAGATGACCGCATTTGGAATATGTCCGACGAAGAATTCAAGGCAATCTCGGACGCATGCGGGGTTAAGTTCAACGCTACGCAACGGAATGAACTCAGTCAGCTTCTATTGATGCATGCGTCAAATGCAAATGCCCAGATGCACAGATTAAAGGCATCTGAAGCACTTTGTTGTCTTGGTGATGTTACAAAGGCATCCAAAGGCCTGCTCAAACAAATTCGGATTCTACGGTCGGCTCAAGGCATGACATTGGAGCTAGAGCTAGCGAAAGCAGGATTCCATCAAAGCGAGTTGACATCTCTGCAAGAATTGTTAGCCCATCTTTCGACCGCAAGCAGTGCTGCCCGTCAGACACTATCAAAGTCCACCATAGGTGGCCGCGGTCGCAGCAAACATCCAAACCTCGAGCAATTCGTTGGACGCTTGGCTAAGCTCTATGAAGATGCAGGGGGAACGGTGTCTACTCATTACTCAGACATCACAGGGATGCGGTCCACTCCCTTCATCAGGTTCGTGGAGACTCTGCTGAATCGAATGCCTGATCCATTGAAGAAAAGTCAACCAGCGCTCGGACAAGCCGTTCATCGGGCTGTTGAAGTCTGGCGTAAGGGGAAAGCTCACAATTCCAAGTGAAATTGTGAATTCTGACCTTTTGATAACCTGAGGCATTGAGCCGATGTCAGGGGAGTACTGGATGAACACCAGTACGCCCGCCGAAGGCTGTTCGGTACTCTGTGAAAGGGTCCCCGATGACTGACATACATTGCCTAGCAATTAGCATTGTGGAAGCAGCGCGCCGCGTTTCCTGCGGGCGCACTAAACTTTACGAGGCAATCGGCAGAGGCGAGCTACCCGTGAGAAAGCTGGGTCGCCGCACACTCATCCTCATGGATGACCTTAACGACTGGCTGCTGCGCCTCCCGGCGACGACCAAACGTCCCCTCTAAACAAATACCCGGCGCTTACGACGCCGGGCTTGTCTCGCCCCGCTAACAACAAGGCTTACGACATGGCTAAGATACTCAAAAACCAAACAAACTTCAATGACACTCCACTCGGGTGCTGGGCAGATCGCGAACGATTGCGGACACTACCTGTCGGCATTCGTGTTCTCGCCCACCGCCGTCATTTACCGATCTGGCGCGCGCTCGCCGTTTCCGAAATCGCAGGCTTTGGAGGCCTCAATGACAGATAGACTTGCCGTCAGCGCTCGCACCCTGCCAGATGGAAGATGCTTCACGACAACGGGACGCCCTGCCGAAACCCTCCTTTCACTCCTGGAAGCTGGGCAACGGGGAATTACGTCACTTGAGGCATTCCAGGCGGGATGGGCAGTGCGACTAGCTGCATATGTCCACCGACTCCGTTCCGAGTGCGGTTTGACCATTGAGACAAGGCGGGAGCCGCACCAGGGCGGCAGTCATGCCCGATACGTGCTTCACACATCTGTGGAAGTGACGCAGCGCTCGGACGCAGGCGAACGGATGGCAGCATGACCGCTGAAATTATAGTCGCATCCTGGCCCAAAAATGTACGAGAGACCCTTGTGGTGAGGCTGGACATCTTCAAGGGCAGACCAATCGTTGACGTCCGCACCTGGTACGAGGGCGAAGACGGCAAGCTCTTGCCGGGACGTGGAGGATTGACCGTGTCCATCCGCCATCTCCCCGCATTGGCCGATGCCATAAGTAGGGCGCTGGATATTACCAGCGACCTGCAGTTCGAAGCCTTCAACGGCCCCCGGAACAAATAGGAAGCCGCTGGGCGGGGTTTCGGCTCCGCCCACCCTCCAAACAGCCCCGAACCCAACACTGGCCCACAGAGTCTTCTAATGATTCGGAAACACAATCGCACAGGAAGAACCCGGCATACCGCCCGCTTCGTGATGCTGGAACACTACCTACTGAATTCCCCGGCGTGGCGCTCACTATCGTTAGCGGCTCGATTGGCATTCATTGAGATGGCCCAACTGTTTGTGCCGGGGCGGAACGGGCGTCTAGCCATGTCAGCCCGCATGCTTGCCGAGACCCTCCCGATTTCCCGTGCCACCGCAGCCCGCGCTCTTCAGGACCTTTCCGCCAAAGGCTTCATCGAGGCCGTCAAGCTGGGGGGCTTCAATATGAAGGCAGGTGAAGGCCGGGCAACCGAGTGGCGTTTGACGCTCCACAAGTGTGACGTGACAGGCGAGAAAGCATCCCGCGCCTTCATGCGCTGGCAGGGCGGCAAAATGCATTTCACGGTCTCACCTGAGAGCCAACCCGGTCTCAGTGGAGGGCCAGGTTTGGAAGGCACGCAACAATATTGCCGGAAGGTGGCTCTCTCATGAGGCCGATTGAACACCCGCGAACAAACTCCCGGTCTCACCAGAGGGCCGCATATAGATATCTACCATATGGCAGGACGCCAGGGAGCGCGTGAAGCGGAGCCAAGGCGGAGCGCAGCGCAACGCGCGACCGGAATTGATTGTCACCCGGACCCGTGCCCAAGCGCGGGCCATGAGAGCGCAGGAGTTCGACATGACCAAGAAGACAATGCCTCCGAAGCCTTCTGAGCCGGCCAACCCGGACCGCTTGTCCATTGGCGTTCGTGAAGGCGACGATTTCAATCTGCGTGCAGCGGAGGTACTTTCTGGACCATTTGCGACCAACGCGATTGCTCTCAATAAGTTTTCCATTGGTGCTACTGGCATGGTCGATCTGGACAAGCTCGTTGAAGCCATGACCACCTCCGCCAACAGGGTGAAGAATGGCGACTTGCAAGATGTGGAATCCATGCTCGTCAGCCAAGCCACCGTTCTGAACGGCCTCTTTGCTGATTTGGTACGGCGGTCGGCGGTGAACTATAGCGGCGGCTACTTCGAGGGGGGCGAGCGATACTTGAAGATGGCATATAAGGCTCAGAACCAGTGTCGAATGACTCTTGAGACGCTTAGCATCATCAAGAATCCCCCCGTGATTTACGCGAAGCAGGCCAACATCGCTCACGGACCGCAACAGGTTAACAATGGTCAAGCTTCCGCCACGCGCACGGGAGAAAAGGAAAGAACAACAAACGAACTTTTGGAGGCAAGTTGTGAACACCCCATGGACTCCGGAGCGGCGGGCAAGACAGGCGTTGGCAATCCGGCGGTGGCAGCCGTGGACCAAGTCAACAGGACCAAGAAGCGTTGAAGGTAAGGCCCGAGCTTCACGGAATGCTTTTAAGGGGGGCTATCGTAGAGCACTACGTGACCACCTTCGCGCTCTTCGGCAACAGATTGCTGCGTATGCTGCTTCGGGAGCAATAGCGTCAAGCTCCGCGGCGGGATTTGAGCGCCGACCTCACAAAAGCGCGCACTGGTCGTTCAAGAAAGTGGAAGCTTAAACTTGCCAATGCACAAGAAAAAACAAGACCTAAGATAGCTATGGTATAGCTACCCAGTGCAGCTTTCTTTAAAACCGGATAGAGCGAGACCAAAAACGTAAGCTGATAGATGTAGATACCGTAGCTAATTTCACCCAGATAAACTAGTGGACGCCACTCGAGGAAAGTTGGCCGTTCCTTTGCAGACCAAGCAATGAGTGAACCGAAAAACGGTATGGCCACGAGGTTAAGCAGAGTCAGGCTTCCGCCTTTCATCCCATCCGTGTATACGCAGATTGAAGCAAAAGCCGATGCGGCCCCGAATACTGCCGACCCGGACAGCCGCTTAAGATGACCGCCTCGCCATAAGTCGGCAATTGTAATGCCGACGAGAAATTCTGGAAGTCTGTATATAGGCGATGAGTAGTAAAATCCCGTGCTGCCTGGTAGTGGCAGCAGATACTCCACTAGTCCGGGCAGGAAGCTTAACACCCAGAAAACTGCTAGCATCATCCATAGTTTAGATGCTCTGTCGGCACTGGAAAGTATCAGCGGACGCGCGACCGGAAACAGTAGGTAGAAAAACATCTCTGCTGAAAGGGACCAAGTGCCACTATTAATTCCTAAGGAAAATAGGTTCGGCGTCCAAGCTTGTTGCAATGTCAAGTTCATGCCGAAGTTCAAGGCGAAAAGTTCACTTCCTACTCCGTCGATGGTTGGAATTGAAAGCAAGAACGCGACTAAGAACGCAGGGTAAATCCGTGCAAGGCGCGAAATTACAAAAGAGGAATACGTGCCCGAACTGTCTACGTAACGATAGGCAAGCACGAAGCCGGATAGAACGAAGAAAAATGTCATTCCGGTGTAACCGCTGATGAGTACGCTCCCCACAGGAGATGACGTAAGTTCGGCTCTCATCTGTATGTGGAACAGAAATACATAAAGAGCTGCGAACCACCTCAGAGTGGTGAGGGAGCTAATCATCGAGTCGGCAGTCCATTCGGACTCCATTCGAGGTGTGTGATGACAGTTCCGGTAGGACAATTGGTGGGACAGAAATCGCAAACCACAATAAATCTCTGCAAATACAGAACCTTAGCGGAGATTATGGCGGAGACGGAGGGATTCGAACCCTCGATACGCCTTGAAAGCGTATGACGATTTAGCAAACCGTTGCCTTCAGCCTCTCGGCCACGTCTCCTGCTGGCGGCCTTTTGCCGTGATTTGACGGGGGATGCAAGCCTGCCGTGGTTTGGCGTTAAGCCTTGGGCGGCGGCACCACGGGAAATTCGGCCAGCAGGCGCTGCTCCAGCTCCACCAGGTCGGCAGGAACGTCCATGCCTGTGGCCCGCATCTGGTTCAGTTCCTGGTGGACCTGCAGGTAGAGCTCATGCAGGTCTTCCGGCGGATCGTTGATCTCGCCCAGGAGGATGCCGATCTGCGCCTTCAACTGCTCGAATGCCATGACTCACCGTCTTTCCTTGATTGCTCCCGGCATCATAGACCGCTCTGCGCCGGGCTTCCAGTTTGGAACCGTTCTAATCCTGAGTAGATTAGTCGGTTTTTGTTGACAGCGCCGTTGGCGCCGCGCATAGATCCGTCAAGCTGCCAGTGCCTTCTAGGAGTTGCCCCATGCTCGCCGCCCGCCGCCAGTTTCTGGTTCTTGGCCTCACGCTTGCCGTCGCCGCGGGCGCTGTCCTGCCGGCACGGGCCGACGACCAGGTGGTGAACGTCTACAGCTACCGCCAGCCCGCGCTCATCCAGCCGCTGTTCGACGCGTTCACCGCGAAAACCGGCATCCAGGTGCGCGCCGTCTTCGCCGACAATGGCCTGGTCGAGCGCCTGGCGCAGGAGGGCCGCAACAGCCCGGCGGACCTGCTGCTCACCGCCGATGCCGGCCGCCTCGTCGAAGCGGCGGGCCGTGGCCTCGCCCAGCCGGTGGACGATCCGCTCATCCTCGACAAGGTGCCCGCCAACCTGCGCGACAAGGACAGCCAGTGGTTCGGCCTCACCATGCGCGCGCGCGTCGTCTATGCCTCGCGCGAGCGGGCGCCGATCACCGCCATCACCTACGAGGAGCTTGCCGACCCCAAGTGGAAGGGCAAGATCTGCATGCGCCCCGGCAACCACCCCTACAACCTTGGCATCGTCGCCGCGATGATCGCCCACAAGGGCGAGGACTATACGCGCCAATGGCTGGAGGGCCTCAAGGCCAACCTCGCGGTAAAGCCGTCGGGCAACGACCGCAGCCAGGCCAAGAGCGTGTTCGCCGGCGAATGCGACCTGGCGCTGGCCAACACCTACTACATGGGCAAGATGCTGACCGAGACGAAGGAAGTCGAGCAGCAGGACTGGGCCAAGTCGGTAAAGATCGTGTTCCCCACCTCGCCCGACTTCGGCACGCATGTGAACATCTCCGGCATGATGCTCACCGCCAACGCCCCCAACAAGGACAATGCCCTGAAGCTGATGGAGTTCCTCGCCAGCGACGAGGCCCAGGCGCTGTATGCCAACGGCAATTTCGAGTATCCGGTGAACCCCAGGGTGCCCGCCAACGCGCTCGTCACCTCGTGGGGCAGCTTCACCCCCGACACGCTGAACATCGCCGAAATCGCCCGGCTGGAGCCGCAGGCCTCCAAGCTGGTCGACGAAGTGGGCTTCAACGACTGACGCGGCACCGGCGGGGCCGCATCGTGAATGCTTCCGGTCACGGATTGTAGATGCTTTCCCGGCTAGGCTGGGCTATAATCGCCGCGAATGGAGTTGACCATGCGTTGTTCTTTGCTTGCCGCCGCCGTGCTTCTCGCTGTTTCCGCCCTGCCCGCCGCGGCAGACCAGAATTTCATCCCGATGGGCCAGGACTATGGCCTCGGCAATGACGCGGCCCCGCCGCTGGACAGCGAGCAGAGCAAGTTCAACGCGCAGGTCGATATCTACCAGTCCGAGGTCTATAACCGGAACCTCAGCAAGAAAGAATTCGACAGCCGCATCTATAACCTCACAAACGAGGAAAACCCCGGCGACCTGGACGACGACCAGCTCGACTACTGATCGCCCGATCCGTCACCCGCAGTCCAGAGGGCCGGTTTTCCGGCCCTTTTGTCTTGGCCTCAGCCGCCCGGCGGAACGGCGATGCGCACCGTCACGGGATAGTGGTCGGAACCCGCCGGTTCACCGATCCGTTCCGCCTCGATCTGGCGGATGCCGGGCGACACGAAGATGTGGTCGATGGCGACCTGCGGCAGGCCTGCCTGTGAGGGCCAGCTTGGCAGGTTGGTGAGGCGCGTGAGGTTGGCGCTGTCCTGCAGCACCTGCAGGGTGCGCGAGAAGGGCGTGGCATTGAAGTCGCCCATCACCAGCCTGGGGCCACCGGTGCGCTCGATCAGGCGCGCGATCTCGCCCACCTGGCGGAACTGCGCCAGCGCGTGCGGAAAGCGGATGGTGTGCACGCCGAACACCGTCAGCCCACCGGCCTCGGGGCCCAGCTTCACGCGGATGTAGGGCGGCCCCTGCCAGCTGCCGCGCGACTCCGTTTCGGCGATGGGCAGCTTCGAGAGCACGGCAAACTTGCAGTAGTCCAGGTCGTAGCAATGCGACTGGAAGGGATAGCGCCCCTTCAACTGATCGAGAATGCGGCGCTTCGAGGGGCCCATCTCGATGAGCGTGATGACGTCGGCATCGAGGCGCACGATCTCCGCCTTGACCGCGTCCGCGTCGTTGTTGATCCACAGCGTGTTGAAGCTCGCCACCTTCAGCGCGCGCTCGCCCGGCTGCACGTCACCCATCACGCGGGGTTCCAGGCTCGCCACATGCGGCCAGGCGCCGATCGCCACGATGCCGATCACCATCACCACGAAGGCCGCCAGCAGCTTGGCGCGCGGCATCAGCATGCCGATCAGGAATCCCGCCGTCATCACCGCGAACTGCAGCGTGAAATGCGCGAAGACGTCGAAGGCGATCCACAACTGCCCGAGCCGCGACGCGGCAAGAAGGCCGAGGCCGAGCAGAAAGCCCAGCTGGCATTCGATTCGGCCGGTCGGCTTGCGCTTCTTGCGCAGGGCCTCTTCCTCCGGCTGTTCTGGCGTCTCGGACAGACTGTCAGCCGGATCGCGCAACGCCTACTCCAGAAGCGGGGTCAGAGGAGCCTGCTCTCCATCGGCAGGATCTGCTCCGGTGTACCAAAGCCCGGAAGCGCCTCAAAGCGTTTCTTCCACGCGGAGACGTTGGGGTATGGCGTCAGGTCGATGTTGGCCTCGCCGATGTAGCGCAGCACGCCATAGGCGCCGATGTCCGCGATGGTCGGCCGCCTGGCGGCGATCCACTCGGATTTCGCCAGCTCGTTCTCGAGCATGGCGAGCGCGGCCTTGGCCTCGGTGTCGTACATCACGCGCACCTCGTCGCCGAACTGGCGCAGGCCGCGTGCCCGCGCGCGCAGGCGGAACACCGGCACGGCGAGCTTGTCCCACTGCCAGAACAGCCATTCGCGGATGCGGTTCTTCTCGACGTCGGTCTTGCCGTCGAACTTCTTCAGCTCATCGGCGAGGTGCTGCAGGATGGCGGCGGACTGCACGTAGTAGACCTGCCGGTCACGCAGCGCCGGCACCTGGCCGTAGCGGTTCTTGACCAGGTAGTCCGGCTGCTTGTGCTGGCCCTCGCGCAGATTGACATGGAAGTAGGAGAAGGGGTGCTTGGACAGTGTCAGCATGAGGCCCACCGTGTAGGTCGGACCCGAGCCCAGCATGCCATAAAGCGTGAAGCGCTCCTTGTTGCCGGAGGGTGCAGGCGCTGCCGACGGCTTCCTGGCAGCGGGCTTCTTGGCAGCCACCGGCTTCGCCTTCGCCACCGGCTTCTTGGCCGCCACCTTCTTCGGTTCAGCCTTCTTCGCAGCCTTCTTGGCTGTCTTCGCCATGGTTTAACCCCTCCCGGCCCCTACGCAATAAAACTCCGGGTACGGACTATAGCGGAGAGTTTTCCGAAAGGAAAACCGAAACTAAACCCCTGACTGAAAAAGACAAATTGCCGGGAAAACAGGTATTTTCACCAACCGCGGGGTGACGCAGGGAGTTGAGGCCTGACTTCAGTATGCGTCGCTAAGTATTTGAAATAAAATTATATAATTCCATCACCCCGGCCTGCGCCAGGGCAACGTCAAGCGTGATGGGCGGAACTGGCCCCCAGGGCCTGCCTCAGATCCCGAGCTTGGCCTTCAGCAGGTCGCTGACGGCCTGGGGATTGGCCTTGCCGCCGGTGGTTTTCATGACCTGGCCGACGAACCAGCCCAGCATGGTGGGCTTGGCCCTGACCTGCTCCACCTTGTCGGGATTGGCGGCAATGATCTCATCCACCGCCTTTTCGATCGCCCCGGTGTCGGTCACCTGCTTCATGCCGCGGGTTTCGACGATCTCGCTGGGCGAGCCGCCCTCGGTCCAGACGATCTCGAACACGTCCTTGGCGATCTTGCCCGAAATGGTGCCGGCCGCGATCAGGTCCACGATCTCGCCCAGCTGGACGGCGGACACCGGGGTCGTGTCGACGGTCTTGCCCTCCTTGTTGAGGCGGCCGAAGAGCTCGTTGATCACCCAGTTGGCAGCGGACTTACCGTCCCGGCCCTTGGCCACCTGCTCGAAGAAATCGGCCGAGGCGCGCTCGGAGGTGAGCACCTGGGCGTCATAGGCGGTCAGCCCGTAGTCCTTCATGAAGCGGGCGATCTTCTCGTCCGGCAACTCCGGAAGAGCGGCCTTGATGTGGCCGATGAAGGCGTCGTCGATCTCGAGGGGCAGCAGGTCCGGGTCGGGGAAATAGCGGTAGTCATGCGCCTCTTCCTTGGAGCGCATGGAGCGGGTCTCGCCCTTCCGCGCGTCGAACAGGCGGGTTTCCTGGTCGATCTTGCCGCCGTCCTCGAGGATGCCGATCTGGCGGCGCGCCTCGTATTCGATGGCCTGGCCCATGAAGCGGATCGAGTTCACGTTCTTGATCTCGCAGCGGGTGCCGAATTCGCCACCCGGGCGGCGGACCGAGACGTTGACGTCGGCGCGCAGCGACCCCTGCTCCATGTTGCCGTCGCAGGTTTCGAGGTAGCGCATGATCTGGCGGAGCTTGGTGACATAGGCCTTGGCCTCGTCGGCCGAGCGCATGTCGGGCTTGGACACGATCTCCATCAGGGCGCAGCCTGACCGGTTGAGGTCGACGAAGCTCATGCTGGGGTGCTGATCGTGGAGTGACTTGCCCGCGTCCTGCTCCAAATGCAGGCGCTCGATGCCGACCTCGACCGAGCGGCCGTCGACGTCGACATGCACCGAGCCCTCGCCCACCACCGGCTGCTTGTACTGCGAGATCTGGTAGCCCTGCGGCAGGTCGGGGTAGAAATAGTTCTTCCGGTCGAAGACCGAGCGCTTGTTGATCTGGGCCTTGAGGCCCAGGCCGGTGCGCACCGCCTGCTCGACGCAGAATGCGTTGATCACGGGCAGCATGCCCGGCATGGCGGCGTCGACCAGCGAGACGTGGTCGTTGGGCGCGCCACCGAATTCGGCGGAGGCGCCGGAGAAGAGCTTGGACTTGGCCAGCACCTGGGCATGGACCTCGAGGCCCAGGACGATTTCCCAGTCGCCGGTCGCTCCCTTGATCCAGTCCTTCTTCTCGGCCACGCGCTTCGCGGATTCCAACATGCTTCTCACCTCAGGATTGGCGCCTTGGTAGCCACTTGGGGCCGAGGGTTCAAGACCCGTGCTTGGCCAGTTCCCGGCCGATGGCGCGGGCCAGCCACAGGGCGCCGATGGCGAGAAGGCCGACAACCGCCATGAAGCCCGGATTGAGGGCGGACACGCTCCAGCCGTGCTTCCACCCCTCCAGCACCAGCACGAAGCCGAGGAAGCCCGCAATGCCCAGCACGCCCCAGCGCAGCAGCTTCATGATGACGATGGCGAGCGGCGACATGGGTCCCTTCCGGCTGCCGGGGGTTCCCCCCCGGGGCCCCGCATGCTAGCCGGGAAGCCTAACACTGGCGTGGCATGATGTCGAAAACCAAACCCGATCTTTCCGCCCTCTCCCCCGAAACCCGCCTCGTTGCGGCGGGCCGCGACTATGCCGAGCACGGCTTCGTGAATCCCGCCGTCTACCATGGCTCGACCGTGCTGTTCCCCGACACGGCGGCGCTGAGCGGACGCGCCCAGACCTATGTCTATGGCCGGCGCGGCACGCCCACCTCGCGCGCCGTGGAGGAGGCGGTGGCGCTCGTCGAGGGCGGCCACAATGCGAAGATGCTGCCCTCGGGCCTCGCGGCGATCTCGACCGCCCTGCTCGCCTTCCTGAAGGCGGGCGACCACCTGCTGATGGTGGACACGGTCTACCAGCCGGCCCGGCAGTTCTGCGACGGGCTGCTGAAGGGCCTGGGCATCGAGACCAGCTATTACGACCCGCTGATCGGCAAGGGCATTGCCGGCTTGATCCGGCCGAACACCCGCGTTGTCTATGCCGAGAGCCCCGGTTCGCAGACCATGGAGGTGCAGGACATTCCCGCCATCGCGGAGGCCGCGCACAAGGCGGGCGCGCTCCTGTTCGTCGACAACACCTGGGGCGCCGGTCATTATTTCAAGGCCTTCGAGCATGGCGCCGACATCTCGATCCAGGCCGCCACCAAATATCTGGTGGGCCATTCGGATGCGATGATGGGAACCGTCACCTGCAATGCGGCGACCTGGGAGCCTTTCAAGCACGCCTATGAGGAGATGGGCCAGTTCGCCGGGCCTGACGACATGTACCTCACCCTGCGCGGCATCCACACGCTGGACGTTCGCCTCGAGCGCCACATGAAGAACGCCATGAACGTGGCGGAGTGGCTGCGGGGCCGCGCCGAGGTGGACACGGTGCTCTACCCTGCCCTGTCCAACGCGCCGGGCCATGAATTGTGGAAGCGCGACTTCCGCGGCGCCAGCGGGCTGTTCTCCATCGTGCTGAAGCCGTGCTCGGAAACGGCGACGGCGGCCTTCCTCGACCGGTTGTCGCTGTTCGGCATGGGCTACA
>Ga0208783_10001640_pt1 | contig 13139 bp, 8 predicted proteins | sample DEB19_08_DNA_2_FD_184529 | JGI IMG/M metagenome (GOLD analysis project Ga0208783, IMG submission 184529) | Aqueous microbial communities from the Delaware River and Bay under freshwater to marine salinity gradient to study organic matter... | ecosystem: Environmental > Aquatic > Marine > Coastal... | reverse complement strand
TGTTAAGATCATCAAGACCAACCACATTCCAAAGCTTGACCATGCTGGTGCTGGTAATGAGCTTGGTAGCTCCAAGTATAACCTAACCTGCAACGGTTTCGGTATCTTCGGAATTATCTTCCAGAGTGAGGCCATCGCTGGTCTATCTCTCATGGGCATGAAGGTTGACACCGTACAGGATGTTCGCCGCAACACCCAGTTCACCGTTGCAAGCATGATGAAGGGTACTGGTATTCTCCGTCCAGAAATGGTTAAGCTAATTACTGCTGGTGCAACAGCCAATGTTGCTGATGAGCGTACTGAGATTGCTGCACTACTCAGCACAACCACTGCTGCTAACTGGACAGGCGGCTTTGCTGCTGAATACGCAGTAGCCTAATGATTGACTCACTCTCTACTTTCGGGTTTGTTTTTATGAACCGCGTCTGAAGAGGAGGTGATCATTATCTACCCCCGGCCCCCTTAAGTGGGGGTCGGTGGGTTTTCTTTTCTCTAATAATAGGAGGCTATATGGGCTACATTACACGACTGCAAGCAGTCAACCAAATGCTACTGGCTTCGGGTGAGAACCTAGTAGCTGACCTAGAAGGCAACTCAGGTATCGACACCGGAATTGCCGAAACCATTCTTGATCAAGTTTCCCTTGATTATCAGATTCGTGGTCTTGCTCATAACAAGCACACACGAAAGCTGAATGCAGACTCCAATGGCTATATCTACTTGCCAATGGCAGATGCCGATGAGGGTGATATCATCAGTGCAGAGCTAACTTCATATCATGTAAATGATGATGGTTACATGCTCCGCTCAAGAGTCTTGAATGGAACTCCACCAAAACTCTGGAACATGACTGATGATACCGATGTCTGGGAGACAGGAATTGATTATTATGTTGAGATTGTCAAATTCATTCCTTGGGAACAGGTCGATACAGCCACCCAGCGATCCATCATGGCAACCGCTGCACGACAGTATCAGATCATGGTGCAAGGTGATGAAGGTTCCGATGCATTCTTGGCCTATCAGGAGCAGCTACATAGCATCCGTGGTCGTGCATCCAATGTCAATAACAGAAAGAAAAATATTCTAAGATCAGGCGATCCATACTTGAGATCCGCCGTCTATCGCAACATGTACCTGAATGATCCAAATAGATTCCGGTACTGGAGAACAAGAGGATAATTCATGGCCCCAATTAAACGCAGAGGACCACGGGGAGGTCTGGTATCTACCCGGCTTCCTATTTATACTCTAAACTCGGTAAGCACCCAAGCAGCAAACAAGCGGCTTCCCAATGAAGCAGAGCGAATGGACAATGCTTTGGTGTCGCTGGAAAGAGCCTTTGAGAAGCGACCCGGATTTGAGGTAATTCCCCAGTACACGATCTCGTCGCTTACCCAATGGGACTTTACCAATAATAACACAAAGTTTGATCTTTATGCACTAACATCCCTTAATCCAGCCACCAATGATCTTTGGTATTACTGGCATAACATTAGTGAAGCAGCAAGATTTCTTATTGTTGTTAATTTCTCGGCAAGCAACACAAATGTAAATTTATTCTATGTTTATCAGTTACTTCCAAATGGTACTTGGAAGGATGTTACTCCTTCGGGACAGACAACAGTTCCATCTTCGGTTGTTCCTGCTACCTCAAGAGAATACATTACATATAATCCAAATAACAAAGCAGCCGTAGACTGCTTAAAGGCAGTATCTATTGGTGCTAATATTATAATACTTAATACCAATGTATATGCTGGATTCAGTTCCGATACTGCCGGAAAGTTATTTACTCTTGGCGGTGTCGTAACAACCACTGATGATATTGTTGGAAGACCTATAACCTATTGGTCAACTACAACTACCAAAGAATCACTAACTGCTAGTTATTTAACTGAAAACTATATTGACGGTTATACTAGAAGTACTGCTGGTGGTTCTAGATACATTTCTGTTGATGATTTTAAATATAAACCAACATCTGCTACTGCCCCAGAAGCATTTGCTGGACAAAGCGTAGAAGATATAACAGATCTTTTATTACCCCCAAACTCTCCAGATTTTCTTGCTAATAACTCAAATCTAACCACCACTGAAACCAAAGCTGCTCAGATGTTGAGAATTCTATATGATCCATCACATCCGCATTATAATAATGGAAATACCCCAGCAACTGGTGGTGTGTATGGTAGAGGTAAGATTTATTTCTTTAGATCTCCCTACCTAGAAATGCCCTCTGGATATTATCGTGTTATAAATTTTGAAAAAGAACATACATATGCAGATCCAGCATTTCCAGCAAATACTTATACAGGCACAGGTTCTCCTTACTTCCAAAGAGTAAGGACACCAGACGCGCATTCTTATATCGACCCCCGAAGAATGCCAGTACGCATGACATTGACTGTCGATGCATCAGGAACTGCAAGTAATTGGTCAATTAAAGCGATGCCTTGGACACCACGACTGAGTGGAACCAAGGATACCAATCCCGGCCCAAGCGTCTTCAAGACAAGCACTGGTGCTCTCAAGCATGTCCAGATCAAGGCTATCTCTGTATTCAAGAATAGACTTTGGTTTGCTGCAGAGGATGGTGTATTCTCAACTCAGTTGAATAACTTTGAGAATCTATTTATTGAAGATCCTACTAATATCGTAGATACAGATCCAATTGATATTCGTACTTCTTCAAATACCTATAATGAGATTATCTCTCTGACACCATTCAGAGACTTCCTATTTGTAAATACAAAGGGAAATACGCAATTCCAGTTGATGGCTGGTTCGGCAAACGAACTCACCCCAACCAATGTAATGATCAAGCCAATCTCTTACTATGCGACAAATGGTAAGATTGAACCTCAACTCATTGGTTCACAGCTTTACTTCTATGATGCTGAAAAGCTTTACCTATTCGTAGGTGAAAACTCTTTTGGATATGCCTCTGCTGTCGAAGTCTCTTCTACAGCTGCAGGATACCTACCAAGTAACTATCTATGTGCAACTACCATTCCATCAAAAGATACAATTGCTGTTGTAGATGCGGATGTTCCTAATAACATTTATCTTTATACAGCTCGTTTCAGCGGAGATCGCGTAGTCCAGAGTTCATTCTATAGATATATCCTTGATTTACCAGACGAAGCACAGAATACTGAAGTTAAATCTTTGGCTGCCTTTGGAGATTATTTATATGCAGTAGTATATAATACAGGTCGTTCAAAGTATTTGTTATATAGAACAAAGCTCTCAAATGAAGATTATGATATCCCACGATTAGATGCATTGGCAAAAATAAAACTCATTCCCTATAATGTTAGTACAATGCCTACATATTGGAATGCCAAATATGATGCAGCATCTGGAATTACAACCTTTAGATTACCAAGTAATGGTTATTCTGATGCAAATGCAAGAATTGTTCTTGCTTCTGGTTGGGCAGCTCCAAGTGGAAGCGGTGAAGATATTTCATATACAGTATTCAATCCAACAAAAGGATCTGAGTCAACGTATTGTGAATTATATATTGATGGAAATTATGCCGTAGCTGATAACTATATTTACATTGGTCGCACTTATAAGATGCATGTAGAACTAAGTACTCTTTTTGTACGCGATGAAAACAACAACATCATTGATGGTGTATTGAATCTTCGTACAGGAGTCTTCAGGCACTACAAGACAGGTAATTATGATATTGAGGTCGTTCATAACGGAAGACAGGCTTTGGTTTCAAAGTTCACTGCTCCACGACCAGACCTAACATCATTGCAAGATACGCTCCCACTAGAGCCATATGAGTCTCAGGGAGAGTTTGTAGCAAAAATCTTTGGACAGTCAGATACCTCGTCAATCTCAATCGTATCTGAGTACCCAACACCATGCAACATAACGAACATGGAGTTCAAGGGTAAGTTCAAGCAGAAGTACACAACCCTCAGTTAATGGAGTCTATATGGCTTATGATAATTTAACAAACATAACAACATCCGTATCTGGATCTTGGAATGGTACATCCTTCTCTTATGCCACGCTTCCTTTGGAATCTGGCATTCCACATAAGGATCAACTGGAAGTAGAAAGAATCTTCTCTCTTCCAACAAGCCCAGATGTAGCTGGTCAGATTACGGTGTATGATTTACACCGAATCTTCATTGTAAATAAAAACGATTATACTGTAAATGAAACAACTTCAGTTATCAATGGTCTAACCCCCTCTAATCCAACGACTAGAACATACACCCTTACTGGTGGAACTCTTTCAGGAACAGTAGTTACAATCCCAACTATTACTGTTAGTGATGCTGTTGTTGTCCGTAGAAAGACATTCTCAAGTGGTAAGTATGTAACTTGGTCGGCGGGTACACGTTTGACTAGCGAGCAACTTAATCTTCAGATGAATCAATTGATTAAGCTCAATCAAGAGTTAATCTATAAGTTGGAGTCTGAATATCTAAGAAGCAGCGATGTAACTGGATCTTCAGCACCAGCCTTTGGTGTCAATAACAATCTAGACATGAATTCTAATAAGATTGTTAATCTAGGCAATCCTAGTTCTAATACTGATGCTGTAAACAAACAGTATGCAGATGCTCAATATGTCAAGGTAGGCGACTCTATAGCCCAGAGCATTACCGGAGCAAAGACCTTCAGCGGAGCTGCTCTATTCCAGAATACAGTTACAATGGATTCAAGTCTATTGGTAACTGGCATGACCACACTAAATGGTGGTCTTACAATGGATACTAATAAGTTCCTTGTTGCCAATGACACCGGAAATACTACTGTAGGTGGTACTCTTAATGTTACTGGAGCAACCGTGCTTTCCAGCACACTGAATGCAGGAGCTTCGACTCTTGCCTCAGCTTCAGTAACTGGAGCCTTGACTGTCGATACAACTACGCTTGTGGTTGATGTTTCAAATGATAAAGTTGGTATTGGAACGGCAACACCATCTACAGATTTACATGTCAGAACTAGTGGTACTCCAGAAATTAGAGTTGAAACACCAACAGCAACTCAAGCTAGCGTAGTATCATCAAAAGCTGATGGAGCAACTATTGATATTAGAACTTATGGTTCTAGTGCAAGTGGTGCTTCAATTGCAGGACAAACAAGACCAAACCTTACAGCTCTATACTCAACAGCACCAACAACTTCAAGTTTGGTTGTAAATACAGTTAATCAAGCTCCTATTGTGTTTGGAACAAACAACACAGCTCGTATTACAATCCCAAGCAATGCTTCTGGAATTCAGTTTCCATCTTCTCCTGCACTAACTACCAATGTAAATACTTTAGATGCTTATGTAGAAGGTACACATATAATTGCTACTACAGATTTTAGAGGAGCAACTACAGCTGGATCACATAATTTATCTTATAATACACTTTCTTATACACGAATAGGTAATCGTTTATTCTTTGATTTAGACTTAGGTACTAATGCTTGTACAGTAGATGGTTCAGGACAAGCACAAATTATAAACCTACCTTTTAATTTAGATAATGCTCTGTTTAATATATCTTTTTATGCTTCTTTAACTACGCCTGTAGTTGATATATCAGCTCAGTGGTTAGGTACTACTATATATTTTTATGCTTCAGGAGGATTAGCATCTGGAATAGGTGATTATAATATTAACTCATTCAGAACAACAGCAGATCCAACTTTTCATATTATAGCGAGTGGTACTGGTAGAATAGTTTAATTAAAGGAATTATATATGGTTGAAAATAACCTTGCAATATATGTTTCAGTTATGCAGTTGGCTATTCTCACCATTGGTGTAGTCACTGTCATTGTCAAATTAGGTAAGCGAGAAGCCATGATAGAATCTAATGCCGAAGAGTTAAAACAACTCAAAGAAATTACAAAGGATCTAGTCAAGGCTGACATTGAAAATGGCAAAAGCATCATTACAGTTATTGGTGATCTAAAAGCACTGAAGCACCGTGTTGAAATGCTAGAGTCAAAATGATTCGCTATCTCTGGTTTTTATTTCTGGTTGGATGCTCTTCAACCGAAGAGATATCTACCAGCAACCACTACATTCAAAAAGAAGCAATGTCTATACTACAAACAACTGATATTAAGGTAGCCCACAAGCATGCCCACAATATCATTGGTGAATCTGCAGACATTGCAGGAGCGGTTGGCAATGTAAAAGATACTACCCCTTGGTGGGGAGACATGATTACCTATGGCTTCATTGCCTTGGCAATCATCGGCGTATGTTTCCTATTATGGTATACCGGCGTAGGTACACTAATTAAAAAGGTGGTCTATTCATTGGGTCTGTTCATTCCTGATAAAAAGATTCAGCAAGCCAAGGTGCTTGCCGAGGCAAAGGATGATACAGATCCAACCACCATTCGTGAAGCAATTGCAGTAATGAGAGCCAGTGATCCTGCGTTCGATGCTGCATACAAGAAAGTGAGTAAATAACATGGATTCATTCCTAGGTTCAATTTGGTTCGCTCTTATGCTCTTTGCAGTCGGCTACATTGCGGGTTCTGTCGTTCCCGTAAGCAAGCTGCCTGAGCTTTTCAAGAAGAAGTGAACAAAGAATTAATTAACCTCCTTAATCAGCGTCTGGTAGAACGACTACTGGATGATCTTAAGGATGACACTAAATCGACTCCCGGCCTGTACCAAGTCGTTCGCGGCGTGGTAAACGACAACCGGGAAGCGTTGGATGGCATTCCCTCTAGTACCCTTGATACCCTTGAGGATGCTATGAAGGCCAAGATGCCATTCAAGTTTAAGTCTGCTCAGATCTAAACCCGTCCTATGGGGGAGAAATCCCCTATAGGGCGTTTTATTACTTAAGGCTACCCAGATAGCCAGATATCGTTAGAACCGTTTATAGGCCATTCTAGGGCCATTAGGAGGCAAACCATGAAGCCACCCCCAGAGGTCATAGACGACTTCCGTAATCACCTATACTTTTGCTTCAAGTACTTGGGGCTAGGGGAACCCACCCCACTCCAGTACGCCATAGCCCACAGGCTGCAGGACGGTCCTAGCGACCATATCCTACAGGCAGGGCGTGGTGCTGGCAAGAGTGTAATTACGGCTTGTTATGTTTCATGGATTCTATTGAACAATCCAAATACTACGGTACTTGTACTTTCTGCCACGGCTGACAAGGCTATTAAGTTCGTGTCCCAGACCAGATCCATTCTGACTCTGGTTCCCTACATGAAGACACTTGAGCCACAGGAGTTTGACAAGGACAGTGCATTTGGGTTTAATGTAAACAATAGAACTAAATTCACTCAGGATCTATCCGTGACTGCCAGAGGTATTACCTCCCAGATCACTGGTCTACACGCAGACAAGATTATTGGCGATGATGTAGAAATCCCAGAGAACTCCGATAGTCCACAGGCCAGAGAGAAGTTATGGGAAAGATGCCTTGAGTTGGAGAATGTAAAGAACAAAGAACAAGATTGTTCAATTAGATTCCTAGGTACGCCACAATCCAAGGACTCCGTATACAACAAACTAGGTGGCATATACAAGATTATCAAGTTTCCCGCAGTAATGCCAGACTTGGATAATCCAGAGGACATTGAGGATGTTGATACCTATGTGTTGCAATTGGGCTTGGAGTCGGGTAGTTCGACTCAGCCAGAAAGATTCTCAGATGAGAAGCTTGCTGAACTTGAAGCAAAGATTGGTCCTACAAACTTTGAACTCCACTATAAACTCAAAACGACTTCAGCAGACAACAAGAAGTATCCGCTCAGGCTTGAAGACCTGATCGTTATTGATGTCGATCCAGAAGTCTTTCCCGTCAAAGTAGTCCATGCAAAGAGCGTGGTAAACAGACGGGTATCGTCTTTTGGAATGAAGGGAGATTTAGTCTATGAGCCAATGCACATTGAACCTAAGTTTGTCCCATATTCACAAACCGTCATGTTCATTGATCCCTCTGGCCGTGGCGCGGATGAGACTGCAGTATGCGTTGCATCGTTCGCTCATGGCTATGTTGTCGTCCATGAACTGCTAGGAATTCAGGGTGGATATGACACACCGACATTGAATCAGATTTGCAAGTTGATCAACCAATACGACATCAATATGATTAGATACGAGTCTAACTATGGAGATGGTATGTTTGGAAAGATCCTTGCACCTGTCGTTATGCAGAATTGTGGTCAGGTTGCCATTGAGGAATTCAAGGTATCGGGCCAGAAGGAAGCAAGAATCATCAATACGCTAGAACCTATCATGGCTCAGCACAGACTTGTCATGGATACTCAGGTAGTCATGGATAAGGATAATCAGATTCAAATTACCAGAATGCAGGAAAAGCGTGGAGCACTGAAGCACGATGACCGTGTGGATGTTCTTGCCGCTGCCGTGTCTTACTGGACCGATGCCTTGGCAATCGACCCCGATAAGGAGATGGTTGTCAGGCAGGAAGAAGACTACAAGAATAAAGTAAAAGAATGGATGAGCAACAAGAGATCCCTAGGTATTCTAGGAGATAGAATCTCCGGTGCTATCCTATTGAACGGAAAAGAACCTAAACAAAATAAGTTTGGTAAATCCATTCTAAGGAGAAAAATATAATGGTTCCATTAATTTTAGGTGGAATGGCTTTAGCCCAAGGAATTATGGGTGCGTTTGCCGGGGCTAGCGAAGCCAAGGCAAAAGCTATGGCTGCAGAGATTCAGCAGCGCAATGAGAACTTCAGGGCGCAATGGCAGAACGAAGCCAACAACAGAAATCAAATGAGACAGTTTCAGGCTGCTCTGGAGCGCAACCGAGCCATTGAGCTTGGTGCTACCAGAGAGCGAGCCTTGGCCGAGCTATATCTGGATCGGTCGTTCTCAAACCAAAAGAGCACACTAAGCAAGCAGACAGCTCAAACAACCGCTTCATTCAATACTGCAATGGCTGGTCGTGGCATGGGTTCCCAGAGCGGAACAGCCAGAGCCTTGATGCGCCAGAACATGGAAGCATTGGGAGCCAACATGCTTGCTCTTAAGACAAACTACAAGAATGCTTATCGTGATATTGAATCACAGCAAGCAGCCAGATTGTCACAGAGAGCGGATACCTCATGGCCTCAGCAGACCACATTCATTCCAAACAAGCAGCCAATCATCGACTCCAGTTCCTCAGCTTTGACAACTGGATTGATTTCAGCTGGTCTTGGTGGAGCTGCCGCTGGCTACAGCGCACAGCTTAAGTATGGCTGGAGTGGCGGTGGTAGCCCACCAGTAGCAATTGCTGGAGTAACTCCCGGTGTCTTTGGTCCTCCATCACCATAAGGATAATATACATGGCTAAAAAAGATTTATACTCATCTCTGCAGCAAATAGCTACAGAGTCAGTAATAGGACCAGCAGCTGCCAAAGCACCAGACGCAAGCAAACTCATTGCGGCTGAGGAAAAAACTAAGCTTGATGCAGTAACCAAAAGAGCAATATCAATGTATCCCAACGCTCCTGAAGATAGATTCAACTATTGGAAGAAGAGCGTGGATACCACTGGCTTGTCGAATGAGGCAAAGCAGTATTACTGGAAAGCATATCAAGACCTCAATCCAAGAGGCTTTGAGGGAACCAAGGAAGACTTCATCAATGTCACGGCCAGAGAACTCAAGCAGATCTCAGGCACGACAGCAAAGGAGTTCTTCTTACGAGACAGAATCGCAAACTCTCCTGATTGGGTAAAGCCAATTCTTGAGCCTGAGCTAGCCAAGATATCAACCGTTGTTGCCAATGCCAACTACAACAAGTCGGCACAGGTCTATGCGGATGATGTTCGTGGTCGTTCAAAGGTATTCTTGTCCAAGGCAACCCTAGATCCAGACACCGCTATTGATGATCATACAAATGACTTGGTAAGACTTGAGCAGCTCAATCTGCTTGATGTTGCCGATGTCGTTAATGGTCGGGCTGGTGTATACAAGGATGACGGAACTTTTGTTCCCAGCTTTGCCATCAAGGATAGAAACGATATCTTCAAGAACGATATCTACGGTTCTCCCTCGGCTGCTGAGCAGCTAAAGGTAAAGGAAACTGCAAGTCCTTACTTCAAGGAAGCAATCGAAGAGTCCATATACATGAACCGAAACAAGATCAAGCAGGATGAGCGAGCCTCAGAAGCCGCAGCAACCAAGATGCTTGAAGAAGGCAAGTTCACCGTCGATAGATGGGGAGAGGCTTTCTCAATGGTTCCAGAGTCTGATAAGCGACAGCAAATCATTCGTGGAATTAAGGGAGAGATTGCAGCCAAGCGAGTATCATCCTATAAAGATCTAGCACAAACAATCTATACCGCCATGAGTCAGTATGGCGATATGTTAGGAGACATGAATAATGGCTAAAGGTGAATTAGACTCACTACGCTCATTGCTCAGCAAAAATCCAGCTGATCCACTAGAGCAGACAATATTTGAAAAAGGTCCGGAAGTCGGATTCACGACTCCAGCCATGCCAATCCTGACACCACAGGAAGGACAGACAATCCTTCCCGGTGTTATTGCCTCGGTAGATCCCGGCATTGCTTGGGATGCTCTCGGAGCACAGGCATTCAAGCTGGGTGGAGATTTGTTTGAGCAGACTCTGGATTACCTGATTGACTCCAAGGCCAACGGTCTTGCGGATCTTTCGGATATGTATAAGTCCAAGCTAGATAATGCTTATATTAAGTTATCTCAGACAGCAAAAAAGCCCGGTGGTTTTGTCGATGATACAAAATTGGCAAAGCAGGGCGGTATGTCATGGAAGGATGCTAAGACCAGACCAACAGCAGACAATGATGTTGTGACTGATGGTATCTTAAATGAGATTGCGACAATCAAGGATGAATGGCGACGAAAAGCTGATGAAGTTCTAGAAACTGGAAAAGGTAATTGGTATACTCCAGCTGTTAATTATTGGGATGAAAACCTAGACATGAAGAGTCTGGGAACCAAGTATCAGCAACTTGCCGTATCAGCTAGACGGGCAGACCGTTCTATTATGGATCAGGCTGAGAAGTTATTGTTTGAATCTCAGTTTGCCAATCCAGCTGGTGGAGGAAAGACCGGAACAACCGAAAGCGTCAACACAAAGTTCTTGGCGGGTCTTTTGCCTGTATTCACGGCAGAAGACAAGGGACTCCGTGCAGATGGTACAAAGAGATTCCACACTGTCGATCCAACGACAGGAGCGGAGACACCTATCAGTGTAAATGGAATGCCTCTCGTTGTGCAGGATTCGCAAGGTAATACTTATTTCAACCCACAGTTGCATCAGATATCTCCAGAGTTGACATTCAACGCTATTGATAATCCTGATGACTTTAAGTATTATCTGACTCTTGAGCAGAGCACAACTGATAATTCGGCCATTGCTTCTTACAACGGTACGCTCACTCCTGAGTATACCAAGATCTTTGAGAATATAATGAGCCAGCCAGCTTCCACAAGAGATCCTATGGCTATGTGGAAAATGGGAGCGGTATTTGCAATGCTTCCCCCAGAGTCTGTTGCAAACTTTGTAGAAAATAACAAGATGTCACAGTCAGAAGCCGATGAACTATTGCTTTATGTAAATGGAGCAAGAGTTGGATACGCTCCTTCAGATATGACTAAGTTGCGTACTATTTCTCCAGAAGACTTTTCAGAAGCAAGAAAAATCTGGGGAGTTATCAACGATATGCAGCTTGCTACCAGCTCTGGTACTATGGCTGCTGGAGATACAGCATTACAAGTACAGAATTTAACTAATAAGGTAGCGGTACCTATAATTGGATTTTATCTTAGATTAACTGAAGAACAACAAAAAGAATATGTAATAAGTATTACACAAGATAAACGATTATATGATAATACACCAAGTACAAACTTGGCATCCTTGTTATCTCGTAATCAGCTTCTTCAGATTCCTGTAATGAAAGCAATAGCATACTTTAAAGCAAATCCTCTATTACTTGTTGATGAAAACGGAAAGCCAAGATCAGAAGACGATATTAGAAAATCAGTTCTTTCCTATCTCAATACAGAATCAACAAGAGCTGGTATTGTCACAATCACTGATCCCGATACAAAGCGACCAGTGAGTGTTTATAATCCAGACATGACTTGGGCAAATCCAATACTAAGCGATCCAGAAAACATCCCAGCTTTCATGTCAATGCCAGCTACTGCCTTGTATACTCAAGGTCAGGCTATCAGAGAAACACCAGCAGAGTATGACTTTGCTGTTGCAAAGAATGTATTTGGTCGTTCCATTGATAGGACTTTATTTGCATCTATCTATCCAACTATTTCAACTGTAATCACAGATACAGAAGGAGTAGAAAGAAGTTATGCTGGTCTTCCTCTTGCTGAAACACTACGACTTGGAGCTGCTTGCAGCCCTGATGTATTAAGACAGTATGGCTGGGATGGTACCGAAGAAACCAAGATAAAAGCAGCAATGGCTGCTCTTGCTGATATCAAGCCAGCTTCTGAATGGGGCGTAAAAGCAGACCTCACTGGTCGTTATGATACATTTGCTTCCACTCAGCGTGGTGGTGTTGCTCTTGGATTCAATGCAATTCCAACAAACAGTGGTAAAAACTTGTTTGATTCGGTCATTAATAGACAGCGAACAAGCCTAGCTGGTCCTATGTTTACTCCTGAAAACGGAAACACAGGCACACCAGCGTTGTATGTTCCCGCCCAAAAGCCACCACAGGTTACTGATAAGACATTCAGTGAGCAACTTTTCACAGCACGAAGACTACGCGCAGCAAATCTTCCAATGTATAATATGGTAACTGGAGATTCAATTCCATCTCCTATATCTCAACCTCTTGATGTTATTCTGCCGCAAGTAAATGGAATAGCATCTATTCCAGAGTTGGCTCAGGCTTTTGCTTATATGCAGAACGAGCCAATTGAAAACGGCAAAGATGCTTATGATTTCTTGAATTTAAATCAAAGAGCTATTATTGATATTGTCAAAAAGAATTCAGAATACAAGGCTGGCGTACAGTTAATGTTTGCTGAGTTTGATAAAGGACCAAGTGATCGTAAGTTCTTTACTCCTGCCAATATGGAAAAACTGGTAAGAGCAGCTAATGAACAAGGAATAAACAATGCATTTGATTTTACTTCCTATGTTCTTGCTGTTGCTCAAGCAAAA
>Ga0208783_10001639_pt1 | contig 13144 bp, 12 predicted proteins | sample DEB19_08_DNA_2_FD_184529 | JGI IMG/M metagenome (GOLD analysis project Ga0208783, IMG submission 184529) | Aqueous microbial communities from the Delaware River and Bay under freshwater to marine salinity gradient to study organic matter... | ecosystem: Environmental > Aquatic > Marine >... | reverse complement strand
GAGCTCGAGGTGCGGCACCTGGTCCTCGCCGACGGGCACTCCGACGGGCCGGAACGCAAGGATGTCGGCGGTCTGGCCGACCGCATAGAGCGGGAAGCCGAACGAATAGGTGTCGCCGAGGCCCTTGGTCTCGATCTCGGTCTTGAGCGTGGGATTGCGCATCACGCGGTTGAAGGGCAGCAGCATCGCGAACAGGAAGGTGAGCTCCGCGATCGCGGGAATCTCGCTCTGCAGGAAGATCGTGGTCTTCTCGGGATCGATGCCCATCGCCAGGTAGTCGCGCACGATCGCGATCGAATCGCGGCGGATCTCCTCGCTCTTCGCCAGTCGCGTCGTGTACGCATGCATGTTCGCGATGATGAAGTAGCAGTCGTGCGAATGCTGGAGCTCGACGCGGCGCTTGACGCTTCCGACCCAATGCCCGAGGTGCAGCGAGCCCGTGGGCGTGTCGCCCGTGAGGATGCGTGGCTTGCCTTGGACCAGGTCTGCTGCGCTCATGCCGTGGAAGATACGCCGTTTTACGGAGCGTGGTTTTTCGCGAGCGTGAGTGCCACGTTGAACGCATTGAAGAGCGCGTGCACCACGATCGGTGCGACGACCGAGCCCGTGCGCTCGCGCAGGATGCCAAGCCCGAGCGCAAGCACGAGCAGCATCGACAGCCCGGCCGCGCGGCCATCGGGCGCGATCGCGCTCAAGTGGATGAGCGTGAACAGCGCGGCCGTCATTGCGATCGCCGCGCGCGCGCCGAGCGCGCCGCGGATTCCAGGCTGCACCATGCCGCGCCAGATGAACTCCTCGGCCACGGGCACAAGCAGCGCGACATGCGCGAGCGTGAGCGCAGTCAGCAGCGGATCGCGGCGCTCGGCCAGGATCAGGAGGGTCTCGTGCGCTTCATCGGGAGCGCGCGGAAGTCCGAGCGCCTCGAGCAGCGCGTTCACGCAGATCGACAGCGATGCGACGATGGGAGTGATGAGCAGGAATGCCGCAGCGCCAACGAGCGCGGCGCGCGTCGCCGTACTCGCCGGCCGCGCCGCGGGCTGCGTGAATCGCAACAGGAAGATGGCCGCGACCAGCGCCTGCGCGGCGTTCCCCACGACGCCGCTCGCGAGCCGTGCATAGGCCGCGTCGCCCGAGGCGGGTAGCGCGGCTCCGAACGCGCCGGCAGCGTAGGCGACCAGCGCGCCCATGAACCAAAGCGGCAGTTCCACGGGAAGCCGACCGAGCGGCTGCACGGGCACGGTCCAGAGGCGCCACCGAAGAATGGACGCGGCCGCGATGGCTGCAAGCGCGAGGACGACTCCCCCCCCGAGCACGCCCGCATCGCCGGTCTCCGATTGAAGGAGAAGGGCGGTCGTGTCGATCAATGGAACGGCGATATCGTGCATCGGTCCTTCGAGTGGATGGACGGTACCCGCGCAGGCGACTTCATGCATTCCGTCCTGAAGGACATCATCGCCAGGAAGCACGCCGAGGTCGCTCGCGCGCGCGAGGCCGTCCCCGTCGAGACGCTCAAGGAGCGCATCTCCGAGCTCGGCCGCCCGCGCAACTTCTTCCAGGCGTGCGTCGACCGCCGCCATCCCGACGCCACCCACATCATCGCCGAGGTCAAGCGGAAGAGCCCGTCCGCGGGCGTGATCCGCGAGGACTTCGATCCGGTCGCCATCGCGAAGGCATACGCAGCGAACGGCGCCAGCGCGATCTCGTGCCTGACCGACGAGCACGACTTCGGCGGGCGGCTCGAGTTCATCCATCAGATCCGCGACGCGGTCAAGCTGCCTGTGCTGCGGAAGGACTTCATCGTCGATCTCTACCAGGTATGGGAATCGCGCGCCGCGGGCGCCGACGCGATCCTGCTGATCGCAGAGGCGCTGCATGAGCGCGACATCATCGATTTCCAGATCCTCGCCACCGAGCTCGGCATGACGACCTTGCTCGAGGTGCATGATGTCGATCATCTGCTCACCGCGCTGAACATCGTGGGTTTCCCGCACGCGAGCTACTCGCTGCTCGGCATCAACAATCGCGACCTGCGCACGATGTCGACGAAGATCGAGCACTGCATGCGGCTCGCGGAGATGATCGAGGACACCTCGGTGCTCGTCGCCGAAAGCGGCATTCGCACGCCCGACGACCTGCGGCGCCTGCGTGCGCACGGCATCCACATCGCGCTCGTCGGCGAGCACCTGATGCGGCAGCCCGATCCCGGGCTCGCGCTGAAGCAACTGCTGTCGTAAGGCGTGAGTTGAGCGGTCGCGTGGAGGGATTGAGCGGTCGCGGCTGCGGCCGCTCCCTCTGGTGCTCGCTCGATGTGAGTGGCCGCAGACTTCGTCTGCGGGGACTCATTGATTTCGAACTTCGTTTGGTCGAGCCAACTGCCGCGTCGGGAGCCCGATCGTCGCGAGTGCCCGCAGATGGAGGCAACGCCGGAATCTGCGGAACCGTTTGCGCCAGGAGTCGACGGAGTCCGAGGCGCACGGACTCTCATGTCCGGTGTTCCGCAGATGGAGGCGACGCCGGAATCTGCGGAACCGTTTGCGCCAGGAGTCGACGGAGTCCGAGGCGCACGGACTCTCATGTCCGGTGTTCCGCAGACTTCGGCTGCGGGCAGTCACGGTTGGCCGCTCCATTTCGAGCTCGCGGTTGATCCGGGTGCCCTCAGGCCGGCGAGTCGCAAGATACGTCGGCTCGATATGGTCTCCCGCGCCGAGCCTGAGGTTGAGCAAAGGCGAGCTGCTGCGGCGTAGCCGCAGCAGCTCGCCAGTTGCGAGCGCTCAAACCTAGAAGGCAAAGATCGAGTCCAGCACCTTCGCGATCACGCCCTTCTCGCTCGTGTCGCGCAGCTGGCCGGTCGTGTTCTTCTTGATGACCGCGTCGGCGATTCGCTGCGAGGTGATCTGGTTGTTGGCGTCGACATCCTCGGGGCGGCAGATTCCGCTGAGGACGATGACCTGCGTCTCGCCGTCGTTGACGATCTCGCGGCGCGCCTCGAGCACAAGCAGCCCGTTCGGCTTGATGTCGACGATTTCCGCTGTCACGCGCGCGGTGAAGTCGTCGCTGCGGTTGTAGTTGCCCTTGCCCTTGAAACGCTTGTTTCCGCCGACATCGAACACGGGCAGGCTGTCTGGATCGAGCTGCACGCCGCCGGTCAGGTCGGTCGGGTCGAGCGTCATGAACGCGGCGACCTCGGCCTGCATCGAGTAGTCCTTGTCGGCCTTCGAGTCGGCGATGCTCTTCGACTTGCTCGACTCCGCGACCACAATGGTCACCAGGTCATGCACCGCGTACTCGCGCGGCGCGAGGTCCTCGACCTCGAACAGGCAGCCGCTCGACGGGCGCTTTCGGTTCGTCGTCGGCGCGGCCGCAGCCTGCGCGGCGATCGCGGCGGTGGTCGCCGAGACCGTCGAGCGCTTGCCGCCTTTCTCGTCGTCACGCAGCACGCGCGAGGGCGCGCCGTTGGACGCGGGAAGCGGCGAAGTCACGGGAGCGTCGGCGGCGAGGCAGAGGGTGACGAGAAGTGCTGCGGTCATGGCTGTTGCATCCTGTTGCTGTTGCTGTCGTCCATCCGCGCCCTAGCGGATCACCACGCGTCCGGGCCCGACGACCTCGGCCGAGAGCGGCTTGTTGTCGCGGGAGCGCCGGCGATCCGTGCGCTCGACGGAGATCACATCGCCAATCGATCCGTCCTCGAGCGCGACGGCCTCGAACTCGATCGCGACCATGCCGACCTCGCGGCGCACGGTCACGGTGTCGCGGCGCTTGATTTCATTGCTGCGCGCGATGTCGCCGCGTTCGATCACCTTGCCCGCCGCCACGCTGCGCGCAAAGGTCGCGCCGCGCGCATCGGCCGTGCCGAGCGCATCCTTCGACTGGTCGAGCTCGAGCAGACGCTTCTCGCTTGAGACCGCGGACTCGCCCGCCTCGTCGCCGCGGCGCGACGCTGCGCGCGCAACCAGCACTTCGCGCTCGAGCTTGGGCGTGATGCGCACCCGGACACGCGACTCACCGACAGCGCCATCACGCGCGATCACCTCGAACTCGACGCGCGACGCGCGCAGCGCCGTCTTCCGCACGACTTCGTAGCGGAATCCCGGCTTCGGCGCGATCTTCGCAAGCTGTTCCTCGCTGCACTCGAGGCGCAGTGCGGCGGCGTCGTCGCCGAATGCGTTTCGCATCATCTCGCAGATCACCGCGAGCGCGTCGCGCGTGCCCGCTTCCTTCGAGGGATCGATCACGCGCACGCCGGCCATGGCAGCCGCGTTTCCTGCGGGCGCTTCCGCCGCAGGCGCGCCGCGCAACGGCCGCACGATCGTCTCGCGTCCATCGATCTCGATCGCGCGCATGTCGGCGCCCGCCATGACGAGCGCCTGGCGCACGCGGTCTGCGGCGATCGTGAACGCGCCTGTCTCGCCGCGTGCGATGCGCGTCGATGCGAACGCCTGCGCGCGCGCGCCGTCGAGCTCGGCGATGTCGGCAAGCGTGATCTCACCTACGGGCGCGAGGCGGACCGCCGCGCGCAGGCGCACGGTGTCGGCGAGCGCGCCGGCTGAGAGCGCGAGCGCCGCTGCAGAGGCGAGGATGCTGGCTGCGATGCGGTTCATCGTGTGTCCCTATGGAATTCAGTAGCCGCGGATGTTCGAGATGTTGCGGAGCGTCTCGTTCGCGGCCTGGATCACCTGGCTGTTCATCTCGAACACGCGCTGCGTCTTGATGAGCGACACGAGCTCGGTCACGGGATCCACGTTCGACGCCTCGAGCGCGCCCTGGCGCAGGAATCCAGCGCCTTGCTCGCCTGGGTTCGACTCGAGCGGATCGCCGCTGGCCTCGGTGATCGTGTAGATGTTGTTGCCCTGGCTCTCGAGGCCCGCCGGATTGATGAAGCGCGTGAGCGTGATCTGCCCGAGTTCGGTCGGCGTGGTCGCGGGCGGAAGCACCGCGGTCACGGTCCCGTCGACGCCCACCGACACATCGGTGGCCTCGGGCGGAATCGTGAAGTCGACCTTCAGGCGGAAGCCGGTCGAGGTGGCCATGACCAGCTCGCCGTCCTGGTTGAGCGTGAAGTTGCCCGCGCGCGTGAAGCCGCGGCCTTCCGCGAAGTCGTCCGGAAGCTGCACCTCGAAGAAGCCGTCGCCTTCGATGAGGAGGTCGAACGGATTGCCCGTGGTCTCGGTCGCGCCCTGCGAGAAGTCGAGCTGCGTGCCTGCAGCCTGTACGCCGAGTCCGACATAGAGGCCGGTCGGTCGCTGCGAGTCGTTGCCTGCGTTGAGGCCAGGCTGCGCCATTTCCTGGTAGTACACATCCTCGAAGTTCACGCGCGAGCTCTTGAACGCGGTGGTGTTCGCGTTGGCGAGGTTGTTCGCGGTGACATCGAGGCTGGTCGAGAGCGCCGAGAGGCCGGTTGCTGCGGTGTTGAGTGCGATGTAGCTCATGATTCGCTCCGTTCAGGCGGCGCTTCAGGCGAAGCGGCCGAATGTGTCGATCAACCGTCCCGTCATCTGGTCGTGTGTCTGCATCAGGCGCGTCGAGAACTCGATGCCGCGCGAGACCTTGATGAGGTCCGCCAGCGCGAGCACAGGGTCGACCGTGCTCTCCTCGAGCGTGTTCTGCAGCACCGCGGTCTCCGCGGGCGCCTGCTTCGCGCGGCCGCCGATCAGGCGGATCGCGTCGCGTCCTTCCTTCCGCAGGTTCCGCACATCGTCGGGCATCACCACCGCGAGCCGCGCGACTTCGTCGGCGCCGTCGAAGATCGTGCCGTCGCGGTCGATGCGCAGGCGGGTTGGGTCATCGGGAAGCGTGATCGGCTGGCCGTCGTCGGCGAGCACGGGCACGCCGCTGTTCGCAAGCACCAGCCGCCCCTGCGTGTCGCGGGCGAAGCTGCCTGCGCGGGTGAGGAGCATGTCGCCCTTCATGCCCTTCGGCGCCTCGAGCTGGAAGAAGCCGTCGCCCTCGATGGCGACATCAAGGGCGTTGCCGGTCTTGGTCAGGTTTCCCTGAGAGAGATCCATGCGGGTCGGCTCAAGCAGCGTGCCGCCGCCCAGCGCGTCGAGCGCGGCATTCGCGTCGGCGAGGATGCCGCCGTTCTCGATGTTCTCGGGCTCGCGTGCCTTCGTCGACATGATGTCGGCCTTGAATCCGACCGTGGTGGCGTTCGCGAGGTTGTTCGCGATCGTCTCCATGCGGCGGAGCCCCGTGATGGTCCCGGCGGTCGAGAGGTAGAAGCCGTAGTTCATGGGCGCGCTCCGCTGCTCGCAAGAGCAACCGCCGCGCCAACGATGGCGAGATCCGCGGCGGGTGCGGGGTGGATCCTCCAGAGCACCCCCGACGGACGCAGTTGGATGGGCACGAGGCGGCCTTCGTGGGCGTTGAGCGATGCGAAATCGGCGCGATTGCCGCTGCGGGCAGTTGGGGCGAGCCGCGCAATGACTGCGCTGTGCGGGCGTGCGGCGGGGCGGTAGGTCGGCATTTCCTGCGCGGACGAGGCAGCCGTGCCCGAGCCGCCTGTGGCGGGGTTCTGGGCGGCGCGACGCGCGCGGAACAGCGTGTTTTGCAGGATCTCGAACATGCGGCACTCCTTGCCGGCGACTTGCCCCGCCTGGCATCCTGCCCGGCGGTTCGCGCCACGCTGGGCAAGTCCCGTGCCAGGGAAATCAGGCAGGGCACGCTCGTCCGAATGTGGCGAAACGCCGATGACAACAGTCCGCAGGAAGGCGGGAAACGAACCATGAGCAAGACCCCAGGGGAACCGCGCGCCGCCGACACGAAGCCCGTCAAGAAGGCTCCGAAGCGGTTTCGACTCAAGCAAGACACCAAGCCGACCGTCCGCGAGGCTCGTGAGCAGGTTCGAGCGGAGCGCGTGCCCATCGCCCCGCAGGGCACCATGGCTGCTGCGGCGGGATTCGCGGTGGAACGACGGGACTTCCTCTACTACATCCGAACCGAGAGCAATGGATCCAAGCTCACCGTCGCCGCCTACGAGCGCGATCTTGACGATCTCGTCGCATTCCTCGAGCGCGAGGGGCTGCACGCGCCGGCCGAGGTCGAGCACCACCATCTCGAGGCCCATGTCCGCTACCTCCTCCGGAAGGACTCGCGGGCGCTGGATCCCTCATCGGTCTACCGCAAGATCGCCTGCATCCAGAGCTTCTTCAAGTTCCTGAGCGCCCGAGGCCGGATTCCGGGCAATCCCGCAAAGGGACTCGACCGTCCGAAGCGGGAGTTCAAGATCCCGCACTTCCTCTCGCCAGATCAGACCAAGCGGTTGGTCGAGGCGCCGGCGCCCGAGCATGGAGCGCTTTGGGTTCGAGACCGCGCGATCCTCGAGGTCATGTACGCGTCGGGGATGCGGGCGAGCGAGGTGTGCTCGGTCCGCCTCCGCGATTGGCAGCCTCAGGCGATGACCCTGAATGTCTTCGGAAAGGGTCAGAAGGAGCGAATCGTTCCCGTCGGGGTTCCCGCCGCCAGCGCCCTCGAGCAGTGGATCGGCGGGCTGCGGGCCGAGATCGTGCAGGGCGACGAGCGCAAGGCGGATCACCGCCTGTTCCTGTCCGTCCGCGGAAAGCCTCTCGAGCGCGTTGCGCTCTGGGGGATTGTGAAGCGATATGCCGCCATCGCAGGCCTGCACGATGTCCACCCGCACACGCTTCGCCATAGCTTCGCGACGGATCTCCTTCGGAATGGCTGCAATCTCGTGACCGTGCAGCAGTACCTGGGCCACGCGATTCTCACCACGACCGAGATCTACACCCATGTCGATGATCGGAAGAGGCGTGTCGTCGCGGCGTGCCATCCGCGCTTCAGACGCTAGTCTGCCGACATGTCCACCTCCGACCCGTGCATCCTGGTCATCTTCGGCGCCTCGGGCGACTTGACCTCGCGCAAGCTCATCCCCGCGATGTACGAGATGCATGTGCTCGGGCAATTGCACGGGTCGACGGTCATCCTCGGCGTGTCGCGCACGCCCAAGACCGACGACCAGTGGCGCGACGAGCTCATGCCCTGGGTGCAGCAGCAGGCCAAGGGCTTCGATGCTGCGAAGTGGGCCGAGTTCGCGCGGCGCATCTTCTACTTCGCGGGCGACGCCGTGAAGCCCGACTGCTACCCCGCGCTCGAGGTACGCCTGGGCGAGCTCGCGCAGCAGAAGGGCACGCGCGGCAACCTGCTGTTCTTCATGTCGGTCGCCGAGAGCCTGTACGAGCCGATCGTCGAGCAGATCGACGCGGCTGGCCTCGTGGTCGAGGGCAAGCGCTGGTGCTCGATCGATCCGAACGCAAAGAGCTGGCAGCGGATCATCGTGGAGAAGCCGTTTGGCCACGACTCCGCGAGCGCCGCGAGCCTGAACCGCTGCCTCGGCCGCGCGTTCGAGGAGGAGTCGATCTACCGCATCGACCACTACCTCGGCAAGGAGCTCGTGCAGTCGATGCTCGTGCTCCGCTTCGGCAACTCGATCTTCGAGCCGCTGTGGAACTGGCAGTACATCGACCATGTGCAGATCACCGCGGCCGAGACGGTGTCGGTCGGGCAGCGCACCGCGTTCTACGACCAGACGGGCGCGATCCGCGACATGATCCAGTCGCACTTGTTCCAGATCCTCGCGTTCGTAGCGATGGAGCCGCCGAGCCTCTACACGCCGGAGAATGTGCGCGCCGAGAAGATCAAGATCATCGACTCGATCAGCATTCCCACCGCCGACGAGGTCGCGGCGCACTGCGCGCTCGGCCAGTTCGCGGGCGATGGCACCGAGGGCGCCTACCACGAGCTCGCGGGCGTGTCGCCGACCTCGACCACCGAGACCTACGCGGCCATCAAGGTGCACTTCGACAACTGGCGCTGGGCGGGCACGCCGTTCTACATCCGCTCGGGCAAGAAGCTCGCTGCGAAGCGCACCGAGATCGTCGTGCAGTTCAAGCCGCCCGCCGCAAACCTGTTCCGCAAGGTGCCGGGCTTCGGCGCAGAGGCGCCCAACCGCCTCGTCATCGAGATCGCGCCGAAGGAGCGCTTCAACCTGCGCTTTGAGGTGAAAGTGCCTGGCTTCGGCCTCCGCGGCGCGAATGTGGACATGCAGCTCGACTACGCCGACCAATTCAAGGCCGATCCGATCGAGGCGTACGGTCCGCTCATCGTCGACGCGATGCGCGGCGACCAGACGCTCTTCAAGCATCGCATCGAGGTCGAAGGCGCGTGGAACGCGGTCATGCCGTTCCTCGACGAGCGCTCGGCGCGCGCACGCGCGGGCATCCACGCGAACTACGCATGCGGCTCGTGGGGCCCTGCATCGGCCGATGAACTGCTCGCGCGCGATGGACGCGGGTGGCGGAACGAGCCGTGACAACCGCACGCCGCATCGCGACGCTCGCGGTTGCGGCGATCCTCGCCGGGGCGCTGTTCTCGCTGGCGATGGCGATGCTCTCCGCGCGCGATCTCGCGCGGCAGCCTGCGACGAACGGCGGGCTCATCGGCGGCGGCGGCCATGACGAAGACGCGCTCGACTGGATCTGGCGCACTTTCACCCCGAGATCGTGGCACGCGTGGGGCGATGGGTCGGGCTACGACACACCGACGCGTGACGCGAATCACGATGTGGGCTTGCTGGACGGCGATGGATGGCGTGCGACCATCGTCGCGGGCGGCGGTTTCCATGACATCGCGTTCCTCGAGCGCCGCAGCGCCGTCTGGAAGGAGGCTGGCGAAACCTTCGCCATGGAATCATGGGAGCGCGAGGAGCGCATCGATGCGGGCCAGGCGCCTGTCACGACCGCGCCTGAGTGGATTCCGCCCGAACTGCCGCGCCATTGCGATGGATTCCTGCCCGGGCGCAGCGCGGTCGCCGGAACGATCCTCCGCGTCGCCGATGTCGCGGACGCTGCCTGGATGCCCGGCCGCACCGATGGACAGCCGATGCCCGAGCATGCCGTCGCGACCTGGCGCGTCGATGAAGTACGCGCGTTCGGCTGGCCGTTCCGCGCCTTCACCGTGCAGGGGGCGTTGATCCAGACGACCACCTTCCGCGTCGAGCCGGACCTCGGCCACCGCGCTATGTCGAGCGCGATCAAGTGGTGGACGAATGGACTCGGGGTCGATGCATCGGATGGATGGGCGATCGGGCACGGCGCCGCGCAGGAGATCGACAGGCTTCCCGCGATGGGACTGCCGATTCGCCCAATGTGGCTGCCGCTCCTCGGCAACGCGATCGTCTTCGGCGCGCCCATCATCGCGCTCGCCCTCCTCGCCAAGCGTGGCGTGAGCTTCGCGTTCGCGCGCCTGCGCGGCCAGAGCGGACGCTGCCCATCCTGCGGCTACGCGCGCACGGGCCTTCCCGTCGGCGCACGCTGCCCCGAATGCGGGCATGACCGCGCGAACAGCGCCAAATCACCGCAGAAATCGACATCCGTGTGACCCCGCGCGTCCGCTACGCTGCGTGCATGTCCGACGGCGACACCTACGAGATCCTCGACGACATGCCCAAGGCGCCGCGCCTACCCGGGCAGGTCGTGCTGTCGGAGGACGATGACCAGGCCATCGAGGCCATCGGCATCGACATCGTGCACCAGGCGAAGGCCTGCGTGCGTGCATTCGGCGACTTTCACCTCGCGCTCTCGGGCGGCTCGACGCCGATGCCGCTCTACGAGCGCATGATGATCGACCCGCTCTTCCGCGAGATGCCGTGGCGCCGCACGCATCTCTGGATCGTCGATGAGCGCTGCGTGCCCTTCGAGCACGAGAAGTCGAACTTCGGGCAGATCCGCGAGATCATCTGCGGCCATTCGGGCATCCCGAACTCGCAGGTGCATCCGATCCACGCGTATGAGGAGGACGCAGACGCGCGCTACGAGCAGGAGCTCCGCGATGTGCTCGGCTGGCGCGAGAAGGGCCACGATCGGCTCGACTTCGTGCTGCTCGGCATGGGCGACGACGGCCACACCGCGAGCCTGTTCCCGCACTCGCCCGCGCTCGATGTGATGGACCGCCTCGTCTGCTTCAACCGCGGGCCGATGGTCACGCCGCCCGACCGCGTGACCATGACCTACCGCCTCATCAACGGCGCACGCTTCGTCGGCGCGCTCGTGATCGGCAAGAAGAAGGCCGCGATGGTCAGCCGCATCGCTAACGGCATCGAGATGCCGCGCGAGATCCCGATCAAGGGCGTCGCGCCCGTGGGCGGCGAGTTCCGCTGGTACCTGGACGCCGACAGCGCGCGCTGGCCGGTCTAGGCAGGGCCGAGCGGCGCCCACCAAGGGTCGCGGTTTCCGCGCAAATGTCTGGCGATTGGCAATCTCATGCCGCCCGGCTCCGTTTCCTGTGGCAGGCTCGGTCGGCGCGGATGCTCCGCGACGCTGTCGGTCGTGGCAATCCAAGGAAGACGGAGGACCTTCATGCAGGCACTTCAACCCGGGCAGCGCGCGCGATGCGCGATTGCCGCATGCGTCCTCGCGGCGACCTCCGTGCCTGCGCTGGCGCAGTGGAGCCAATGCGCGGGCACCGCCGGACTCAACATGCAGTCCGCGCACAGCATCGCCGGGCACGCCTTCGTCGGCGGCGCGACCGGTGCCTACCGCTCGGACAACTCCGGAGCAAACTTCTTTTCGTCGAACACGGGCAACGACTCCGTCGGACCCACGCGTGGATTCGCCGACGATGGCACCTACCTGTACACCTGCACCAGTCAGGGTGTGTTCCGCAGCATCGATGCCGGAGCAAGCTGGATCGTGCGCAACACGGGGCTCACCACCGTCCTCTCGCACAACATCCTCGCGGTCCAGGCGCCCGGGGCCCCGGCATCCCTGTACCTCGTGGGGCCGAGCGGCGTGTTCCGCTCCGACAATCATGCGGACTCGTGGGCTCCCGCGGGTCTCGCGGGCATCGATGTGCGCTGCATCGCGGCGATCGGCGGCGCGCTCTTCGCGGGAACCAACGGTTCAGGCATGTACAAGAGCACGAACGGCGGCGCATCCTGGACCGCGGCGAACAACGGGCTCAGCTCCACGACCTTCCGCGCCATCGAAGCGTGGGGCGGCACGCTCTTCGCGGGCGGACAGATCGGGACCGGTGTGTTTCGGTCGACCGATCTTGGCGCGAGCTGGTCGCTGCTGTCTGGCGGCATCCCTCCGTCCTCGGTGCGTGGGTTCGCAAGCAACGACCGCGTGATCGTCGCCGCCGCCTTCGGCCAGGGAGCCTACTGCTCCGTGGACAACGGCAACCGCTGGATCGCCATCAATGCGGGGCTCGCCGATCTCACGCTCTTCGACCTGACGATCCACGAGGGCTACATCCTCGCCGCGACCAACACGCAGGGCGCGTTTCGTTTTCCCCTCTCGATCCTGTCGGATCTCGATGGCAATGGCTGCGTCGGCGCGGGCGATCTCGCGGTGATGCTCGGCGCGTGGGGTCCGTGCAAGGCGTGTGCCGCGGACCTCAACGGCGATGGCCAGGTCAGCTCCGCCGACCTCGGGCAGTTGCTTTCGGACTGGGGGTTCTGCTCGAACGGGTCGTAGCGGCGGGTTCAGCCGGACCAGGCGACTGCGAATGCGATGTGCCCCTGCGCGCGGGCGGCGCCGAGAGCGCATCGCGTAGGAAGCGTGAGCGCTCCTCTTCGTTGCCGCAGCTCACGAAGCACGCGGTGCGCGCGCGGGTGATGCCGACATAGAACAGCCGCCGCTCGCTTTCGATCGCGGGGCTGCGCCCGAGGGTCGCATCCTTCGTCCCCTTGTCGAAGCAGCCCGATTCCTCGTCGCCTGGAAGTGGCATCCAGCCTTCGTCGCACTCGGGAATGAACACATAGTCCCACTCGAGGCCCTTCACGCGGTGGATCGTGGTCACGCGGATGCAGTTCTCCTTGGGCTCGCCTTGCGACGGATCGACCTGCGAGAGCTGCGCCTCGAGGTCCGCGAGCCTGCACTTCGTCGCGCGCGCGAAGTCCTCGAGCACCTCGAATGCGCGCAGGCACTCGGCCACGCTCGCCTCGCTGCGGTGGGTGGAGAGCGCTTCCTTGAAGTCGATCTCGGTGCGCAGCAGGCGGATCGCGTCTGCGGCGCCCGTGGTTCCCGTGTCGCGGCGCATCGCCTTCAGAAGCACCGTGCCGAGTCCCTTGAGCGCGATGCGCGCGCCGCCGTGGAATCCCGCCATCTTGTGCAGGTCGTCCTCGAAGCAGATG